>Ga0187894_10000114_pt1 | contig 101526 bp, 113 predicted proteins | sample GBC1701081metaG_FD_136650 | JGI IMG/M metagenome (GOLD analysis project Ga0187894, IMG submission 136650) | White microbial mat communities from a lava cave in the Kipuka Kanohina Cave System on the Island of Hawaii, USA - GBC170108-1 metaG ...
CGACACATCTGTAGCGTTAATGACTTGGCAGGGGAATGGACGGTCGTATTTACAAAAACAGAGTACGAACCGCTGAAATTTAGAATACTAAATGAAACTATTCCAACTGAGGTAGGCATCTTCCAAAGAGTCTGCTAGTCCAACTTGTTGTGAAAGCAGACCCGGTCTCCTGTGTGGCATGCTGGGCCTGCAGGTTCTACCAGATATATCACGGCATCAGAGTCGCAGTCAACTAGGATCCCTTTTACCTTTTGTGTGTTGCCGGATTCTTCTCCTTTCATCCAAAGCTTGTTTCTGGATCTTGAGAAAAACCAAGAGTTACCGGTTTTCTGTGTGAGTGAAAGTGATTCCTTGTTTGCGTATGCAAGTGTGAGTACTTCTTTTGTGTTGACGTCTTGGACTATGACGGGCACAAGGCCGTCTCCTTTCGCAAAGTCCAGATCATCAAGTGTTTTTTTCATGATTTGAGGTGAGGATTTTTTCCTTATATTCGTACATTAACTTTGTTTTCCTTTAGGTATTCTTTTACCCTGTCTACTGCGTGCGTCTCATAGTGAAATATCGAGGCTGCAAGCGCTGCGTCCACATCCGTTTTCTTGAAAACATCTAGTATGTGGCTTGGCTCGCCGCATCCCCCAGAGGCAACAACTGGTATTCTGACAGCATCTACGATTGCCTTTGTCAGGGTCAGGTCGTATCCGTCTTTCGTGCCGTCCTTGTCAATGCTGGTGAGAAGAATTTCTCCTGCGCCAAGTTTCTGGACTTTTTTTGCCCACTCTATTACATCAAGTCCTGTCTCCTTTTTTCCTCCGTAGATGAAGACCTCAAACCAAAAGCTTTTACCGTCTTCTGAAAAGACGTTTTTCCCCTTTGATACGTTATAGTTTCGCTTTGCATCGATTGCTATTACGATGCATTGCTTCCCAAATAATTCCATCAGCTCGGTGATTATCTGCGGATTTTTTACCGCGCCTGTGTTGATTGCTACCTTGTCTGCACCGCAGAGAAGAATGTCCCTTGCGTGCTGCAGTGTTTTGACCCCACCCCCTACAGTAAACGGGATGTCGATTACTTGTGCCACCTTTGAGACAAGCGACCTGATTGTTTCTCGTTGTTCTTGCGATGCGGTGATGTCCAAAAACACAAGCTCGTCTGCTCCTTCGTTGCTGTATTTTTCTGCCAAGAGCACCGGATCGCCTGCGTCCTTTATCGACTCAAAGTTGAGTCCCTTGACCACTCGCCCGTTGGCAACATCAAGACAAGGGATTATTCTTTTTGTCAGGCTCATGCCAGTTTTTTTGCCTCCTCGATCGATATCTTTCCTTCGTATAGTGCTTTTCCAAGTATGACTCCATATGCGTTACATGACTTTATTTTTAGAATGTCAGCTGGGCCGGACATGCCCCCGCTCGCAATGACATTTTTTCCAAGCTTGCATGCTGCCGTAAGGTTTTCAGTGTCTGGGCCTTGAAGTGTTCCGTCCCGTACGACATTTGTTATTAGAAATTCGGTAAAGCCCATATCAGCAAAGTCACGCACCGCGTCGATTAGGTATATCCCAGTTTGCTGCTGCCAGCCATTAATCACTATTACACCGTCATTGTGATCTGTTGACACGACCATTTTTTCATTGCCGAATTTTTTCAAAAGAGACAAAGCCAGATCGGTGTTTTTGAACGCAATTGTACCGATTACAATTCTCTGTGCAAAATCAAGGGCTTCGCTTACGAGTGACTCTGTTCTCAGGCCGCCAGCAACCTGCACTGGAATGGATATCTCTTTTTTGATTTTTCTTATCAGCCTAAGGTTTGAACCCCGCTGGAGTGTGGCGTCAAGGTCTACTATGTGTATCATGTCAGCACCTGCTCTTTCCCATTTCTTTGCTATTTTTTGCGGGTCGTTGCTGTACACTGTTTTTTCTTCCGGCCTTCCTTTAAGCAGCCTTACCACTTGGCCGTCCATCAGATCTATTGCTGGAATTATCTTCACTTTTTGCACTCTCGCAGAAAGTTTTGTAGCATCATATAACCAACCTTGCCGGATTTTTCGGGGTGGAACTGTGTTCCATACAGGTTTCCCTTGTTTATCACTGCCGGCACCTCTATCCCATAGTCAGAGTCTGCAACTATGATGTCAGGATTTTTTGGCTTTACCCTATACGAGTGCACAAAGTAAACCCAAGAAGAATCTGGCACCCCGTCCAGCAGCGGGCTTGGTTTTTTGATTTTGATATTGTTCCATCCCATGTGCGGGATTTTGAACTTGTTTGGCAAGAGCACTACTTCGCCTTCCATGGCAGCTAGGCCCTTTTCTTTTCCCTCCTCGCTTTTTTCAAAAAACATCTCCATTCCAAGGCATATTCCAAGGACGGGAGTCTTGTCTTTGACATAGTCTGAAAAAGATGTACTGGAGTAATCCCTGATGCTCCGAATCGCGGGATCGAAATTTCCGACTCCCGGAAGCAGCAGGCCGGAGTAGTCGTTTGTCGCGTCAAAATTTGTTATTACGTCTACAGTAGCGCCTTGTTTTTCGAGTGCTACCTTGAGGCTGAATATGTTCCCTGCCCCGTAATCAAAGATTGCAACTCTCATCTACATTGAACCTTTTGTGCTTGGGATTCCTTTTTGTTTTTTGTCTGCGCTTGCTGCCATTCTCAGAGCCACCGCTAGGGACTTGATTGCGGCCTCGATTTTGTGGTGGTCGTTTTCCCCGTATCTGATGTTGATGTGGATGCAGCTGTTGAGGTTTTGTGCAAGTGATGAGAAAAAGTGTTCAACGTCTTCTTTTGACATTCCCTCTATTTGCGCTCTTTTGATTGCGAGGTTTATTTTGTGGTACTGGCGTTTGACTAGGTCCACGGATGCCTCTGCAAGTGATTCGTCCATAGGTACTGACGCATAGCTGAATCTTGTTATGCCGGCCCTGCTTCCAAGCGCCTTGTCGATTGCGGCGCCTATTGCAATTCCGGTGTCTTCGATTAGGTGGTGCAGTATCCTGTCGTTTGATTTTGCCCTTACTGTAAGGTCAAGCATCGCGTGCTTTCCAAAAGAGCCGATTAGGTGATCAAAAAAGTCAATTCCCGTATTAATCGAGGTCTTGCCTGTCCCATCAATGTTTACTTGTACGGTGATGGACGTTTCTTTTGTCTCTCGTTTGATTTTACCTGTTCGTGCCAACAAGTATCCAAAGTTATTTTACTAAATTTAATGTCTTTGGAAGCAGCTTGATTGATTCGAGTATGATGAGTGCGCCGTTTTTTTCAAAGAATTTCTTTTTTGAGGCGGGGCTCTTGCTGGTACCATAAATTCCGCAAAAGTCGACTCTGCACCCAAGCTTGCTTGCCTTTTTTGCCATGATCAGGTCCTCCATAGAATCGCCGACGTATATGCAGTGTTTTGTCTTCAGCCCGTGAATCGACATCAGAAGTGACTTTGGGTTTGGCTTTGCAAGCTTTCTTGGCTCGTCTTCAAGAAAGACTGAACTTCTCAGATCAAAGCCGTCCAGCAGTTCCTTTAACGAGTACTTGATGGATTGCTTTCCGCGCCCGGTTACTATTGCAGTTTTTTTTCCAAATCTTTTCTGCAATGATTTGATTAGCTGTTTTGTGACTATCACTTTGTCATTTTCAATCAGGCCCCTTCCTGAGAACTGGGATTTTTTGCCAAAGATTTTCTCATAGAGCTTTGGTCCGTAGAATATCTGATCGAAGATTTTGTAAAGCGGGTTTGTTGAGTGCGTCCCCGGATAATCGAGCTTTTTTCTGATATCCGAGATGTCGACTTTGAGCGAATCAAGAAATTTTTCGACTGATTCTATTCCGGTGTCGTCTGCATTTTTGATTACTCTTAGGATGAAGCTTTTCGGGCTTGTCCCGAGTCTCTTTGCTGCTACCAGCGAGAGGACTGCCGCGTATGTGACGTCGACTTCGTCGTTGAATCCGCCGGTGTCCTTGAATTTTTGAATTATTTCAGTCGTGATTGGGATTGATTTGGTGCTGGCAAATCTTTCTAGAACTAGTGCGGTTGTCAGCTTTATTGCCAGATCGTATGACTTTGATACGTCGACTAGAACCCCGTCGCAGTCAAAAATTATTCCGTCGGCTTTTTCAAGTGATTTTAGGGCGTCCTTTCTTACGTAGATTCCCTTTCCTAGGTTCCGGCAGGTCATTTCAAAAGATCGCGTATTGCGAGCAGGAATTTAGAGTTCATGTCCTTTGTGCCCACGGTGACCCTGAGGCATCCCTCGTGCTTTCCTATTTTGCCCAGTTTTCGAATGGAGATACCCTGTTCTAGCAGCGCTGTATAGACCCGTTTGTCTGCTCCCCCTGCGTCAAATAGCACAAAGTTTGCCTTGGAGTCAAAGACATCAAACGCGCCTGTCTCGCGCAGTTTTTTTATTATTTTTATGCGTTCTTGCTTGATTGCCTTTGTCGTTTCTGCTATTTGCTTTGCCTTTTGCAGTACCAGTATCCCCGCCTCAATTGCTAGGGTGTTAAGTGGGTACGGGTACTGGAGTACGCGTGAAAAGACGTCGACAAATTTTTTGTTTGCGACCACATATCCCAATCGGAGTCCTGCCAGGCCGAACGTCTTTGAAAAAGTTCTGACCACGATCAGGTTATCGAGTTTTTTTGTCATGTCTGCAACAGAGTAATCGGAAAATTCGCCGTATGCTTCATCTATTATTACTATTCCGCGGAATTTTTTTATCAGTTCCGTGATTTCCTCCTTTCTGAACTGGAATCCGGTCGGATTGTTTGGCGAGTCAAGATAAAGAATGTCTGCGTTTTTTGACTTTGACACAAAATCGGAGATGTCAAGCGTCATGTCTTTTGAGAACGGTATTTTTATCGTCGGTATTGCGTATAGCTTGCAACGCTCCTCAAAGAATCCAAACGTCGGGTTCGATGTGAGTATCTTGGTCTTCTTTGACGCAAAATTGGCAAGGAACAGATCAAGGATTTGGTCAGAGCCGTTCCCTATTCCAATCATCGATGTTGGAACTTGGAGGTATTTTGAGAGCGACTCTATCAGTTTTTCTGATTTGCCGAGCGGATACTCACGTACGTCAGAGTTCTTTTTGGCAATGTCGATTAGATCCTGCTGAAGCTGCTTGCTTATCGCAAAGTTTTCGTTAGAGTCAAGCTTCAGCGCTCCCGCGTGGTACTCTGGTTTTTGATATCCTTGCAGCTTTGATAGCTCTTCTAGCTTTTTGTCATACCACTGTCTGCTCATAGTCTGTTTCTCACCGCGTTATAGTGGTTTGGCAGGTTTTCAGAGTCTGTCAGTGTCTTGAGGGGTTTTCTGATTTTCTGCAGTGCCTGTTTTGAGGATTCTGCAGTTGTCTGTATTTTCAGATAGTCAAGAACCGAAAGTGAGCCCCTTGAGCGTCCGAACTTGTTCGTAGGCAAGATGTGGTTTGTTCCAAGCAGGTAGTCGCTTGCTGCCGATGGTGTGTTCTTGCCAATGAGCACCAGTCCTGCTGTGCTTATCTTTTTGGATATGGCGTCTGAGTTTCTTGTGATTATTTCCAAGTGCTCAGGGGCAAGGTTGTTTGCAAGTGATATTGCGTCTGAGGTTTTGTTGCACAAGGCCACAAATCCGTTTTTCTGCAAGCTTGATTTGATGATTTCCCTTCTTTTCAGGGTTGGAAGCAGTCTGTCGACTTCGCTTACAACTTTTTTTGCAAGTGACTTTGATGTGGTTATGAGGCAACATCTAGTGTCGGCGCTGTGCTCTGCTTGTGATATGAGATCAAGGGCTATTAGCTTTGGATCAGAAGAATTATCAGCAAGTATTGCAAGCTCGGTTGGGCCTGCGAGCATGTCAATGGATGTCATGTTTGAAACCAGATATTTTGCAGCCGTGACAAACACACCTCCTGGGCCTACGATTTTGTCAACTTGAGGGATGGATCTAGTGCCAATTGCCAGCGCCGCTATTGCGTGCGCCCCCCCGACCTTAAAGATCATGTCAGCACCGCAAATGTCCGCTGCAACCAAGACCAGCGGCGATACCTTTCCCTGTTTGTCAGGAGGTGTCGTTATGATGATTTTCTTTACTCCCGCGATTTTTGCTGGCACTACAGACATTATTGCAGAGCTTGGATATCGTGCAAGGCCTCCAGGTACATAACAGCCTACGCTATCTATTGGGACAAACGATTTTGCAATCTTTGTCCCGTCAGACGTAATTGTGATCTTTTTTAGTTGATTTTTTATCGCCTGCTCGGTTTTTGCAAGCCTTGTCTTTGCTAGGATTATCGCGTCTAGCTGATCTTTTGTCACCGCTTTGTATGCGTCTGCGATTTCCTTTTTTGACACTTGGAGTGTTTTGAGGTCAGCGCGGCTGAATTTTTTTTCAAACTTCTTGAGCGCCGAGTCGCCCTGTTTTGCCACCTGGGCTATTATTGACTCGACTAGCTTTTTGTCGTACTTTTGTTCAGCGGATTTGGTAAATGCGCGTACGTTTTTGACTGGTATGATTCTCATCAATTTTCTTCATCACGCTTTATCTCCTCAAGTTCCAGTATCTGCCTTGGCTCGTGCACTACCAATCCTTGAGCTATCTTACGCAGTTTTGGTATCATCTTGTGGAATTCCGATTTTGGAACTATTGTGTTAACTCCATACCATCCCTTGGTGCTAAGCGGGCTCACTGTGGGCCTTTTCAGCGACGGGAGGCTAGTGAGGAGCTTTTGCATATTTTTCTCCTCTACGTTTAGGTAGATGTGTAGGTATTTTTTTCCCTGTACTGCTCCCCTCATTACTGTAAGTATGTCGTAGATTTTTTCCCTCTTTGCCTTGTCTCGCAGTGAGCTCTTGTTTGCTATGAGGTGAGCGCTTGATTCCTTTACTATGTCGACTATCTTGAGCTGGTTTTGCCCAAGTGTCGTCCCGGTTTCTGTTACGTCCATTATCGCGTCTACTGCGTCTGGCGGCTTTGCCTCCGTTGCGCCAAACGAGAGGTGGATCTGGACATTCTTGTTTGTTCCAAAGCGCAACCACGGCGTGACAACTTGGGGATCCTTTGTGCCGTAGAATTTTTTGTATGACTTTAGCTGTTTTATGAATTTGGATGCTGTGGTGAGATATTCCGATGAAATTCTGAGGATTCTTTTTTGCTTTGCATACGCTGCGACCATCTCGTCAAGTGATTTGAATTTGTAATTATCAGGAATCGCGATGACTAGCTTTATCTTTCCTATTTCTAGGTCAAGGATTGGCTCTACGTCGGCCTTTGTTTCTGCAATCCAGTCCTTACCTGTTATTCCGACATCATAGAGGCCATCGGATACAAACGTCGGTATCTCCTGCGGTCTCAGCATTTTCACCGTGATATCAGGATCGTCTAGCGTTACCCGGTACGTGCGGCTTTTTCTTTGGACTTTGGTCCAAGACCTTTCTAGGAGGTTAAACGTCGCTTCCTCAAGACTACCCTTCGGAATGGCGAATTTTATCTTAGTCATGGTATGATGAGATTATCGACCTCTATTATTTTTGGCGTTTGTGGTGTGTCTGTTTCTTTGCACGCCTGATGTTACTTTGTGTTTGGCATGGTGTGAACTGAACGCCTTTGCCTGTGATGATATGTACCTCTTGCACGAAACCTTTCAAGTACTAAATCTAGCCGATGTGGCTTCCTGTGCACTAGTTCTGATATTAAATATCTTTAATAGATAGTAAGACAATCTTACATTATTGTCAAGCGAGACCATGTTCACTAAAATCAGCAGTAAGGGGCAGATAGTCATACCAAACAAGGTTAGAAAAAAGCTTGACATACAAGATGGTAACGTATTTGCAATAACGGAAAAAAAAGGCCTGATTGTTTTAAAAAGAGTAAATCGTCAGCTTACTGAAGACGATATTGAGACCCTCAAGTCAATTAATGACGCTTGGAATGAGATAGAACGTGGCAAGGGGGGCAAAGCTGGCGTTACAAAGTTCTTTGCAGAATTTGCTAAATGGTAATCTCACAAGTAGTATGGTCCGATAAGTTCAAAAAAGAGATTACAAAAATCAAAGACAGTAAAATAAAAGAGAAGCTAAAAAAACAAATACAGAACATAATTGAATGCCCAGAACTTGGCAAACCGTTAAGATATGATCTGAAAGGCGAAAGAACAATTTACGTAAAACCTTATAGACTCATCTACTCACAGCAAGGAGCGGCTCTGTATTTACTTAGATTTGAACATAGAAAAGAGGTTTACAAATAATACAGACTGATTTCTCCTTAGAACAGAAGTGTTGTTCTCATTATTTTTGGTATTTAGGGATGTACTTGCTTTCTTGCGTGTAGCTTCATGTGCCCCTTTTGGATTCCCTCCGAGGCTAGCGCGCGCAGCGCGCTAAAGTTTTGTGCAAGACCAGTTGCCGCTATCACGCACGCAAGCTCGCTTGCGGACTCGATTCCGAGTATTTTTGCGCAGACCTTGGCAGTTGGGTGGGCGGTTATGATTCCCCCAATTATTCCTACTGACAGTGGCAGCTCGATTTTGCCGACCAGATTGCCCTCTTTGTCCTTGCTCCATTCCGTGATAGAGTCGTACCTTCCATTTCTTGATGCGTATGCGTGTGCGGCTGCCTCTATTGCGCGCGTGTCTTGGCCTGTCGCGTTGGCTACTGCGATTATCCCGTTCATCACTCCCTTGTTGTGGGTGACTGCCCGGTATTCGTCATTTGCAGCAAACTGGTACGCAAGAACAATGTTGTCAACAATGTCGCTTCCCCCTACCTGCCCTTTGTCAAATGTCGCAGTGCCGCGAACAAGTCGCCTAGTGGAATAGTTTGAGAGGATTCGCAGGAGAGTTTTTCCGCCTGTGACTTTGCCGATCAGCGGGGCCACTCCTTCGCACATTGTGTTTGTCACGTTTGCACCCATCGCGTCCCCCACGTCGATCAGTAGCTCCACTATCAGCATTGATCCGGAATCTGTCGCTATTTCCTTGCACGACACCCCTTTTGCGCCCTTGCCCATTTTTGAAAGCGTCGCGCTCTTTGAGTTTGCCAGCTCCAGTATTTCCTTTGAGGATTTCATTACATTTGCAGCTGCTGCCTTTGCGTCGACGTTGACTACTTGGATCTGGCCTATGCTGTATGATTCGTCGTTTTGCATTGTGAATCCGCCGTGGACGCGTGCTATTTTGGCTGCCTTTGATGCGGCCGCTATCACTGACGGTTCCTCTATTACCATCGGGATCAGATACTCCTTTTTGTTTATGACAAAGTTGGTGGCGATTCCAAGCGGAAATGAGAATGTTCCGATTGCGTTTTCCACCATCTTGTCTGCCTGATCAAAGCCTATTCCACCTGATTCTTCGAGGATTTTTCTCTCGGTTTCTGTGAGGTTTGCAAATTTAGCTATAATGTCCAGTCGCTCCTTTCTGTTTTTTTCAAAAAATCCTGATATCGAAGAGTCTTTCAATTTAGCTCAAAATTCGTATTAGCTTGTCGTCTGTCTTGTCAGGAAATCCCTTCCCGTCCGTGTTTGATGTGATAATGTAAAGATAACCGTCCGGCCCCTGCTCTACATCCCTGATTCTTCCAGCCCCGCTGAGTATTCCCTTTTGTGAGAGCATGCCGTCTTCGCTTATGTCCAGTTTGTATAGGTTAGCGCCGCGCAAGGTAGCCATAATCAAGCTGTCCTTGTATTCTAGCTTGTCGCCACTATAAAACACAATTCCCCCTGGCTCGATGCTTGGGTCATAGCACATCACTGGATTTGTGAATTTTTCGTTTCCGCCGCATTCTTGATTTGGCCAGCCGTAGTTGCCCCCCGGCGTTATCAGATTTATTTCGTCATTTTTGGTGGGCCCAGATTCTGTCAGAAACAGGTTTTCGTTTTTGTTCCATGCCATACCCTGCGGATCCCTGTGTCCTAATGAGAGTACCGGCGAATCTTGGAACGGGTTGTCTTGCGGGATTGTCCCGTCGTCGTTTAGCCTTAGCACCTTTCCCTCAAGTGAGGCCATGTCCTGTGCACCGTGTGAAGATTCTGACGATAATCCAGTTGCTACATAGAGTTTTCCGTCAGGGCCGAACTTGATGACGCCCCCGTTATAGAACTGCGAGCCGGGAATTTTATCAATTATTGTTATTGCGTCTGTGATCTTGTTTTCCGATTCCGTGATGCGGAGAACCTTGTTCCATAGCTTGTCATCTTCAGAATACGTATAGTAGACATACAAAAAATGGTTGTTTACAAAGTCAGGGTGTGCCGTTATACCCAAAAGCCCGCCTCCAAACACCTTAGCTACGCGCAGCGAAGCTAGCGGCTCGTCTAGCAGCATATCTGACTGGATTATTCGAATGTCGCCCCCTTTTTCTGTAACGAATATCTTGTCTTCTGCAAAAGCAATCCCCCATGGTTTTTTGAGGCCTGTTGCAAGTATTTTGATGGACTCATTTTGTTGTGATGTGGGTGCAGGAAGTGGAGGCGCCTGTGAGGGAGAGCTGAGAATTATTGCAGATACTGCAAGCGCAGCTATGATTCCTGCGATTCTGATTTTTTTGTTCACATCCAAAAGAATTTCGAAATCCTATTAATTATTTCTAAAAATAACAGGTATATAGCGCCAATTTCCCACATCTGATCAGCGGGGTGGGGAAGTCAGTCTTCAAAGGGCTAAGTCATCCCGGCGGGCTCATAATCATCATTGATGAGAAACCCGCAGATCGATGGTTCAAATGGAGCTAAAACTCCTGAAAGTCCATCCCCCGCTAGCTTTGTTTTTGGTATTGTAAAAACCACTTTGATTTGTTGTCGAACTTTGTTTTTTTGTTTGTAACTCCGATTCTCTGATACGGCCGTGTGAGGTGCCTGTGAGCAGAGATTTGCGGCACGTACATCTGGGATTTGATTTGTCTTGGAATTTCTACGATTATTTTTTTTGCTGCCTTGCTGCCGCACTTGACGCACTCAAATCCCTGGTTCTGCCCTTTTGATTTCATCCTCTTGTTGCATTTTTTGCATAACGGATTGGCAAGTGATTTGTTTTTTTGAAGCTTGATGGGCTCAAAGAACTCGACGTTGAGTGTCCTTCCGTGTTTTGCAGAGAATCTCCTGATGCCCCCTCCCACACGAATCAGATCCCCCTTGATGAGACCCATGGCCTGCCTTGCCATTCCCGTGGGCCTGTATACGTAGCAGTTCACCTCGACTTCGTCTTTTGATATTGTGAAGCTAACGTGTCCGCCCTTTTCCATTTGCGGCTCTCTTGATACTATTCCGGTGATCGTTCCAGACAGGTATGGCCCAAGCGATGACGTGTCCAGCTCGTTTTGCAGGTGATCACCTGTACCTTGGTTTGATTTGAAGACAAGGTGCCCTACAGGCCTTTCGTGTGCCTTGACAAGCTTTGAAGCATAAAGCAACGAATCGATGTTTTCTCCCCTGATCCCAAAGAACACTGGGTCTGGGCCGTGGGGCGCAAACAGGACTCGGCCTTTTTTTGTATCGTAGCTGTTGAACGTTTGCGGATATGTTGCCTCCTGCATTTGGTGCACGCTAGAATCGACGATTTTTCTTTTCTTCCCAAACTTGGATCGTTTCCTGTAGCTGAGAAGCTCAAACGTATGATCATTGAATCTGTACCCTATTGCCCCGATTGCGCCAACCAAGCCCTGCCCGTTCCCAATGTAAAATGATTCCAGGTTGTTTTCTGAGATGAACTTCTTTGCGTCCTTTCTGCTGATCAGCTTCCACAGCGCACGCCGACTAAATTCAGAGAATTGTGGCGGAATGGAATCATTTTCAAAAAAAACAACGCCCGGATTTGCGCCGTTTCTTAGGTCGGAGAATTTTTTTACGAATTTAATTACCATCTTTTTGATTTTGGTAGGTGCCCGTGTTCTTACCCTCAGGGAGACCGCACCATTTCCACGCGTCTTCCAAGGAATGTTGGGGTTAAAGCGAATCAGTCTTGGATAATCCACAAACTCTACGTCTTCTTTTCTTAGCGAGTCGACTAGCTTGTACGCAAGGTATGTAGTGCACATTCCCCTTGGCGAGTCGGTATCGTCAAAGCCGATGTTCAGCATTGTGTCTTTTTGCACAATGGACAAAAACCAATCGGACATTTGTGATTTTCCTTATGGTTATTATATTATCGGAGAACTAATAGTACATTGATAATAATAGACGAGAAGAAAATCTTCGAGGTAATCCAAGAGCGTAAGCCGGCATCTGTTGCGCTCAACGGCCCTGATGGGATTTTGCCGTACGTGCAGGATACGGCAGTAAAAGTAATGAGCCGATTCGGAATTCCAGCTTATGTTCTGGCAGACACGACGTGGGGTTCTTGCGATCTCAACTCAAATGGTGCCAAGGTGCTTTCTGCGGAAATTTTGTTCAACATTGGCCACACGATAAGCATGCAGGAAATGGGTAACGTTGTTTTTATTGATGCATTTGATGACGTTGGTTTTGACGATGTGGCAAGAAAATGCGTAGACATTCTAAAGGGCAAGACGATATCCCTTGTTACCGACAGCCAGCACCTAAATCAGGTGGACTCTGTTCGCAGTCTTTTTGAGAACAACGGAGTGAAGGTGAAGGTAGGCAAGGGCAAAGGACAGCTAAACGATGGGCAGGTGTTTGGCTGCGAGTTCTATCCAGCACTTGAGGTAAAAGACCAAGTCGATGCCAATGTTTTCATGGGACAGAGTAATTTCCATGCGGCAGGCCTCGCGCTTGCGACAAACAAGCCCACCTACGTTCTTGATCCGTATTTTACTGAGGTCAGAGAGGTGACAGAGTTTGCTCAAAAGCTTCAGAAAAAGGCCACCCTTGCCATCTACAAGGCAGTAGAAGCAAAGACGTTTGGAATAGTTGTCGGCTTAAAGGAGGGCCAGATCTCAAAAACTACCGCACTCAAGTTCAAGCGTGAGCTGGAAAAAGAAGGAAGGACTGTCCAGCTGTTTGCGCTAACTGACATCACAAACGAGAGGCTGCGCAACTTGAGGGGAATCGACGCGTTCATCCAGGTCGCGTGCCCGAGGATCTCCACTGACAATCAGTTTGACAAACCTGTTTTGTCCACGCCGCAGGCAAGCGCCTTGCTAAAAATACTTCGAGGCGAAAGCATGGACAACTACCTGCAGGTCCCGCACTGGTTGTGACAATTTGACAATAATCTTAATATTGAACAACTAGAGAAGAATTTTGACTAGGAAGAAACTTGATAGCAAAAACCGTTTTTCGTTTTTCATAATTTGATGTAAATGGCGCGCAAGAACAATTTCACTCACGCAAAAAAGAATTTTATCCGATATCCAAAAGCTAGGGTTCATGTTAGCTGCGTAATCAAGGACGCGGACGGAGACATTGTAGGTATAAAGGGTTTGAAGCTTGGCAGCAGCTCTGCTGCACGTGATCAGATCTGGACTGCAGAAGAAATCTATGAAAAAAGCGGCCAGAGTCCGAACTTTTCCCAGACGCACTCGTTTTGGGCAAGAGATAAGGAAAACAACGAGTCCGAGGTATACTGCAAAAGAAAGAACGGAAAGATTTGCCTTGTTGCGCCATCCATTGTAGACGAGGACGGAAAGGACATACTAAAAGACATCCAGGTCTGCGAATCCGAAATCTAGTACACTATAAAGAATTATTAGTTGACATAAACGAAGAGTGTCATGGACGAATTTGTAATGCCTGGAGACAGAATTGGTTCTATTGAGGAGTTGGAAGCTGGCAGCAACACGTTTGATGATGGCGACATGATAAGAGCATCCACTATTGGAATTCTCAACATAGACAAGAAGAACAGGGTCGCCGAAGTTCAAAATGGAAAGCAGCTTTCGATTCCAAAAAAAGGCGACATTGTAATTGGCTCAGTCAGCGCTGTTCTCTCGGCCATGATCGCAGTAGCAATTCATTACATTAACGGAAAACCAAATTATTCCGGCGTAGAATGCATATGCCAGAACATGGACAGAAAGCGAGTCATCGCAAGGGTAAACGACATAATCGCACTAAGAATTGAATCGCACCTAAATGGAGCTATTCATGCGACAATAGACGAGCCGGAGCTTGGAGTGTTATTTACAAAGTGCAACATCTGCGCCGGCAGTGTTGTACCTATGCGAGATAGGGTAAAGTGCCCCAACTGTGGATATATGGAAGAACGAAAAATTTCAACCAACTACGAAAAGGCCGATTTCATAAAGATTAGAGATTAAGATGCAAAAAATATCGTTCCAGGGAGAACGAGGGGCGTACAGCGAGGATGCGGCAATTTCATTTTTCGGTACTGCCGAGACAGTTCCTCTTTCTACATTTGCTGAGGTAATCGAGGCAACAGAAAACGACAAGGCGCAGTATTCTGTTCTGCCAGTCGAAAATTCGCTTGAGGGCAGCGTTGGTGAGAGTTATGACCTTCTTTTATCAACAGGCCTAAGTGTTGTTGGCGAGATATACTACAGGGTCAGACACTGCCTGATAGGCTTTGACAAAATTCAAAACATCGATACGGTGTACTCGCACCCGCAGGCGCTAGGCCAGTGCAGAAAATTCATTCAAAAGTACAAGATCAGGACAGTTCCGGCCTACGATACGGCAGGCAGTGTCAAGATGATAAAGGAGCTTGGCAAGAAAAACATTGGCTGCATTGCAAGCAGAAGGGCGTCTGAGATTTATGGTGTGCCCATAATAGCCGAGGGAATCGAGGATAACTCAAATAACTATACCAGATTTTTGGTCCTCTCAAAGACAAAGGCGACCGGAGGCGACAAGACATCGATAATATTTTCAGTAAAGCACGAGGCTGGAACTCTCTTTAACATCCTAAAAGAATTCCACGACTACAAGATAAATCTCACAAAGATAGAATCGAGGCCGAACAGGAGCACCCCATGGGAGTACAACTTTTACGTGGACTTTGATGGCAACCAAGATGACCCAAAGATAACGGAGCTGCTAGAAAAGATCAGCAGGAATTCCTTGTTCCTAAAGGTACTGGGCTCGTACAACAAAGCAAAGCTTGGCTAGAATCCCTTTGGCTTTCTGACACTAAACGCGCCGCTAAAGCCGATTATCACAATACCGGTAGTTATCAGCAGGACATTATGCAGCATATAGAGATCATCCCCAAACTGCTCGAACTTGCCTTGGAACATAAGTTCCGTTGATCCGGTATTGTTTATCAGGATCTTGTTTGTCCCCTCTTGCAACACAAACCAGTCAAATGTTATTTCTTTTTTAAAGTCCTCGTCTTTTTGTATGCCATTGCCAGGCGTTTGTAGTTTGACATGGAACGATTCGCCCGTCACCTTGAAGTTCTGGTGCGAGCTTTTCTCTGCAGTGAATTCATATGTTGCTATTTTCTCAACGTCGATTGTTTCGTCTATGGTTTTTGTATGTGGCCATGGAGGCGAATTGATAAAAGAGACAGCCCCCAGTCCCAAAATTATCGAGCCAACACAGATCCCTATAATGGTAAGCTTTGTAAACACAGTGTGAATTTTGTTTCTGAAAATAAATACTTACATCAAGTCTACGTCGTGCGGCTGGCTTTCCGCAAAGCCGGCGCGAGACATTTTGATGAATTCGGCGTTTTCCTGCATCTGTGGTATGGTGTGGGCCCCACAGTAGCTCAAGCCCGAGCGCACACCACCGGCTAGCTGCTTTATCATATCGGTGACGGTTCCTTTGTACGGAACCATCGCCTCGACACCCTCCGCAACGTAATCGTTTAGATCATCATTAATCGCAACGTTTCCAGTCTCTTTTGACTTTCTGCCAAGCGCCGCGTAAAACGAGGCCATTCCCCTGTAGATTTTGTATCGCTTCCCGTTTTTCATCACGTATGAGCCGGGGCTCTCGTCGGTTCCACCAAACAGGCCCCCGATCATTACAGTCGATGCGCCAGCTGCTAGGGCCTTTGTAACGTCACCGGAGGTCCTTGTCCCCCCGTCAGAGATTATCGGTATTCCGTGTTTTTTTCCCACCTGCGCGCAATCATACACCGCTGTAAGCTGCGGAACGCCCGAGCCCGTGATGACTCGCGTTATGCAGATAGAGCCAGAGCCGACGCCGACTTTGACTGCGTCCACTCCTGCCTTTATCAGGTCTTCTGCGCCTTTTGCTGTTGCGACATTTCCCGCGATAAGCTCGCAGTTCGGAAACGCCTTTTTGATATTGCGAATTGTGTTGATTGCGTTTTCGCTGTGGCCGTGTGCAATGTCAACTACTATTACATCTGCATCAGCTTCCAAAAGCGCCTCGGTTCTTTCCATAAAGTCTCCTTTTACTCCCACTGCTGCACCGACTAGAGGCCTGCCCTTTTTGTCCTTTGATGCGTTTGGATAGTTTTCGTTGTGGGTGATGTCCTTGCTTGTCACAAGTCCCTTCACCGAACCGTTCTCGTCTACTAGCGGTAGCTTTTCAATCCTGTTCTGCCTCAGGATTTCTTTTGCCTGATCAAGGGAGATTCCGGGTTTTGCTGTGATGACGTCTTTTGTCATGACATCGCGAACCATCTTATCTGATTCTGACTCGAACATGACGTCCCGCCCTGTCAGTATTCCGGCTAGCTTAGAGTCTTTTACTACGAGAAGTCCGGAGATCCCTTTTTCATGCATGTAGCTTATCGCGTCTTTGATTGTCTGGTCTGGGGAGACAGTGTACGGTTTTTCTATCATTACGCTTGCCGAGCGTTTTACCTTGAGAATTTCCTCTACTTCTTCTTGCACCGTGAGAAACCTGTGTATTATTCCGATTCCGCCCTCGCGCGCCATGGCGATTGCCATGGGAGCCTCAGTTACGGTATCCATGTTTGCAGAGATCAATGGGATGTTAAGCGAGATGTTTTTTGAAAGCTTGGTTTTCAGATCTGTCTGCGATCTGGTAGTGATGTTAGAGTATTTGGGCACAAGAAGAACGTCGTCAAAAGTTAATCCTTCTTTTATTTCCAACTGAACCCTCTAGAGGAGATTTGCTTTGCGTTATAAGTTTTTCCTGAATTTTTTTGAAAACATTTGCGCTAGGGTTACCGCATCCTTTGTTTCTTTTACGTTGTGCGTGCGAATAATGTCAGCTCCGTTTAGAACTGAGACCACTTCTGCTGCAAGTGATCCGTACAGTCGATCGGCGGGAATTTTTCTGCCAAGCGTTTTGCCAATGAATGACTTGTTTGAAACAGATACCAGTACTGGAAGATCAAGTTTGAGGCTGGAAAGATTTTGCAGTATTTCGACATCTCTTTTGAACCAGTCGGTCTTGATTTTTGTGAAAAACGGGTTCTTTCCTGTCTTTCTAAAAAAACCGATTGCCGGATCTATTGCAATTTTGTTTGTCGTTATTTTTGCAGACCTTGCAATATCAAGACTTTGCTTAAGCAAAATCCTCGTTTGCGTCACATGGTTTCCGTGTATGGTTTTTCTGCTGTGTGCACATAGAACAAGTGACGGATTGTATCTTTCTACTATCTTTGCCATGTTTTTGTCGTATTTGAGGCCAGAGACATCGTTAAGAATCTCAGCTCCGTGTTCCAAGGCCTCTTTTGCCACAAGAGACCTGCAGGTGTCAACTGATACCGGCAGGTTCGAAACCCTTTGGATTTGTTTGATTGCGGCAATCACTCTCCTGGCTTCTTCTTTTTCCGATACCAGAGTCGACAGGTATGGCGCCGTCGACATTCCGCCCACATCTATGAAATCGGCGCCGTCTTGCTCCATTTGTTGAGCCGCGTTTGCTATTTGGTTGCCTTTTTTGACGGATTTTTTGTAAAATGACTCCGGACTGGCGTTGAGTATGCCCATTATCCGTACGGGGTTTGGACTGCCGATGCGCACTGATCCAAGCTTGTTCATATGGTTTATCAAAACGTGCTGTAATTTTACATTTGGTTGGCTATCAGGGGCTGGGGTTCCAAGTATTCAAAAATAACAAGGGAGTTTAGGTATAGTAAAAAAGAAGACCTGAGGGCCGCCTCGATTCTAAATTCGATAGTGAAAAGGCAGCTCCCTCCAGCAAGGCTAAAGAAAATCATCTCAGGCAGGCCGGTCTTTGTGATAGGCTCTGGGCCGTCGTTAGAATCCGCGATTCCATCTCTCAAAAAATACAAGAACGTAACCAAAATTTGCGCAGACAGCTCGCTTGGAGTACTGGTAAAAAACGGAATAAGGCCTGACATAGTTGTCACGGATCTTGACGGGGATCTGGAGCTGCTAGAAAAGATTGGCAAGTCATCCATAGTCGCAATCCATGCACATGGCGACAACATAGAAAGGCTCGTATTTGCAAAAAAATTTCGAAAATGCATTACCACCACACAGACAAGAGAGCTCGGGAAGGTCCGTAATTTTGGTGGCTTTACAGATGGTGACAGGTGCGTGTTTTTGGCAGACCACTTTGGAGCAAGTAAGATCTTTTTGTTCGGGATGGATTTTGGCCCAAAGATTGGCAAGTTTTCCAACACAAAGAGGTCAGAAAGAAAAGTCAAACTGAAAAAATTGCGGTATGGCAAGATGCTTCTAGAGTGGCTAGCCCCCAAGGCAAAGTCAGATCTATTCACGCTTTCAAAACCACTCAGAGGCTTCAAGAAGATCACTTATCGAGAACTTGAAACCAGCGGTTTTGGCCAGAATGGATTTAATAATGTAAATACGTGAGATAAATTATGCAGTTCTCAGAAGAACAGGTAAGAGAGGCGCTGGAGACAAAAGAACGTCTCACATCTGAGATACAAAAGCACAAAGAAGAGATCGAGATGCTTGAAAAAACTCTTGCCTTGATCAACTCCATCCTAAAGCAGCAAAGTTTCACAAAGGCCTCTTCCTTAAAGGAAACAAAGGTCGAAACGCCAGAAAAGGACGATTATTCCATTGCGCTGCGAAAAAATACCGACGGCGCCCTGATTGCAAATGCGCACGTCACACCAAATCAGGTTTCGATTATTTTGGAAGACGGTCTGACGCTTAGAGAGGACATGCATCCATTCAAGTCGTTTTTCCTAGATAGGATAATTGGCGAGATGAAGAAAAAGGACATTGCCGAGCTTGAGAAAGGCCAGATAGGCGAGGATTCCATAATCAATTGTCTGATAAACAAGGACGGATCACTCTTGCGCGAGATCATAATCAAAAACTACCGACAAAAGGAAAGGGTAAGCGAGATAATAAGCACAGCTACATGGTCATTTTCAAAAATGATAGAAAATTCCAAGTGATATAATGGATAAAATCATAGTACTGGATTTTGGTTCTCAGTATAGCCACCTCATCTGCAGGAGGATAAGGGAGTTTTCTGTCTATGCAGAGCTTGTCCCGTACGACATATCGCCAGAAAAACTAATCGAGATGGATCCAAAGGGGATAATCTTTTCTGGTGGGCCGTCAAGTGTTTACAGCAAAGATGCCCCCAAGCCCGACTCGAAAATTTTTCAGATGAAGCTCCCCCTGCTTGGGATTTGTTACGGGCACCAGCTGATAGTAGATAATTTCGGTGGCAAGGTAAAGCAGGCCAACAAGGAATATGGCCACTCTATTTTGACAGTGGATAGTGGGTCTGATCTGCTTGGTGGGGTAGGAGACTCGCTTAGGGCATGGATGAGTCATGGCGACGAGGCGGAAGAAATTCCAAATAACTTTGAGATAATAGGACATACTGAGCGCTCACAGGCAGCTGCAATAGCGAACCGACAGCATGCTGTTTACGGGATCCAGTTTCACCCGGAGGTAGTCCACACTGAAAACGGCGTGCAAATACTCAAAAATTTTGTCCTGAATATCTGCGGCGCAAAGCAAGAGTGGACAATGGAAAACTTTGTGGAAAAAACCGTAAAGGAGCTATCCAAGATAGAGGGAAACGTGTTGTGCGGAGTGAGCGGCGGGATTGACTCGACTGTAGCCGCCCTTCTGATCCACAGGGCAGTAGGGGACAGGCTCAAGTGTGTTTTTGTAGACAACGGGCTCTTGAGACTAGACGAGGAACGTGAGATAGAAAAAATGTTCAAGGAAAACTTTGTAGTCGACTTTACCGCAGTAAACGCAAAAAGGCGATTCCTTGACAAGCTAAAGGGAGTGTCGGATCCGGAAAAGAAACGAAAGATCGTAGGCGAGGAATTTGTTAGAATATTTACAGACTTTGCCGAAAAGAACGGCCCGTTCAGGTGGCTTGCCCAAGGAACTCTATACCCAGATGTGATAGAAAGCGGCGTCTCAAAGGGGCCCGCGTCAGTAATCAAAACGCACCACAACGTGGGCGGCCTTCCAGACTGGCTTCACCTAGATGTACTCGAGCCGCTAAGGGACCTGTACAAGGACGAGGTTAGAAAGGCCGCCGCCATACTTGAAGTCCCAAGGAGGCTGCTTTTGCGCCACCCGTTCCCGGGGCCAGGCCTTGCGGTTAGAATTATCGGGGAGGTGACAGAAAAGAAGCTAGAGATTTCCAAAGTAGCAAGCAAAATTGTAGAAGAAGAGCTTGAGATTGCCGGCTGGTATGAAAGGGTTTGGCAGGCGTATGCCGCAGTTGGAGATGATAAGGCAGTCGGCGTGGTAGGAGATGAGCGAAAGTACGGCAACATCGTCATGATACGAGTCGTAGAGTCAATCGATGCAATGACTGCAGACTGGACTAGACTCCCGCACGAGATACTTGCAAAGATGAGCAACCGGATAACAAACGAGATAGACGATGTCACATGGGTGTCTTATGTTATATCTAGCAAGCCTCCGGCAACCATAGAGCCGCAGTGAAAATCATTTGAGTGGTTTTCCATCATGACTGCAACTAGAAAAATAGCGGAAGCTGAGGCCATACTTTCCAAAATGCAAGGCCAGCCAGACGAGCTTCAAGTATTGCTAAATGATTTTGTAAAAACCATCAATGACGTGTTTACTCATTTTCTTGAAGAGTACCAGCAGAAATTCGATTGCAGAGTAGACAGGATCGGTTTGGAAAAGTTCAAGGTGACTGCAAAAAAATCAGGCAACATAAAGGCCATAAACTTTCTTATCTGGTATGAAAGAGAATACAGGAGGATCAAGAACGAGCCAATGTTTGTCCATATGTTAGAAAGGGACGGCGAATATCACCAAAACGCCGCAAATCAGAGTGAAGTCATCAACGCGTGTTCTGTGCTGCTAGACGAGGTAAAAGCAATGATATATCATGCGTACGAGAACTTTTGAATTGTTTCTGGAAAAAAACTAGAGCAGCGCTGCACCAAAGACCCCCCCAGAGTCACCTAGCTTGTTTTTCAGAATAGGAGTGTCCACCAAATCACTAAAAACCCTACCATATACCGAGTCGCGCCCTTCAGTATACAGAAAATCTATGTTTGAGACCCCTCCGCCGAGCACTATTGCGTCAGGATCCAAGATGTCGATTACGTTTGCAAGGCCCGTGCCAAAATCATCGAGAAATTCTTGCTTCCATTTTTGTGCGTTATTAGAGTCGAGGTTTTTTACTATTGTCAAAAGGGATTCTTCCCTGCAGGTGATGGTCTTCCATTTTTTCTCCAGTGCTGGGCCGCTTATGTAGGTCTCAACACAACCAAGTTTACCGCAGTAGCACTTGTTTCCGTTTTTGTGCAGGGTGTGGTGGCCCCATTCCCCCGCAATGTATGTTCTTCCCCTGTGGACCTTGCCGTCAATTACTATTCCCCCGCCGACTCCTGTGCCAAGTATTACGCCAAAAACCACACCATAGCCTACTGCCGCGCCCATGGTGGCTTCTGCCATTGCAAAACAGTTGGCATCGTTATCCATTGTTATTTTTCTCCCCAAAAGTTTTTCCAGGTCGTCTTTTAGCGGCATTCCAATCAAGCATTGGGTGTTGCTGTTTTTGACAAGGCCTGTTTTTTTTGATATTGCACCTGGTGCACAAATTCCAACTGTATATTCTGGCAGATTTTCAGTAAGCTGAGATATCAGAGACGCAACCGAGCTCACGATTGACTTGTATCCGTTTTGCTGGTTTGTCGGTATTCGCCTTCTTTGGATTACCTGCAGTTTTTCGTCAAGGCTGATTCCCTCGATTTTAGTTCCGCCAAGATCTATTCCAATTCGGTGCACAGGACTCTATTGATGAGATATGCTTTGAAGATTACTTTTTGCCGCCGGAAATTGCGATTACATCGTCGATTCTAAGAATCATACATGCTGCCTCTGTCGCGGATTTTGAGATCTGTTCTTTTACTGCGACTGGCTCGATTATGTTTAGCGCAAACATGTCGTCGATTTTTCCTTCCTTTGCGTTGATACCGGCCCACTTTCTTCCGTTGTTCTGTCTTGCGCGGAGATTTGCCATGGTGTCGATTGGATCCATTCCCGCATTTTCTGCAATTGTGAGCGGGATTACCTCAAGGGCCTCTGCATATTTTCTGATTGCCAGCTGCTCGCGCCCCTCAAAGTTGTCCGCCCAGTCCTTTAGCTGGGATGCCAGATATGCCTCTGGGGCTCCACCGCCTGCGACGATTCCCGGCTTTTCGATTACGTCTTTTACTACCATTAATGCATCGTGCAGGGATCTGTCCACCTCATCTACTACTCTTTGCGAGCCTCCCCTGATTAGGATTGACACAGATTTTGGATTCTTGCATCCCTCGATGAATACCCACTTGTCGGACTCGACTTTCTTTTGGTGCACAAGTTCTGCGTGGCCAAGGTCATGCTCTGTGATGTCATCAAGGTTTGTTGTGATGCGGCCCCCTGTTGCCTTTGAGAGCTTGGTCATGTCGCTTTCCTTTACGCGTCTTACTGATAAGATTCCATATTTTGCCAGATAATGCTGTGCAATGTCGTCGATCCCTTTTTGACATATTAGTACGTTGGTCCCAATCCTGTGCAGTTTGTCTACCATCGACTTGAGCATTCTGTTTTCTTCTTCGAGAAACATTTGCATCTGAGTCGGGTCGGTAATTCTTATTTCTGCGCTCATCTCTGTTTTTTCAACCTCGAGTGCAGCGTTCAAGAGCGCGATCTTTGCCTTTTCAATCTTGGTCGGCATTCCGCTGTGTACTACTTCCTTGTCCAGCACTATTCCCCTGATGAGCTCTGTGTTCTGAATTGAGCTGCCCGCCTTTTTTTCTACTTTGATGTTGTCAAGATCTACTAGGTGCTTGTCGCCCTTTTTCTCTGCAACTCGCAGTACTGCGTCCACTACTAGCTTTGAGAGTATGCCACTGTCTTCTGAGATTAGCTTTGACTGCATACTAGTTGTCGCTATCTTTAGGAGTGACTCCTCGTCGTTTGATTCTATTTTTTTTGCAATCTGTGACAAGAGTTCCATTACCTTTTCTTGGGCTGCTTGATAGCCCTCGATTATAACTGAAGAATGTACGCCTTTAGCCAACAGATCTTCTGCCTTTTCCAAGAGCGCGCCTGCAAAGATGACTGATGACGTGGTCCCGTCCCCGACTTCGTTATCCATTGTTTTTGCTATCTCGACCATCATTTTTGCGGCCGGGTGCTGGACATCGATTTCCTTTAGAATCGTAGCGCCATCATTTGTAATTGTAACATCACCAATAGAATCAACGAGCATTTTGTCTAGTCCCCTAGGACCAAGGCTTGTGCGCACAAGATCTGCTACGAGCTTGGCTGCCATTATGTTGTTTTTCTGTGCGTCCCTGCCCTTTTGCTGTAGCGCACTTTCCTTTAATACCAGAACTGGGCCGTTTGGGGTTTGCTGAATTGATGCCATACTTACAAAAAAATTCGTAAACCCGTTTTTAATAGTTTGCTAGGCTATCGCATTTACGAACGATCGTTTCTTTACGTCCACTATTCCACTATGAAGAATTCTGATCGATGGGAGGGCAAGAAACGGCAAGAACAGGGGCAGCAGGTGCGGCCTTTGGAAGCGGCACCCGTTTTCTACCAGTATGGAGTTTAGCTCGACGAATTTTTGCAGTACGTCATCAAACGGGTTTGCCGAGATGATTCCGCCTATCTGGAGCGGCAAAAACGAGAGGGTTTGGCCGTCCCTTACAACTATCATGCCCCCCTGTGATTTTACCAGGCGGTTTGCCGCCGTGGCCATGTCATTTTCATTTGAGCCGATTACTATCATATCATTTTCATGAAAGCTCCAAGTGGACGCAAAGGCGCCTACCTTTGCGCCAAAGTTTTTGAGGAATCCTATCGCGCGTTTTCCAGAGCCGTATGTCCTATCAAATGCTGCAACCTTCCATATGTCACCATCAGACAAGGCTGGGACATTTCCTTGCTTTGTGTTGATTTCTGCAGTGGCCAGCTTTGTTATGATTTCTGTTTCCATCTCGATTATGTTTGCAGTCACTGACGGTTTGGCACTTTTTATGACAAAGTCGTTTTCCGTGAATGTCTTTGAAATCTTGACTGTTTTTTTAATCCAGCTAGGAAGCGAGGGTTTTGGGATCTTTGTCACTATGGTTCCGTTTGAGGCGACTAGATTTCCGCCGACAAAGACCTTCCTTGGTTTTATTTTTTGCAGGTCGTCAAGTACAAGCATGTCCGCAAGCTTGCCGGGAGCTATTCCCCCGAGATCTTTTCCCATGTTGTAATACTCAAAGCAGTTCTTTGACGCTATTGTTACTGCGTCAATTGCACTCATACCGAGCCTCATTGATTCCCTTACGCAGTGGTCGATGTGGCCGTGCTTTGTAATGTCTACAGGGTCCAGCCCGTCTGAGCAGAACATCAGCCTGTTGAGGTACGGTTTGTGCAGGAGAACCTGCGGAATAATGTTTTTCAGGTCTCGGCGAATCGAGCCCTCTCTCATCATGACCCACATTCCGAGCCGAAGCCTTTCCATTACTTGGTCATAGTCGATTGGCTCGTGGCATGAGAGGATTCCAGACGAAATGTACGCGTTTAGTTTTTTTTCCGACGCCCCTGCAGTGTGCCCGTTTATTATACAGTTGTTATCGAGCATTTGCGATATGGATTTCATTGTCCTTGCGTCACGTGTTGTCACTTTTGTCCAGGAGAACACCTCGCCAAGGCCTACCACCCCCTCGAGATTAATTGCGGATTTTTCTTGCGCTAGTGTGAGTGATTTTCCGTGGCTGAACTTTCTGTCAACAGGAAGCCCGCCTGGAGCCACTGAAAAGATTCTGATTGGCAGTCTTGATGATGCCCTGACGAATTCCTTGAATCCCTTGAATCCACAGACACTCACGATATCTATTGGATCAGAAAAAAGGCTAGTCGTTCCGCAGAGAAGCGAGTGCCTTGCAAGCTCCGACGGCAGTACAAACTGGTCCATGTGGATATGGGGATCCGCAAAGGATGGCGTCAGATACTTTCCCTCAAGATCAATTATCGCAGTGTTTGTTCCTGCTGCATGCGATGCGTCAGGGCCCACATATGCGATTCTGTCCTTTGTTATGGCTACTTGCGTATTTTTTGTAATTTCTCCGGTGTACACATTGACAAGCGAGCAGTTTTTGAGAACCATATCTGCTTTCTTGTCGCCCATTGCGACTGCGTTTAGCTGGGAAATGATTGCCGCTAGATTCGTAGGCACGCAATAAGTTTGCCTTCCGACTTTATAATAGCTTAAATCTCATTCTTTAAATTACGAGTCGAGTCGTTGCTTTTCATGAACGTACCCAAGGAGATGAACAGGTATTGTCCAAAGTGCAAGACCCACACGCTACAAAAGGTTTCTCTGTACAAGGCAGGCAAGAGACGCGGTTCTGCGATAGGCGAGCGAAGGCACGAAGAGGACAAAAAAGGGTACGGCGGCCAGAAATTCCCAAAATTAGCCAAGCCTGCAAAGACTACCAAAAAGCAGACGCTGATCTTCGCGTGTCCGCAGTGCAAAAAGAAATCTAATAAAAAGGGAATCAGGCTCAGAAAACTAGAGTTGGTTGCAAATTGAAGCGAAGTCACATACTGGTTCCAAAACCAAAAAGCAAGTTTCAGAAGGTACAGTGCAAGGAATGCAGCGCTGAGAACATCTTGTATTCTCACGTCACCAGCACTGTTACGTGCAAGTCTTGCGGCAACATAATTGCAGAGCCTACGGGTTCGCTCGCAAAGATATACGGCACGGTTTCAGGAAATCTCGAGTGAGTCATAGTCTTCTTTCGTGTTCAGATTAACTGCTATTCTCTTATCGTCAAATATGCTTAGGGTTTCTTCTGTGTTCTCGTTTGAAATTTTTTTTGGATCCACAATAGAGATTCCAGTGTAGTAGCATTCTTTTCCGTTAACGCTTGCGGCAAATTCCAGCTTGACATCTATCAGGTCCAGGAATTTTTTTGTCATTACAAAACTCTGCCATGCTGCATCTTTTTTGTGTCTAGCAACCAATTCTTGCACCAACTTGCCGTCAAGAAGCGGCATGTCGCCTGAAACGACAAAGGTCGGCTCATCAACGCTGGACAGGGCCAGTTTCAGGTCAGGTACGTATCCTTCGCCCTTTGTTTTTATTATTTCAACGTCATTATACAACAAAAGCTCTCCTGTGCGCGGCGCGTTGTCACTTGTTGCGGCCAGAACTTTTGAGAAACATCGCGATTCGTTTAGAGCATCAACTACATGTAGTACCACCGGTTTTTTGTATTCCAACAAGAGTTTTTCTCCCGGCATATCCATTCTTGTCCCCTTTCCTCCTGCCATAACGAGCCCAATCATACCGACACAAATACCAAAAATGACGACAGCCTCGTGATTTCGTTTGCGGCCCCCATTATATCGCCCGATATTCCACCAAAACTACGCCTAGAAATGCCGATGATGATGAGGCTCAGGACTATCCCTATCCCAAGTGCCAGAAACCCCGCACTATTCTGAAAGGATGCAATGGCTCCAATTGTTATTGCTGCTGCGATTACGAGTTTTTTTCTGTCCTTCATGGAATCAACAAACGATGTGTTAGAGCCCTCCCAGGCGGAGGGTCCAACGCTTGCGACAAGAACCATTGAGAATTTGGCAATGATTTCCCCGACAAGTATTGCATAAAACAGCTCAAACCCCCTCATCGTAGAAAGCGCGATTACTGTCCCTGTCACATACAGGATTATTGCCACTATTCCGGCCGAGCCAACCGAGGAATCCCTCATCACATGTAGCTTTCTTTCTTTGGTGCCACGGACCATCAGGCCGTCAGCAAAATCTGAAAGACCATCAGTGTGATGGATCCCAGTTATCAGAACAAGTCCTGCTGTTATCAACAACCCGACAACAAGAGGATCCAAAAACAGTGACAACCCGTACCCTGTCGAACCAATCACCAGGCCTATTGCAATTCCAATTATTGGAAAAAGGTACATGTACCTTGCAACTGTCTTAAGGTCTGAGCTTCCAGTTGGAATTATCGTCAGAAAAGAGAACACCGAGGCTGCTTGCCTAAACATTCATCCACCAACCAAGATAATGCAGTACTGCTATCAGCGGTATTGTCACAAGCGCGCAAAAGAGAACGCATGTTACCTTCATCAGCAGAATAGCTGATCTGAAATGATGCACGTCAAGCTCCACGGTTCCGTTTCCTAGAACGTAATGATCAATTTTTTCAAATCTTGTCTGCAGAGCGCCAGCCATTGCGGCCATCGGATACCCAGCGTTTGGGCTAGAGGTCTTTCTTCCATCACGTCTGAGTGTTTGCAGTGAGTTCTTCCAGTCCGCGCCTATCATGGCTGCAGCCAGTATCATGACATACCCAGTTATTCTTGCAGGCACGTAGTTTAGTACCTTGTCGCAGTTCGCCCCAAACCAGCCAACATTCCCAAACAGGGAATTTTTGTAGCCAATCATAGAGTCAATTGTGTTTATTGTGCGATATACGAACGCGCCGACTAAGCCAAAAAGGCTGAAATAAAACAACGGCCCTGTTATCCCATCTACAATGTTTTCGCTTGTGCTTTCCAGCACTCCTGAGACAACATGGTTTCTGTCAAGATCCTTTGTATTACGCTTGACGAGCATCGAAAGTTTGTCCCTTGCCTCTTCAAGGTTGTTGTTTGAAAGTGACTCCATTACTTGTTGGCCATGTCTTTGCAGCCCCCTGATTGCAATCGTTGTCTTGAGTAGAATTGAGCCGATTAGGATCATGATTATTGCAGATATTGTGTCTGTCATATTTTGTGTCAAGAACCCAAATGATACCAGCAACGCCGCGATTAGTCCAGTAACTGCCAGCGTAACGAAAACTCCACCGATTCTTTCCGTTGCAGGGTTTTGTGATTTTGCAATCGGCACAAGCCTTGCAATGATTTTCCCAACCCATGCAGTAGGGTGAAACTTGTTTTTTGGATCACCAAACGCAAAGTCTAGCGCAAGTGCGCCAATCACCACTAGGATTGGGACGATTATCATGTTAGCAGCCCCACAATTTTTTTCATGTCTAAGCTTCTTCTTACCGTCCTTGCGAGCTTTTCTATTTCAGACTCCACCTTCCTTTGGTTTTGTTTTCTAAAAAGACTAATTCTGTTGTCTAGCGAGTCTTCGTTTGGCAACTCTAGATCGACCATGGGAATTACACCAAGAACGGATTTAGATGTTATTTGCTGCAGTTTCCTAAAGCCAGGCTCGAGGAGGTTTTTGTTGCCCCGGAACTTGTTTACCACGAATCCTCTGACTAGGTTTTGGTGCTGTTTTGGCAAAAGCAACATTGTTCCAGCTAGGCTTGCAAAAGATCCGCCTTTCTCAATGTCTGCGACAAGAAGTACTGGCGAATTTGTCTTTTCTGCAATCATCATGTTTGCGATATCGTATTTTTGCAGATTGATTTCCGCAGGAGAGCCTGCGCCCTCGATTATGATGATGTCGTGGCTTTTTTTTAGGGTGTGAAATGATTCCAGTGCTATTTTGAGGCCTCTTGTCAGGGCGAACTTCTCGTAGTAGTTTTGAGCAGTCATTTTCTTGTAGAATTTTCCTTGGACTAGTACGGAGCTTCTATAGTTGCCGAGTGGCTTTAGCAGGATTGGGTTGATGTGCGGGGTCATCACTGTCCTTGCGGCAACTGCCTGTATTGCCTGAGCCTGAGATATCTCAAATCCTCGCTCCTTATACGAATAGTTTGACATGTTTTGGGATTTGAACGGGGCCACAGAGTATCCAGCATTTGAAAAAATTCTGCACAGTGCAGTCACAAGTGTAGTCTTTCCAGCACCAGAGGATGTCCCCTGTATCATCAGGGTTCCAGTCATTTTAGCTCCTCTAACGCTTTTATCAGCTTCATGTTTTCCTTGCGTGTCCTGACTGCGATTCTGATGTAATTTTTTCCAAGACCACGAAACGTGCTACAGTCTCGTATGAGAATATTTTTTTTGACCAGTCTTTTTTGCAACATTCCAGAATCTTTCTTTGTCTTGATCAGGATAAAGTTGGCCGATGTATCAAGGCATGAAAACCCATCCAACCTCGAAATAGAGTCCCTAAGAAATGTGGATTCTGTCTTGATCAGCCTTCTTGTCTTTCCAAGAAAGCTGCGATCAGACAGTGCAATGTAGGCTGCCTCCTGCGCAACGCCGTTGATGTTCCATGGGATTTTGATTTTGGCCAGAATGGATACTAGCTTTCTGTTTCCTACTCCGTATCCCACCCGAAGGCCTGCAAGTCCAAATGACTTTGTCAGTGACCTTAGAACAAACAGGTTCTCATGCCGCTGGATTTTGTCAATTACGGACTGGTGTGGGCTTTGGGTCAGCTCTATAAAACATTCGTCCACAAAGACAAGTGTGTTCTTTGCCTTTGCTGATTTTGTGATTTCAAGCACAGAATCCTTTGATGTCAAAGATCCTGTCGGATTGTTTGGATTACAGATAAAGACTACACCTCTGTTTGGTATTTTTTTTACAAAAGCTGTCAGATCTTTTCCCAGATTCATTGTTTTAAAAAACTTTAATCTTGAAGTGCAAAGCCTTGATGCCGCCTCATATTCGCCAAAAGTTGGAACCGGAATCAGGACCGGTGTGTTTTTTTCAAGTACCACCCTGCAGAAATTGTAGATTATCTCGGTGGCGCCGTTGCCAGCAACCAGGTTTTCTGGCGACGCTCCAAGGTATCTTGCCAGTTGTTTTCTTAGCCTTGTAGACTCGTGATCAGGATACACTGGAATCTTTGACATCCAGTTTTTTCCAAGATTTCCTAGCGATTTTGGGTAACCAAGGGGATTCACGTTTGAGCTATAGTCGATGATTTTGGGATTTTGTCTATCAATGGAATAAGGTCCTCCGTGTTGTACTTGCGTGTGTTTTTCTGCGTTTTTGGCAAATTTCACACCCTAAAAAAAACGTCACGGGTTTAAGTTGTTACGGTCAGAACCGCTAAAGAATTATTAATTGATCGCATGAAAAGTTCCCTTGTGAAGAAAAGAGTAGCAATATTGGGTGCAACCGGTGCTGTAGGCCAAGAGTTCCTAGTGTCACTTGAGGATCACCCGTGGTTTGAGGTAACACAGCTTGCGGCATCAGAGAGATCTGCTGGGAAAAAGTATGTCGATGCAATCAGGGACCCAAACTCAGGTATTGTCAAGTGGCAGGTGGGTGGTGATGTGCCAAAATATGCAAGGGATATGATGGTAGTTTCAATAGATCAAATAAAGACCTCAGAGATAGACTTGGTGTTTTCAGCAATAGAGACAGACATGGCTCGGGAGATCGAGGCCAAATTTGCAAAGGACGTACCCGTGGTCAGCACATCGTCTGCTTACAGGTATGATGAGGATGTTCCAATTTTGATTCCGGGAATCAATGATGATCATGTAGAGCTTGTTGAGACGCAAAAGAAAAACCACAATTGGAAAGGATTTGTCTTGCCCCTTCCAAACTGCACAACGACTGGACTTGCAATTACGATGAAGCCTCTTTATGACAGATATGGTGCAAGACGAGTTATCATGACCTCGATGCAGGCAATATCTGGTGCCGGAAGATCTCCTGGAGTTTCCGCACTGGATGTAACTGACAATCTAATCCCATACATTCCAAAGGAAGAAAACAAGGTCAGAATAGAAACTGCAAAAATTTTGGGTAAGCTAAAAGACGGTAAAATCGAACCGGCAGACATCAAGGTAAGCTGCACATGTACGCGTGTACCGGTAATTGACGGCCACACAGAATCCGTCTTTGTGGAAACTTCAAAGCCGGCAAAGACGGAGCAAGTAAGGAACTCGATGGAAGATTTCTCCAACCACATAAGTGTTCTAGGACTACCATCGGCGCCAAAAGACTATCTCGTGGTACACCAAGACCCGACAAGACCGCAACCCAGAATAGACAGGCATCTTAACGACGGCATGACTACCTCAGTTGGGAGACTAGAAGAAGACTCGTTATTTGGCAACGGGGTCAAGTACGTACTTTTCTCTCACAACAAAAAGATGGGCTCTGCAAAGGGTGCAGTTCTTTTAGCAGAGATGCTCTACAAGAAAGGAAAAATCTAATCCTTAGAGCTTTTTTCAAATTTTTTGATCAGAAGCTTATTAAACAGAAAAGATTTGGACAGAACAGGTGTTTTAGACGGCAAAAATTGATGATTTGGACCTTACCATTTTATCAGAGCTTAGCGAGGATGCATCGATTTCCATTCCAAGGTTATCAGAAAAGATCAAGGTGAACCCGTCTGTTGTGTACAGCAGGATAAAACGCCTGACAAAACGAAAGCTCATCGAGCGATTCACGATAGTTGTAAATGACAAGGAGTTAGGATATGGGGTAAAGGCACTCACCGGCCTCAACATGGACTCCAAATACCGCGACACGATAATTGACGAGCTCTTCAAGATCAAGGGAGTCCGCGAGATTTCAGAAGTCACCGGCAGATTCGACATTATTGTGACAATGTACGCCATGAATCTAGCAGAAATGCACAAGCTCATCTCCGAGGGAATTGGCCGCATCGAGGGGGTTTTGGCATCTGAGAGCTTTATCGAGATGAAGAGGCGCACAAAGACAATGCCTTATAACCATCAAGCCTGATCAGGCATGGTACATTTAATTTTCGATGTTTGGTTTGATGGAATAGTGAAAAAATGATGCAAAAGGCACAGACCGGTTCCAAAATCAAGACATACTATGAGCTTACCAAGCCGAAAATTTGGTATCTTCTAGTCTTTACTGCGTTTGGTGCGGCAATAACTGCTTCCAATATTTACGACATTTCCATATCTCCTGCAACGTGGGCGCTGATGATTTTAGGTGTGGCTGCTGGATCCGCGTCCGCAAATACTCTTACCAATTACCACGACAGGGATATTGACGCGATAATGGAGCGCACCAAGGGCCGCCCCCTCCCGAGTGGAAGGATTTCACCTCCGGAAAGGGCTCGAGATTTTGGCCTAGTTTTAGCCGCGATTTCATTGGCGTGTGCATTTGCGATTTCTTACACCGCGGGGTTCTGGAATGGAATCTGGGCGGGAATTTTTATGTCGTTTGGATTGGTAAACAATATTGTCGTTTATTCCCTGACACTAAAGCGCAGAAGCAGGACGAACATCATACTTGGCGGATTCTGCGGCGGTTCACCAGTTATGATTGGATATGCAGCAGTTACGCTCCAAGGGATGTGGGACTTTGGGCTCGTGATGGCAGGACTAGTATTCATCTGGATTCCAATGCACATTTGGGCACTCACGCTTCACTTCAAAGACGACTACAACAAGGTAAATGTTCCGATGCTTACAGCGGTTCAGTCAGAAAAGACATCTGCTCGCGTGATTGCGATATCCACACTTGTAATGGTCTTGTTTTCCATAGTTCCATTCTTTTTGACCGCAAATGGAGAGCCGGTAATGCGCGAAATCTACCTCTACACGGCAGTTGCCTCTGGCGCTCTCATGCTTGTGCTCTCGTTCTGGGTTATTGCAAAACCGTCAGAAAAGGCGTCGTGGATGCTGTTCAAGTTTTCAAGCCCATACCTTGCGGTGTTGTTTATTGCACTGATGGTGGATTCAGCACTTCGATAATTACTTGAGCGCTTTTTTTAGGGTCTGGTTTATCACGGCCGAAAAGCTCACAGAGGATCCTGTCTTTTTGATCAGGTTTGCCTGAAGATGGCGCAGTTTTGTCTCTATGTCTTTGTCCAGCACTATTGTGTGTCGTCTAATCATTTATTCAATGAATATAGTATGATTACTACTTTTCAAGTTAGCTATAAAATACCATTTTTGGAAAATACGTATTTTTTATGCAGACTATTGATTTGCCTAGTTCACAATAAACGAGGTTGTTCCGATTTCCACGTTGTTGTACTTTGCCAAAATTTCATACCTGCCAGAAGGCGAGTTTGAGTCGATCGTCAGCGGTACTGTAAAGTCCCCCTTGTTTGTCAGCATGCCTTTTAGCTCAAATGACGCCAGGTCTGGCTTGGTTATTGTCAGAATCACGTAGGTTCCGGTCTTGAAATCCACCACCTTGCCCGTGATTTGCACCAGTGTTTGTTGGTATTGCGGTTTTTCAAATGTCTCGCCCATTACATTCACATAGCCCAGATTTGAAGAACTCGAAGTCATCTGGGCTTTGGTTTGCGGATGGCCCACATGCATTATCCCGTTCTTTATCAGGTATTGAACCCCTAAAACAAAGTCCGAGTCAGATATCATTCCGTCTGCCCACCATCTCGCGTTATTTTTTATCCAGTATGGGATGTCTGTGGATTTTGTGGCACTCTGCGAGGTCTGCGGGATTATCATGATGTTATTTTCTATTAGGAATCTTATTCCCAGCACAAAATCAGCGTCACTTATGGTTCCGTCTGCCCACCACTTGGCGTTGCTTCGTATCCATGTCGGAATCACGGTTTGCTGCACGTCAGGCGCTTGAGTTTGCACAGACTCGTTTTTGTCTTCCTGTTCTGGTGCAGGCTTGCCGAAAATGTATAGCCAGACTATCCCGGTCTTTGTCTTGTCACTCAGTGTTCCTGAGATTATAATGTCGTTTTTCTGCGACGTTATCTTGATGTCAGCAATGTTGTAGGATCTTGCAGAAATACTTATTCCGTTTTTTACGTATTCTGGATAATCATATAGATTGCCGATCATTTTTGAAAATGAACCAGAGCTTGTTTCTGAAGGCGCAATCTCCTCCATTTGGAACGTGCCGCCTATGTTTTTGATTAGCTTTGAGGCAAATTCTGTCTGCAGTGGGTTGATTATGGCATGGTCAGCGTCCGTGTAAGAATAGTCAAGATCTTCATTGATTGGGTTGTTGCATGTATTATATCTCCAGGAGTCATTTGACTTTATCGCATCGATCATGAGCTGCCCATGCAGGAACTCGTGATACAGCACCACTAGATCCTCTGCTTGCTTTACACTTGGATCTTTTTCGGAGGATTTGAGCAGCGCGTCAGAATTTAGCATCAGCTCGTTGTTGCAGTTAATTGTCATCTTTCCTCCTGAAATCATTATGCTGCACTTCCAGACGTAGATTCCGCCCGTGGTCGTGCCTTCGTTGTGGGATAAAGTGCTGTCGAATTTGGCAAGCTTCGTCTGAACCGTCGCATTTATGCTGCTGTAAAGCGAGCCAGCATCACATGGAAACGAGATGACTAGTGGTTCTGAGAATGATCTGAGGACATCGCTTACGTCTTTTTTTGGCAGAGTTAGTTTTTCAAATTCCGCGCGCAAATCATTGTATAGGTTTTGTTCTTGGGTGGTTGGTTCTGCGTATGCCCCAAACGCTGGCAAGACACTCAAAAAAAGTAAAACTGCAACAAATCCAAATTTTTTCAATTTAACAAAAGAACCGTGGTTTCGTACTTAAGACTTGGGCAGGAGTTTCCAGTCCATTCAGGCACAAGTTCTGGAATGGTGTTGGTCTATAAAACCAATCATTACCAATTATTACCAAAACTATATATACCTCTCATTGGTTGTAGTATCCAATGGATGGAAAGAAATACCAAGATTTAAAGAAGAATCAAGTAGACTTACATCCTAAACAAAAGGTGCAAAACAAAATGTCAACAAACGAAAACCAAAAAGACGTATTTTCAGTTTACACCAAGAGCTTCGATAAAGTGAAGAGCGCATTTGAGAGAGCAACTACCCAATCACTGCAATCATACACAAACCTGAACCAAGAATTCCTCTCAACATGGAGCAACTTTATCCACACGACAACCGCAATCCAGCAAAGCATTGCAAACAAGGTTGGAGTCAACACTGCACTGCCAGAGACCACAATCACTGCAGTTCAGGACGCTACTGAGGCATTCATAAAGACATTTGAGACAAACAGCAAAGTTGTCCAAACAGTCCTAGACGCAACAGTCCAAAACGTAAAGACTATCAGCCAAAACTCTAGTGCATTTGCAGATCTAAACCAAAACATTGTCAACTCTTGGGTTAGTGCCTGGAAACCACGAAACTAAATCAAATCTCTTTTTTTCTTTTTTTTATTCCTGTTCAGATTATGATTTTTGAGCCGTTTGCTTGTCCAGAATTTTCGGCCTTAAATATGCGATTCATCTAATTTGGCGTCATAATTATTCATTATAATCGGTCACTGGCACAGGTTCACAATGCCAATAGCAACTGGGCTGGTAGACCAAGACTTCTGATCAACACTATGTGGGGTGCCAGTGACTCATGGTTGGGTAAAACTAGGTGTTTTACGCTAGATATCACTAATAGCTAAATGTTATTAAAACTGGCGAAGGTTTTATTCTGATATTATATGGTTTTAAAATGTCAGGCAAGCAGGTTCACATGATGTCAGGCTATGCCCGACAAGAGATCCTCCCGCCCGCCAAATACACTAGTGCGTCTTTGGAATTAAAGGAACACTCACAAATTATACTATCTTCGAGGCTAAGGTTATTACTTGTGAATTTTGGAATATTCGTCTTCGTCTAGCTTGAATTCTTCTTCGTCTGCGTATGCCTGTTCTGCGTGTAGTAGAGATAATCATCCCAGAAAATATGGAAAACCAAGCAGTCCAGATAATAAAGGAAAACTCCACACAGGGCAAGATCTTTGTATCGCCCATCCTTCGCACATACGACATCAAATCTGGCGCAGAAGGCGAAAAGGCAATCTGAGATATAGAACGGCTAGATCTTTGGTTTTGTATCTGGTTTTACAGTCTTTTTCACGATTTTCTTTTTTTCAGTTTTCTTTGTTATGTCTTTTTTGTCTGACTTTTTGGTGGTTTCTTTTTTGTCAGTTTTGGAGGATTTGGTTGCTTCCTTTTTCTCGGCTTTGTCGGATTTTATCGTGCCTGCAGGATCACTTTTAGCCTCGCTGATATCGAAGCTCATGCTTGCCGGAACAAACTCGTTAAAGTCGATTAGGCCTTGCCCAATTAGGACCAGTTGCAGTGTGTAGCTGCCTTTTGACGGTATTGTGATCAGCCTCGAGTCGACCCCGCTAGACACGGATATTCCAAGAAGGCTTCCCCCGCCTCCGGTGTTCACTATGAACTCGTTTCCTTTGGAGTCTTTGACGCTGTATGCATACCTGATTTCTTTTGCCAAGACTCCAGACGGGTCAAAAAAAGCAGTTGTAAATAAAACGTCCCTGCTTACGCCATATCTTGTGTCATAAGATACAGTCGCCCTGTATCCGTTTGAGAACTTGATATCTGTGGACTTGATTGTGTTACTAGCTTCTGGCGTTATCTCTACAAGCATTGTCTGCTTGTCAGCACCAATCTTTTTCTTTAGTATCTTTAGCTCCTCGCCAGTTACAAGAAAGTGGATTGTGTTGATGTCCTTGTTAGAGTAGGGATCAAAGTACAGATCCTTTGTAAATATTGGGATTCCGTTCACGGTTCCCTTGAAGCTGTTAACATTTTGAAATGGCGCAAAGTTTTTCGGAATTACTATGTCGTTTCTTACAAGTGACACATGTTCTGCATGTTCCCATTGAAACGGCATCTCAAACGAGATTGACTTGGTGGACTCGGAAAACTGGAAATTTGTTAGCTTGTCAGAAAATGCATTTACCGTTATTGGTGTTTGCCCTTTGTCAGTCTTTATTGAGAATTTCTGTTCCTGTGCGATGTTTATGTCGGTCTCAAAATTGATGTCTTGCGCGGTCTGGGTCTTTGGGTTTGTAGCACCGATTATTGCGACCTTTACTTTGTATATACCGCTTTTGTCAAAGACGGGGCCTTTGATGATTGGCGGGCTGTTGCCAGATGACGTCAATGCGCTTGGCACTATGAGGTCTTTTTCGCCTTCGTATTTTGTGCATCGCCAGACTTCTTTTTCCGCACACTCTGAATTTGGCTGAATGACTACTCCCAGCTCGCCGTCTTTGTCGTAAAACATTTGAGATGCGAGGAGTTTTTCGCCAGAAAAGATCTGGACTCGATATGTTACCTTTTCGATGTTTGTGTTTGTCTGGCTGTCATAGAATCTAACCTTGAGGTTTGCACTAGAGTGTTTTCCAGGTATAAAGTCAGCAGGCTCTAACCAAGTCGATACCGTGACTTGCTTGTTTCCAAAGTTTATCGGTGGAGCTGCTTCGCCTCCGTGGTGCTGCGCAAAAGCCAGATTGGATGAAAATAATGCTATGGATAATACTACAATAACCCAGACTCCTTTAGACAATACGATGTCTACCTTGTGTCCGTATAAAAAACTGGCTCACCACGGTAGAATTTAGCTTTGATAATTATTGCGGGTGGTGTTATGCTTCAGATGCAGACTTGCCGCCGTCAATGTTTAGTATCGTGCCAGTAATCCATTTTGCGTCGTCTGAAGCAAGAAATGCTGCCGCATTTGAGACGTCCCCTGGTTCTCCAATCCTGTTCAGCGGTTGTCTTTCTTCCAAAACTTTTCTTGCTTGAGGGTCATCCAGATACGGCTTTATCATGCCTGCGTTGATTATTCCTAGATTCAGACAATTACACCGGATGTTCCGTCTTGCATATTCCACCGCAATAGACTTTGTAAACATCGCAATCGCTGCCTTGGTTGCCGAATACACTGCTAGATGGACCCGTGGAATTGCACGCTCGCTTGATATTGAGCCGATGTTTATTATGCAGCCGCTTTTGTTGTCCAACATTTTTGCGATGACTGCTTTTGTCACCTTGAGCGTTCCCAAAATGTTGGTATTTATCAGATCCATGATGTCAGACTCTTTCATTTCATGAAAGTGAATTGCGTCATTGATTTTTGCTGCGTTGTTTACAAGGATGTCTATTTTACCATATTTATCCACTATCTGTTCGACTACGCTGAGTATTTGTGAGTCGTCCGTAATATCGCATGCCATAGAAACCGCTGAATTCTTGTTTATAGCAGAACAGGCCTTTTCTAGGGCTTTGATGTTTCGCCCAAGCATTATTACGGTTGCTCCCTCCTCGACAAATCTTTTTGAAAGATCTGCACCAATGTCACTTGATGCACCAGTTATAATCGCAATTTTATTTTTAAGTTTCATATGAACTCTACAACAAAATGTCTTAAATCAATTGTGTTTTTAGGCTCTGTCGGGTTATCGAGAGCCAGAGATTAGGCATTTTTTCGTCGTTTTAGACTCATTTATTCCAGTTGATCTAGCACTAGTTTTCAATTTTTTTGATGATCCTTTTGCGATTTTTAACGACATATTCCGCACCCATTTGCTTTACTGCCTGTTCTGGATTGGTCAATAGTTTGTGGATTAATTCTTCCTCTTTGGTTTGTTTACGTTTTCTAGGTCGAGTTTTTGTTTTTGTTTTCTTTTTCTTTCTCTTTTTCAGTCGTGGTTTCGTTCATAGCTGCAAGTTCAAGTGTCATGATGGCTTCGTTCGCAGAAGAATTTGCTCTGTGATTCTAGTCATTTCAGAGTCAGAACCGATACTACAAAGCTTCACAACATCCGAGGTAGTTACCATTCCCACTATAGCCTATTTTCCTTGACTGTCGGAACCCTGTGAATTCTACGTGTTTTCATAAGTTGTGCAAGATCCCATACAGAATCATCCGGATTTATTACAATTAGCAGTGATGATATTACCTCCTTTACGTTAGTTGTGAGCTGTTTTCCCTTCGCTATCACTCGTCTAACAAGATCGCGCTCAGTCACTATCCCGACAGCAATACCGTTTTCCAACACTACAACTGCTCCAATTGATGCATCGTCCATCATTTTTGCAGCGTCCTGTACGGTCAGAGCCATCAATTGAAACTACATTCTTTTTCATAATACTGCTTACAAGTGGACTTGACATACTGAAAATGGGGTAAATCCACTTTAAAAGACAAGAAGTCGATTATCAGAATTAGTATTCTTAAAACCGGTTATGGAATTATTAAATACCAAAATTGTACCCCCAAAATATGGGCATACTTGAAAATCTTGACGGGTTTGAACCAAGGAAAGCAAGTGAGTCGCTTGATATGCTTCTTGTTGATCGAAAAAATGAGTTCAGGGAATTGGCAAGTAGCATGGGAATTCCAACTAATGCAAAAAATTGGGAGCAGATTATTTTGCAGTTTTGCCTTGAGTTTAATGATTGTTTTTTTATGCTGACAAAGGTAGATGGTCCAAACGATGCAACCGAGGACAGCCACAACAAAATTCACCAGTGTATGACTCTGCTCAGACAGATAGCTCGTGGCAAATCAAGCATGAATGAGGTAACCCATCTACAGAATTTGGCGTATACACTTGCAGAGGAATTCAAAACAATTTACAAAAGACTGCGCTGAATCACGGCAGAATGACTATCTGGTTCTCTATCAAATTGTGAGTCCCATGACAAGAGCTCCTTTTTGTATGCGACCATTTTAGATGCTCCGCATATTCTGTTTTGTCTCTGATTAGCCTCTGATACGCTCCTAGTGGGCATCTTTCAAAGTGATCCACAACGTAGTCTATGATTGTTTCTCTGCGTGGTAAGTGCCTTACTCACCGGTTTTTGTCCGCATAAATCGGTTTTGGGTGATCGCAAAAAACACAAAGCGCTCTTTGAGGCATGCTCATTTTGACAAGCTAGCTACTTGCCCAGTTTTAATTGTAAGATAGCTTTGCATGAGCTATTTGGCTCTGTATTTTTGTAATGCGTTTGTTACTATTTGATCGGGGACTTGGTCAAATTTTCTGTAGAACTGGGCTACTGAAGAAAACTCCATCGGTACCTCTAACGCAATAATTTGGATTCCAAATCTTTTGAGGATCTCGCATGTGATATATGGGACTACTGGGATTGCTAGTATAATCTGCTTTGCCTTTTTTTGTGAAAGCCATTGCAGAATTGCACAGACGGTAACCCCAGTTGCAATTCCATCATCCACCAAAACCGTGATCTTGTTCTCAAGGTCATAATTTGCGTGGCCACGATACACCAGGGTTTGCCTTGCAACCTCTGCCTTCTTTTTCTTTATTTCTTCTTCAAACCTTGGATCAGACGAATATCGCTTCCAGTCATGACCACAATACAAGACATCATCGTAGGTTATTGCCCCTATCCCATACTCTGGATAGTCTGGTGGGGTGATTTTTTTGGAAATTATCACGTCCAGAGGAAGGTCAAGAATTCTTGCAATTTCAGCCCCAACGATCACGCCGCCTCTAGGTATTGCCAAAATGACGCAGTTTTTGCCCTTTAGATAATCGACCTTTTCGGCAAGCAGCCTTCCTGCGTGAAGCCTATCTTGAATCATTGGTAATATGGCGTCGTCATTCTATTTTACTATTAAAACCGGAATTAGTGATTTATGAATCACGTAATGCGAGACACTTCCCAAGAAAAACTCGCTAATATTTTATCTGCCGCCCTGCGCCAAAATGGCAGATAGCGTGTTTGTTTCACGTATGTGTGGTGTTTTTCGAATTTTGGTTATCGTATCTTCAATTTCGCTTCGCGATTCGGCCTGTATCTTGACAAATATGTCAAAGACGCCTAGCGTACCCCTTATCTCTTTTATTTGGCTCAACTCCATCAGTGCTTTTATGATGGTGTCCTCGTATCCTAGGTCACATTGAATGAGCACATACGCAATTTCCATGTCTTGCTTTTCAGGTCTTCACATTATTAAATCATCCAAATCAATTCCAAGGAACGTTTTATTTTTACACCCCAGAGTTTTAAATCGGAATACAATTCAAAAACAATTTAGAAAAAATTGTAAGATCACTGTCGATCCACAAAAAATCTCTAACTTGATGTGCGATCCGCCGAATCAATAAAAAGACTTTTAAAAAGTAACTAGCGGTCGTGCGTAAGGGAGAAAATTGCACAGACAGATCAATCCGCTTGAGATTTGTAACCGCGTCTTGAGCCTTGATGATTCCATAAGGTTTGTTGGGAGGATCAAGAACCGAAAGGTCATAGCGTTTGCAAGACACCCAACAAAAAAGCCTCTCTTGGATTCAGAACTTGGCAATCTTGCCCATTATCACGCGTCAGTAAAGGCAAGCATGGAGGAAATGTTTGATGGTGCGCTTGGAAAGACGAACTGGATGATCACTGCAAAAGAGAAGGTAAAACTGGTAACGTTATTTTTGGATGAGGGTCTACTCATATTTTCAATCGATGTAGAGGCAAACCACGACGAGGTCATCAAGAAAATTCAAGGCCTCAACTTGTCGTTGTAAAATAAAAAGAGAGTTCTGGGCTAGGACGACACTGCCCAGCCACGTGCAAGTAAGAGTTCTTTTGTGCTTGGTTTTACGCATGCCGCAGAGCCATCAGATGCCTTGAGAACTAGTTCTAGTCCTTTGTTGCATTCAACGTCTTGTGGGGTAACACCGTCATCCATTTGCATCTTTGGAGTCATGACTTGTCCTGTCATGGTGTCTTCCATATGATCTTCCATTTGGGATGGTTCGGTCATGGTTTTAATTGGAACCTCGATGAAAGGACAATTTACAATGAATCCTCCCACTGCAGTACTTAGCTCCTCACTTGATGAGGCCTCTGTGATTTCAGTGGTTGTGGTTAGAAATCGTGCGCTTTCAGCATCAGCCCATGTTGCAGTTTGAATTCTCCAGAACGGACTGTAGAATTTGTCGCCTGCGTTAGTTGATCCTATGCTTGCCTGAAACCCAGCGGGGCCTGTTCCCGTGATGCCGTTTGTGAAAACGTACAGATCAGACGCTGCAGAAGATACAAGTGTGTTTCCTATTTTTTCCACTGCGATGACGCCCAGCATGTCTGCTACATCTTGTGTAGAGGCGTCTGTCGCGATATAGTAGATGGTTGAACCGTCAGGTGCAAATCCTCTGTGCGCTACAAATGTAACTACCATGTTTTCTGTGTCGATTTCAAGAACTTGGCCACCACCGTATGGTGTTTCATCGGTCAGTTCCTTATCTTCGCGAATTGGTAAACTTCCGTCCTTCCATTGTATGAATGGACAGTTCACTACGACTCCGGTCTCTTCGATTGTCAGCTCTCCTGCATCCCTTGCTGCAAGGATTTCGTCTTCTGATGTCAGCTCTCGTGCAGCAGAGTCATCTGTCCATGTGACATGTTGTACTGCCCATGCTGGGCTGTATTCCGGATCACCTGGCTGCGAGTCTGCAACGTTTGGTTGGAATCCGGCAGGGCCTGGACCCTCAACCCCGTTTGTGAATTCGTAGATGTTTGCCAGTGCAGTTTTTGGAGTGTTTGCAATTGATGGTGCGTAAACTACCTTAAAACCAGTCAGATCTGTGAGATGGTTTGCCACCTCTTCGACAGATGCCTCAGTTGTGATGTAAAATACCTCGTTTCCATCAGCATATCCCATTATGAGTGGGATGTCTACTGGAAGACTGGTTTGTGACAGTTCCTGTGTTAGTGCATGTGTTGGAACTACGCTTGTAGAGAGCAAGAGTATCACGCTGAAAGCAAATGCAGTCATCTTGCTACTGATTTTTTTCATATCAGTTGTTCTCATGTTAGAGGACAAGCGAGCAGTTTGCTAATTAAGAGTTATTCCAGATCTGGATTTGGCAAAGTTAAAAGCTGTTCTCAAACCAATGTGGTGTGGACATATCTGGCATGAGTGAGATTCCAATCAGCAATGGAATGAAAAATAGTGCGAACCCGATTCCGGTAAGTATTGCACCTAAAAGCAAGCAATCCTTTGCCCTCTTTGGGTCGTCTTCCTTGATTACGAAATAAGCAATTATTCCACCTATGACGTTGAACAGGATCGGTAGGAGAAACCACCAGGCGCTACGTCTTTTTACTTCCATATCATACAGCATTATTTCAGTTATTTTAATGAAGCCTTGTCTTGGCCTGGAATTTTTGCGATTTCAAACCCTTCTGACCTTTTTGACAAAGATTTTGTAGCATCAATGCCAAGCTTTGCAGTCAAGAGATTTTTTTGATCACTTGACGGGTCAAGGCTAGAGCCTCGAACCTTTTTGATTATGGTAAGGCCTCTGTCGGCCTGGAATCTTGTCGCCATTGCATATTCTACTGATATGGGATCTGCAGGGTTAATGTCGTCATCTACCACTGTGACCATTTTGAGCGAGCGGTGAGCTGCAAATGTTTTTTCGATTGCCTTTTTTGCGTCAGATTCCTTTTTCTTTGATATCTGCACTACTGCGTGCAGCCAGTTACATCCACCATCAGTCATGACAACCTGTTTTGTTTGCGGAACTGCTTTTCTTACATCGCGGTTAAGCTTTGCCTCGATTGGCATTCCCATCAACAACCTATGTTCTGAGTATCCAGACAAGATGTCATGGAATATTGCATCGTTTCTGTAGTATAATTTTTCAAGCTCAAAGACTGGTTGCTGTCTTGCAAAGTCATATGTCCTGAGCATCTCGACCATCCATTCCTTGTGTGTTCGGTCCGCAAGGATCCTCCCTTCCATCACTATTTCTGAACCGGATGGCACTACCATGGAAGAATACGGGAGTCTTGCAAGCGTTAGTTTTCCTCCAAGAAGGCTGTTTGCTATCTCTATTTCATCCTCGCCCCATTCTGCCTGGTATGCGCCTGCAATTGATATAGCCGGGTGCACGCCTACGGTTATTGCCACTTTGAGGTCTTTTCCGTGCTTTTTTGCGTCCATAAATGCGCGGTGAAGGTGTCTGCCTTCCACCATTCTGACGGAAAAATGCCTTTTGCCAAGAGGCATTAGTCTGTGAAATGAGGAATTTTGGGTCTTTTTTTCTGGATTTAGCGAGTAGATTATTGATGATGTGATGAAAGGACCCGGCTCTTTTTCAAAATGAGTGACAATTGGAAGTACTGACAGATCTCTTGACTTGTTCTCAAAGAATTTTGCGTCCTGGATGATCCTTGGTTTTTTTGCATTTTTGATTGCTGCAATTACCTTGTCGTGAATCGTTGATTCGGTTGCAGATATTGCTTTTGCAAATCTCGCGCGGGTTCCGACCAGATTTGCAACCAGCCGCATCTTGCTTTCTTTAATGTTTTCAAACAATATGGCGTTGCCCCCCTCGGCTTTTGCGGTGATTGCGGCAATCTCGTGTTTTGTGGAAACCTTCTTTTTTATGATTAAGAGTTGCCCAGCGTTTTTTACCTGATCAATATAGCTGCGAATATCGGTCAATTCCTGACTGCCTCCGTTACCTTCTCAATTATAACCTTGCTTGCATTTGGCCCAAGCTCGTGTTGTACAGACAAAGAAACTATGCATACGCCCCTTATTTCTGACGCGATTTTTTGAGAAAGCAGTTTCAAAAAGAGCGAGTCTTGACGTATTGGAATTATTTCAGACGAGCTTGGCGCAGGACCTGCAGCGACAGATATCATCATGGCTCCGAGCTTGTTGGCGCCTTCAGTAATTGAAATAAAAAAACCGTTGTCGTACTTTAAGATGGAAACATCGAATTTCCGATTTTCTGTTTCCACAGATATTACTCTGTGGTCAGAACTTGACATTAACTGCTTGGATAGACTTATGCCTTTATTGCTATTGCTTCTGCTTCTTGAGCTTCAGCCTCAACTCTGGCACGCAGCTTGGCTTTGTACTTGAGATTTCGTGGTTTGGTTCTCAGTCTATATCCACAGCATGGGCACCATAGGCCTTCCCATTTGATGAAGATTTCACAAATTTGACAACGTCTTTGACCTGAAGCATAACGTCCAGTTCCTACTGGCTTTTGAGCCTTGTATCTGGAGCAAATTCCCTTACATGTCATATTTTGTCAGCATATTATAGGATTCATAAATATTTAAGGATGGATCCAAATTTTCTATAGTTTTTTCTCAGATAAATTGTAAAAATTTCATCATACCCTGAGGATTATCTGAATCAATTTGACAAAAACCCCTAAAGTTGTATAAATATCTAACGATTTTTTTACTCATGGTATATTAGACCCCTCAGGCGTGGTTTTGTGCGATTTTTAGACGATTTTTAGACATTTTTACGTTTTTGGAGTGATTTTTGAGAACATCAACCTGTTCTTGAGAGGGGCAGGACAAAGCGTCTGTACCCTTGTCGTTCTGCAATGTATTTTGCCGATATCATGTCACGCTCTCCCCGCTTGTTAAAATTTTTTATCTTCCTTGTGGTTTTTCGCTCATCTACAAGCTCCAGCTCAAAATGCGAACAGAATCTCAAATTCAATAGACTGGTAATTTGTTTTGCAACCTGCATGTTCCCATTTCCTATTTTTACGATTTTCCTCTCGGCCCTTAGGCCGCCAAGAATCTTGGCCACGTGAGATGCAAGTTCATCTGGAGACGTATACAGACTGCGCTCTATTTCTTTTCCCATGTACAAGACCACCAGACCGATTCGCTGTCCAGGGTCTATGCCAATTACGAGTTCCTGCTTGTTTAAGCCATTATCCAGCTTTTCAATTATTATTCCCTGGATTACAGTCGGATCTTCCTTTAAGATCTCTTCGTTCAATATTGTTTGGCTTGTGTATTTGGGAGACTCGGTTTCTGTTGTAAATACGAGACTCCCAGAGTAGTTTTGGATCTCGGCTGGGAGTAGTGAATCATACTTGAGATTTAGGAGTTTGAGTGCCTTGACAAATTGAAAATAGTGTTTACCATAGGTGGTGGCAATTCCGATACGGCGATCGTCTAATGCGCTGATACCTATCATTACTGATTTGCTGATTTAAGGCTTTAGGGCTTCAAAATTGTTGACACTACACTATCCACCGCTTCATCGAATTTAGAGTCAATTGTGGACTTGAGTTTTTCTACCTTTGCAGCTCCGTCCGAGGCAATCTTTTTCGCCTGCTGTTCTGCCTTTGATTTGGTTTCAGAAATCATTGATTCGGCTTCTTTCATTGCCATTTGTGTGACCTTTTCTTTGAGTGAATCTATCTCTTTTTGGGTCTTGGAGCTTAGGCTTTTTTTCATGTCAGCCACCTTTGCGTTAAGCGAGTCCAGATCACCCTCAAGTTCAGCCAAGGATTTGATTATCTTGCTTACTTTGGAGTCTGCAAATGATGTTTGTGCGGCTTCCTTCATATGCCTAAAAACCTCTCAAATCCATAAATAAATCCTCTCATTTTGTGCTCAAAAGCAAGATTGCTCTTGCAAGATCGCCGCCGGTTTCTTTTAGTGCGTTTGTAGCAACTTCCGCGGTTACGTTTGCCTGCTGGCATACAAGCATGATGTCTTCTTCTGAAAAAACTGGCGTCTCCAGTTCTTTTTCTTCATAGCTGTTTGCGATTACCTGAAAAATTGAATTGTCCTTTGATTTCATTTCGGTTACTGCGGGTTTGGCAATAATGATCTCTTTTTTGTCTGTCTTGATTATTACCTCCTGGACGTTTGTTAGCTCCTTCATGTCAAGGCCCATCTTGTCCAGCATTCTTCGCATTTCGCGATTACCGCTGCCGCGCATCATGACTGCTTTTCCTCCAAACTCGGCTTTAAACTATTTCGAATCCTGACTGCGACCCCACGTTTTAGCGACAGCATCATCTCCGAGTTTACTATAGCTCGCCCAACGGCAATCACCTTATCTTGGTATAGAACTGGCACGTCTGCGCCGATTAGGATTTTTTTGCCGGCCCAAGTCACGTGTTTACAAAAGACCGACTTGCCTTCTTGCACAAACGATTTAGAGTCCTCATCAACTTCGATGCAGTTTTGGTAGAATTTTTTGCTTTTTAGCAGGATTTGGGCAAAATGCGGGGTTATTGCAAGGCCGCCGTCAATTCTTAGTGTGCACAAAAGTTTTTTATTGCGATATACTTCCCTTATTCTTCCTGTCTTTTTTGAAAACATGATTTCAATGTCTTTTGGCAGGTATTTTGATATGCCAGAGCCAAATAATGCATCGATTGTATGTTTGAGCTTCAAAACCTGATCCATCACCATGTTCGTAAATTAGGCTCTGTATAATTATTGGCACACCTGCTTCGTATATTTATTCAATAATCTATATAGAAGACTTTCCAATCAAGGTCGTGCGAGAACGCGAAGAGACAAGAAGAATCCAGTTTACAGGAAAATCATCATACATTGTTTCACTGCCAAAGCAGTGGGTTTTAGATCTTGGTCTAAAACAAGGAGATCAGATAACAATTACGCGGGAGGGCAAATCTTCTCTGAAATTGTTTCCCGCAAAAGAACAGGCAAAATCCCCCCAGTCAGAAGAGGCCGTCTTGGAAATTGCCCGAGACGATGACAACGCGACAATCGTAAGAAAGCTTGTTTCGCTTTATTTTCTCGGTTACAAAATAATCCAAATAAAACCGAAAACGGACAGACTACAGCCAGGACAGCGAAACGCGATCAAATCAGCAGTAAAGGGAATGTTGATGGGTGCAGAGATAATCTCCGATTCCGTGGAGGGTATAACGATTCAGGTTCTTGTCAACTTGCTCGAGTTGTCAGTTGACGGTGCGTTCAAGCGGATGCTGCACCTAGCAAAATCAATGCTGAGGGATTCGCTTCTGGCAGTAAAAGAAGGGAATCTCGAGCTTGCAAGAGAGGTAATTGATTCTGATGACGAAGTTGACAGATTTGGTTTCTACATTATCAGACAGCTGAAAATCGCAATCCAGAATGAGTTCATGCTAAAGGACATGGGATTCACAAACCCGAGACAATGCCTTGGGTACAGGCTTATTGTGAAAAACATTGAAAGAACAGGCGACCATGCGGTACTGATTTCAAAGGATCTTTTGGAGTTCAAAAGGCCGGTAAGAAAGGACGCGATGGACAAGATAGGCGACCTGACAGACTTTGCAATAATGGTTTTAGATCAGGCATGCCTTGCATTGTTCAAGGAAGACTTTGGACAGGCAGAGGTTGCAATCAAAAAGTCATCTGAGGTATCAAAATACGAAAAAAAGATACTGGAATCCATAAAATCGATAAAAGACGAGGAAGAGGCGTATAGGATAAGGAGAATGTCAGAAAACATCACAAGAATCGCCGAATACGCAAGCGACATTGCTGAAATCGTGCTAAACATGAATGTGGAGAAGATGTTAAAAAGGTCAAAATTGTAAATCCGGCTTTATGACACAGACTGCAATCCTAATCACATACGACAACGAGGACTCGATAAAGGAGGCACTCGGGCTTTGCGAGACGGCAGGCTACAAGGTAGTAAGGATAATCAGGCAGAAAATGCTCAACAAAGCCAAGTATGGGATAGGAGAAGGAAAAATGTTGGAGATCAAAGAGATCTCTGACAAAATAAAACCGGACGCCGTAATTTACGACGAGGTTCTAAAACCGAGCCAGAACTACAACCTCGCATCCAAACTAAAAATCAACATCCTTGACAGGGAGTCGCTGATTTTAGAGATATTTGAGAAAAGATCGTCAAGCTTCGAGTCGCACCTCCAGATCAAGCTTGCACAGCTCCGATACGAGATGTCAAGGGCAAAAGAAAAGGTACGTCTTTCAAAGATGGGCGAGCAGCCGGGATTCATGGGAATCGGAATGTACGAAGTTGACACATATTTTAACGATATCCAAAACAGGATGAAGAGCGTCAAACAAAAGCTCGCAAAGGCAGGAAAGCAAAGGGCATTGCACAGGGAGGCACGGAGGCGAGTCGGCCTAGAGACAATCTCCCTTGCTGGGTATACATCTGCTGGCAAGACAACCTTGTTTAATTTGTTGACAGGTGAGACAAAGGAAGAAAGTCCAGAGCTGTTCACTACACTTTCAACTACTACAAGAAAGATTCTCATTGAGAAAAATCCAGTTTTGATATCAGATACTGTTGGCTTTATCAGCAAGCTTCCAGCATATATGATCGAGGCATTCAAGTCGACTCTTGAGGAGCTCAAGTACGCAGTTGTGGTGATTGTCGTAATTGACATAAGTGATTCTGCGATGGAACTAAGAAAAAAATACAGGAGTTGCCTCAAAACTCTGTCAGACCTTGACGTAGACCAGGAGCGTGTCATCTACGCACTAAACAAATCCGATCTGATAGAACCAGAAGAAATCGTGTTGAGAGCTGAGACTATTGGCCTTGCTGATAGCAAAAAATGGGTTCCTATTTCCTCAACAACTGGTCAAAACATCCAGAAGCTGAAAGAATTGGTAAAAATAATGATCGAACGTCCACCAAGACCACAGATAAAAGAGATTCCAAGAAAGCAAGACTTGGCAAAGTTCTATGACGAAAATGAAGATTGAAGTGCTGAGAATTGGGCAGAGAGTGGTCAGGGACGACCGGGTCACCACACATGTGGCACTTGTTTCACGCGCATTTGGCGCATCAAAGATTTTCATGAACGAGGTGAATCCTGAAATCAAGGATACGCTTGAAAAAGTGAACAGATCATGGGGCGGCAATTTTGAGATAACGTTTATCGACGACTGGAAAAAACTTTTGAGAGCAAAGAAAAAGGCTGCCAAAATCATTCACCTCACAATGTATGGTGAAAACATTAACGATGTGCAAGGAAAGATAAGGCAAGAGGAAAATATCCTAATAGTTGTCGGAGCCGAAAAAGTTCCGCGTGAGATATACGATTACGCAGACTACAATGTTGCAGTCGGAAATCAACCGCATTCCGAGATAAGCGCACTTGCCATAACTCTTGACAGAATACAAAATGGAAAACAGTTTGGTGCAAAATACGATAACGCTAGACTTGAGATTGTCCCGACAAAAAAGGGCAAAAAAGTCATCGCAAAAAACGATTGATTAATTATAGACAGGGATGATTCGGAATCATTGGTAGAGTCTTACGAAGATCCATTTGTTAGGATCTCTGCAATGATCGGTGGAGATGAATATCTCAAAGTAGCGCGTGCGTTGCTCAAGGCAGAGGACGCAACCGACGAGGAAATTGCAAGTTCCACAGGCCTGAGAATAAACATGGTCAGAAAGGTACTCTACGATCTATTTGGCAAGGCTCTCATCACAGGAATACGCGTGAAGGACGAGAGAAAGGGTTGGTTTGTGTATAGATGGCGCTCCAGAAAGGACGAAGTCGAGAACTTTATTGAAAACCAGAAAAAAAAGATTGCAGAGCGACTGCAGCAAAGACTAGACTATGAGAACTCGTCCCAGTTTTACCATTGCGGCAATGAGGATTGTCCGAGGATCACGTTTGAGACAGCGCTCGAGCAGTTTTTCAAGTGCCCGCGTTGCGGAGGAGTAGTGAACCTCAAGAAAAATGATAAGCTCAAAAAGGCACTAGAGTCAAAAATCACAGATATCAGAAACGACATGCGCCGTCAGCTGTAATGCAAGACGATTTCGTTATTTTGCTTCATCGCTTTTTCCAGTTTTAGCTTAAACGAGTCAGCAATTTTTGAGAACCCGTCTCCTTCGACTAGCGTTTTTGCATTTTCCCCCCCGACCACAAATGGTGTGACTGTGACAATGATTTTGTCGACCATGTTTTTTTGGATAAATTCCCAGTTTGTAGTGGCCCCTCCCTCGAGCAGAATTGTTCTGATCCTTTGCCTGTACAAAATTTGCAAGAGTCTTTTGAGATCTACTTTGTTATTTCCGGCAGAAATGATCCTGACTGGGTATTTTGCGAGTTTTTCTAGGTTTTTCTTTGGCGCCATTTTTGACACCGCGATTATTGTTGGAACCAGATGAGAGGTTCTGATTATTTTAGAGCGCGGTGAAATTTCGGCCCGCGAGTCCAAGACTATTCTTGTGGGGTTTTTACCCTTTGCATATCTCACAGTCAGGAGAGGATCGTCTACCTTAACAGTGTTTTTGCCGACAAGTATCGCGTCGGATTTTGCCCGTAGTCTGTGAACGCGTATTTTGTCCTGCCTTGAAGAAAGTGCAGAGTCACCGGTTTTCGTGGCTATTTTTCCATCAAGCGTTATTGCTGCGCTCAGAGTGACGTGCGGCCTATAGCCTGCCATGGGTTATCTTACCTCCAATCATTACTGCCCGAATTGCCGATTCCGACGCCCTGTGTACTATTGCAGCATGTGGGTTGTGAATTGGCTCGAGATCAATTGCATGTTTGTCCAGAATTATTCCATCTGCGAGGTACCCCGGCTCAACTGAGCCAATTTTTCTGCCTAGGATGATCCCGCCGTTTACCGTCGCCATTTTCAGCACTTGTTTTGGATCAATTCTTTTTTTGTGGATTCCCATCTGTACTTTCCAGATATAGTCCATTTCCTTGAACATGTCTGGTGAGTTTATCATTACATTGTCAGTCCCGATTGCTACCGTACAGCCATTCTTTTCCATTGATACAAAATCTGGTATTCCCTCTGCTAGCGACGCGTTTGCCCTTGGGCAAATCACTATTCCGCGCGTCTTTTTTGCGGCTGCTCTCAGATCTGGCTTTGTTGCGTATGTCATGTGGACAAGAAAGTGTGGTTTTGCAGCCAGTGCTCTGGCAGTTTCTGTTTTACCTGTGATTTTGTGCGACTTGGCTGAGCTTTCAATTGTCTCTGCGCTGTGAATTGCCCGTATTTTGCTCATTCTAGAATAATATCGTAAAACGGAGCTGCTGTTTTCGTTCGGGCCGCTGATTCCTATCCCGTCGGAGTTTTTGAGTACTAATTCTAGCTCCTTTTTTTTGATACTTGGGAGCGGCAAGTTTTTTTTGATTTGGCTTACGTCTTGATAATATTCGACTCTTCCCAGGATTATCCCTCGAATTGGAACTTGGGCCAACACTTTTTTTATCAGCAATACCCCGTCGAGGCCGCCTTCCCGAAAATCAACAAACGTCGTAATCCCTTTTTTCATCATGGAATGACATGTGTTTTTCATAAAGCTTGCAAGGTGTGCAGGTACAGTCCTGCTCAAAATACGCTTTTTTGCGCCCAAAACAGGGTGAATTTTGCTGTCTACCGAGCCAGAAAGCGTTACGTCCTTTGCAACCGAGTCGCCTATGTGTGTGTGGGCATTCACAAATCCAGGGACAAGTAAAAGCCCCTCACAGTCAATTTTGTCTTTTTTGCCAGAGCTTGGCTTTGCGAAAACTTGGTTTGATATCTGCAGACTTGTAGATTTGACGTATTCCAGATTTTTTCCATAAAGGACGCTAATGTTTGTTAAAAGCATGACAACTCGTAGATCTCTGGCTTTTCCTTTCCAGATTTTCGAATCTCGCGTATCGTATCAAGTGATTTTGTCGCAAGCTTGGCTGCCTCTCTAGCGGTTCTGCCAGTCCCTATGCCGCAGTTAAAGGTGATTCCAAACTCTTTTTTTGCCAGCTCAAGAAACACTCTTGCGTTTTCCCTCGGATTGTCTGGACTCACTACCATAAAATTATCACCACCCATAAAGAACGTGAGTGACTTTTTTGCCAAAAAGAAATCTGACATCCTTGCATGCAGGCCGAAAATAATTGAGGAGATCTCGTACGGGGACTTGGTCTTTCTTGTAGACGTGATGTCTTCTACGTCAAGGTGCATTATTGTCACTTTTTGCTCCGACTTGCCATCCACAAAGCCATAGATTGCATACTCCTTGTCCAAAACGACTGGCGTCATTTTTCCCTCATATGCCTTCAGGTTTGCATCAAACGGCGTGTTTGCATACCCGATTGACATCGATAGATTTAACGAGGAAACCTTGGACAGCTTCTTTTGGATTTCTTTGTGGTCATCAAGTGTCAGGCCGTTTGTGATTACAAAAAACTCGTCAAATCTGTTGGAAAAGACTAGGCAATTTTTCTCAGAGAACAGTTTTTGGATCTCCTTGTACATCCCTGCCTGAAGCATTTGCAGCTCGTGTTCCCTGTCACTCCCAAGCGTAAGTGTCCATGGTCCGTATTCTGTGATTTTGACTATGGTTAGCTGAATCATCGGATCTTTTCTAGCTCCTTTGCAATCTTGATTACTGCTTCAACTGCCCTTTCAGCGACTGGTCTTATTCTCGCGTGGGCGTGGCGTTCCTGCATTCCTGGGCCTGTTATGCCCAAGGACACGGGTTTTCTGTGCCTGATTGAGAGTTCAATCAGCGATTTTGCGGTGGCATTTGCAATCACTTCGTCGTGCTTTGTCTGGCCCTTTATTATGGCTCCAAGTGTGACTACTGCGTCGACGTCGCCTTTTTGCAAAAGCGCGTCCACTAATATCGGCATATCGTAAGATCCAGGTGCCTTGCACATATACATGACATCCAGTTTTAGCGTCTTTGCTTTTTCCAGTGCCACTACAAGCATTCTTGATGTTATTTCCTCATTGAACTCCGCCGTGACAATTGCGATCCTCAAAATCAGTGCACCCTTGAGAATTCCAACAATTCTTTGCCGTCAACAAACGGGATGGCATTTTCCTTTGCAAATTTTTGCGCCTTTTCGACTGTCAAGGCAGAGTATGTTTGCGAGTCCATCATTTCGCATATGGCAGTTACCGGCGTGAGTTTTGCAAGCTCGGTAAGATATACAGACATTTCAGTGTGGCCCTTTCTGCTTGCAAGCAAACCGTTTGATGCCAAGAGTAGTGGTACGTGTCCAGGCGCAGTAAACGATGAAACGAACTCTTTTTTCGGATTGTCCAGATTGTACAGGTTTGCCATCTCTTTGATTGTATGTGCCCTGTCCCTGTCCGTGATTCCAGTGTACGTTCGCTTGTGGTTAATCGAAATTGAAAATGTGGGGTGGTCACCATATGGCGCAGTGCCCATTATCATCGCCTTTGATTCGTCATCAATATCAGAAGATCTGGACAGAATGTTGTGCATGTACTGCAGGTTAAGCAACTTTGCAAAAGAATCCTTTATTGCCATGCAGATTAGCCCCCCTGCGTTCTGTCGCATTCTGGATATGTGTTCAGGTGTTATGAACTGGGCTGCTACAACCATGTCTACCTCGTTTTCGCGCCCCCCGGAGTCATAGAGTAGTACGAATTCACCGCGCTTTAGTGAAGAGATTGCTTCCTGAAGTCCCATAATTGGGCTTTGGTACTTTTATTATAATAAAGGTTACTAGAAAATTGGTAATTACCACTAAATTGGTAGTATTTTATTCCTGTTTTAGAAGGTATTTGCCAAGAATATCGGTTTCAATATTAATCTTGTCGCCGACTCGTCTTGTCTGAAAGTTTGTCATCTTGACAGTATGAGGTATGAGACAAACAGACGCAGTATTTTTTTTCACATCCACGACAGTCAAGCTGATTCCATCCAACGCGATCGAGCCCTTCTGTACTACAAATCTTGCCAAGTGTTTTGGAATTTTAAACCAGATCTTGATCTCTTTTGGCAGCTTTTCAATTTTTTTTATTGTGCCGACACCATCTACGTGCCCCAGAACAAAGTGTCCCTCCAGCCTATCTCCGACCTTGAGGCTTCGCTCTATGTTGACTATGCTGCCAACGTGCAGGTTTCCAAGATCCGTTTTCTTTGTTGTTTCCTCTATCATTTCAAAATCGCATTTTGATTTTGATATCCCTGTGACTGTCAGGCAGACACCGTTTAATGCGACGCTTTGCCCGAGCTTGAGGCCTTTTGCGTGTTTGCCAAGATCCACGGTCAGATTTACCGCGCTGCGGTTCTTGGTATTTTTTTTCAGAGTGTGGATTTTTCCAATCCCTTCAACTATTCCAGTAAACAATTCTGTTGTTTTGATGCAAATAGAGTATAAATTGATTTTTTAATTATATAGAGGATTTTGGATACTTTTTTACGCTGGAAAACAGATTCTGGTATATGGCAGCAGACACGCCCATAATGGAAAAAATTCTCTTTGGTTTTGCAAAACAATGGATTGCTGGTAATACCATAGACGAGGCCCTTCTTGCTGCAAAAAGCTCGTACAAAAACGGCATGAGTGTTATCATCAACAGGCTGGGTGAATACCACACCTCAAAGCAGATGATCGAAAAAACAATAGACGAGTACAAAACAGTGATGGCTTCATTTAGAAAATGGAAGGTAAGCGGCGGAATCTCAGTCAAGCCGACTCAGATAGGCCTTTCACGAAGCAAAAAAGAGTGCCTTCAAAACTATGAGATCTTGATCAAGTCGGCCTCCCTCTCGCAGACGTTTGTGTGGATGGACATGGAATCTTCGGATCACACGGACGAGACTATTCAGATGTACGAAAGTTTGTTTGCAAGATATGAAAGGCTTGGGATTGCTTTGCAGGCAAACCTGATAAGAACCGAAGGTGATCTAGCGGATCTTCTTTCCATGGGTGCAAAGATACGCCTCGTCAAGGGCGCATACCGAGAAAATTCAGGAGTTGCCTTCAAATCAAAAGAGCGGATAGACAACAACTATCTGAGATTGCTTAGAATTCTTTTTGAAAAAAGCAACGAGTTTGGAGTTGCAACACATGATTCCAAGATGATTGATGAGGCAATTTCGCTCTCAAAAAAGCATACGCGAAAATTTGAGTTTCAAATGCTCCGCGGCATTCGTGATGAGCTAAAACCTAGCCTTATCAAAGATGGATTCGCACTTGCAGAATACATCCCATATGGGACAAACTGGCTTCCTTATTCCATTCGCAGGCTAAAGGAGAGAAAAAGAAACATCTTGCTTCTTGGAAGCTCCTTTATTTCCCACCATAAAATTCGATAAGGGAGTAGTAGAAATCCTACCTGAACAATATATACAAAAAAATCGATCTTTTCCTCAATGAAGACAACAGGAATCGTCTTGATTCTACTCGTAGCCACACTTGCGGCTCCTTTTGAGCATATTTTTGCACAGACTGGGGTTCCACTACCACCGACGAACCTAACAGTACAGGCAGCCTCAAGCTCGCAGGTAAATCTGAGATGGACTGCTCCCATAAACGCCACCGATGCCGGTGTAAACGGATACACAATAGAGCGTGATGTCGGTTGTGTGGGAATATTCGCAGTTCTTGTCGCAAACACTACCACTAGTGCCACAACATACTCGAATACAGGTTTGCTAGGTGACTTTTGTTATGCATACAGGGTTTCTGCGCTAAATTCAGTTGGTGCAAGCACTGCGTCAAATATTGCATCAGCGACAACACTTTCAGTCCCGAATGCGCCAGCCGGCTTGACGGTAACCCCAGTATCAAACAGCTCCTTGAAGCTAACTTGGAGCGCACCGTCAGATAATGGCGGAAGTAAGATAACAGGATACCAAGTTCAGAGAAATGGAACCATCATAGTAGCAAACACTGGAAACAACCAGACGACTTACCTAAACACAGGCTTGCTGCCATTACACCAACAAACATATCGAGTCGCAGCATGGAACAGTGTCGGATTAGGAGCATTCTCGGCAAACGTTACTGCGAAGACCACAAATCAAACTGGAATGCCAGGATCAATTGACAAGGAAAACCTAGGACAAGCAGTCTCTGATTTTGTACACAAACGAAACGAACTGCTCAAGAAACAACGTGAGGAAGTATTCAAGATAATCAGAGAATGTAACAATAAGGTAAGAAATACGAATGGAACCGACATAAAGCTAGTCAAGGAGGACTGCAGAAAGTTAATGCATTCTCTAAAGGACAAGTATGCTGAAGCAAGAAAGCAGCTAAAAGAAGAATTCAAGACATTCAGAGAGGACACAAAGTCACTACTAAAAGAGGCAAAGAAAGCCAAACTGATAGAAAAAGGGGATGTAAAAGATATCGAACGTGAGTTCAAGCAATTCGGCAATGACACAAAAAGAGAGGAAAAACAGCTCGACCACGATGTCAAGGATTTGAAAAAAGATCTCAAAAAGCAGCTAAAGGACATTAAAAAGGAGAGCAAGAAGAAAAATAAACGACAAGGCGACGGTCATGATGACCATAACAAAGACGATTAGGTTCTTACAACCCACAAATTTTATTTTTATTCACCAGTAAAGGCCCCTATTCGTGCCTGGTTTCTCAACATGTGAGCTGAAATTTCATCAAGCCAGCTGAGCAGGCCCTATCAATTACGGTTACATATCACAGGTATGAAAACAACTCATACTCACTGGGACTACCAGGTTCGAGCACCGTTCAAGAAAGTTATTGCATGGGACACGCTCTTTTTTGTCCTCGGCATCGGTGTCGGCACTGGAATTGGCGCATTCCTAGCAACAGCATAGGAATCGCTTTTTTCTTTTTTTGATTATTCTTTTAGCTTACTTTCTTGGAATATTTCAGATTCGTACCAGCAATATCTGAAATAGTCAAGGCACCATTCATGAAACATCGAATCGGTACTGTAAAACGCTTCGGTGATGTCAGGCTCCCCGTCTATGTTAGGAAAGCAGATGCTGGCCTCTTTTTCGTTTATTACCATAAGAGTCTGAATTGTCTTTTTCATCTTTCTCTCGACAAGGCCGCTTTCAATTAGCTTGTCATAGTTTAGCTTTTGCAATAGTTTTTTGCGGCCCTTTGGTACGATTGTGGACTCTGAGAGAATATAGTTGAACTTGATCCCTTTTTCTATTCTCTTTACCTTCGGCTCGATTATGTCCAGCGGCACCTCAGTTAGCATTTCATAGATGTACTTGTTTGCATTTTTGTAGATCAATTTCCACTGCTCAAGTATCTTTGTTACCCCTTTGACATGTTCAGAGTTTGCAAGCTGACCAATCCTCATTATGAATTTTGGAGGAATGTCGCCAAAATTATGGTCCTCAAAGTACTTTCTGTTTTCCGAAAGAAACACTATGGATGGTATCTGTGAACATATGGTATTGCCATATGTTGTAAGTGAGTAAAATCCGTCCATGTCTTTTGTGATAAATCCACCGTCCTCCAATCGTGCAAAGTTTCTATGAACCTCCTGCACGGTCGCGTTTAGCTCTTTTGCCATGGTCGTGACCTTGGATTTTTTCCCTAACAGCCTGAAGATGATTTGTAGTCTCTGCTGGCTAGACATCTCCAAAAAGTTGTTTGCGGCCTCTTCATAATGGTCCACCATCTTATACCAATCAATATAATCTGGGGTTAATAAAAAAATGATTAGATTTTGATGGGCCAGAAGATACGCATTAATCCACTTGATGTGCTGTTATGGAATCGGAGGCATTCTGGCAGGGATATCATAAAAATTTACACAAAATTTGCCCCACTTATGCAGATTGGTGCAGACACAAGAATGTTAAATTTTGGTTTGTGGGATGGGACTAGCTCACTGCCCGATGCACAAAAGGAGATGACTCGGTACATCTCGGAATTTGGAGACTTTGCAAATGCCAGAAAAATATTGGATGTCGGTAGCGGTTTTTGCGTTCCGGCCAGAATTTGGAAGGAAAAGTTTCAACATCTTGAGATCTATTGTCTTGATCTGAATTTTGATCAGCTAAATCATGAAAGTAAGACTGGCATTCTAGAGCCCCTCAATTCTTCATCTAACTATGTACCGTTCTCCGACGGAGTGTTTGATCGCGTAATAGCTCTAGAATCTGCGCAACACTTTACTCACCTAGAAGAATTTTTTGCAGAATCTAAAAGGGTGCTTTCAGACAACGGTACACTTGTGATCGCTATGCCGATAACAGAAAATTCTGGATTGCTCCCCCTAAAGTTGGGCATACTAAACATAACTTGGATTTCAAAAAAATATTCTAAAAACCGCATACTGCAGTGTGCCAGAAAAACAGGGTTTGTAGTTGAGAGGCAAGAGTCCGTCGGGGATCTAGTTTATCAGCCGTTTGCCAACTATTACATGGAAAATAGGGGTGTGTTAAAGCAAAAACTTGAAAGCACATATTCTCACAATCTTGAAAGGTTAGTATATGATTCCATGAAAAAGATGGGCTGCCTATCAGAGAAAAAAGTAATAGACTATCTGCTCATAATCCTGAAAAAAGACGTCCGTGCCTGACACGTCTGGCTTCCTGTAAAAACGGTGCCGACCCTCAGATTTTGGCAAAACCTACCTAGTGAATGAGAATATAAAGTGGAACAAACTACCATACATCAAAGTAATACGGGGGTGCAAGAATGAGCTTTAACGATAATTCCGACAGACAAGATAACCGAAGATTCGGTGGTGGATACAGAGGAGGCGGAGGAGGAAGACGTTTTAACAACAACAGACAGTTTGACGATTCTCCAAAACCAGTAGAAACTGGCAAAGAATACGATGTATCTATCACTGAAACCAGCAGACAAGGCGACGGAATAGCAAGAATAGACGGATTTGTCATATTTGTGAAAGGCGGACAGCCAGGTCAAGAAACCAAAGTCAAGATCACACAAGTTGGCAGACGCTTTGCAATTGCAGAAATCGCATAGTCACGGGATCTAAAATTCCTTCTTTACAGAACGGGTAAAATCGGCTGTAAGGGATTTTCAATTTTTTATATTTACAATTCAACAGATTTTAAAATCTATTTTTAGATCCAGCAGAGCCTTTGCCCTTTTGTAGTGGACCTCGTCAATCATTTTTCCATCAACTACCGTGGCCCCCCTCCCTTTTTTTGTTGACGCGACATACGTATCACAAACCTTGCGAGCCCATTCAATTTCGGCCTTGTTTGGAGCAAACAGATCATGAGCAATCTGTATCTGATCCGGATGTATGATGCTTTTTCCGACATAGCCAAGACTTTTGCCGATGATACAGTCTTCTCTGAGGCCGTTTTGATCCTGTAGATCCTGCCAAATTGCATCAATTGCATATACGCCTGCTGCTTTTGCGTCAAGCGGAACTTTGGCTCGCGCGTATTTTGCACCTTCCGGCTGTTTTGTGTACTCTATTCCCATGTCATTTAGCAGATCAAATACGCCAAAAACCACAGCGACTATTCTTGTGTTAGACGAGGCGATTTTGTACGTGTTCATCACGCCTTCTGCCGATTCAATTGAAGGTATAAGTGGGATGGTCTCCAGCTTTTTCTTTTTTTCAAGCTTTGAGATATTTTTGGCTATTTTCTGCAGCTCCGTTGCATTGTTCACCTTCGGAATTACAATTCCGTCGAGTCCTTTCTGGATTATTTCCTCAAGATCATCTGGGATTTTTCCGGAGGAAGGCGAGTTTGTGCGCACGTAAATGTCAGCAGAATATGCAAAGCGTGATTTTAATGCGTCCTTGATTAGCTTGCGCGCGTTTTTCTTTTCAGAGTCTTGGACTGAATCCTCAAGATCAAAGCAGACGATATCGGCAGGTATTGTCTTTGCCTTTTCTAAAAAGCGCGGATTGTTCCCTGGTACAAATAAAAGGCTACGAAAAAGCCTCGTCATAGAAAAGACTTAGGCGCCTTCTGGTTTCAGCAGTATTTTGCCAAAGAGGCCTTTGCCTGTAAGCATCTTTGTGTGTGCCTCTGCAGCTTTCTCAAATGAATATACCGAGTCCACCACTGCCTTGATCTTTCCTTTGCCCATCCAGTAGTATCCATCTTCTAGTTCTGCTTTTGTCCCTTGCGTGGATCCCAAGATGTTTGTTCCCTTGAAGAAGATGTGTCGGAGATCTGTTTTTGCGTCATACCCTGTTGTTGCACCACACGATACCAATGTTGCTCCGTACTTGAGCAGCGTGAGCTGTTGGTTCCAGTGTGTCTCGCCTATGTGATCAAATGATACGTCGATTCCAGGTACGCCGCCGTCTGATTTTGCAATTTCTTTTGTTATCTTGAATACTTCTTTGCTCCAGTCCTCCTTTCTGTGGTCCACTGCAAAGTCTGCCCCGAGTTGGTGACATTTTTCCAGCTTATCGCCACTTGCGGTAGCAATTACCGTGCAACCGTATAGCTTGGCAATCTGAATTCCAAATGATCCTACGCCTGAGCCTCCGCCCATGATCAGAACGGTTTGTCCTGGTTTGATTTTTGCTCTACCCACTAGCATGTGCCATGATGTCAAGAGTGTCATTGATGCGGCTGCTGCGTCTTCATAGCTTACGCCTTCTGGGATTTTGAGAACATTGACTTCTGGAAGGTGAGTTATTTCAGAGAAGGCCCCCCATGTCGGTCCCGTCTGGAATCCCCAGATAGTTCTTTTCGTGCAGTCAAATTCGCGTCCGTCAGTGCATGCCTTGCAGACCCGGCACGACATGTTTGAATGTGACACGACTCTATCCCCGACTTTAAAGTTCGTAACGTCTTCTCCAACTGCGATTACCTCACCTGATGCATCAGAGCCTGAGATGTGTGGAAGTGGAACTGCGACTGGTTGTCCACGCATTCCCCAGATGTCGTTATAGTTCAGAGCGGCTGCCTTTACCTTGAAGACAACCTCGTTTGGCTTGGGTTTTGGATCAGCGACTTCTTTTACTTTGAGAATTTTTGCATAATTGTCATCTGGTGCATATTCTTCATAGACTACGCCCTTCATGAGTTAAGTTCCGGATAACCCCTAATTATATTTTGTTTGAGGCTATTTCCTGTTTATCTTGAAATCTCTTTTTGGTTGCTGGACCGACATTAGAATTTGTTTTAGCTGATCGTCACTGATCTGCGAGTTGATCCTACCCTGAGATGCCATGCCAATCAGATAGTTCTCTACTAGCGCTGCCAGGTCCGGTTTTACCATCCTTACATTGTTTAGCCGGAGTCTTGCCTCCGATGAGAGGAGCTGTTTTAGTATCATTTCCTTTTGTGCTGAGATTTCCGCGTCTTTTTGAGAATTTGGCCCGTCTTGCTCATAGCTCATAGCAAATCACTATGAGTATATTTTCAAAAGTGGGTTTTGCACGGCCAGCTCATCCAAAATGTCAGATGCGAGCCTATCAAGTTTTTTCATTCCTTGGTGTGTTACGACTCTGCCTTTCCCCTGCACCTTTTCGACATAGCCCAGTTTTTCAAGTTCTTGTATTGCGTTTCGTATGATTGCGCCTCCCGAATCCCTGTGGTGAGAAAGCGCATATCCAACTGCCTTTGAGCCACCATATTCTATCCTCAAATCGTTTATTCCTATTGGACCGTGAAGGTAGATTTTCCTAAAAACAGAAGCGCATCTAGTGTACCACCACTCCTTCTCTTGTGGCGGTCTTTGTTTGTGCGAGCCGGTCTTGACGTATGCTGCCCAGTCTGGCTTTCCAATGTTTTCGCTTTTTAATATGTCAGCTAGTCTCGATATTAGAAGATCTGCTGGTACATCATAGGCCTTTGCCATGTGAAAGACAAACTTGCATATGGTCTTATATTCATTTAGGTCTCTTTTGGGATAACTTTGCGGTACGTATGGTTACAGAACTGGCAGGTTATGCGTACAGATTTAAGCGCTGATCTGCCGAGACGAATTTTTGAATTTATTCCAGGAGCTATGAAGCTCTTGCATTTTTTGCAGAACTGCATTCGGATTTCGTATGGCAACTTCACCTTGTACTTGGTGCTGATTTTTCTTGCAAGATTTGCCTGCCTTTGCGCAAGCTCGGGATTCTTTTTGGCATTTGAAAGCGCTTCTTTGACCAAAATCTGAATTCTTTCCAGAGCTATTTTCTTCGGATCAACTTTCACAAGGTAAGGACGGTGGGTTTCCTTAAAAATTCGATCTTGCAATATCGTAGGTTTATGAGTGCCAAACACTTTTCTAAAACAAAATGCAAACCAAGACTTTCAAGGTTAACCCGAAAAGGCCCGAGCCATCAAAAATAAGGCAGGCTGCAAAGGCAATCAGGCACGGAAAACTAGTCGCATTTCCAACCGAAACGGTTTACGGCCTTGGCGCCAACGCGTTGGATCCAACGGCAGTAAAAAAAATCTTCAAGGCAAAGGGAAGGCCAGTTGATAATCCTCTCATAGTCCACATCTCTGACAGAAATGACATTTTGTTTCTTGCAAGGAATATCAATCCGATTGTAAGAAAGATCACACAAAAGTTTTGGCCAGGCCCGCTTACAGTAGTGTTAAAAAAGTCGAAGGCTGTCCCAAAAACCACTACTGGTAACCTAGATACTGTCGCAATCAGGATGCCAAAAAACAAGATTGCGCAGCTTTTGATAAGAGAGTCGGATACACCAATAGCTGCGCCATCCGCAAATTTTTCAGGAAGGCCTAGCCCCACCACGGCAGAACATGTTCTTGACGACCTGAAAGGACGAATTAATCTGATAGTTGACGGCGGCAAGACTAGGATCGGGATAGAATCCACCGTATTAGATCTGAGCGGAAAGATCCCAACACTGCTAAGGCCTGGTGGGGTGACACTGGAACAGTTACGCAAAGTGATCGGACGAGTAGATATACATCCAATCATCAGTGGAAAGAGATCTGGTTCCGTTCATCGCTCACCCGGCATGAAATACAGACATTATTCCCCAAACGCCAGGATAATTTTGGTTGAGGGTGCAAAAAACAAAGTAAACTCAAAGATCCTTGAGCTTCTCAGCTCATTCAAAAAACAGGGAAAGCGTGTAGGTGTCATGACCATGGAAAAAAGTTTTCCCAATAATGCAGACGTGAAGCTATATGTTGGCAGCGATCATGAGAAAATCGCCGCAAACTTGTTCAAGACCTTTCGAGAATTTGATTCAAAGAAAATCGACATAGTGCTTGCGCATGGGATTAGCAGACAAGGGCTCGGCCTTGGCATCATGAACAGATTGAGCAAGGCGGCGTATAAGAAAACCAAGGTTTAGGTGCGGCCGCCGGGATTTGAACCCGGGTAACGGGCTTGGAAGGCCAGCGTACTACCAGACTATACTACGGCCGCACAAAATTGAAACGTTTCATGCCTACATAAAAATCGTCTTCTCGCATTCGTAGAGAATTCGAGCAACCACCACATGAGCTTCAAGTGGCCTCTGGTCAACACTGTACAGCGAGTCAATTCTTTTTTTAGTGGAATCTGCAAAATCGCCTTTTGGAAATCCGCCAATAACAAGGCACGTGTCATCATCACACAGTTTTGCAATTTCGCTGTAGCTGCTCTGCCTCCCCTCATAAGACAGGCCGAGCACTCGCTCAGGTTGTATCTTGTCGATTAGTTCAGAAAATGTCATGTTCCTCATCTCAAAAAGATTCTGGTCGCCTGATTTGATGACTTTGTCTACAAATAGTTTTTCAATTATTCCGGCAAATCTGTGGTATGATTTTGGAAGTCTGACCCCAGAGCCTACAGATATCACCTTGTCATCTATGGTATGGACGTACACTGCGATGTCATCTTCTTCGTAAAGCGGAATGCTGCATGTCTCAAGCAAGCAGAAATGGACTATATCCGGCCTGCCGCGCTTGATCTCGTTTTTCATTCCCTTCATTGCGGCAAAGTGCCACGAGTTGTCAAGCAAGACTTCTGACGGTTTTTTCCCCACCTTTTTGCAGTATGATGTGACGGAATTGTGCTGCTGTAGTTCTTTTGGAACAAGCTCAAGTGAGGACTCGGCAATTATTAGTGAAAGCATTCAAGGGTTCACTAGCTTGACTGTATTTGTTTTTTGAGCTCAGCCCAAGCGGCCTTTGGCGTGTCGTCTGTTTTTATGAGGCCAGCGCTGCATGTATAGCTTCCTAGTCTTTCACGCACATACTTGTCACCGGCAATTGCAACTTTGGATTCCGAGAACTGCTGGTCGATTACGCAGCTCCCTTCTGGTCTGTCAAACTGCCTGTACCAGTTGAAAAACTCGATTTCCGCCTTGTTTTGCCTGTAAAAATCATAGGCCATTTTGACAAAATCCGCTTGGTCCTCCTCGTTCCCATGTACCAAATCAGAAGTGCTCCAGCTTATCTCAAAGAATGCGATTTTTTTGCCATCTGCAATCTTTAGCGCCTTTTGCAGGTCAGCTTGTGCCTCTTGCGGGGTCTTTATGATGTCGTTGAGATTGTCTACTGGGAGATAGGTAAATGCGACAAAATCCCCCATCCCGACATCGGCTACATATTGTTCCAGATTCTTGTTGATTATGTTATTTAGTGAGAACGCGTTTCCGATTTTGACGTCTGGATGTTTTTGCTTTAGCTCAGAATACACGTTATTGAAGAATTTTTTGTATTCTTCTGGGCTTCCTCCCGCGTCATCAAAGTAAGAGTCCAAGCTGCCACCCATTATCACATGATCAATTATCCCGTCGTACCTTGAAAGTATGGCATCTAGCACTTTGACGGTTTTTTGCTCCAAGTTTGGCCCAAATTCTGGCGTGCCCATCCAGCTAGGGAACGGCCCTACGATTCTTCCATTTACCACTGAAAAGTATAGTGTGACTTGCTGCCCGTTATTCTTGTTAAGGCTCATCAGTATGTCGGTGTCCTTCCAGTTGTATTGATCCGGCTCTGGTTCCATCTGGTTCCAGAAGAGATAGAGATTGCTTCTCCCAATGCCAGTAAGCGATGCCTCTGAATAGACGTTTTTTAGATGGTCTAGCGTTACTTGCGATGTCGGTGTGTTGATTACAAGGCCGAGTTTCTCATTTTTTAGTGTCTCTGTTGGTTTTGGTGGACTGGATAGGGGTGTGAGCGGAACAAACACGAGTACTGTCATTGCAACTGCTATTGCTATGCTGATTGTAAAGATTATTTTCTTGTCCACGAGTCTGGCATCAAGAAATGATAATAAAAAGAGTTATGTTATATTTATCCAGACGTGCAGCCAGAAAAGCCACACTCGATGCAAATGCTGCATCCTTCTACAAAGACCAGGTTGTTCTTGCATGAAGGGCATAACATGTCTTCAGACACTTCTTCTTTTACTGGTTCCTGGAGCGTCTCTTCAGGAATTTTAAGCTCAAGTGCGTTGTTTACCTGTGTTCTGATGTACGGGTTTTTGATGTTCTTTGAGATATAGTCACGCAGGAATTCGCTTGCCCCAACATCAAAGGTCTTTGCCGCGTTTTCACTTGTCATGTGAAGGACTTGGGTGTGTCTTGAACCGTCGCGATACACTGTGATTCCTTTTAGGCCTATCTCGTGTGCCAGAAGATATGCTGCCTTTACATCTTCTGCTGACACATCATGTGGCATGTTGATTGTTTTTGCGATTGCGTTTCCAATCCAGTCTTGCCATACTGCCTGCGCCATGAGGTGATCAGACCAGTGGATATCCATTGCAGTGACAAAGATGTTTTGAATCCATTCTGGGATTTCCGGAAGGCCTCTTACTGAACCGTAGTTGTCTGCGATTTTTGCCAAGAGTTCGTCAGAGTACAGTCCGTTTTCTCGCATGACCTGCTCAAAGATCTTGTTTGTGTAAAAGAACCTTCCAACAGTCACACGTTTTTCAAACACCAGTGCAAATGTAGGCTCCATTCCGTTTGAGCAGTCGGCAATCATTGAAAGTGTGCCGGTTGGTGCAACAGTCGTGGTCAGAACATTTCTTATTCCGTTCTTTTGGATTTTAGCAATCAGTGCATCCCAGTCGTAATAATGAGAGCCTTTTGGCTTTTCATAGTATCCCGATATCGGGATTTTTCCTTCTGGGTATTCTGTCTTTGAGCACAGATCAAACTCGCCCCTAGAGTGCGCAAGTGCAACGCTTTCTTCCATGGAATAATAGGTGAGTGCTTCTGCCAGTTTGGATTGGAATTCGTATCCTTCTTTGGAATTGTATGGGATTCTGAGCTTGTAGAGAAGATCAGCTACGCCCATGACGCCAAGTCCTATTCTTCTTGATTCTTTTGACGCCTTGTCGATTTCCGGAACCGGATAATTGTTCATGTCAATTACATTGTCCAAGAATCGCGTTGTCTTTCGAATTGTCTCTTCGTATCTTTGCCAGTCAAATTCGTATTGGCCATCTGCTTTTCTCTTAACAAGATTTGCCAGATTAATCGATCCAAGGTTGCATGATTCGTAAGGATAGAGAGACTGTTCGCCACAGGGGTTGGTTGCACGCAGTGGCATACCCCTTGCCTTTGCAAAGACATTGTACTTGTTGATGTTATCAAAGAAGATGAGTCCTGGTTCTGCGCTTTTCCATGCGGAAAGTGCAATGATGTCGATTAGTTGGTGAGCATTGATCTCCTGAACTGGTGTCCTGTCACGCGGACTGCGGAGTGTGTACTTGCCGTCTGTGCTGTCAACTAGTGCAGCCCAAAAGTCTTCCCATATTCCGACACTTACATTAAAATTCTCAAGAATTCCTGGCTGGGTCTTGTTTGTGATGAATTTTTCCACGTCCGGATGCCAGACTTCCAAGATTCCCATGTTTGCACCCCTTCGCTTGCCCCCCTGCTTGACTACCTCGGTTACCGTGTTGATAATGTTCATAAACGAAACAGGTCCTGATGCAACACCGGATGTAGAGGCAACTATGTCTCCTTCATGTCTAAGATCAGAATAGTTGATTCCTACTCCTCCGCCCGACTTGAAGATGAGTGCAGCGTCAGATGTTGACTTCATGATGTCCCCCATGTCGTCAGGCATGCCTAGCACAAAGCATGCAGATAGCTGTCCCAAGCGTGCCCCTGCGTTCATCATTGTAGGCGAGTTTGGCAGGAATTCCTGCTCTGTCATTAGAGTGTGATATTCCGCGATGCGTTCAGCATAGCTGTCAAACTTTCTGGCTGCGATAAGTGTGAGAACTTCTTTGAAGCTTTTCTTCATCTGGCCTCTCTTTGCCAGGTAGATGTAGTGGTTTATGAGGCCCCTAAAGTGGTACTTGTTCAGATAGTATGATCCAACTTTGAACTTGTAATCAAAGTCATCAAGCTTTGTAAGATATTTTTTTGCCTCCTCCACATCCTGTGGAATGCCTCCCTCTCTTGCATAAAGCTCAGAATCATACAGAATGTCGCCTATTCCGACAAGAATTGCGACTCGCTCAAACATTTGACTCGGGCTCTCGATGATTTCGTTTTTGTTGTTTCTTAAAAGATATCTTGACGCCAATACCCTGAGGCAGTTCAGATCAAATGACTTTGCGACAGAATCTAGTGATTTTGTGTTCAGGACTTTCATTTTATCTTCGCGGACTTTGCGTCTTTCGTGTCTGTACAAAATGTAGGATTTGGCGATTTCACCATATCCCATTTCAATGAGCGTTGACTCTACCATGTCTTGTACGTCTTCAACGCTTGGAGGACTAGAGGACGAAAAACCTTGGTTGACAAGCTTTGTCAAGACCCCGCTTGTCAGCTCTTCTGCTATTTTTCTGTCTGGCTGGCCGTTAGCTACAAGAGCCTTGTAGATCGCGTTTGTGATCTTTTCTTTATTAAACTGAGTTACACGTCCGTCCCTCTTTTTGACGTCTACGATCGAACTTTCAATTTGAGAAAAATCTGTTGTCATAATGTCTCCCCTCACTAGGTAAAATCAATTGGGATATAACCCTGACTGCCAAAGATTTCAGATTTTAGCTCAACAATCTTTACACCATTCCAAGAATTTTTGGAAGGGTTGTTCCTAGAAGAAAAAACGAATTTAGTTAATTTTTCGTCTGATCCTTTTTCCAATAGAGGTTAATATTTATCCCACGAAAATAGGTGTTGCGGATTTCAGAGTTTAGCTAAGGATGTACGGTGATTTACAGATCGGGCATTTGTCAAAGAGTTTTTCATCCTTAAAGCCGCAGTTCCCGCAGATCGGTACGTCTTTGCTTGGCCTAAACGAACCGACTAGATCGCCTGCCTTCTCTATTGACTTCTTTATATCATCAGTCTTTGATTCTTTGTCGAATTTGAGCCTGACTAGTAACCCGCCGTTTAGAATCTTGGCAGTCTTGTTGGCTTCCACTATCTTTTCGGCTTTGATGCCCATAGAATCAAGTTCGGAGGACTCGATGACTACACCTTCTGAGTAGCCTTCCCCATCTAGAGATTTGAGAACGGACATTTTCCCGTACTTTTCACCGTCAAGAGAGCCGAATCTGGCTGTTCCTTCGCTTTCAGTCATGGCGACGATTACCGAATCGCCCATTTCCTTGCCCTTCTTTTCGGCAACGTCGACTGCTGTCTGGATTACCTTGTGGAGTATTTCTCTGCCTTCCTTGTCGTCGTTGTAGCCAAGTATGTTGAATACTGCCTCTTTTAGGCCTACCATATTCACAACAAGACAGACGGAGCTTCGTTGCATGTACTGGGTATTTGCAGCCAAGACAGGATTTAGCCCCCTCCTAGTTAGATCGGAGATGTCTTTTTTGCGAAGCGACATTGCGGCAAGCGCCGGCTTCATCAATAATGCGAGTCGAGCCCTAAAGTAGGTCTCGTCTTTGTTTGACTCAAATGCAAGTCTTGGCAGGTTGATTGTTAGGGACTGGAGGTTGATAGACGAGGTGCTGTTCTTGCCCTTAATCCTTACAACGCCACTGTACGAGCACTCGTCTTTTGAAAATAGAACCTTGCCGCCAAGTGAAATTATTTCTGCCACGGAATCTGAAATTTCGGAGATCTTGCTGTTGGAGTGATCAATTATTAGGCCCACCTGTGGTACTGGCGTCATTTTGACAAAGTTCTTGTATGCGTTAAGAATCGCCTGTGTTACTTTTGGTTCGGATCCTAACTGAAGTCTAAATGATATCAGTGTCGGTTCTTTGGTGTATTTTGACGATACGGATGATGTTGCAAACGTGCCAGTTAGCTTTTCTTCGAGCTCCGAGATGTTCTTTGCGTGCTTTAAGCAGAGCTGGACTAGTCCGTCCATGACTATTTCTTTTGATGCCTCCCTTGAGGCAAGTGAGATTATCATGGAAAGAGATGACATCAGGTTGTCAATGGTTTTAATTGTCGGTATTCGGGTTACGCCCAAGTACTTGCCCTTTAGATCAATTCCGTCCTCGATCAGCTCCTTTATGTTAAAGAAGATGGTGTCAGGCAAGAGCGACCATATCCCCGGATTTGATATGTGGATGTCCCCTGAAAGGTGCGAGTCAGCCACGTCCTTTGGAAGCGTGTTAAGTAGGAGGCTTTCGGCAAAGATTGTCTGGCCTGCTCTGAAGAACAAGCCCTGAGAGCCATTATCAATACTGTCCACGTTGGTAAGCATTTCTTGTATGTCAAATACAGGCATGCCGAGCCTAGCTAGCTTGTTCCTGTATTCCTCGTGGCCGTGCTCAAGCAGCACGGAATTGACCATTTCGCGAATGAGTGAGCCTGTTAGGTATGTGGTTTGGTACTTGTATATACGGTTTTCAACCTCCTCTGTGATTTTTTGCGCAAGTTCCAGTGGAAGGCTTCCCTCTCGAACCAGAGACTGGATGATTTTGTGCGAGTTGAATTCCTCGATTGATTCGTGCGAAGTCCTAACGTACATTTTTCCGCTCTCTATGATAGAGCGTTCTTCTATCTGTCTAGCAAGACTGAGTACGAGCTTGCCAAGATTAGTGATGGTGTAACGTCTCTCGGACTTGTTTAGTGCTACAAGGGACTGTCTGAGAAGTTTTCTTAGGTGGTATGCAAATTTTCCGCTTTCTTTCTTTGACTTGAAACCGGCAAGGGACTTTAGTTCAGAATAAGTGAGAGGCCCCTTTGAATTTAAAATTCTTAAAATATCGATTCTGTTGGGGCTTGCCATAACAGAAAAGATCATCCTTACGCGCTTCGATGTGGATTGTAAAATGCCGCCGCCACCTTTCTTTGGATCCACTGACCCAGTGGCCATCTCTATGCTCATTAGTATGCCTAGCGATCAGTGGTAAATAAGACTTGTGACGAAATTTACAACAAACTTTTCCGATCAGTTCTTTGTTACATCGACAGAGAACTCTGACATGGACAAGGTCTGCCCACAGGAAGGACATTTGTTGTTGTAATGTTTCATAACATCTTTGATCGATTTGAGCATTTTCATGTTAGATATCTTGGCACCGCATTTTCCACAGATCACATCAACTGACAATGAAAAAAGAAATTATTTGAAATTATTAAAAATCTTTTTTGAATATTGTTAATTAATTCAGTAAAATTATTTACTGCTTTTCTAAGAGTATTCCGCGATCGTCGTATCCCGTTATTCTGACCTTGGCTCCAATTGGGAGCTGTGCAGGTGAGCCAATTCCCCCCAAAAATCCAGATACTCTCAGATCGTAGCCGTCAATGTTCATCACAACCCACGCATATGGAGTGTATTTCTCAAATCCTGCGGGAGGAACCGTGATTATTGTGTATGTTGCAACCGTCCCGTTTCCGTCCAGGGGTTTGTTCTCAAATTCCTTGTGACCACAGTTTTGGCAGAAATAAACTGTGGCTAGGTGCAGGTGGCCGCACTTGGTGCACTTTCTTGCCAAGATTTTGCCTGATTTTATGGCGTCTATGAACTCTTGTTTACCAGTCAAGTCTCTTACACGCTTTTGAATATGTGAACTGCGCAGCTTGCGCCTGTTGCGCCAAAATTATGAGTCAGACCTATGTGAGCGTCCTTGATTGTTCTTTCCCCTGCCTTTCCTGTTAGCTGCTCAAAGACCTCGACTACTTGCCCTACACCGGTCGCGCCGATTGGGTGGCCTTTTGATTTTAGGCCTCCTGATGGATTGATAGGTATGTCGCCGTTTAGTCTAGTTCGTCCTTCACGTACAGCTTGCACTCCTTGTCCTTTTTCGAAAAAGCCGAGATCTTCTGTGTCTACTATTTCTGCGATTGTAAAACAATCATGGACCTCAGCAAAATCAATATCCTTTGATGTGATTCCTGCCATCTTGTATGCTGCATCTGCAGCTAGTTTTGTGCTTGGAATGGTAGTCATATGATCACGCCCCTGCAGGGTTGCAGGTGATCCCCCCCTGCCTGATCCTATCACATCCACATAATTCTTAGAGTGAGTCCTTGCAAATTTTTCATTACACAGTATCACTGCGCTTGCGCCATCAGAGAACGGACAGCAGTCATAGAGCTTAAGCGGGCTTGCCACCACCGCAGACTTCATTACATCATCAACTGTTATTTTTTTACGGAGGTGTGCCTTTGGATTTAGTAGGCCGTTCTCGTGATTTTTTACTGCAACTTGTGCAAGATCTTCTTCTGTTGCCTTGAACTCGGCCAGATACGCTCTTGCCATTGATGCAAACAAGCCGGGGAATGATGCACCTGCACCACCCTCATAAAAGAAATCAGAACAATATGAAAAGTACGTAGTTGTCCACTCTGTACCTGTGTGCGTCACTTTTTCTACTCCGGCAACTAGTACTGCATCGTAAAATCCTGCAGCTATATTTGCAAATGCCTCTCTAAAGGAGACAGAGCCGCTGCCGCAAGCAGACTCGATGGATAAAGACGGTTTTTCCGGGATTCCCAAGTTGCTCATGATGACAGGTCCGAGATGGACCTGCTTGTCCGCTACACCGAATACGTTTGAGATGTATCCTGCCTGAATTTCCTTCGGATCTATTCCTGCGCTTTCAATTGCGCCTATTGACGCCTGGATAGTAATATCGGTGATACTGTCATCTAATTTTCCGTATTTAGTGCTTCCAGCACCAAGAACACAAACCTTTTCCACAACACTCACTGACCAAGTCCATATAAAAATTCTTCAACCAATAATTTATTGAATTGCGCAATTCAGCTAGAAGTGTTTTAGACAAACCTGTCAGAAAAAAAGGCCGTGTGGACAAGGTACGAATAACAAAGAAGAAGATAAGCTCGCTTCAAGCCGAGATTCGGCAGTATTTTGACAAAAATAGCTACTTATCGTGGTCTGCAAGCAAGAAAAAATATGTCATGCTCGGCTCAAATGAGCCAAAAAACGGGTTGGTTGCTTGTCCAAGCTGCAAGATAGGAAAGCTCATGGTGATACGATCAAGGAGAACCAAAAAGCGATTCATAGGATGCTCAAACTACTATAACGGATGCAAGGCCTCATCACCCCTACTCCAAAAAGCCATGCTATGTGTGACAAAGATCCCCTGCAATGACTGCAAGTGGCCACAGGTTCTATTCAGGTATTCCAGAAAACAAAAATGGACAAGACAATGCGCAAATATCAATTGCCCAAGCAGAAACTCTAAAGCCTGAGATTTGGATACACGTCGGTTCTTCTGTTTTGCAAAAGCGGTAAGAGTCTTCTTGTTTGTTCTACTTTGTCATTTTCAATGTCTGCAAACCCGATTCCTTCTTTCTTTTTCATATCTAATAGAATTTTTCCGTACGGATCCACTACCAGACTCCTCCCGCAGTAGATATTTCCTACCTGATCTGGTGCAATGACGTAGCAACCGTTTTCTATTGCGCGGGTCTTGTTTATTGTGATCCAGTGCTCTTCTTTTCCTTGCCCTTTTACCCATGCAGACGGAACCACCAAGATTTCAGATCCAGAAGATGCGAGTGTGCGTGACATTTCCGGAAACCTCAGGTCATAACAGATCAGCATACCTATTTTTCCAATACTTGACCTAAACGGAGGTGCGATTTTTGAGCCTGGGGCGAGTTTTTTTGATTCCTTAAAACCTAGCGCATCATAGAGATGGATCTTTCTATATATGGAAGCTAGTTTGCCTGATTTCGTAATGAAAAAAGACGTGTCAAAGACCCGGTCTTTTCTTTTGCTTTTTTCATACAGTGTGCCTACAACTTGGATTTTGTTTTGTCTTGCGGCGCCAGTTATTTTTTTTACAAAATTCCCGTTGATTGTTTCAGCAAGCGATGCTAGCTCCCTTGATGATTGTTTTGACGTTGTGTAAAACATCATGAATTCCGGGAATGCGCATAGCTGTGCTCCCTTGTTTGCTGCGTGTCTTATGAAATCAAGAATTCTCTCCAAGTTTTCAGCTTTGTCATTAGATGCCCTAAGCTGCACTACTGCGATTTTGGTCATGGCATAACTAGAAATAATGAAAATAAAAAGACTGGTACCTATAGCGGGTTTCCCGACATGTACCAGTTCTCTTTTGGGTTTTCCTCAAAGACAACTATTACGTGGCTTTCCTTTGTTTTGAGTATTTCAACAGCTGACTTTGTGATTGCTTTTGCAAACTCTTCTTTTTGCTGCTGGGTTCTGCCAGGATACATCGATATTGTGATTAGTGGCATGAGAAAAGTTTCGTGGCGCTTGATTTATGCTTATTTGATTTACTCACCTTTCCATCCGTATTTTGATCCATATCTTGTTCCATACTCATAGTCTGACTGGTGTGATTTTTTGTACAAAAATCCTGTTGTCAGACCTATTGCAAATCCTCCAATATGGGCCAGGTATGCCACCCCCTCTGCACCAAAGCCAAATCCTCCCACGATAAACGGAAGTATATTTTGGAAAATAAGCCAGAACGGCAAAAACCACTTTGCCGGAATGTGTGACATTCTCATAAAGAATCCCATCATGATGAATGTGGTTATCCTTGCGCGCGGAAACATTATCAGGTACGCCCCAAGTACGCCTGAGATCGCACCCGATGCACCAACTGCAGGAACTGGGCTGTTAGGATCCCCGGCAATGTGTGCAAGTCCTGCAACTATTCCCCATACCAGATAGATCCCAAGAAACCTGAGTCTTCCGAACTTTAGCTCGATGTTGTCCCCAAAGATCCACAAAAACAACATGTTTCCCCCAAGGTGCATCAGTCCACCATGTAGGAAAGTCGAGCTTAGCAGTCCTATCATCGGTATATCAGGGCATGAAACCTGGAACTCTTGCATCCGTATGGAGTGCTCGCCCATGATGCATGCCGGTACCGCACCCCAGTCATAGAATAGAGCAGCTGCCTGGTTGTTGCTAAATTCGAAGAACTGTCCAGTCACTGCAACTTCAAAAAAGAACACTATAACATTTACCGCAATGAGTGCAATGGTTACTTTGGGCTTGAATCCTTGGGGTTTTGGATTTTCGTCCCTTATTGGAAGCATTGATGATTAAAATTCTACATTGTATAATAAGGTAAATCTCGTTTTACGAAAAAATGTTGTCTAACTGCATTTTTTCGATCACACCTCGATTATTCCCTGTTTTATCAGGTACTGTATGCCCTGTACAAAGTCCGAGTCCCCGATTGTTCCGTCTGCCCACCAGCCAGCGTTCTTTTTGATCCAAGATGGAATTACCTGTGTGGAGCCACTGCCAGACTGCGTTGGCGGCACTTTGATTATTCCCTGTTTTATCAGGTACTGTATACCCTGTACAAAGTCATTGTTGGTGATGGTTCCGTCTGCCCACCAGCCAGCGTTCTTTTTGATCCAAGATGGAATTTCATATTCAGGCGGTGGTGAGTTTTGGCCGGATTTGCCAATGGTTATGGTGGCACTACCTGGGACTGTTGTATGGAACGTCATCTCTTCGTCTAGTCCATGGGTAAGTATTCCAAGGCTGATCTTGTAGCTTCCTTCGGCTGGGAACTTGAAATTTTGGACGTCTATTCCTTCCGTAGAAAATATGCCAACTTTTAGTGGATCATCGCCAATATTTGTAACAAGCACGTTTCCTGAGCTGTCCTGTATGGAATAGGCATATCTCAAATATTTTAGAACCTGGCCTTTTGAATCAAAGAATGTGAATTGGAGGGGAATTGTGTCCTTGGATCCAAGATTTGAATCAAACGAAATGGTTGCAGAGGCGCCATTGTCAAATTTCACATTAAACGTTTTCTTCGTTATTGATGATGCTGGGGCGACCACAAAGTCCATTGACTTTGAATTTGCCGGAACTGTCTTGGCAATGTCAAGTATGTCTTGTTTGTTTATCAGAAAGTGCAGAATCGATGTTCCCTCTAACGAGTATGGATCAAGTATCAGCATCCTTCCTATTGCCGGCATGCCATTTACTTTGCCATCATATGCAGTCGTGCCAGTAAACTCCTTGAAGGCCATTGGTACTCGGACTTCCTGGTGTACAAAGATTGTTTGGCCTTCGATTCTTTTTACGTCCCAGTTGAACGGCATTGAAAATGAGATGGATTTTTTTGCCTCGTCAAATTTAAAATTATCAATCTGGTCATAGTATGATATTACTGATGTTTTGTATGATTCCCCCCCATACTTGATTGTGTGGTTGGAGATGTCCCCCACACTCAGCCAAGAGTTGAATGTTTTGACATCTTTTTCTGCAAAAATGTTTTGATCATAGTCAATTCCAAATATCTTGATCTCAAAGTGGTATAGTCCTGAATCCAGCAAAACCGGTGCATGGACATCTATTCTGTCGTTGTAGCCAGTCCAAGCGCCAGGTATCTGCGGCACTTCGTCTCCATAAATTATGACGTGATTTACGTCAACGTTTGTAGGTACGATTTTTAGCGTTAGGTCTCCAGAATGGGCGTGGAATAGATTTCTCAGTACTAGTTTGTCGTCTTTCCAAGCGGAAATGAAAAATGACGTGTGCGGTACTGGCTGATTTGTGTTTGCGTCAAACAATCGAAGCTGTAGATACGTATCTCCTACCGTGTCTTTGGTCAGAATTGGCGGGCTGATCTTTATGAAAAGTGCGGCCTGCCTGTTTCCGAAGCTAGCAGGTGGAAGATTTTCTTGTGTAAGTCCGTCTCCAGATGCACTTGGCACAATCGTATATGACTGAGCTAAAAGCATAACCACAAAAATTGGAATGAATGTTTTGTAGTTCACTGCATTCGGCCGAGTTTTTACATATTTAACTTTTCAGTAGATTTGTAGAGTTGAACTTAAGAGCTGAATTGAGGCTTGATAACATGCAATGATATTGCGTGATCATCTAGCAGGGCTCCAACACCAATTGAAATACTTTTTACACGGACCCGAACTTTTTCAATCTCTTCTTTGTCAAGCCCAAACTTTTTTGCAATTGATGATTTTACTTTTTGTTCTGTATCGGATATTTCGTTTAGTGTCGAGGGTATCGTAATGTCAAGCAGTTTACGAAAAGAGTCCTTTGGTATTTTCCCCGTCCCATCTTGAATTATATAAAATGCGATTTTTTCCTGAGCTACCTCATGTGGAAGTGTGTCTAGCGCGTTTGCAGTATAAAATGCCTGTACATCAAGCACGTTGAGCTGATCCTCCGCATCAGGTATGACCTGTTCGCTGCCTAGCCCTCCAAGGGATGACAGCGGTATCTTTATGAGTGCAAATCCTTCGACTACCTCCTTTGTCTGGATGTCAAACATCTCTTTGATGTCTTTGCAGCTAAAACCAGTCGAAGTCTGTGGCTCTAGCCTCTTGAATATTGAAATCGAGGCTGGCCCGTCATTAATAATGGCGTTCCACAGAATATTTACCTGATAATTTTTTTTGTTTAGTATGTTTACTGACGTATCGTAGTGTCCTGGTCGCAGTGGCCCGTCATCACCATAGATTGAGCCACAGACAAACTTTGCAGTGTAAAGTATGTCTTGCGTCGAAGTGGAGTTTGTTGATTGCGCGTTTGCAATGCTTGGAGCCAAACTTGATAGCGCAAAGACGCACAATGCACACAAGATTACTGGGAATTTATTCAATTTCGATCTGTTTTGAAATAGTCAACATTATAATGTTAGGGTTTGAAATTCTCAGCAAATTATTAATACATTCAAGAAATGATCTGAACCATGAGATATTTGTTTTTGTTATTTTTGTTGTCTGTGTTAGTCATTCCGGTTTTTGCTGAACAGCTACCAACCGACAAGGGTACATTGATTGTAGACATTATCACAGATCCTGCAATTCCAAAAATTGACGATTTGACAAAGCTAAAGATCGACTTTGTAAATCCAAAAACAAACACAATCCAAGAACATATCGACTACAAGGTGCTCGTTACAAAAGGAGACAGGGCCGTATTTGGCCCAATACCCCTAACCCATACTTCCATTGGATCTGCTACAATTCCCGTAGAGTTCACAGAAAGCGGCGAGCACAAGATAACAATAGATGTTGAGGGGATTTTGTTTCAGCCCATACCCAAAGAAACCGTCACGTTCACCATTCCAATTGGGGAGCCGCAAGAAAACGGCAAAGACCAAAAAAATGGCGGCTGCCTTGTTGCTACAGCCGCGTACGGGACTGAGCTTGCACCGCAGGTGCAGCTGCTAAGAGAAGTTCGCGATAGTACCGTATTGAGCACCAGATCAGGAACTGCGTTCATGAGTGCGTTTAACAGTGTTTACTATTCATTTTCTCCAACAGTTGCAGACTGGGAAAGACAAAGCCCCGTATTCAGGGAAACAGTCAAGCTCGTTTTGACCCCCATGCTTTCGACTCTGTCGATTCTTAATTATGTTGAGATTGACTCTGAATCCCAGCTGCTTGGATATGGAGTTGGAATCATTTTGTTAAATATGGTAATGTATTTTGTAGCTCCAGCAATACTCGTAACGAAATTACACAGTCGTAAATACTACCGAAAATCTGAATAAGGATTTTTATGTGCCCCTACTAGAACACTACCAATGAAGACAATAATCGCAGGCTCCGTCTTTGCAGTATTTGCTTTGATGGTATTTGCTCCGTCAGCTTTTGCAGATCATGCGAATGTTGATGTCAGCATTGCTGTAGGCTCATCAGCACCAGGTTGTGAGACAACCAATGAGTGCTTCGTTCCATCTGAGGTTACAATAGACGTTGGAAGTGAAGTTACATGGTCAAATGATGACACATCAGCACATACTGTAACAAGCGGCACTATCAAAGATGAGACGCCTGGAGAAGCATTCGACAGCAGCCTTTTCATGGCAGGAAAAACTTTCTCTTACAAGTTTGAGGAAGCCGGTGTGTTCCCATACTTTTGCATAGTCCACCCATGGATGAGTGGAACAGTAATTGTTCAAGAACATGATGAAGAAGGACTTGATGATGGTATGGAGCATGAAGAAGGCTATGCAACTGCAATGTCAGCTGATGGATCTGTCATGGTCAAAATTGGTGCAGCGGCGCCAACAGTAGGCGACGAACTAGCCATAGAAGTTGAATTCACAGATGCAGATGGTAATGCAATTGAGCATGTCAACTTTGATGTGTCTGCAACACAAGATGGAACCGAGGTTCTGTCTGAAACAGGACAGCACTCACATTCTGGCGTAACAGAATTTACAACAGCTGCATTAGAATCTGATAGTCCAGTAGATGTTCAAGTAACCATACTTGGATTTGGACTGCCAACTGATGATCCAGAAACGTGGACAGGTCCGAAGGGCGAGACCGTGTCAGCACAAGTGGTACCAGAGTTTGGTCCAATTGCAATGATGATTCTCGCAGTTGCCATAGTAAGCATTGTTGCTGTCACAGCAAGATCTAAAGTTATTCCAAAACTTTAGAATTCTTTTCTATTTTCTTTTTATCATTGCAATTACAGCAAGCACTACACCTGCCGCACCAAGTGCCATTGCCAATAATGCAAGGTCATTAGAGCCAGACGAAATGGAATTTCCAGCTCCGTTGCCACCTGACTTGAGATCGGCTACATCCCTCTGAAGAGACGACATGGCGTTTTTTAGCTGTGCCAGATCCGGAAGGCCTGACACATCAGCTGGCGGAAATGCAAGCACGTTTATGTTTTCCACATCTTCTATGTTGATTTCCTCGTTGACTTCGATGCCATTAATGGTGCCTTTTAGCTCAACTGTAAGTGTGCCCACTTTGGTTGGAATTATTTTTGCATAATAATGGCCAGGTTTTGTGTCAGAAAGAATGTCGAGTGTTTTTGTGATACTTCCAGACTTGAGTGTGACTTGGAGATCCTTAAACGAGTTTACTACCCCTGAGCTCACGCCGTCTCCCTCATCTATTGTAACTGCAAAGGTGATAGCATTTTGCTGACTGACCAGCGGCGGCTCGTCTCTCCACCCCACTTCGATTTCGTATTGATCAACGGTAATTACAGTGTGGGCAAATGCCGACGAAAAACCAGATGCCAAAACTCCCACAAAGAGCGCCAAGACAAAACTGGTCTTCATGACATTCAATATTTGTGATCAAGTTATTTACTTTGTGCAGATTGGTAGAATCATCAAACTGGTAAACTGTTTAAATTAGCAAAATGATCAACATGTATCAAATTGAAAAAAATTCTCATTCTCTTGTTGTTGGTTTTTTCTCTAGCAGTAATTCCTACGGCTTTGGCTCACCCAATTATTCTGGATTCAAGTCCGGCTGCATCGTCAACCGCACAGACAGGAACCAGTCAAATTGTCATCCATTATTCAGAGGCAGTCGAAATTGATTTTAGCGCAATCAAAGTTCTTGACAATACCGGCAGCCAGATAGATAACAAAGATACAAAGTATTTCGATGACGAGTCATCCCTGGTTGTGACCACACCACCGCTGACAGACGGGATCTATACCGTAACAAGCAGGGTTCTCTCAAAGGTAGACGGGCACTTGGTTCCAGATGTATTTTTGTTTGGGGTCGGCAATGTAAGTATCCCTCCGCCAAAACAAAAGGATGTCACAGAGTCAATTTACTTTCCAGAGGCAGGTACTAGGTTTCCAGGACTTGTTGGCCAGGTAATGGTACTTGGGGCTGCAATATCATCCCTTGTCATGTGGAGGACATTAGGCAAAAAAAACCTGATCAAGGAAAACATTTCAGATTTGCATAAATTCTATCATGCAAAATTTTCTTCGATTACTGGCGTGGGATTGTTTTTGGTGTTTGCATCAAACATTCTGATGCTAATAATACAGACAGTACGCCTTGAGACATCTGCTGCAAGTGTTTTGCAGACGTCGTTTGGCTCGGTTTGGATAATCAGAATGGCAATAACAGTGATTTTACTTGCGGTATGGTTTTTGATGGAAAACAAGGCATCGGTATCATCAAGAAAGCAGGGATTGCTAATAGGTCTCTCATTGATATTAATTGGTACTACAACCATCATTGGCCATGGCGCTGCAAGCGAGCAGCTTTCTGCAATAATAATCGATTATGCCCACAATCTTATTTCGTCGGTGTGGATTGGTGGCATCATCTTTTTTGCATTCGTCTTGATTCCGACATTTGCAAAGCTTGAGGACAACAAAAAAGAAAAGATCACACTTTTGATGATTCCGAAATTTTCTTCTATGATAATAATTGCATTGGGAGTCATAATGGTTACGGGGCCTACGCTCCTGTGGCTGCTAGAAGACGATCTTGGACTTCTCAGCCAGTCTTATTACGGATACCTGATAATTGCCAAGATATCGATTGCCTCTGCCATGGTAGCACTCGGTGGATACAACCAGTTCAAGATACAGAGAACCGCGGAAAGGAAATTAGAATCAAGAGACATTTTAGTCCACAGAAAGCTCAAGAGATCACTGAGGACAGAGGCAGCACTTGGAATAATATTGCTCGGAGTCGTTGCCATGCTGGCAAATTCCTCAATGCCCACAGGCCAGGCCCAGGAAAACACACAACAAGTAAAATATGGATTGAATACGAGCCTATTTTCTGAGAGCATCAGATTTGATCTGAACATAGAGCCCTTTAGGAGCGGTGCTAACACCATATCTGTTTCTGCTTTTGATTCGCAGGGAAACCCGCTCGAAGACTTGGATGACATCAAGGTCAAGCTTTCAAATCCGGAAAAAAACATAGCTTCGTTCGAAGTTCTTCTGACCAAATCCGAGTCAGAGAGCTCATTATACAAGGGCGAGATCACCTTCGGGTTTTCAGGAAAATGGGATGTCGAGCTTGAAGCGCAGAGAACTCATAACGTGAACGAGGAAACAAGTCTCGTAGTGTTTGTAAAGCCAGATATATCTGAGCTAAAGACAGAGATAACAGAGTATACCCTGCCAGAAAGCGCGGCCCCACTTTATCCAGCATATGATGGAGACGACACCATATGGTTAAGTGATGCATCAAAGCCAAGACTGTGGAAGTTTTCAATGTCTGAAAAACAGTTCACCCCATACGTATTTGATGGAAAGACCACGGTTTTTCTCAAAATTGACGGCAAGAAAGTATGGTTTACCGATACTCCTAACAGCAAGATAGGATATTTCGATACAACCACAGAAGAATTCCATCTCATTCCATTGCCTGTAAAATCAATTCCAATTTCGCTAGAAACTGATCTTGACGGCAACCTTTGGATTGCTCTAGTTGATCAGCACATGCTTTTAGAATATAATCCCCAGAACAACCAGTTTGAGGAACACCAAACCACGACAAATCCTTCCGGTCCTGTAGGACTTGCAAGAGACCCTGATGGAAATATTTGGTTTGCAGAGTCGCAGAGTGGAAAGATTGGCATGATCGATCCGCAGAGTGGAAAGATGCAGGAATTTATGCCAGAAGCCCCACTAAAGGAACCATTTACTCTCTTTATTGACATAGATGGAAACATTTGGATTTCAGAACATGTTGGACTAAGTATAGTCAAGTTCAATCCGTTTTTGAATACGTTTGAGTCGGTTCATGTCACCGACCCGGAAGCTTTGCCGTTTGGTATGGCGTATGACAGGTTCGAGAACATTTGGATAGCGCAGCATACAGTCGATAAGCTAGGAGTGTATGACCCGCAAAAGGGAGTGTTTGGCGAGGTTGCGATTCCGACCCAATCTACATTTACACAGTTTTTGACTTCCGATAAAAACGGAAACATTTGGTTTGTAGAGCAACGCGGCAACAAGCTTGGAAGTGTGACAATATCGGAAAACCCCCTGCTCGGGATAGCTCAGGAACAATCAGGCGTTAAGATCGGATACTTTGAGCTGGCAGCTCCGCTGATTTCCGCCGGCATAGTTGTCACCTCACTCTTTTTTGTCAAAAGCGTTCGCGACAAGCGAAGGCTTGACTCACTGATAGACTGATCTCTAGCTAGCTGTCGAGTATTCTAGGGGCTTTGATTTTCCAATAATGCCGAGGTATTTTGCGACTAGTGCGCCGACCAAAATCGCCACTGAGATCATCACTATAGTTCCCGATGGCGCAAGATCCAAGTAATACGATGCAATTATTCCGCTGACAACTGAAAAGACCGAAATTGACATTGATAGTATGACTGTTTTTTTGAATCCCTTCCCGAACAACATGCTGGTGATGTTTGGCAGGACAATCAGTGCTGAGATGAGCAGTACTCCAACAAGTCTCATGGATGTTATCACAGTGACGCTTGCAAGAATGACAAAGATGTAATTCAGTCTGTCAGTGTTTAGCCCACTCACTTTTGCCTGCTCCTCATCAAATGTCAGATGCAACAATTGTTTTCGCAGAACAGTTAGTGTTGCGACTATTCCTGCACTGATTCCAAGTATGAATAAGGTATCCTCTAGGCTGATTAGTAGAATACTTCCAAACAAAAAGCTGAACAAGTCTACCTTGAATCCATCTGTTGCGCTGATCAGAAGGACGCCTATCCCAAACCCAGATACCAAAAGCACGGCAATCGCTGCATCGCCTGAGATCTTGGTACTTTTCCTAAGCTTTGTTATTCCTAATGCGCCAAGAACAGATACCGCAAAGGCCGTCCATAGTGGATATACTCCGACTAGCATACCTACGGAGATTCCACCAAACGCCATATGTGAAATTGCATCGCCAAAAAGCGAGTAGCGTCTCAAAACCAAAAATATCCCCATCAAAGAGCAGATTATTGCTATCGCTATTCCCGTTATCAGTCCTTTTTGTATGAAGCCGTAGCTTAGGATTTCAAGATTCATGGCTAAACGTGATCATGCATGTGCATCTGCATTGCGGATTCTGCGTATGTTTTTAGGAGCTCCTTGTTTGAGAAGAATTCTTCTTTTTGTCCATGGAAGAACAGCTTACAATTCATACAAGCTACTCTGTTTGCTAGTTTGGAGATTGCTTCTAGATCGTGAGACGACCACACTATTGTGATCTTGTTTTCTTTGTTTATTTTTTGCAGCAAAGTGTAAAACTTGTTTTGTGCGTCTACATCAACTCCAGTCACCGGCTCGTCAAGTATCAGTAACACCGGATCCTTGACTAAAGCCTTTGCGATGAATACCCGTTGTAACTCCCCCCCTGAAAGCTCGCCGATTCTTCTGTCCTTGAGCGAATCCAGTCCCACGGTTCGCAGTACCCCGAGAACTTTGTCGTAATCACTTTCTAGTTTCTTGTAGATCCCATTCCAGAAATAGCCGCATTTTTTCAGAAGGGCTTCACCACCGCGAAATGTTTTTTCCGGTATCAGTCCCATGGAGACTATTTCTTCTACAGTTGCCGGAAAGTTCTGCTCAAAGTTAACTTTTTGGGAGACATATCCAATCATTGGCAGCAATGGGTAGTAGCTTTTTCCCTCGTATCCAAAAACCTTGATGCTTCCAGTATAGTTCTGGAGCCCGATTATTGCCCTGAACAGGGTTGTTTTTCCAGCGCCGTTTGGTCCTACTATACCAAGCAAGTCCCCTTCCTTTACGTCAAAGTTGATCTTGTCTACTGCGAAATGGCCGTTATACTTTATCGATACATTGGATACTTCTAGGACATTCATTGACAATCGAGTGCCATCCTGAGATTTTCTAGGTTTTCTTCCATTTTTGATATGTAGTTTTTGCCTTCCGTAGTGTCTTCCTGTGTGAGTCCCTCAAGAGGACTGAGAATCATTACTTTCACTCCAGCCTCATCTGCGAGCACCTTTGCAAGTCTTGGATCAATCAGCTCTTCAGCAAATATTATCGTGATGTCATTTTCCTTTACAAAATCTACAAATTCTTTAATTTCGGCTCCAGTTGCCTCCGATTCAGGTGCAATTCCAGACAGTGCAAAAATCTTCAGGTCATATCTATCTGCAAAATACGTAAATGCGTCATGGAATGGCATAAAGGTATCTTTTTTACAACTTGACAATCCGGAGATTATTTTTGCGTCAAGCTCATCAAGTTTTGCACTGTACAAATTGGCATTTGCTTCATAGTATTGCGCATTTTTCTGATCTGCCTGTATCATTGCATCTTTGATCATTGCGACCTGGTGTTTTGCAAGGATTGGATCAAGCCAAACATGTGGGTCATATTCTGAATCATGCTGTATGAGATCAATTCCTTTTGCACTTTCTACAAAGAGTACATCATTGTATTCTCCGGAATCAATTATCTGATCTACAAATGGCTCAAATCCTGCACCGTTGTAAACGAAAATGTCGGTTTCCTTTAGTCTCATGATGTCTCCGCTGCTCGGATCCCAATCATGTGGCTCTATGCCCACTGGGACAAAACTAAAGACCTCGGCTTTTTCTCCGCCAACATTTTTAGAAAATTCATAAAGAGGATAAAATGATGCAATCACTTTGAGTTTTGAGGCAATCTCGTCTTTGGTTGTTTCCGACTCGTTGGTAACGGTTTTTGGTGCTGTATGCTGAGCAAGCCACAAACCAGCTATGATGGCTATGACAATCCCGCCTCCAATTGCAGCCAAAATTGACTTTTTCATGATTTTTTATGCGTAAAATTATTAATAAATCTATAAAAAATTAATAATTTTAATGGCTATGTTTATAATAAATTTAATAATAATTCCCTCATGCCCATTGTCTCGATATCACTGAGTGACGAACTTCTAACCGAGCTTGACAAGCTCCAAAAAGCCATGGGCTTTGCAGGCAGATCAGAAGCAATAAGGGCAGGAATACGAAATTACGTATCAGAAGAAAAACAAAAAGACGAGCTCTCCGGAGACCTGCACGCGATTTTGCTCGTAGTCCACAACGACGAATTTGACGATGTTATTGCCGGCATAAAGCACAGCTTTGAAGATCTGATAATTACGCACCTGCACAGCAAAATCCACGGTAACAAGTGTGTTGAGCTGTTCATGCTAGACGGCGAGGCCGAAAGAATCAGCACGATCACGCGGAACTTTAAGATAAACAAGAAAATGGATAATGTGAAATTGGTAACCCTATGAACAAGTTCCTAGCGCTACTTGTTTTCGTAGCTGTGCTGGTAATTCCAATGCAGTATGTTTATGGCCATGGCCTCGGACTTGATACCATAAAATCAATCAGCGTCGGCAGCAAGAAAATCCTAGTAACGGCCCAGATCACTCCAACTGAGTTTTCTAAAGATTCAGAAAAACAAATTATTGTCACAGCTACAGATATGGACACAAACCAGAACGTCAGTGACGTGACTTTATTAATTGGCTTGCATCATGATGGAGAGATAATTTTCGAAGATTCGTTTTTTTCTAGCGACGGTACAATAATTATACATGTAAGCCCTTCTGATGACAGCAATCCTCGAATCGTAGGGGAACGTAATCCCCAGTTTGATGCATGGTATGCTACAGAATCAAGTTCAATTGAGCTAGTAGGCCCAGTTTTTAGTTCTGGCGGCCTCTATCATTTTGAAATTGAGCGAATAGCCATCAACGAAACTGGTAATATTTCAGAAAACCTGGGATCTTTTTTTGCCGACGTCACCCTGGCTACAAGCCAGTTGTATGATGAGCGTGACAAGGACGGAAATCCGGTCAGTTTTGGAGTCAAGTCATATTATGATAAAGTGTCCAGTCTCGACTATGAGCCAGACACAGACTCGGTTGTCTTTGAGATGCCATTTGACTGGAGAGAGCAAAACATCTCTCATGTCCCGATAGTTCACGAAGAGATCCATTTTCCAAAGGACTTTGGCGGCTTTTTTGCACCAAGCTATGTAGGTAAGCTGAACGGGATAGAATTATTCAAGTCATCAGTGATAATAGATGACTATACGGACGAGGCCGAAAGAATTGTACACGTTGTTATTTCACAGGACAATCTGAGATACCTAAAACAGGTACAAAAAGATGTCATCAACGAAACGCAGAGTATGCAGTTCACCTTGGAACCAAACAACAATCTGATTTTCCCAGTAATTGCAATGACAAAAGATGCACAGGTTCAGGTTGATTTGTCATGGGATCCGCTAGTCATTGAACCAGGCAAGAATACCAAGTTCATCTTTACCTTTCGCAACGCCAACACAGGGGATCTCCTCCGTAACACACAGTATGATTTCATAATTTCACAGAACGGAGAAGATCTGTACAAAAAATCCGGAAATGCCCAGATAGGTAGCGATTTTGTCGATTATGCTTTTTCTGAGTCCCAGAAGGGACAGACCTCGATCAGGTTTAAAAATCTGCAGGGTACAGACCGCAGCACGGAGTTTGCCATTACCGTAGTGCCAGAGTTTGGCCAGCTTACATTTGCGATGCTATCAGTTGCAATTGCATCTTCGCTGATAGTTGGAAATAAGCTCAGAGCTAATTAGCTAGAGGCCGCTTTCGTTTAGTATCATCGCAAGAATCGCCGCTCTTGTGAACTTGCCGTATTCTGCTTGCTTGAAGTATTTTGCCTGCTTTGTGTCATCGACGTCTGTTGAGATCTCGTCTATTCTCGGCAGTGGATGCAGTATTATCGAGTTTTCCTTCATCTTGTTTACCACATCAAGCCCGATTTTGTAGCTGCCACGCACCTTTTGGTATTCTTCCTCGTCTGGGAACCTTTCCTTTTGGATTCTTGTCACATAGATTACGTCCAGCTCGTCGATGAATTCTTCTAGGTTTGTAGATTCCTTTAACGAGATGTTTTTGTGGATTTCATAAATTGAGTCGCTTCTGATTTTCAGGGATTCTGGAGATATCAGTCGTATGTCGACGCTATAGTTTGATAGGGCGTACAAGAGCGAGTATACGGTTCTGCCGTATTTCAGATCACCCACTATGCCGATTTTGAGGCCATCTATCTTGCCCTTTTCTTTTTTTATCGTGTAAAGGTCTTGAATTGCCTGGGTAGGATGCTCTTCTGTCCCGCTTCCAGCGTTTAGCACTGGTTTTTCAGATATCTCCGATGCGAACCTGCTGGAACCATCAAGTGTATGACGCAGTACCAGAACATCAGAATAAATCGACATCATCCTTACCGTGTCCGCAAGGCTTTCTCCCTTTTTTGTAGAAGATGATGACACGTCAGCAATCCCAAACGAGGTTCCGCCAATCAGCGCCATCGCTGCTTGAAAGCTGAGTCTTGTTCTGGTGCTAGGCTCAAAGAACAGGTATCCAAGTGTCTTTCCGCGTCCGAGCTCCCTTCTTTGATTCGGATCCATTTTTATGATCCTGTCCGTTGCCGCAAAGATTTTTTCAAACTTGTCCTTGTCAAGGTCCCGTACGGATATGATGTCTTTCTGGTAAAACTCGTTCATGCTACTTTCAATGATATATACAGGTTAGTATACAAAGTATTCTGATGCAGGAATCAAACCTGATCGTCAGGAGAATAAAGGATGGCACGGTTATCGACCATATCGAAGGCGGAAAAGGCCTCAAGGTACTCGAGGCGCTTGGAATCGACGGCAAGGACGGGAATGTAATCACGATTGCGCTCAACGTGCCAAGCGGCAAGTTCAGCAAAAAAGACATCATAAAGGTGGAAAACAGGTACCTACAGGATTATGATACGAACAAGCTTGCGATGATTTCGCCTACTGCTACAATAAACATAATCAAGGACTACAAGCTGACAGAAAAACGCCGTGTGTCGCTTCCAAGCAAAATAGAAAAAATCTTCCGCTGCTCAAATCCCGATTGCATAACAAACAGCAAGGAAGACATTGATTCTGTCATGGAAGTAATTGACAAGACCGGCCGCGTCTTGCGGTGCAAGTACTGCACAAGAATTCTCGATGTGAACCAGCTGAGATATTACTAGAAGAATTGTTGGAACCTATTGTCCCAAGATGATGAACATCATGACTATGCCGTAGATTGCGATTGATTCTACCATTCCGATGAAGATGAATACCTTGGACTGGAGTGCTGGGTTTTCGCTGATTATTGCAAGACCTGCTGATCCCACATAACCCAGTCCGATTCCTGCGCCGCCTGCAGCAAGACCGAACGCAAGTCCTGCACCGACTAGCTTCATTGCATCAGAATTTGTTGGTGCTGCTGCTCCCTCTTCTGCTGCAAATGCAAGACCAGTCATTGCTGAAACTGATATGACTGTTGTCAAGAGCAACAATATGAGAGGTTTCATTTTCAATGTTGCTCTAAAATTTCCATTATTTAAATTATGGTGTGGTTTTTTGGATTTTGTCCAATGTTTTGGTTTTGAACGATTTTAGCTCTGTTTTGATCGTGTTTACTTGGTTTTCATATTCGGACTCTAGTGATCTGTTTGCGTCATCGAGTAATTTTTTGATGTCTGTTTTTGCCATTTACTTCTTCTTCTCCATGGCAGCCTTTACTTTTTTTAATCTTGCGAATTCCTCCCTCTCCCTTTCCTCCAGTGTCGACAGGATAAACTTGATTCGTAGTCTGTACTGCGGGATTATGACGTTTTCAAGTGCGTTTAGTAGCTTTTGCGTCTTTTCAAGCGCCTTTGCCAAGGCAAAAATCGAGTTTTCGTATTCGGCCGCCTTGCAAATTTTCGGCAAGAGTGCCTTGATTTGCTTTGCAGCCCTATCAATTGAAGAGTTCGTGTCTGCAAACCCGTAAGGCATTGACTTTGTGTCCTTTTCTGTGACATTTAGCGTTGGAATGGATACATCTACGACTCGTTTTATTTTTGTGTCCACTTCCATAACTGCAGGAGTGGTTTGGGCTACAGAGTCAACTGTAGAGGTTCCAAGTGACAGATACGCGTCGTTTACTGACTTGTAGACGTCTTGGAGTGGCTCCCAGATTCCACCTCGTGCCTTGTTTGCTTCTGTGATCATTTCCTCAATGTTTTTTAGTAGAACCTTTCTCTTGTCGTCGAGGATTTTTTGGACCATAACTGCGACTTGGCTTGAACGCTTGTATTTGAGCAGTTCAATTTTTGTCGCTGCAACGTTTTGTCCAAACGACATTTAGTTATCTTTCCTTGTAATATTGATCGATGAATTTGTCTTTGACTTTGGTGATTTCGTTCTTTGGTAGAAGAGATACCACTCGCCATTGAAGTGAAAGCGTTTCCTCGATCACACGGTTTTCATCTATTCCTTGCGCAAGGAATTCTTTTTCAAATGAATCGCCTACTTCAAGATACTTTAGGTCGACACCAGTTAGACCTGCCTTGCCCACGATTCCTGCGAGCGCGCGTACCTCTTGGGCTCTAGAATAAGCATCGTAGTTTTGGTTTGAGACTTCTTGGTGATCTGCTCTTGTTCTTCCTTCTCCGATTCCGTCCTTCATTATCCTAGAAAGGCTCATCAAAATGTTTACTGGTGGATAGATTCCCTGTCTGAAAAGGTCTCGCCCGAGTACTATTTGGCCTTCTGTGATATATCCAGTCAGATCTGGAATTGGATGGGTGATGTCGTCTGATGGCATTGTCAAAATAGGCATTTGGGTTACGCTTCCCTTTTTGTCGCGCAGTCTCCCTGCTCGCTCGTAAATTGTGGACAGGTCAGTGTACAGATAGCCTGGATATCCCTTTCTTCCCGGAACTTCCTCTCTTGCCGCGCTGATTTCTCTTAGCGCTTCCGCATAGTTTGTCATATCTGTCAAGATTACTAGCACGTGCATGCCAAGGTCATACGCCAGATATTCGGCCACAGTTAGTGCGACTCTCGGGGTGATGATTCTTTCAATAGCTGGATCGTCTGCCAAGTTCAAAAACAAAACGCTTCGTTTGAGCGCACCTGATTCCTCAAGGCTTCGTCTGAAATATTCCGCCTCTGAGAACTGCACTCCGATTGCTGCAAAGACCACTGCGAACTCGTCGCTTGTTCCGACTACTGCTGCCTGTCTTGCGATTTGTGCTGCCAGAATGTTGTGCGACATTCCAGAGCCGGAAAATATTGGAAGCTTCTGACCTCTGACGAGTGTTAGCATTCCGTCGATTACTGAAACTCCTGTCTGGATAAAGTCCCTCGGATATTCTCTTTGCTCTGGGTTCATTGGCGCGCCGTTGATGTCAAGGAATTTTTCTGCGATTGGATCAGGCAGCTTGTCTATTGGTCTGCCAAGGCCGTCAAAGACTCTACCGAGCACCTGCTCGGACACTGGCATCTCCATTACTTTGCCTGCGAATTTTGCGCTTGTTCCAGAGACTGAAAGCCCGGTGGTCCCCTCGAAGACCTGAACAACTGCCTTGCCACCGCCTACTTCGAGTACTTTGCCGAGTCTTCTTTCGCCTTCGGTTGTTTGGATTTCTACTAGCTCATCAAATGCTACAGATTCCACGCCATCTACTATGACTAGTGGTCCTTTGATCTCTGCTATCTTGCTGTATTGTACTCCGCCCTGTGCGCTCATGCTGGAACCTTTACTCCACTAATTTTTTTGAATTCTGAATCAATGGCAGTTGATATTTGATCAAGCTTTGCTAGCTGTGTCTCCGGAACTTCCATTCTTGCTTTGAGCAGGGTTGCGATTACCGGCATTGCCCTAATATCTGCAAGTGATGCGCCATCTTTTAGTGCCGCTTGGCCTCTCTTGTAGAAATCAACTAGCAATGTGAGAAGTTTGAATTGTTTTTGCGGGCTGCAGTAAGTATCGACATCATCAAAGGAGTTCTGCTGCAAAATTCCGATTTTTATCATTCTTGCGACCTCCAGAATTAGTTTTTCTTCGTCTGGTAGTGCTTCTGGCCCTAAGAGTCTGACAATTTCTTTTAATGTGTCTTCTCTTTGCAAGATTCCATATGCTTCCTGTCTTAGCTCAAACCAGTCCTTTGAGACGTTTTCGCCCCACCATTTTCCAATGTCAGCTAGGTATCCAGAATAGCTGTTCATCCAGTTAATTGATGGATAGTGTCGTGAGTATGCAAGTTTTGCATCAAGCGCCCAGAAAGTTTTGATGAATCTCATAGTATGTGTGGTTACAGGTTCTGTAAAGTCACCGCCGGATGGAGATACTGCGCCGATCAGTGTGACAGAACCGTCTCGTGCTGGACTTCCTTGTGCTTTGACGCGCCCAGCTCTTTCGTAGAATTCTGCTAATCTTGATGCCAGATATGACGGATATCCTTCCTCTGCTGGCATTTCCTCGAGTCTTCCGCTCATTTCTCTGAGTGCTTCTGCCCATCTGCTAGTCGAGTCTGCGACAAGTACTACGTCTTTTCCCATGTCTCTGTAATATTCTGCAATTGTTACACCAGTGTAGATGCTTGCTTCCCTTGCAGCTACTGGCATGTTACTTGTGTTTGCTACAAGGACTGTTCTGTCCATGAGTGGCTTGCCGGTGCGCGGGTCTTTTAGGTGGGGAAATTCTACTAGCACTTCGGTCATTTCGTTTCCTCGCTCGCCACATCCGATGTATACTACAACCTGCGAGTCAGCCCATTTTGCAATTTGGTGAAGCGTTACTGTCTTGCCGGTGCCAAATGCCCCCGGAATTGAGCCTGTACCACCTTTGGCGATAGGGAAAAATGTGTCAATTACGCGTTGGCCTGTGAGTAATGGTACTGTCGGGTCGTATCTGTTCTTGTATGGTCTTGGCTTTCTGACTGGCCAGTAGTGATACATCTTGATTGGTGTCTTGCTCTCAGATGTTGTAGCAAGCTCCGTTTCAAGGTCATAGTCGCCCTCACCGACAATTTTTGTGATTTTTCCTCCGGGATGATCCGGTGGAACCATAATGCTATGATCAATAAGGTCAGTTTCCTGCACGGTTCCGATAATGCTGCCTGGCTCTACCGTGTCTCCGGTTTTGACTGTCGGCTTGAATTTGTATTTTTTTGACATGTCAACTGGCGATGTGGTGATTCCGCGTCCGATGAAAGAACCGGATTTTTCTGCCAAATCTTTTAGAGGTCTTTGGATTCCATCATAGATCTGTCCTATGATGCCTGGGCCTAGCATGACACTTAGTGGGTTTCCAGTTCCGACTACCGGCTCTCCTGGTTTGAGGCCGCTTGTGGACTCGTAAACTTGGATGAATGCAACATCACCAGTAAGACGAATTACTTCGCCGATTAGTTTTGAATCGCCTACAGAAACTGTTTCATACATTTTTGCATCCGACATGCCGTCTGCTTTTACTGCCGGACCGCTAACCCAAACAATCCTACCCTTTGCTACCATGTGTTCTACCTTCCGAATTTTGATGCAATATCTTTCCTTATTAAAGGCTTCAGACGTTCAAGTCTTGCATCGATGGTGTTATCAAATGTCATTGTCTTGTCCTTTGATTGGATCTTGATTCCACCAAGACAGTCGATCAGATCCGGCGAGAGTGTGGCCCCCTTGAATTTCGAAAGCATGGACTCGACAACTGGTTTGTCTTTTGAGTTTGTTTGAATAATAATTTCAGATGTGCCGATGATATCAATTGATTCTTGTAACATTGAAGATATTAATTTGGAATAATCTTTGTCTCGGCTGGCATCCTGGATTTTTTTTACTGCCTTTGCAAAGACCTTTTCTATCGATTCCTCGACTAGCAGCAGCTGCTTATTTCTTGATTCTAGATCCGCGTTGCCGACTATCTGTTTTTCGAGTTTTTCTGCCTCCTTTTTGCCCTCAGAGAGGATTTTGTCATAGTCCTGCTCAAGTGAGACGCGTGAGTTTGTTAGGGTCGATTGGGATGATTTGAAGGCCTCCTCTAGACTCGCTTGGATCTGTTGCTCTGTGTTTTGAAGAATTTTGTCTACGGTTCGTTCGAGTGCAGAATCGACGCCCATTGAGTTGGCTCCGTTTCTCAATGAATTTTAACGTTTGGAAAGATTTTAAAATCGTCCATTAAACCGTAAATTAACTTGGTTGTAGCTGATCTAAAGCTTGGTAGCATTATTTTACCTAGATCAGAGTCGCCTCTGGCAGTTTCCCGTCTTGCCGAATTTGAATGGTTTCACAAAATCGAAACGGAAAACGATGTCGTAACACCAGAAATCGACGATCTGCTTTTGCGTGCCCAGAAATTATATCAGTCAATTGACGATGTCGTAAAGGGCCTGCAAATACCACTGCAGGTCGGAATTATGGAGATTCTCTTCAAGGGAACTGTAATCAAAAAGAAACAGTTTGAGCTTGACGAAATCGAGACAATGATCACTGACTTGGAGAAAAAGATCCCTGGTGTTGTTGACGGTCCGGCCAAATTGCTTGAAGATGAGGCGATGACAAAGAGATCCATTGATGAGTATTCCACACTAAAGGAAACACTCAGCATGGTAAAGAGACTCAACGTGGATATTGGTGGTTTTGGATTTATGAAATATTTTTACACGAATCTATTTGTTACAGAGTCCTCGAAGTTTGACGAGATCAGCCGCTCATTAGATGGCGTTACAATTTACAGGTACGACTTGGAAAGCAAGGACAAGGTTGCGCTAATCGTGATTGCCTTGACAAGTGATTCAGACAAGGTTTTGAAGGTATTTCGCGCCTTTAACTCCAACCCGTTTGTCATTCCACAAGGACTGCCTCAGGTACCAGCGCAGGCGTACTCTGTAATAGAGTCAAAGCTTGTTGAGCTGACAAAAAAACAGGGAGCACTTGCAAAAGAAATAGCCAAAACAACAAAGTCCATCCGACGAGATATTTTGTCTCTGCATGAAACCGCTTTTGTCGCAAAAGAAGTTCTTGAGACTCTTCGCAAGCCAGGTGGAACAAAAAGATTTGCAGTCGTTCAGGGCTACATCCCAAAGAACATGGATGCAAAATTCAAACAGATTACAAAGCAATGGATGTCAGTCACAGAAGACATTACAGATCAAAAACTGATACAGAACAAGCCGATGCTCTTTGAGAACAAGAAATTCGTTAGGACTTTTGAGGTGATTACCCAGAGCCAAGGACTCCCAAAGCGCGGCGAGGCAGACCCAACTCCGATGATTGCCCTGATGTGGCCGATTTTCTACGGAATAATGTTTGCCGATCTTGGACATGGTCTTTTGCTCATGGGTTTCGGACTGTTATTCAAGTTCAAAGGAAGGGGAACCCTGTCCAGATGGGGAATGCTGATTGCAATTTCTGGCGCGTCTGCGGCAATCGCCGGCGTCGGAGCAGGAGAAATGTTTGGTTTCCACATTGATGGTTTTGCACCATTTGAGAAATTGCTAGACGGCCCACTCAAGCCAATCTCATGGCTTGTAGGAGTGATAACTGTGGCAGAGCTGACATTTGAGCAGGTGATAGTAATTTTGAAGGTCTCGATATTTTTGGGAGTAATCCATCTTGTTTGGGCGTTCTTACTAAAGATCAAGAGGTTAAGACAGGAAGGACACAAGCAGATGATGCTTTTCGAGGCTATTCCAAATCTTACTTTGTATGGTGGGATTGTTGTTGTCATGATGTGCGCGATTGGCTCGAGCTACGACGTGATGAACATGTATTCTAGAGTACACACCGAGGCCGTGCCATGGGTAACAATTTTCCTGGGCGACTGGGCACAAGTTTGGATAATCACAAGAATTTCGATAATCATCGTCATTGCATCGATGGGTATAATGATGTTTGGTGGAGTGCAGCACATAAAACACCACCCAGAGGAAGGCGGCAGCATAGCTAATGTCGTAATGGAAGTTTTTCTTGGAAAGACTGTAGAGTGCCTCTCTCATACGATTAGCTATGCACGACTTGGGATCATGCTGCTTGTGCATGCCGCGCTATTACTTACAGTAAACAACTCATACGCATCGCTTGGAGGTGTATCGTCACCTGGCGGTCTTGCATTGCTCATTGGTGGAAACATTGGAATAATGATGATCGAGGGACTTGTCGTGTACATTCAGGCGCTCAGGCTTCACCTATACGAATTCTTTACCAAGTGGTACGATGGTGGCTCGCAGCCGTTCAGACAGGTTGTCCCAGAACTGTTGTACAACCAGATAATCTGGAAGAAAAAATAATCACTCCACTGGCAGTTCAGTTCTGTTTGACCATTCGCCCCAAGAGCCAAGATAGACTTTGACGTTTGTAAATCCGAGTTTTTTTAGGGCCAAAAACGAGTTTGCTGCGCGGTATGCCCCCTGGCAATAGGTCACAACCTCCGCATCTTTTGGAATTTTGTAAAGCTCTGCAAGGGATTTTTGGTCTTTTAGTGTACCGTCTTCTGAGATGTTCAAGGAATAGTCAATACTGATAGCGTTTGGAATGTGGCCACGTCTTGCTCCCCGGATCACGGCCCCATCATATTCCTCCCTTGAGCGCGCGTCAATCAGTATCAAATTGTCCAGGTTTTTTCTTACATACTCATATCCTGTAACGATTTCCGGGTTTATCTTGCCGTCAAATTTTGCCGGCCTGTATCCGTTTGTCTTTGTCTCAAGTGTTAGTCCGTCTGCCTGCCATTTTTTTATTCCGCCATCAAGCATCAAGACGTTTTTGTGTGAGAAATACATCAAGAGCCAAACACCCCTAGCGGCAAGCATTCCAGATACGTCATCATAGAATACCACCTTTTTTTGCGAGGTGATTCCGACAAATGACAAGATCATCCTGCTGTGCTCATTGAATATTTTCATCCCCTTCTCCGATGTGTCAAACCAGTGATATGCAAAGAGATCCAGATTTACAGCTCCAGGTATGTGGCTCTGCGAGTATTCCTTGTATGACCTTGCGTCAATTACAATGAGGTCTTGGTTGTCAAGCTCTTTTGCAAGATCTTTGGTTGTGATTATCACAGCATGGTATTACTAATTGGCATTAAATGAATTTGCTTGATAAAATAAAAAGTAAAAAGAGAGAGAGGGTTTTGGTTTTATTCGTTTACGTATGCTCTTTCTCCGTGCTGGGCCAAATCAAGTCCGATCTCCTCTTCTTTTGGAGTGACTCTAATTCCACCTGGCCAAACTGCATCCATTATTTTGAGAATGACTACAGTTACGCCAAATGAATAGCCTACAGACATGAGTGCTCCCATTACGTTGATAGCTTGTTGCTCATAGCCTTCTGGTGTTCCAGTCCATGCGCCGATTCCTACAGAGTTGACGTGTGGGCTCGCTAGTGTTCCAGTTAGGACTGCTCCTGTGAAGCCTCCCATTCCGTGAACTCCCCAAACATCGAGTGCGTCATCCCATTTTCTGGAATTCTTGAACGCAACACATCCATAACATACGGTACCTGCTGCGATACCTATGATGATCGACGCCATTGGGCCGACAAAACCTGATGCCGGCGTGATAGCTACAAGTCCTGCTACTGCTCCTGATGCAGCGCCAACCATGCTTGGTTTGCCTGTATGTGCCCACGACATTAACATCCATGCCAATACTGCCATGGCCGTTGCCGTGTTTGTGGCGATCCATGCCGACGTTGAAATGCCATCTGCTAGCAATTCAGAGCCTGCGTTGAATCCAAACCAACCAAACCAGAGTATTGAGGCTCCCAGTATCACCATTGGAACGTTGTGTGGTTCCATTGGGATTTTTCCATAACCGAGTCTTCTTCCAAGGATCAATGCTGCTGCAAGTCCTGAGAATCCTGATGATACATGGATGACTGTTCCGCCTGCAAAGTCTAGTGCGAACGACGGTGAGAGATCCGCGTTGATATCTAGTGTTCCTCCTCCGATGAATCCTCCGCCCCAGACCCAATGTGCTATTGGATCATAAACGAAGGTTGCCCAGACTAGGACAAAGACTACAAACGCGCTGAACTTCATTCTGTCGATTAGGCTGCCAACTATCAGTGCTGGTGTGATGATTGCGAAGACTGCCTGGAATGCTACGAATAACTGGTGTGGGATTGTTCCCGGCCAGCCTTGGCTACATTGAGCTGCTGGATTCGGTACGTATTGTGCCCTTGATGTTACTGCACCAGACGCATCACATGGTCCTGCTTCACCAAGCGGTGCCCAGTTTGATACGTGGTTTAGCCCAACATACTCGAGCGAACCCATAAACTTGTTTGCATCCGTGTCATTTGGTCCAAAGGCTAGTGAGTATCCCCACAGAACCCATTGTACAGAGATCAGTCCCATTACTATGAATGTCATGCCGATTACGTTGACAGCGTTCTTTGATCTTGCCAGACCACCATAGAAGAAAGCTACTCCCGGTGTCATGAACAAAACCATCGACGTTGCAACCAACACCCAGGCTGTATCTCCTGAGTCAATGGCGCAAGGTAGCATATTTCCGCTACCGTCATCGTACCAGCATTCATGTGTGTTCCCTGTATAGATTCCTGAGGTTCCCTTGACCATGCCGTCCAAGCCGTCCGTTGCTTGTTGTGCATAGGCTTGAGTCAGTACACCGACACCTGTTGTCAGTACTGCTATGAGAAGTAATAGTGCATACTTGCGGTTCCTGTTCTTCATTGCACGTTTGAATAGGTGAAAATTATTTAAGGATAGGGAAGTTAAAGGTGAAATAAACGTAAATTGTTAAATATCATAACTCTAGGATAATAACATAAAATCAAAGAATTATGCCATGAATGAGATGGGTTTTGGATCTAGGCTAGGAATCTTTGAAACATTCAAGACAAAAGACGTGTTGACTGGTGAGGCACTCAGACAACGCGCAATAATTATCAGCCTTGCAACACAGAACAACCCTGCGCAAACAACACGAACTGCAATTGCGCAAAAAATAGCTCAAGAAAACGGGACGGTATGGAAAAATATCTACTCTGGGATATTTCGAGATCTTGATGAGATACTCATTCCACTTGGGATTGTGTTCGAGGCCGGAAGACTTCCATTAAAACGCGGCCCAAAAGCACTCCAAGAAAAAGGAGTCCCATACTATCAACTCACAGACAGGGGGCTTTTGGTCGCAGTGGCACTAGACGAAATCATCGGTAGGGAAAAGATCTTGGAGAGGTTTTTTGCGCAATACAAAGACGCAGACAAGGACTTTGAGGAACAGATTGGTATCTTGGTCAAATCCGCATCACGCTTTGTGTATTCATTGTTTAAAAGCTATGTCAAGGAATACTGTGACGGCAAGATAGGGGATCTTTTGCCACTTGATAAAACTCGGTTTATGCAGGCATCAGACGAGACCATTTTGAACCAAAAAGAGTTTCTTGAGAGCTTCATTGCCATGTCAAAATTGGAAAAGGAGAAAACACTTGGTTTTCTCAAAAGCATTAACTAAACAGTAAGACAATTTTTTCAAAAATCCTCCAAACATTAAAATCCGCTTGGAATATTCGGTAGGGTAATGAGTTCTGGCGGTCCGCAGAGAATTTTTGCCTCGGTAAAATCATACAGCCAAAGAGGTAAGCTGCTAACAAGGACGGAGCTTCAGGCCCTGGCAGAATCGCGGGATCTCGACGAACTCATAACTAGAATAAAGAACACAAAGTATGCTGATGCTGTATCCAAGATTGCCAAGCCTTTTAGCGCTGCAAAGATCGAGTCTGCCCTTAGAAATGAGTTAGCAGACATCCATTATTCAATTTCCAAGACAGCTGGTAATTCAGATATCTTAGAGGCGTATTATCTGAAATTCATAATTTCCAACCTAAAGATGATCCTAAAGGGCAAAGCTCTAGGCAAGTCGCAGGAGGAAATAGAACAAAACCTCAACTTGCATGCAGAAGAGCTCATCGGGCAGAGAGACATCATAGTGAAGGCACTGGTCTCAAAGGACCTTGAGGAAGTAGCGACAAGTCTTGGCCCAACGGGATTTGGTGAGGAGATCGCAAAGGCCATCCAGATGTACAATGAAAGAAAGAACATACAGGTTTTTGATGTACTGCTTGACAAAATTTTGTACCAGCAGCTTGGAAGCGCGATGCGCAACTCCAGGGACATAGAGCTCATCAGGTTTGTCGGCATGGACATTGACTTTTACAACATACTCTCTATACTCAGAGGCAAGTTCTGGGGACTAGACGAAGAGCAGATCCAGAGTCTTATTGTTACCCATACACCCAGCATACCAAGAGACATGCTGGGAAAGCTGATCTCCTCTGATTCCGTAAAGGGTGTATTTGATGAGCTTTCTACTACGCGTTATCGAGACTTGATACCGCAGACTGAAGATGAAATAGATGCGGTCTCGCAATTTGAGCATTCCTTTGAGATGTCAATGTACAGGGCAGCAAACAAGTCGTTTGGAAAGATGTTTAATTTTTCAACAATTGTTGGAATTAGCAAGCTTACTTCGTATGAAGTAAGAAACATCGCCGCAATCGCGTTTGCTGTAGAGCAGAACATCCCATCTCAGACCACAATGTCAAGGCTAATAGTAGAGCAAGAAGGATAATCTGCAATTATATAGGGAAAAATCGGCGAGAGGCCATTAATGATAGGAATCTACAGAAAGAAAGAACCGATCACTACGGAGATTCTGGTAAATACGGTTTGGGTCAGCACGTTTTTAGCCCTAATTCTAACACTTCCTGCACTCGGGGTGTTTTTGGGAATTTACTTTACGACATTAAATATTTTGACTGCTGCGATGGTTGGCTTTGGGCTGCATTTTACTACGCTTGCCTTTTCGGATCGAATTTCAAAATCCTTAACGAGGGTTCTCAGCTAAGGGTGATTAAAGCACATGATGGGAGATAGAGATTATCGGAAAACCATCACCAGTGCAATTGATGCACTGGCAAAAGATACCGCGACCCAGGTTTCCAATCCGTCTGATGACAAGACGATTTTTCTGCACGAAATCGTCAGATGTATGCGAAGATCTTATTTTGATAGATTTGATAGGATAGAGCAGGAAAACAAGAGCTTTGTTGAGCTCTTTGGCGGCCTTGTAAGAAAGCTGCCATATGGTTCAAAGGCAGGCGATTTTGACATTGATGAGATAAAGCTAAGGGGCCAGGCAGACATGATAGTAGACGATATAGTAATTATTTTCAAAAGAATCCCCAAGCCGCCAGAATCCCCCCACGCCTCAGACGTCTTGTACGTAAATGCATGTATGTGGATTTTTAACAAGACAGACGGTGTGATTGTATATCTTACAGACGATGAAAAAGAGTCGTCATTTGTAGTGATGCGAGAAAAGAAGATGTTCGAGGAGACAATCCGCCGAGCGCGCGTCTTTTCGAATCTGATCAGCGACAAAAAGGTTCCAATTTTGGAACCGTCTCAGGAATGTTCTGGATGCCAATACTACTACCGGTGCTACATCAAAAAACATGAAGGAAAATCGTTTAACCTAGTGGAGCTGTTTAACCCAAAAAAGTAACGACTAGAGAATTTTAAAAAGAAGTAAAAAAAGATTTGATAATCTTATTCTAGTGGTTCTGGATGACCTTTGCCGCGTAGCGCAAAACACACTACCGCTAATGCAATAGCCACACCAATTGCTGAGCCATAGGCTGCTAATCCTGCTTCTGCCATTTGCTTGCAGTCGTCCTCCAAATCTTATATAATTTTTCTAAAATTTTTCCCATATAGACAAATTATCATAATTTTATCATTTTATGATACTATAGGCGTTCTCTATACACTATCGTACAAACTCGAATGGGGTGATGTTTTCCTGTCCGCTAGTCATCGAGCTCAAGTTATAGTAGACTTCGCCCTTAACTTTCCACTTTACGTCACCTGCTGCAAGTGCGGACCAGAACTCTGGGGAATTTCCTGTGTTCTTGATTATGATTTTGTCTCCGATGATTTGCGGATTTTTGCTAAGAATCGTAAAATAGTTGGAGCTGTCAACTGCCCCCTCTGCGCGCTCGCCAATCTGTCCTATGAGCACTCTGGTGTCGCCGTAGTACAATTCGTACTTGATGAGCTGCAGTATTATGGACTTGTAGTTCTGGTTTGTTACCTCAAAGTCGATTTCCATTCTTGCTTCCTCGTCTGTCACAGATAGAACCAAGAGGTTTACTAGATTTACCTCTATTGGGATTACTGTGATCGGTGAGGGCGAGGCAATCTTGATGCCCTCATCTGAAACGTCGTTGATAAACTGCGAGCCGGACAACCCCAGAAAACCGATTACACCTGCAAGGCCTGCCGCAATTATTCCAAGTAGGATTTTAGAATTCAATATTAGTTTTTGAGATTTCTGTATCATAAATGTTGAGGCAGTGA
>Ga0187894_10000115_pt1 | contig 100852 bp, 89 predicted proteins | sample GBC1701081metaG_FD_136650 | JGI IMG/M metagenome (GOLD analysis project Ga0187894, IMG submission 136650) | White microbial mat communities from a lava cave in the Kipuka Kanohina Cave System on the Island of Hawaii, USA - GBC170108-1 metaG ...
GAGCAGCAGCGTGTTGACGCGCGGCGCCGCCGCGCTGGACGCAATCACCGTCCGCATCGTCTGGACGTCGAACAACGGCTGGTCCTTCGATACGCGCAACGTCGCCTGACGCACGGCGTTGGTCAGCGCCGCCGGATCGCCCTCCGCCCGCACCACCAGCGTCATCGTCGGCCAGAGGAAGTAGGTGGTCGGGAAGTACATCGCCGGCGACGGGTCACTCGCGAGATCGATCTGCCGCACGTCGCCCACGACGCCGATCACCGTGAAGACATTCCCATTGCCCATCCACGTCCGGCGGCCGATGGGATCCTCCCCGCCCGGCCACAGCCGCCGCGCGAGCCCTTCGCTGATCACGAGCGGATTCTTTGGATCGTGCGCGGCGTCGAAGAGACGGCCGCGGACGACCGGCACACCAAGCGTCCGCAGATACTCGTTCGTGATGATCCGCCAGGACGCCTGCACGCCCTCCTCGGGCACACCGTCACCACGCGGGATCGGCCCGACCGGCATGCTGGTGTTCAACGGCCCCATCGGGATCTCGCTCGCGAGACCGACCGAGCGCACGCCCGGCAGCGCGCCGACCTCTTCGACGAGGCGATCGTAGAACGCGACGCTGCGCGCGTGGTTCTCCTCCGATACACCGGGCAGCGAGAGCCGCGCGATCAGCAGACGATCCGGCTGGAAGCCGAGCGGCACCGCCTGCAGGCGCGCGACGCTTTGCGCGAGCAGCGCCGCGCCAATCACCAGCAGCGTCGTCAATGCGAGTTGGAGCGCGACCAGTCCCTGGCGGATCGGCATCCGCCGCGCGTCGACGTTGGACCGGCCCGCGCGCTGCAAGGCGACCGCGACGTCGGATCCCGCCGCGAGCAGCGCCGGCAACAGGCCGAAGACGACCGCGGTCAGCGCCGTGATGCCGACGGCCACCAGCGCGACGGACGCATTCAACGAGATCGACTCGACGCGCGGCAGCGACGCGGGTAGCACCGACGCGGCGCCGCGGATCGCCAGCCACGCGAGCCCGACGCCCAGCAGGCCGCCGGCCGCGGCCAGCGCCGCGCTCTCCGTCATCATCTGACGCACCACTCGCGCGCGGCTCGCGCCCAGCGCCAGCCGGATGCCAATCTCGCGCAGCCGCGACGTCGCCCGCGCAATCTGCAGGTTCGCGATGTTCGCGCACGCGACGAGCAGCAGCAGGCCGACCGCCGCCAGCAGCACCTGCAGCATCGTCCGCAGATCCAGTCCGACGAGCCAGTCGCGCAGCGTCATCAGCCGGACGCCCCACCCATCGTTGCTCTTTGGGAACTCGCGCGCGAGATGCGCGGCAAGCGCGCTCATCTCCGATTCCGCCTGCGGCAGCGTGACGCCGGACGCGAGACGTCCGAGCACCGTGAGCCGATGATCGCCGCGCGATTCGTTCGCACCGTCCGGGCGCAACGGCAGCCACAGGTCGATACCGGTGTCGAACCCGAGATCCTGCGGCGCGACGCCGACCACGGTCATCGCTTCCCCATCGATCTGGATCGCCTGTCCGATCAGATCGGGCCGCGACGCATAACGGCGGCACCACAGGCCTTCCCCGATCATCACGACCTTCGGACCGCCAGGCACGTCTTCTTCGGGCCGGAACGCGCGTCCGGCGACGGGGACGAGGCCGAGCAGATCCAGCGTCCCCGCGGACTCGCGCAGGCCGGAGAGGCGTTCGGGCGTGGCGCCGTTTCCGCTCACGTTCGCGCTGGTGGACGTCAGCGCGACGAGTCCGCTGAAGCTGCGCGCGCGTTCCTGCCACGACAGGAAGTTCGGGATCGACACGGCGAACTCGGGCACACCGCGCGGCAGGTTCGTTTCGGCGACGCGGACGATGCGGTCGGGTTCACGGTAGGGCAAGGGCGCGAGCAGGACGGCGTGGAAGATGCTGAAGATGGCGGTGACGGCGCCGATCCCGAGCGCCAGCGTCAGCACGGCGGCGAGGGCGAACGTCCGGTTCTGACGCTGCAGCAGCGTGCGCGCCGCAAAGCGAAGGTCCTGCGCGAGCATAGCGCGATGTTCTCCGAGAGCGGTCAGGAATGTATCGGCGAGGATCGACGTCCACAGCGCCGCCCCGCGTGCGATGGCGGCGGAAATGGAAGGGCCGCCGCGCGTGTCGTCCAGCCGATCGCGGAACGCCGCGCGCATCTCGTGCGCGTATTCCTCGCGAAAGGCGGTGGGATAGACCTTGAGCAGGCGCGCGTACGCGCGGTCGGCCCAGGTGCCGCGAGCATCCGTCCGCCGCACGTCAGGACCGCCTGGAGGCCAGCCCCGCGTGCCGTCCGAGCGCCACGAGGTCCGTCAACCGCGCCATCTCCAACGTCGCGACGCGGCGTCCGAACGGCGTCAGACGGTAGTTGCGTCGACGCTCGTCCCGCGCGTCGACGCCGCGCTCGGCCAGTTCCTCGATCAGGCCCTGATCGAGCAGGCGGCGGATGGTCGTGTAGAGGGTGCCGGGATTGAGCTTCGTCCGGCCGCCGGTCCGCTCGGACACTTCCTGCATGATCGCGTAGCCGTGGCGGTCCGCCTCGGCCAGCGCGACAAGGATGTGGAAGGCGGCCGAGGGAAGCGGCAGCAAGTCTTCGGGCCGCGAATCGTCGGACTGGGGATCGGGCTGGGGATCATCGCGACGCGCCATGCCGCGACTATATTACGAGTAGATATATCCACGCAAGATATATCCACGCAAGATATATCTACGCCAGACACACCTGCGCCGGACACCCGTATCTGCCACAAGCTGCGCGTTGTAGGACCTCGGGCGGCGCGCGCTCAGCGGCGCGGCGTGGCCGACGTGGACGTCGGGGACGCATCGCGCAGGATGGCGGCGAGATCCCGTGTGAGGCCTTCGAGGCGGGCGCCTTCGAGGTTGGTCATGACGGCGACGCTGATCCCGGCGTCGGGCATGAACAGCAGGAGACACGACGCGCCGGCCTGTCCGCCGCTGTGCGAGATGACGCGGACGCCGTCCTGCTGCGCGACACCCCAGCCCAGGCCGTAGCCGGTGCTCTTGCCGTCCTTCGTCTGGCCTTCGGTCCACATGCGTTCGTTGACGGCCGGCTTCAGCAGGACGCCGTTCATGAGCGCGATCGAAAACCGTACGAGGTCCGGCGCCGTCGACACGAGGCCGCCGCCCGGCACTTTCATGCTCGTGTCGTGCAGGTCCGCGTTGTAGATCTCGCCCGGCTTCAAGGCGGCCCGCGCCTGGGGCGGGAGCGCGTCGAAGGTGCTCTGCGTCAGCCGCTGGTAGCCGCGCGCGCGATGCGGAATGACGTCCCACACGCGATCCACGCGCGTCGCGCTCATACCGGCGGGCCGGAAGACGTCCGAGCGCATGTAGTCTTCGTACGTCCGGCCCGTCGCGCCTTCCATCGCGCAGCCCAGCACCGAGTAGCCGTACGTCGTGTAGAGAAACGTGGATCCGGGCTCGTGCCGCAGCGGTTCATCCTTGAACAGGACCAGTGAGTCGGCCAGCGTGAAGAAATGTGCCTTCCCGCTCGCTTCGCCCCGCCTCGCGTAGTGGCGCACGCCGCCGAGATGGCCGAGGAGCTGACGCGCGGTCACCGGCTGCGGCTTTTCGGGAAACGCGGCGCAGGATTTCTGGATCGGCGCGTCGAGATCCAGCTTGCCGCTCTCCGCGATCTGCATGACGGCGACCGCCGTCATCGGCTTCGCGATGGACCCGGTCCGGAAGACCGTCTCCGCCGTCGCCGGGATGTCGTGCTCCAGGTCCGCGCTGCCGAATCCCTTCGCGTAGACCAGCTCGCGCCGCACCGCCAGCGCGACGCCGAGTCCGGGCACGTGCTGGCGATCACGCTCCGCCGCGACGGCGGCGTCGATCTTCGCCACCACGTCCGGCGAGAGGGCGACGGGGCGCGCGGCGGGCTGCGCATCAATGACCTCGCTGACGCCGCCCATCCACGCGACACCGAGACACAGGCAGAGAGAGACGAGAACGGATCGCGAACGACGAGCGATCATGCGAAGCTCCCAGCGGAAACGATGACGACACGGACGCACGCCAATGCGGACGACAGATGCGGACGAGAGACGTGTGCCCAGGAGGCTTCGGGCATCATACGTCAGCCGCCGGACGTTCGCGCAGCCGTGGGACTCGATCCCGCGAACAGAGTCACAACCCACAGCCGGCAGTCGCTACACTCGCCGCGTCCCGGCCCCACGAGCGCTCCCGAGTCCGACACCCCGCTACCGATAGAGCGCAACCGAAACAGAGCGGCGACGCGTGGCGCCGCTCGCCTTGTGTGAACGCCGACCAGGAGGATGCCATGTCGCGACGATCGCCCGTTCGGAACACGATCGGAACGCTGCTCGCCGCCTGCGCACTCGTGGCGCTCGCGGCCCTGTCCATACCGGCGCCGGCCGCGGCGCAGGTGCCGCTCCCGAATCCGCTCCGGTTCGTGTCCATGCTGGATCTGAAGTGCTACCGCGTGGATTCGGACGCCGCCCTCAACGAGAAGGTGACGCTGGTCCATCTGAATCGTGTCGTCCGCGCCCTCGGCGCTCCAGACGAAACCGTCGTCGCACGCCGCCTGCAGCAGTTGTGCGTGCCCGTGGCGAAGAACAACTTCTTCCCCGGCCATGACACGTTTCTGTTCGTCCAGTATGCGGACTTCGCCTGCTACGGGCTCGATCCGGTCTTTCAGTTCAACCAGATCAAGCTCCGCCTGAGTCACCTCAACCCGGTGTTCCAGGAGGCGGGCGCGCCAGACGAGGTCGTCGTCCTCGGACAGCCGCGGCAGTTGTGCGTGCCGGTCGCGAAGAACCACAGCGATCCGCCGCCCGAAGTCCGGATCCTGATCGAGCAGATCGATCTGAAGTGCTATGACTTCGCGATCCCGCCGACGACGGTGCGGCCGCTCAACCTCGATCTGCGGCTGTCGCACCTGAACCCGGTGCTGATTGGTCTTGGGATGGAAGATGAACGTGTGACGGTGCGCGAGGCGCAGCAGTTGTGCCTGCCCGTGGCGAAGAACAACAACATGCCGCGGCCCGAAGTGCTGGAGATCGTCCGCTGGATCGATATCCTGAAGTACCGCATCGACGCCGATCCGCTGCCCGCTCCGGTGCCGCTCGTCATCCGGCACCTCAATCCGCTGTTCGAGCGGCGTCAGCCCGAATCGATCCGTCTCGTGGCGCCGACCGAACTGGGCGTCCCGGTGGCGAAGAACAACGCGATCCCGCCGGCGCCGGCGGCGGTCGCAGTCCCGGTGCCGTAGGGCGGCTCATCGCACGTCCGTACACCGACGCGCCGCCAGCCCGTCCCTCGACCGAGCGACCGGCTGGCGGACGCGATCGGACTCACGCAGGGGGCGTGAGACGCGGGCAGGCCACAGCGGGAGCCACCCGCCGTGACCTGCTCTGACCGTGTCGGCGTTCTCTCAACACCGTATCTGTTCAGATGCAGATGGAGGCCCGTCCGTTCCCCATCGATCGGGCGGGCGCGCGCCCGGCCGGGCGCGGCCTCCGGATCATGCTGTCAGTATCGGCGGGATTGCGGCAGGACGATACCCGCCCGGGCGCGTCCCTGACCGCTGGCGTGATTCAAGACCGGACGTCCAGACTCGTGATTAGGCCCACTGACGCATTTCTTCGGCGATCGCCTGATATTCGGCCAGGCCGATGGACGATCGGATGACGCGGGGATCGGCGCGATAGCGTGGGACGGGCATCAGGAAGCGCTCTTTCGCGCGGCGCATGCGCGCGAGCGCGTCTTCGACGCGTGTGAAGGGCAGCGTGTCGTTCTCGACGGCGCGGATCAGCGCTTCGAGCGCGCGCGCCTTCTTGTCGTAGTCGCCGTTGCAGATCAGCAGGCCGTCGCAGCCGGCCGCAATGGCCTGGACGACGGTGTCTTCGATGTCCTGGCGGGCGCTGATGGCTTTCATGTCGAGATCGTCCGTGAGGACGCAGCCCTGGAACTGCAGCTTCTCGCGCAGCAGTCCGTGGACGATCTTGCGCGACAGCGTCGCCGGGTTCTCCTCGTCCAGCGCCGGGAAGAGGATGTGTGACGTGAGGATGAACGCGACGTCGGCCGCGATCGCCTCGCGGAACGGCACGAGCTCCACGGCGTCGAGGCGATCCGGCGGCAGATCGCAGATCGGCAGTTCCTCGTGCGAGTCCACGGCGGCTTCACCGTGTCCGGGGAAATGCTTACCGGCGGCCGCCATGCCTTCGCCCTGCAGCGTTTCGATGATCGCGCGTCCCAGTGCCGCGACCCGTCCCGCATCGTCCGACAGCGCCCGATCGCCGATCGCCGGGTTCTTCGGGTTCGTCAGGACGTCGAGCACGGGCGTGAAATCGAGCGTGATGCCGACCGCCGCCAGCTCGCGCGCGAGCGCCTTCGCGAAGCGCCGCGTCAGCGCGACGTCATTCGCGCGGCCCAGCACCGCCATCGGCGGCCAGCGCGTGAACGGCTCGCGCAGCCGCGCGACGCGGCCGCCTTCCTGGTCGACGCTCACCCACAGGGGCAGATCGGACGCCGCCAGCTCCTGCGCGCGCATCGACAGCTCGGCCACCTGCTCCGGCTCTTCGACGTTCCGCTTGAACAGGATGAGACCGCCGAGGTCGAACTCGCGCGCCAGCGATCGCATCTCCGGCGGGATCTGTGCGCCGTCGAAGCCCGAGATCAGCAATTGACCGATGTGACGACGAGTCTCGCGTATGGACATGAGCACCAGTATTGGCGCCATCCGGCGCGCCAGGAAGAGCGTCAGCCGGGCGACAGCCCGGCAAGCAGCACGGACGCACATGCACCGGAGAACCATCGCCCGGCCTGCGCGCACTCCGCATTATAATTTTGCGGCGTGGAGAATCTGGCTATTGCTCGAATCCTTGGCGAAATCGCCGCGCTGCTCGAGCTCGGCGCGGAAAACCCGTTCAAGATCCGTGCGTACCGGAGCGGCGCCGAAATCGTGGCCGACTGCCCGGAACGCCTCGCGACGTTCACCGACGCGCAGATCCGCGAGCTGCCCGGCATCGGCAAGGACCTCGCCGGCCGCATCCGCGAGATCATCGACACCGGCACGTGCGCGTATCACCAGGAGCTGCTGCAGCGCTTCCCGCCGACCATTCTCGACCTGCTCCGGCTGCAGGGCCTCGGCCCCAAGACCGTCGCGCTGCTGTACTCGTCCCTGAACATCCGCTCAATCGACGAGCTCGAACAGGCCGCCACCTCCGGCGCGCTCCGATCGCTGAAAGGCATGGGCGCGAAGAAGGAAGCGTCGATCCTCAAGGCGATCGCCGATCATCGCCTCCACACCGGACGCCACCTGCTCGCCGACGCCGCCACCGTCGCCGACGCGCTCGTCGCCTATCTGCAGGCCCACAGCCCCGACGCACAGATTGAAACCGTCGGCAGCGTGCGCCGCGGCGCGGACACGAGCGGCGACATCGACATCCTCGCGTGCGGCGCCGCTCCCGGCCTGATGGCCCATTTCACCAGCTATCACCTCGTGGAGCGCATCCTCGGCCAGGGTGACACCAAGTCCAGCGTGCTGCTGTGGAAAGGCTACCAGGCGGACTTGCGAACGGTGCCCGCCGAATCGCGCGGCGCCGCGCTGCAGTACTTCACCGGATCGAAAGCGCACAACATCGCGATGCGCCAGCGCGCGCTCGATCGCAAGCTGACGTTGAACGAGTACGGCCTCTTCGACGGCCACATCCGCCTTGCCGGCGACACCGAAGAAGGCATCTACGCCGCGCTCGGCCTCGCCTGGGTGCCGCCCGCGCTACGCGAGAACCGCGGCGAAATCGCGGCCGCCGAAGCCGGATCGCTCCCCCGCCTGATCGAGCAGGCCGACCTGCGGGGCGACGTCCACATGCACTCCACCGAGACCGATGGACGCGACACCATCGAAGCGATGGCCGACGCGGCCAGGGCGCTCGGCCTCGAGTACATCGCGATCACCGATCACAGCCAGTCGCTCGCGATGGCCAACGGCCTGGACGAAGCGCGCGCCCTCGCGCACGCGCGGCGCATCCGCGAGTTGAACGATCGCCTCGACGGCATCACGCTGCTGGCGGGCATCGAATGCGACATCCGCGCGGACGGCACGATGGACCTCGCGGACGACTGCCTGGCGCAGCTCGATCTCGTCATCGGATCCGTCCACTCGGCGTTCAACCAGGAGAGCGCGCAGATGACCGACCGCCTGTTGCGCGCGATCGAGTGTCCGTGGGTGGACGTGATCGGCCATCCGACCGGCCGGCTGGTGCTGCGGCGCGAGCCGTATCACTACAATCTCGAAGCGGTCCTCGCCGCGGCCGCGCGGCACGGCGTCGCGATGGAGATCAACAGTCAGGTGGATCGGCTCGACTTGAGCGATATCAACGCGCGCCACGCGAAGCAGCGCGGCGTGAAGCTCGTCCTGTCGAGCGATGCGCACTCGCAGAAGGCGCTGGCGGTGACGCGCTGGGGCGTGCTGACGGCGCGGCGCGCGTGGCTGGAAGCGGGCGACGTCCTCAACACGCAGTCCGTGGACGCGTTCAGGCAGAGCCTGCGCCGCGCGCGGCCGCGTCCGCCGGCCGCGGCGTCGATCCCATCCGCCACGTCCGTCTGAAAGGTTCTGCGATGGATGTCTCTGCAATGGATGTGAGGGGCGTGCTCGAACAGATCAAGGCGCTGTACTTCAAGGCGACGGCGAAGACGATAGCCGATGACCTGATGCGGGCGATCGAGCTGTTGAAGTCGTTGCCGGACGAAGAGACGCGCGAGCGCGTCGCGGTCTACATGGACGGACTCGCGCAGATGCGCGCGGAGTGGCACGGCGGCGAAGACGGCCCACGGCGTCCGAAGCGCGGGAACACGCGCGCGCCGCGTACGCAGCGCACGTCCGCGAATCCCGCCAAGCCGACAGGCAAGTCCTAGCGTGACGCCGTGCCGTGACGCCGTGCCGCGCGCGTCCGCGATGTGCGCGGTGACGCACTCAGCGACACGGGACAGCGAAACCGGCAGCGACGTGAGCTATTGCCGTCGCGACTGCGCGACCATGGCGGCCTTGCGCGCGGCGATGCGCAGCATTTCGGGGACGTTGCGATCCGCGACGAGCGCTTTCATGTCGCGATCGACGAGCCGCGGCAGCAGCGCCAGCGACACGGTCGGCGGCGTCTTCGGGTTCCGCACCAGGCCCGACGCGACCGCATAGCTCCTCGTCCATGCCCTCGTCGTCCCAATCGTCCGCAACACGTCCTCGGACACATTCGTCATCCGCGCGAACGCTTCGACTTCGGTGTCGGACAGCTTGGGACTGCTGAGGACCGCCGCCGCGACGATCTTGTTCGCGTCGCGGATGAGCACCGCCCGCTGCTCGCGCGTCCCTTTCATCGCGAGCTTCAAACGCTGCGGCACGGACAGCGCGCTGAGCAGGACGCGCGCCTTCTCTTCATCCTCGGCGGACGGCACCGGCTCGACATCCGCCGCGTCGAGGTCGGCGTCAATCAGCGGGTCGTCCGGCATTTCCGGCGTGACGGTGACGGCGTCCACGCCGCGCAGCGCGAAGAAGTTCCGCATCTCCTGCGCGACGTCGGATCGTCCGAGGAACGCCGCCAGCGCCGTGCGCGGCAGGTGCTCCAAGGTCTCCTCGGCAATCGCGGCAATGTCGTTGTCGTTGTCCGCCAGCAGGTGGACCAGCAACGCCAGTTGCTCGTGCGCGCGAGGCGCGAGCGCGCCGCGGGCCGCGAGCAGACGGATGTCGCGGGGAACCTCGCCGCGTCGGAAACAATCGAGCAGCGGGGTCCGATAGAGTGAATCCATAGGGAACGATCAGGGCTGTAGCCAGGTCCGCAGGTTGTCCGTCGTGATGCGCGCCGTGATGACCTCGCCCGACGCGCCGAGTGGCCGGCCCGGACGGCCGTTCAGTGTAAACCGCAGCGCACCGGCATCGCCAGCGACGACAATCAGCGTGTCCTTGGCGGTCAGCTCCCGCCGCTCCCCCTTCTGCAGGAGACCTTCGAACAGCTTCACGCCGTCACCTGTGACACGGACCCAGCACGGCGCTTCCGGCGCCAGGGCGACGCGGAGACCGTGAACGCGCGGATCGAGCGGCGCACCGGCTGCCAGTGCGGCCGCGGCGGGCGCCGTGGTGACGCGGGCGCCGTCGTTCGGCGCGGACGCGGATGTCGACGCCGGTTTCGGTGCGGCGGAAGGCGTGCCGGCCGAGGGCGTGCCGGCCGTGGGTGTGGAGATTTCCCCTTGGGTCTGACCGGCGGCGTTCTCCGACGCGGCAACGCCGTCGCGGGACGAGAGCCAGAAATACGTCGCGAGCCCGGCGAGCGGCACGACGATGGCGGCGGTCATGACGAGTCCGACCATCTGCTTGCGTCGGCCGGGCCGCTCGTCCTCGCGCCGCTCCAGCGGCTCGGTCAACGGGCTGCCGGCCGTGACGTCCTCGTGGGAAAACTGCGTCAGGAACTCGCGGACGGCGTCATCCGGGTCGAGGCCGACCTCTTCCGCGTACGCGCGGACGAAGGCCCGCGAAAAGATGCCGCCCGGCAGCTTCGCGATGTCGTTCCGCTCCAGGGCCTCCAGCGCGCGGATGGAAATGCGCGTCGCGGTGGCGATCTGGCGCAGCGACACGCCACGGCGCTCGCGCGCCTCACGTAGTTGGCTGCCGAAGTCCATACTCTCCTCGCGCTCACACTGGCAGGCAAGCGACTCGGAAATTGTACGACGCCTGGAGGGAGAACCCTAGCTATTCCGCCGCTGACTCAGCGGTCGCCTGTCGCAGGCGTCGTTCGAGTCGTCCAGATCGCGCGGATGTGCCGGACGATGTCCCGAAGCCGCGCGGCGGCGACTTCAGCGGGCGATTCGATGGAGGAATCTACGGACATATCAGCGGACAAATCGGTGGACGAATCGATCGCGGGAGAAGGCAGGGCGAACAGACCGATGGCGGCGATGCCACTGGCGCCGGTCAGGGCGACGTCGCGGATTCGGTCCAGAGTGACGCCGCCGATGCCCAGCACGGGGACCGGCGACGCCGCCGCAGCGGCGGCACGCAGGCCGGACAGGCCGGTGAGCGGGTGATCCTCCGGCTTGGATGTCGTCTGGAAGAGCGTCCCGAAGATCAGATAGTCGACGCTGCCCTCGCCCGCGGCGCGCGCGGCCTCCGCGGCGTCGTGGACGGACCGTCCGATCAGAAACGGCCGCGGCGCGAGCGCGCGGACGCGATCGGCGGGGACCGAGGAGGCCTTGAGGTGGACGCCGTCCGCGCCGGCGGCGCGCGCGACGTCGAGGCGATCGTTCACCACGATGCGCGTCGACGTGCCGCGCGCACGCGTCATCGCGGCGCGCACGAGCTCGAACAGCTCGGCGTCCGGCAGGTGCGGCTCGCGGATCTGGATCAGGTCGACGCCGGCGGCGATCAGCGCGTCGAGGTGGTGGCGAAGCAGCGCCGAACCGGATGAGGCTCCGGCGGTGACGGCGCAGATGAGGGGTGGAGGTGGCAGGGTCACGGACGCGGGAGTGGCGTCAGGCGCCGCGGCGTCCGACGATCAGCGTCGCGAGTTCGATGATGCCGGCGCAGACCAGCAGGACGCCGACGCCGGAGACGGCACCGCGAACGAAGCCGGATTCCGCGGCGTGCGCCAGCCCGGACGAGATCTGGAGAAACGCATTGCGGTCCCAGAACGTGGACCAGGGCGCCACCAGAAGGAGGAGCCCGCTTTCGATGAAATACAGAATCAGCAGCAGACGGCTGAACAACAGCGTGCCTCGCCCCTACGGTTCCGCCTTAGCGCGCATCAGCCGGTCGATGCGCGAGGCCACGTCGCGAAATTCGGGCTGCTCCGCCTGGACTTCGAGCAGCAACGCCAGCGCGCGCGTGGTCTCGCCGCTGGCTTCGAGCGCGTCGGCCAGCTCGTACAACACGTCCCAGGATTCGTCTGGCGAGGGCGCGGATGCCTCGGAGGCGCGCACCAGCCATTCCACCGCCGCGTCCACCTTGCCCTGACGCCACATCAGCCGGCCGAGGCCGGCGGCGGCGCGGAAGCGGAACCGCGGATCGTTCGCCGCCTGCTGGAACGCGAACTCGGCCTCCTCGACCATGCCGGCGGCGAGGTAGGTTTCGGCAATCTTCATCTGGCGCGTCGCCTGTTCGATCGGCGGCAGCTCCGCGGCTTCGTCGGTCGCGTCGGCGCGCAGGTTCGCGAAGACCTGCTCCAGTGACGGATCGGGCGCGGCCTGCGCGGGCTCCGGTGCCGCGATGTCCTCGGCTTCCGGAACGTCCTCGGCCTCGGCGGCGTCCGCGGGAGCAATGGTGTCAATGGGCGCGTCGGACTCCATCAGCGCGCCAAGGTCCGGCTGCGGCTCGTCGTCCAGAACGGGGTCCAGATCGAGGTCCAGATCGGGTTCCGGCTCGCCGACGACGGCAGGCGCGGGCGACGCGGCCGCGGACATCGACGTCAAGTCCGGCTGGAATTCCGCCGCACTCTCGTCCTGCGCCGCCTCCGGCGCGACAGCCTCGAAGCCCCCCGGAGCGTCGACAGGATCACTGGATGCCGTAGGTAACGGCGACGGCGACGTCACGCGGCTCGCGCTGAGCGCTTCGGAGACGGACACGCCCGGTTTCGCGAGCGCGTCCAGCGCGCCGGTCAGGTCGATCTCGTCCAGCGTGACGCCGTTCATCGCAGCCACCGGCGGCTCGACGGGCAACGCCATCACCGGCGAGGGCGCCACCGGCGTCGGCGGCGCCAGGACGGTCGTTCCCTGCAGTTCGGGCGGCGACGGAGGCGGCGCGGCGGATGACGGCGGATCGAAGTCCATGCCGTCGAACATCACCGCGTCGAGGCCGGGCACGACGCTCTGGAAGCCAGGGTCCGCGGACGCCGCGTCCAGCGGCCCCGAGGATGAGAACGAAGCCGGGGACTGGGAAGACGAGACCGGGGATTGCGGTGCGGATGCCGCCATCGGCATCGGCGGCGTGAAGTCGTCCTCATCCTCGAACGACGCATCGGCCGCGAAGCCGAGACGCGCCGCGATGATCGCGTCCGGGTCCGCCTCGCCGCAGGCTTCGAGCGCGCGCCGCAGGCGGTCCTGTTCGGTGCTGGCCTGCGGGAACCGCGCGAGCAGGTCTTCCGCGATGAACCGCGCCTTCTGCGCCTCGCCTTTTTCGAGATACGCGTCCGCCAGGTGTCCTTGCGCGGCCGTCAGCTCCTCGTCCAGATCGCCGTCCACGCACACTTCGACGAGACGCAGCAGCGCGGGGATGCTGTTCGGCGACTCGCGCAGAAACTTTTTCAGACGCTCGGCGGCCGGCCCGAACTCGCGCGTGGCCGCGAAGTCGTCCACGAGCCGCTCGCAGCAGACGTACGTCGCTTCGAGGTTGAACACGAGCCGCTTGTCGATCAGCGTGCCGACGTCGATCCGCGCCTTGGCGCGATCGACATCGAACAAACGATCGACGATCGTCCGGCCGTCCGCGACCTCGCCGGACCGGAACGCGATCTCCGTCGCCAGCAGCAGCGCCGCCCAGTCGTTGGTCGTCGCGACGTCGGGCAGCGCGCCGGCGGCGTTCTCCATGTCGCCGCGATTCAACAGGATGCGGGCGATGCGGACGCGCGCGACCGTGTCCTCCGGGTCCAGCCGGGTGATGGCTTTCAGCAGGACCTCGACCTCGCCGCTCCGGCCCTGCTCGTCCAGCGACGCGACCAGCGCCCGCAGTTCGGACGTCATCGCCGGATCGGCCGCCGATCGCGCGCGGATGCGGGCCGCCGCGAGGCGCGCCTCGAAGTCCGTCGGATCCAGGTCCGCCAGGCGCAGCGTCAGCTCCTCGGCGCCGGCTTCGTCGCCCCGCGCCGTCCGCTGATCGAGCGCCGACCGCAGGTGCATCTTTGCGTCGGCCATCAGGCCCTGACGAATGCACGCCTCGATCAACTGCAGCAGCGCAATCTCGCGTTCGGGCGCGAGCTTCAGGACTTTCTTGTAGTGGGCGGCGGCTTTGGAGAAGAAGCCTTCGGCGAGCCAGTGATCGGCGATGCGCAGGAACTGCGTGACGGCCCGATCGGCCTGCCCGGCGCGATGATAGAGATCGCCGAGCGTGTTGGCGGTGTTGAAGTCGGTGGGAAACAGGTCGACGATGCGCTCGTATTCGGCAATGGCGCTATCGAGCTGCCCTTGCCGGAGCAGCTTCTCGGCTCTGCGGAGCGCATCGTCTCGATCGATCGCCACAACCACCTCACGCGGACGCGTCGGAACGCCCGTCAGTCCTCGATACTATCAAACAGCGAAGGTGGGCGAAACGAACGACGGTGCACCGGCGAATAGCCGTACTTCGAGACGGCGGCGAGGTGGTCGGCCGTGGCGTACCCCTTGTGGCGATCGAAACCATAGCGCGGGTCCTCGCGATGCAGGTTCAGCATGAAGCGATCGCGGACGACTTTGGCCACGATGGACGCGGCGGCGATGGCCGCCGATCGCCGGTCCCCCCCGATGATCCGGCGCTGGGCGATCCAGAGGTCGGGGATGCGGAACCCGTCCACCAATACACAATCGGGTAGTGGCAGCAAACTCATGACCGCGCGGTGCATGGCCCGCAGGGACGCGCGGTGGATGTTGATCTCGTCGATCTCGGCAGGCTCGGCCTGGACCACGGCCCAGGCGAGCGCGCGCGACACGATGACATCGTGCAGGCGCTCGCGTTCCAGCGACGTCAGGAGCTTGGAATCGGCCAGTCCGGGGATATGACGGCCGGGATCGAGCACGACGACGCCGGCCATGACGGGGCCGGCCAGGCAGCCGCGCCCCACTTCGTCGCAGCCGGCGACGCGGCAGAACCCGAATCGCCGCATCTGGTTCTCGTCCGCACGCGTCGCGATGCGCATGGGCCCCTCCGGGAGCGCCCTACGCCGACCGCTTCTGTTCCTTCATGCGGGCGGCCTTGCCCCGCAGTCCGCGCAGGAAGTACAGCTTCGCGCGGCGCACGCGGGCGGTCCGCAGCACTTCGATCTTGTCGATGATCGGCGAGTGGAGCGGGAAGATGCGCTCGACGCCCTGGCCGAAGGAGACCTTGCGGACCGTGAACGACGCGCGCGCGCCGCCGCGGTGCATGCCGATCACCATGCCTTCGAAGACCTGGATGCGTTCCTTGTCGCCTTCGCGGACCTTCACGTGGACCTTGACGGTATCTCCGGACTTCAGTGCCGGCCGCTGCACCAGTTGCGACCGTTCGACGACATCAATGACGTTCATGGTTCCTGCTCCCTTCCCTCTCGTGCCTGTCGCAGCGCTTCGAGCGCTGCGCGCTGCTCTTCGTCCAACGCGGCGCCGGCCAGGAGATCGGGCCGCCGCTGCCACGTACGCTTGAGCGCCTCGTGCCGGCGCCATCGCTCGATGGCGCCGTGGTGACCGGAGAGCAGCACGTCCGGCACCTTCAATCCTTCGAACTCCGCGGGCCGTGTGTAATGCGGGTGATCGAGCAGCGCGTTGGTGAACGAATCCTCGGTCACCGATCGCTCATCGCCGACCACGCCCGGCACCAGGCGCGACACCGCGTCGACGACCACGAGCGCGGCCAGTTCGCCGCCCGAGATCACGTAGTCGCCGATCGATAATTCCTCGGTCGCGAGCGCGTCGCGGACGCGCTCGTCGATCCCTTCATACCGTCCGCAGAGCAGCACGACATGCCGCGTCTCGCGCAGCCGCGCCGCGTCCGCCTGCGTGAACGGACGTCCCTGCGGTGACGGCAGCACCACCGCGCCCGGCTCGCCGCGCGCCTCGCGAATGTGGCGCAGCGCGCGGAAGAACGGCTCGGGCTTCATCACCATCCCGGGCCCGCCGCCGAACGGCGTGTCGTCCACCACGCGGTGACGGTCCGTCGTGAAGTCGCGCAGGTCGTGCAGCGCGACATCGACCACGGCCCGCTCGATGGCGCGTCCCAGCACGCCGACGCTCAACGCGGGCGCCACCATCCCCGGAAAGATCGTGACGATATCGAACTTCACGCGTCGGCCTTCATGACGCCGGCTCGCCCGGTGTCGCCTCCACCCGGGTCGGCTGCGACGGGGCGTTCAGGTCGAGCAGCCCCTCCGGCGGATCGATCACGATGCGCCGGGCCGCCGGGTCGATCACGCGGCAGATGGCGTCCGCCAGCGGCACCAGGCGTTCGTCGCGTCCGTCGCCGATGACCAGCAGCGCCGCGCCGCCGGTCGGATCCACGCGCGACACGACGCCGACCGGCACACCCGCCAGCGTTTCCACGCGGCAGCCAATCAGGTCGTCGTGGTAGTACTGCCGGTCGCCCAGCGGCGCGCGGCTGCCGGCGTCCACCCACAGCGGCACGCGGCCCAGGGCTTCGGCGGCGTCGATCGAGTCGATCCCCTCGAAGCGGACAATCGGCCGGTCGCGATGAAACCGCACGGCGGCGATCGTCAACAGCCTGGGCGTCCGCGCGTCCTCCGGCCGGATGCACACGCGCGCGCCGGGGGCGAACCGCTCCTCGACGAAGTCCGTCGTTGGCGTGATCACCACCTGTCCGCGGAGTCCGTGGACACGGGCAATCGCCCCGACCTGCACCCAGTCGTCCTTCGCGACGTCTGCCACGCGCACCTGCCCGCCCTACGCGGGCGACTGGCCTTCGTGGAACTCGACCTGCACCTTGCGGCCGTCGCGCTCGGCGGCGACCGTCACCAGCGTGCGCAGCGCGGCCGCCGTGCGGCCCTGCCGGCCGATGACGCGGCCCAGGTCTCCCGCGGCCATGTACAGCTCGACGAGCGTCACGCCGCGGTGCTCGGTCTCGACCACGCGCACGTCCTCGGGATGATCGGCCAGCGTGCGGCCCACCATCTCGACGACCTTCGCCAGATCGGCGCGGCCGTCAGTCGTCACGACGCGGACGCCTCGGCCGCGGGCGCGTCGGCGGCCGGCGGCACCGGCTGACGAGCCACCAGCGTCCGCAGCGTGTTCGACGGCTTCGCGCCCTTGCTGATCCAGTACGCCAGCCGGTCGCGCTGGATTTCGAGCTGCTCCGGCGACTTGCGCGGGTTGTAGTAGCCGATGTTCTCGACGAAGCGTCCATCGCGGGCCGAGCGCTGCTCGCACACCACGACGCGGAAAAACGGGCGCTTCTTCGAGCCCATACGTGTCAGGCGAATGGTCACCATCTTCTGCTGGTCCTTCTTCTTCTCGGTGTAGGTCCGACTGTGTCTCTCTGCTTCGGCGTCGCCTGCCTCACGTGCGGAGCGGGCGGCGCGCGGCCTCATCTGCTCAGTGCTTGCTCAGGGGCGCTCTGCTCAGGGACGCTCTGTTCAGTGGCGCTGCGCGGACATCATCGACTTCAGCATGCCCATGCGCTTGCGCATGCCGCCCTTGCCGCCGCCTCCGCCGCCGGTCATGCCACCCATGACCTTCAGCATCTTCTTCATCTGCACGAACTGCTTCAGGAGCCGGTTCACGTCCTCCACCGTCGTGCCGCTGCCGCGCGCGATGCGCTTCCGGCAACTGCCGTTGATGATGGCGTGATTGCGCCGCTCCTTGATCGTCATCGAGTTGATGATCGCCTCGATGCGCGTGATCTGGGACTCGTCCACGGCGCCCATCGCCTGCTTGAGATTGCCCATGCCCGGCAGCATGCCCAGGATCGATTCCAGCGGTCCCATCTTCCGGATCATGCGCAACTGATCGCGGAAATCCTCCAGCGTGAAGTCGTCGCGCCGGATCTTCTCTTCGAGCTTCTCCGCGTCTTCCTGCGTGACGACCTGTTCGGCCTTCTCGATGAGCGAGAGGACGTCGCCCATGCCCAGCACGCGCGAGACCACGCGATCGGGATGGAACGATTCCAGGTTCTCCAGCCGCTCGCCGCTGCCGACGAAGGCGATGGGCACGCCGACGACGGAAACGACTGAAAGCGCCGCGCCGCCGCGCGCGTCGCCGTCCATCTTGCTGAGGACGACGCCGGTGATGCCGATGCGGCGGTTGAATTCGCCCGCGCTCTTGATGGCGTCCTGACCGGTCATCGCGTCCGCGACGTACAGCAGGTCCGTCGGGCCGACCGCCGTCTTGATCGCGCTCAATTCGACCATCAGGTCATCGTCGATGTGCAGACGACCCGCGGTGTCGACGATGACGGTGTCGAAGCCGAGCGTGCGCGCCGATGCGAGCGCGCCCTTCGCGCGCGAGACCGGATCGAGGTCCCCCGCCGGATCGTGAACGCGAATCTCGGCCTGCTCGCCCAGCACCGACAACTGCTGGATGGCCGCGGGACGCCGCACGTCCGTCGACACCATCAACGGATGGCGTCCCTGCCGCGCGAGATATCGCGCCAGCTTCGCGCTCGTCGTCGTCTTGCCCGATCCCTGGAGGCCGAGCAGGAGAATGACGCGCGGAGACGCGTCGGAGTCAGGCAGACCGCCCGTCGTATCGCCGAACAACGCCAGCATCTCGTCGCGCACGATGCGCACGACCTGCTGGGCAGGCGTCAGGCTCTTCAGCACTTCCTGATCGACGGCGCGATCGCGCACGCGGTCGATGAAGGCCTTGACGACCTTGAAATTGACGTCCGCCTCCAGGAGCGCCATGCGGATCTCTCGCAGCGCGGTCTCGACCGTATCCTCGGTCAACCGCGTCTGGCCCCGAATGGAGCGGAAGACGTCCTGAAGGCGTTCGCTGAGTGAGTCGAACATGACGAACCATCGCGCGCACGTCCACCGATCGCGCCACCCGGCCCGGAATGATTCCCGCGGCCCGGCCTGCGAAGTGGTCTGGCTCCGTGGCGCTAATTACCACGCGCGCAAACGCTTATCGTAAGGGAATCCAGGCAGGTGTGTCAAACGGCTCGTGCGGGGAATCGCCTCCAAGACCGGCCCGTACGGTCCTGATAGCGCCAATCGCTGCCTCAGCCGTACGAACAGCCGACGGATGTAGCGGCTGTCGACGGTGTTTCGTCGCGCCGGGCGCGGCATCCGGTGGCATCCGGCCTGCTGTCGCCACGGACTTTCGCCGGAATCTTCGCCACCAGGACGACCGGCGCGCCGCGATCAGTCGACGTAGGCCGCGACGACGAGGCGCTTGCCGCCGGCGAGTTGTTCGTAGGCGTCGGTGGGCGGGGACACGAACTCGACGCGCGAGAAGCCGACGGTGAGCAGGGTCCAGCGCAGCGCCTCGGGGCTCGGGACGAGCGAGATGGGCGTCAGGTTCGCTTCCATGTTGCCGGACGAGACTTCGTGGGTCTCGTCGACGACGCCCCAATAGCCGCGCAGCGATTTCTGCACTTCGGCGGCGCCCCAGTCGATGTCCAGCGACAGGTCCGGCGCAACCTGCGTTTCGATCAGGCAGACGCGGCGCGTGAGACGGCGCGCCTGCCGCAGCGCGCCAATTGGATTTTCGAGGTGATACAACAGCCCGAAGAGCAGGAAGACGTCGAACGGTCCGAGGTCGACCAGGTCCGCGTCGTGGATGTTCCCCACCCGGAAGCTGACGTTCTCCAGGTCGAACGCGCTCTGCATCAGCCGCGCATCGTCCACATGCTGCGGACGCGCGTCGACGCCCAGCACCTGCCGGCAGCCGCGCGCGCCCAGCTTCAGCGAGTAGTAGCCCTGATGACACGGGAGATCGAGGCACGTCACGCGATCCCACCGCCCGTCGAAGAGCGGATCGAGGACCGAGAAGAGCATCCGCTCGCGCGTGTCGTGAATCGGCGAGACGTGCGTCGCGAGATAGGTGTCGGTGACAGCGCCGCTAGGCAACGTGAACCGGTAGAACCACTTCCGATCAAGAATCTGCCGCTCGATCTCACTCGCCGCCAATGCGCCGTCCCCTTTCACTTCTGGTCGTCCACTCGTGTCGTCAATGCCGATGCCGTGCCCCGCTCGACGGGCGAGCATTACACGGACGAGAGCTTGTGTCCGAGCTTTTCCTTCTTCGTCCGCAGGTAGCCGCGCGAATGTTCGGACGCGGGCACTTCGATCGGCACGGAGGCGACGACGGATAATCCGTAGCCTTCGAGGCCGACGAACTTGCGGGGATTGTTGGTGAGCAGCCGCATCGAGCGGATGCCGAGATCCGTGAGGATCTGCGCGCCGATGCCGTAGTCACGCTGATCCGGCTTGAAGCCGAGACGCTCGTTGGCCTCGACGGTGTCGAGCCCCTGATCCTGCAACGCGTACGCGCGCAGCTTGTTCGCGAGCCCGATGCCGCGGCCTTCCTGATTGAGATACAGCAGCACGCCGCGATCTTCCGCCGCGATGCGCCGCATGGCCGATTCGAGCTGCGCGCCGCAATCGCAGCGCGCCGAGTGGAAGACGTCGCCGGTCAGACACTTCGAATGGACGCGCACCAGCACTTCCTGACCGTCGCCGATGTCGCCGCGCACGAGCGCGACGTGCGTCTCGCCGTCCAGCGGACTCTCGAAGGCGTGGATCTCGAAGTCGCCGAACTCGGTCGGCAGGCGCGCGGTCGTCACGCGATGCACGAGCCGTTCGGTCTTCATCCGGTAGCGGATGAGTTCCTCGATCGTGATCATCGGCAGGCCGTGCTTCCGCGCGAACTTCGTCAACTCGGGGACGCGCGCCATCGTGCCGTCGGCGTTCATGATCTCGCAGATGACGCCGGCCGGCGTCAGGCCCGCCATCCGCGCGAGGTCCACGCCCGCCTCGGTCTGGCCCGCGCGCACGAGCACGCCGCCCGTCCGCGCACGCAGCGGGAAGATGTGACCGGGACGCGCGAGGTCCGCCGGACGCGTCGCCGGATCGATGGCCGTGAGAATCGTCGCCGCGCGATCGTGCACCGAGATGCCAGTGCTCGTCTTGCCCTTGGCTTCAATCGAGACGCAGAACGCCGTCTCGAAGCGGGACGAGTTCTCGCGCACCATCAGCGGGATGTCGAGCTCGTCCAGCCGCTCCGGCGTCATCGCCAGACAGATCAGGCCGCGACCGTGCGTCGCCATGAAGTTGATCGCCTCCGGCGTGACCATGTCCGCCGCGAGCGTCAGATCCCCTTCATTCTCCCGATCCTCGTCGTCCACCACGATGATCATCTGGCCGGCGCGGATGGCGTCGATCGCCTGTTCGATCGGCGTGAACGGCGACCGGCCACGCGAGCCCTTGGCGATGCGCAACCGTGAGGAGGCCATAGTCGTCACTTCCCTTTCGCTGGATGACCGGCGGCCGCCAGTTCGGCGGCACGCACGACATATTTTCCCACGAGGTCGCATTCCAGGTTCACGCGATCGCCGGGACGGGCCTCGCCAAGCGTGGTATGCCGCCAGGTGTGCGGCACAATCTGAATCTCGAAGGCATCCACGCCAAGCGACGCAATCGTCAGGCTGATCCCGTCCACCGCCACGGAACCCTTGTGTATGAAGAACGACGCAAGGTCGGGCGGAAAAGAGACGCGGATCCGGTAGAACTCGCCTTCCGGCACGATGGCGACCAGCTCGCCCGTCGCGTCGACATGCCCCTGCACGAAGTGCCCGCCGAGCCGGCTGTCCGCCCGCAGCGGCCGTTCGAGGTTGACGGGCGATCCCACCTGGACGCCGTCGAGTGTCGTCACACGCAGCGTCTCCGGTGAGACATCCGCCGACAGCTCAGTGCCGTCGGTCTCGACGACCGTCAGGCAGACGCCGTTCGTCGCGAGGCTGTCGCCCGGCGCGACTTCGGCCGCCAGGGACGTCGCGACGCGCAGCCGCACGCCCTCCCGCAGCGCGGTGCGACCGGTGACGCGGCCCACGGATTCAATCAACCCGGTAAACATCGCCCTCCATCAGACAATCACGCCCCAGCGGCAGGACGCGGCGGTTCGTCAGCGCGGCCCACGCGAAGGCCGGCGGCATGTCCCACGACACCCCATCCTCGCCGAGCGCGTCGGGGGTCACGTACATCTGGACGCGATCGACCACATCCGCGTCCCACGCGGCGCGATGCAGCACGCTGCCGCCTTCCACTAACAACGACGTCACGCCGTGCCGGTACAGGCCGCGCAGCGCCTCGCCGAGATCGGCGACCGGCAGCAGCCGCGCGCCCAGGTCCCCGAGCGCCCGCGCGTGCGCCGCCTGTTGCGCGAGCGCCTCGGCCGACGTGAGGATCCACACCGGCCCGGCCTCCAGCGTCGTCCAGACGCGCGCGTGGACCGGCGTCCGCAGCCGGCGATCGAAGATCGCACGCACCAGCGGCCGACGCCGATAGACGTCGCGCGACGTCAGCAGCGGGTCGTCCACCAGCAGCGTCTCGGACCCCACGCCGATCGCGTCGATCTCGGCGCGCAGCCGCTGCGCGTGGCGGTTTGCCTCCGCGCCGGTGAGCGACGTCCGCTCGCCGCGCCGCGCGGCAATGCGTCCATCAAGACTCATCGCGGCCTTCACGATCACGAACGGCCGCTGCCGCTCGACGTTGGTGAAGAACACTTCGTTCTGACGCCGGGCCTCGTCGCGCAAGACGCCGACGCGCACATCGATCCCCGCGGACCGCAGATAGCGGAACCCGCCGCCGGCCACGCGTGGAAACGGATCTTCGATCGCCGCAACGACGCGCGTCAGGCCCGCGGCTTCGATCGCGACGGTACACGGGCCGGTGCGACCGGTGTGGCAGCACGGCTCCAGCGTGCAATACAGCGTCGCGCCGCGCGCGCGCGGCCCCGCGTCCGCGATGGCATGCACCTCGGCGTGCGGCTCGCCGGCGCGCAGGTGTGCGCCGCGGCCGACGATCACGCCGTCGCGCGAGACGATGAGCGCGCCAACGAGCGGATTGGGGGACGTGCCGCCGCGGCCGCGCTCGGCCAGCGCGAGCGCCTTGCGCATGAAGGCGGCGTCGGGATCGCTCGCGTCCGGATACGGGTCTGGACGAAACGGATCCGGGCGAGATGCGTCCGGGCGAGACGAATCCGATCGCTCCGGGGTCGGCGTTACCACTTCTCCTCGAAGAGGGCGTCCACGTACTCGTGCGCCGAGAACGGCACGAGGTCGTCGATGCTCTCGCCCGTGCCGACGTAGCGGATCGGCACTTTCAAGTCGTGGGCGATCGCGACGGCGACGCCGCCCTTGGCGGTGCCATCGAGCTTCGTCAGGACGATCCCGTTCACGCCGGCCACGCTGGCGAACTCGCGGGCCTGGGTGACGCCGTTCTGGCCGACGGTCGCGTCGAGCACGAGCAGCACCTCGTGCGGCGCGCCGGGCACTTCACGCGAGGCGATGCGCCGGATCTTCTCCAGCTCGTTCATCAAGTTGACGCGCGTGTGCAGGCGGCCGGCGGTATCGATGATGATCGGATCGCGCTGGCGCGCCTTGCCGGACGAGAGCGCGTCGAACACGACCGCGGCCGGGTCGGATCCCATGTGCGCGCGGATGATGTCGACGCCGGCGCGATGCGCCCAGACTTCGAGCTGTTCGACGGCGGCCGCGCGGAACGTGTCCGCGGCGCAGACGAGCGGCTGCCGGCCGGACGCTTTCATGTAGTTCGCGAGCTTGCCGACCGTGGTCGTCTTGCCGGTGCCGTTCACCCCGACGATCATGATGACCGTCGGCGGCGTGACCGGCGCGTGCTTGCCGTTGGCGGCGTTTTCGAGGATGCCGAGGATCTCGGCCTTGACGAGCTCGCGCAGCGGCTCGCCGCGCCGCGATCGATCCGAGACCGCCTTGATGATCTGCGACGTGGCGCCGACGCCGACGTCCGCGCCGATCAGGATCTCCTCCAGCGCGTCGAGCGTTTCGACGGCCAGCGGCCGCGACCGCGCCTCCGGCGCGTCCGCCTGCTGCACGATCTCTTCAAATCGCTGAACGAGCTGGGCTTTGGTGCGCTGAAGGCTTTCCTTGAGGCGTGAGAACAGACCCATCCGAACCAGTATACGGGAAACGTCCAGGCCGCCGGGTGGTACGCTCGTCCCCTGGCGATCGCGCACAGCGGGCGCCGCCTCCCGCGTCCTCACTCTCGCCGCGGACCGTTGCTTGCGCCGTTGTAAGGTATGTCCATCGTGACGGTGTCGACGATCGATCCTGATCCAAGCATGTCGCGCGCCTCAGCGCCAGATCCGGCGCCAGATTCGGGCGGCTCGCTCGTGGCGCCGACCGGCACCGCGTGGCGCATGCTTGCCGTCCTCGCCGTCGCCGAGCTCCTCGGCATGACGTTGTGGTTCTCGGCGACGGCCGTCACGCCGATGCTCATTCGTGAGTTCGACATCCAGCCGGCACACTCGTCGTGGCTCACGATGGCCGTGCAGGCGGGCTTCGTGGCCGGGACGTTGATCAGCGCGCTCACGAACCTCGCCGACGTCTTCAAGGCGCGCACGGTGATGCTCCTCGGCTGCGTCGCGGGCGCGGCAACGAACGCGGCGCTGCTGCTGGCGTCCGGCGCGGGGACGCTCGTCGCGCTGCGCTTCGCGACGGGCATGGCGCTCGCCCTGGTGTATCCGCCCGCGATGAAGATCGCCGCCGGCTGGTTTCGCGCGCAGCGCGGCCTGGCGCTCGGCGCGTTGATTGGCGCGCTCACGCTGGGCAAGGCATTTCCCTATCTGCTGACGGCGTTCTACGGCGAACGCTGGCGTGAACCGGTGCTCACGGCATCCGTGCTGGCGCTCCTCGGCGGCGTGCTTGCGGCTGGATTCGTGCGCGACGGCCCGTATGTCGCCGTCACGACACCGTTCGACCCGCACGCAATCCGGCGCATCTTCGCCAGCCGCGGGGCACGTCTCGCCACGTTCGGGTATCTCGGCCACATGTGGGAGCTGTACGGGATGTGGACCTGGATTGCGGTCCTGGCCACGGCGAGCTTCGCCGCCGCCGGCATGACACAGCCGGCGGCCGCGGGCGCCATCGCCGCCTTCCTCGCGATTGGCAGCGGCGCCATCGGTTGCGCACTCGCCGGCTGGCTTGCCGATCGCCTCGGCAAGGCACGCGTCGCGATCTGGTCGATGTGGGTGAGCGCCGCCTGCGCGGCGCTGACGGGCGTCGCGTTCGGTCACGCGCCCATCTGGTTCTATCTCCTCGCCGCGATCTGGGGCTTTGCCGTGGTCGCCGATTCCGCGCAGTTCTCCGCGCTCGTCAGCGAGTATTCGCCGAAGGAGTACGTCGGCACCGCGCTCACGCTGCAGACGTGTTGCGGCTTCTTGTTGACGATGGTCACGATCGAACTGCTGCCGCGGATCGCCGCGGTGACGGGATGGCAATGGGCCGCGCTCATCCTCGTCCCCGGACCGCTGCTCGGGATCGCCGCGATGCGGCGCCTGTAGGATGGCGGTTGGTCGTTACTTCTCCGGCGGCTCGATGGCCAGGGCCTCGAACGCGGCATAGAACACTTCATCAGGGATTAATTCGGGCGTGAGGAATCGCTGGAAAAGCAGCCCTTCGGTCAGGGCGTGCAGCACGCGGACCAGGATGTCCGGCGGCATCGACAACTCGCGTTCATCGGCGACCGCGCGCAGCCACGCGGCGCCCGCGCGGTAGCTCTCGGCGGTGATTTCGCGCACCCGGGCGCGGATCTCCTCGTGGGTGAGCGTGTAGGCCATCCCCATCAAGCGCCCTCCCACCGCTGGACGCCGCTCCGGCACGGCCGCGATCGTCGCCTCCGCCAGGGCGCGCATCTTCTCCCTGAAACTCGAGCCTGGTTTGAATTCGGGCTTGATGGGCGCCCAGTACACCTCCGCCAGCGCAATGAAGAGCTCATCCCGATTCTTGAAGTTTCCGTAGATGGCGCCGCTCGTCATGCCTGCACGCCGCGCGACGTCCTGGAGCGTCGTGCGCTCGTAGCCCTTTTCCCTGATCAACTCCCGGGCCGCCTCGAGGAGTCTGGCACGCGTGCGGTCGCGCTTGTCTCCCTTGGGCCGGCGCCGGCGCGAAGGCTGATCGGACGGATCGGGTGTCATGTCGGGACCCTACGGGCCAGAATTTTATCTTGTCATTATTAAATAGACATATTATTTTATGAGGCCAAGGAAGTGGCCCAATGAATTCGGAAGCGATGAATGCGGAACCGATGGATTCGGAAACAGTGGTGACTCCGGAAACGGCGACGGACCCGATCGCAGCGGCGATAGGGGTGTTCGTCGATGCAGAGGCGCTCGCGGGCGTGGGTATGCTGGTCTGGCGCGACGGCGCAGTGGTCCAAACCGCGGGCGTAGGCTGGCGGGACGTCGCGGCCAGGTTGCCGATCGAGCGCGATACGTTGTTCCGTATCGCGTCGATGACCAAGCCGATCACGTCCACGGCGGCGCTCATGCTGTTCGAGGAGGGCCGGTTCGGATTGAACGATCCGATCGCCCGCTGGGCGCCGGAGTTCGCCGAGATGCGTGTCCTGCGCTCCCCGACCGGGCCGCTCGACCAGACCGATCCAGCCGACCGGCCGATCACGTTCGATGACTTGTTGACGCACCGATCGGGCCTGACGTACGGGGCCCTTCATCCCGGTCCTCTCGCGACGGCGTATGCGGACGCGTTGGGTGGAGACATCGACAGCGACGTGGCGCCCGATGATTGGATCGCGAGGCTGGCTTCTCTGCCGTTGATCGACCAGCCGGGGGCCGCGCTCCACTATGGCCACTCGACCGATCTGCTCGGGCTGCTCATCGCGCGCATCGACGACGCCCCGCTGGGCGACGTGCTCGAGCGCCGGATCTTCGGCCCGCTGGGCATGAAGGACACCGGCTTCACCGTTCCGCGTGAGAAGGCGGGCCGACGGGCCGGGTTGTACGGCTTCGACGCCGCGGGACGTCTGGCGCCACGCCTGACCGGCCCGGGCGGCTCGACGCTGCCGGAACGGCCTGCGGACATGGCGTACGTCTCAGGCGGCCAAGGTCTCTGGTCGACGCTGGACGACTATCTCGCGTTCGCGCGGATCTTCGTGGGCCACGGCTCGGTGGACGGCGGCGCCGTGGACGGCGTGCGGCTGCGGCGGCCGGAGACGCTCGCCCTCATGACCGCCAATCAACTGACCGAGAGCCAACGGAGCAGGTCGGAAGTCGTCGGCCTGCCGCTCTTCGCCGCTGGTCATGGATTTGGCAGGGGCGTCGCGGTAGTGCTCGAGCCCACGCAGGCGCTGCCGACGATTTGCGGTGGCGGCGTGGGAGCGGTCGGTTGGCCAGGCGGCTTCGGCGGCTGGTGGCAGGCCGATCCGAACGACAACTCGGTGCTCATCTTCCTGTCGCACAACATCGTCGAACGGGATCAGTTCGAGAGCGGCATCGGATTCGGCGTCTACGACGCCATCGCGCAGTTCCAGGCTCTGGCGTCCGCGCCGCCACGCTGAAGCCGCGCCCTTCCGGCCCTTGCAGTGGGGCCGCTACTCGGCGCGAGGCGGGCGCAGCATCAGTTCTTCGACCGCCGCGCGCGGCGCTTTGCGGCCGTCGAGCACGGCGGCCATCTGCTCGGCAATCGGCAGCTCGATGCCGTGCCGCTGGCCCAGCGCCAGCGCGGCGCTCGTGGTTCTCACGCCTTCGGCGACCATCTTCATCCCGCCAAGGACGTCCTGCAGCGGCCGACCGCGTCCCAGCTCCATGCCGACCTGACGGTTGCGACTGAGATGGCCCGTGCAGGTCAGGACGAGATCGCCGAGTCCGCTCAACCCCGCGAGCGTGTCGCGACGACCGCCCATCGCGCACGCCAGACGCGACATCTCCGCGAGCCCGCGCGTCACGAGCGCCGCGAGCGCGTTGTGCCCGAGCCCCAGCGCGTCCGCCGCCCCCGACGCAATCGCGATGACGTTCTTCAACGCCCCGCCAATCTCGACACCCACCACATCGTCCGTCACGTACAGCCGCAGCGTCGGCCCGCGAAATTCCGCCTGGACGCGCGCCGCCACCGCCGCGTCCGCGCACGCCACCGAGACGACCGTCGGCAACTGCCGCGCGAATTCGGAGGCGAAGCTCGGTCCGGACAACACCGCGACCGGATGCCCGTCGCCTGCTTCCTGCCGAACGACGTCGGACATCCGCAGCAGCGTGCCCTGCTCGATGCCTTTCACGGTGCTGACAATCGGAATGCCGGCCGGCAGGTCCGGCTGCGCCTTGACGATCGTCGCGCGCAGGCCGTGCGAGGGGACCGCGACGACCAGCATCGACGCGGACGCCACGCCGTCGGCCAGATCCGCCGTGACGTGGACGGCGGGCGGCAGCGGGACCTGCGGCAGATACGTCGCATTCTCGCGCGCCGCCATCATGCGCTGGACGAGGTCCGCGTCGCGTCCCCACAGCCGTACGTCATGACCGGTCCGCGCCAGGTGGATGGCGAGGGCCGTGCCCCAGCTTCCTGCGCCAAGAATCGCAATTGTCTGCCGTTCCTGCTGCCGCTCGATCATGGATGTCTCAACCGCCGTTCGGTTCCCGTCATCAAGCGCTTCAGGTTTTCGCGATGACGAAAGATCACCAGCGCCGTGGTCACGCACGCGCCCAGGACGATGGCCGGAGAGCTGTCGGAGCTGAGCGCGAGGATCATCAGCGTCAGCATGCCGGCGACGGATCCCGCGGACGCGTACCGCGTGAGCCACACCGTCAGCAGGAACACCGCGGCCGCCGGCCAGACGAGGCGCGGCGCGAGTCCGGCGAAGACGCCGCACGCGGTCGCGACGCCCTTGCCGCCGTGGAACCGCAACCAGAGAGGATAGATGTGTCCGACCACCGACGCGACGCCCGCGGCGGTCACGACGGTCTCGGACTGACCGGCGCCGCGCGCCAGCAGGACGACGGCGAGGCCTTTCGCCATGTCGAGCAGCGCGGCGAAGATGGCGAGCTTGCGGCTGGCGGTGCGCCAGACGTTCGCGGCGCCGACGTTGCCGCTGCCGGCGCGACGCACATCCACGCCGGCGAAGCGCGACGCCAGCACGTAGGCGAACGGCGTCGCCCCGATGATGTAGCCGAGAAGCACGAGGCCGAGGGCCGGCAGCCACGCGGGAAGCAGCACGTCCGGGGCCTCAGCGTGTGGCGAGCATGCGGCGGCGCAGCCAGTCCATCGCCGTCTGCGTGGCCTGCAGGCGGATCTGCTGGCGGTCGCCGTTGAAGCGGAACGAACGCGCGCTCGTCTCCGCCGCGCCGGAGAGCGCAATCATGACCGTGCCGACCGGCTTCTTGTCGCTGCCGCCGGACGGTCCGGCGACGCCCGTGATGCCGATGCCCCACTCGACGCCGGCCCGCCGCCGCACGCCCGCGGCCATCTCGCGCGCGACGGGCTCGCTCACCGCGCCGTGCGCCGCGATGAGATCCGCCGGCACGCCGAGCCATTCGGTCTTGGCGGCGTTGCTGTAGGTGATCGCCGACGCATCGACGTACGCCGAACTGCCCGGGACGTCCGTCAACCGCTTGATCAAGAGGCCGCCCGTGCAGGATTCGGCAGCAGCCACGCGCTCACCACGTTCTTTGAGCAGCGCGCCGACGACTTCTTCCATCGATCGATTGTCCGTGCTGAACACATCGTCGCCCCGGATGCCGAAGACTTCGGCGACGGCGGCGTCCAATGTGCGATCCGCGGCTTCGCGATCGACGGTCTGCGCGCTGAGGTGCAGCTCGATCCCTTCGAGACTCGCGAGAATCGTGACGGCAATCGGCGGCGTGCCGGCGTTCCAGTCCGCGTAGCGCGGGCGCAACGCCTCTTCCGCGTGCGACTCGCTGCGGCCCGCGATGCGAATGACGCGACGCGCGAGTTGATGGCCTCCGGTCCGCGGCGTCAGGCGATCGATCACCTGCTGCGTCCACATCGATTGCAGTTCGTTCGGCGGTCCGGGCAGCAGGACGACGATGTGATCCTCGTCTTCGAGCCAGAGCCCGGGCGCGGAGCCGAGGCGATTCTCCAGGACCACGGCGCCGCGCGGCACCATCGCCTGCCGGCGGTTGATCTCGGGCATGACGAGACCGCGACGCGCGAAACGGTCGCGAATCCAGTCGACGAGCGCCGGGTCCTCCGTCGCGGGTCGGTTCAAGACCTGCGCGACGACCTGACGCGTCAGATCGTCGTCTGTCGGTCCGAGTCCGCCCGAGAACACGACGAGCGGTACGCGGTCCAGTGCCGTGCGCAGCCGCGCCGCAATCTCCGCCTCATCGTCGCCGACGATCGTCTTGGCGACGACGGTGATGCCGATCTCGTTCAGGCGGGCGGTGATGTAGAGCGAATTGGTGTCGATGCGGTTGGGCGTAAGCAGTTCGCTGCCGACCGCGATGATCTCGGCGCGGGTGACCCTGAACGTCCAGGACGGCGGTGGCGTGTCCGCTACTCGGTCAGCCATACGGGGAACCAGAAGACAAGAAGGCGCATCAGCAGGTTACCCCAGATCCCGGCCACGAAATCGTCCGCGATGACGCCAAATCCGTCCGGCAGGTTCTCCATCATGCGCGCGGGGAACGGCTTGACGACGTCCATGAACCGGAAGATGAGGAATCCCAACAAGATGCCCCACGGTCCAACGGGCACGAAGGCCAGCGTGACCATCATGCCGAGCACTTCGTCGATGACGATGACGCCGGGATCTTTCACGCCGTAGTACCGCTCGGTCACGGTGGCGGCCCACGCGCCGACCCAGAAGACGATGATGATCACCATCCCCTCGATCAGCTCGATCCCCGTCGAGCGGCACAACCACCAGAGCAGCAGCCCGGGCACGGAGCCGAAGGTTCCTGGCGCGAAGGGAATGCGGCCGATGTTGGCACACGTCGCGAGCAGCAGAGCGAGTCGAGTCATTGCGATCAGGTCCTGGCGCGAAGTCAGGCGTGAGGGGAGGGGGAATCGGCGTCGGACGCCGCCACGACCAGCGTGTTGGCGAGGCGATCGTGGAGCGCGCGGCGGTCAGTGCTGAAGAGGGCCGGCAGCCAGCCGACGCCGGCCGGCAGAATGGTCAGGAGCGCCACCGCGGCCCGCAGGACGGCGTGACCGAACGGCACGCGGTCACTGTCGACGCCGACGACTTTGATGCCGGTCAGCATCTTGCCAATCGTCTGGCCGGAGGCGGCGGTGAACATCGTGAGGTAGCCGCCGTTCAACAGCGCGAGGAACGCGACGAGCGGCACGAGCGGCAGGCGCATGACGCTGTCGAGGGTGAGGTCCGTCATGCGCAGCGTGAAGTACAGCACGAGCGCGTCGACGCCGGCGAGGAACACGGCATCGATGAGGCCGGCAAACAGACGCGCGCCCCACGAGGCGACGCGACCGTCGACGGCTGCAACAGTGTCCGACGCGCGGCCGCCTTCGTCGTCTACGAGCAGATTGTCGGTCTCGGCGACCGCCAGTTCCTCGTCGAACGCCATCGCCGGCGCGTCAGGTTCGACGATGTCGAGTTCCAGGCGCGGTTCTTCGTCGCGTTCGCGCTCGCGGGGCCGGTCGTCGCGCGGCGGCACGGTGCGCGGACGCGGGCGGGCCGGCTCGGTGGTGCGGCGGACGGCGAGCGGTGGTCGCGGCGGATACGCGGGCGTCACGAGCGGCCGGTCGTCCGCGGGATTCGTCGAGCCGAAGAGCGGCAGATCGAGCGGGTCGGACGAGTCCGAACGACCGGTGATGCGTGACCGCCCGGATCGATCGGTCCCGGGCGGCGTCGGCGGCTTCAGCGACAGATCAGGGTAGGCGTTCACGCCCACGGATCCGGCGAGCGGCGCGGGCTCGGGCACACGCGGCTCGTACGGACGAGGCTCCGACGGTCGCGAATCCTGAAAGGCGCGAGGATCCTGCGCACGCGCGGGGGGCTCGCTGGATTCGAGCGGCTGAGAGAGGGAAAAATCGTACCCGCAGTTCCGACAGCGATTCTGTCCTTCAAAGCTGACGTACTGGCACTTGGGACATCTCATCGTTCGGAAGGTCCCGACGGATCGCGCGGCCGGGCGTCGCTGGCGCTGGAAGCGGCGACCATGCCCAGCAGGGCCCGTTGCAGATCGACGAGGAGACCGTCCGCCTGGGGACGGAGGGGGTCGTCGACACGAATGGTCGCGAGCTCGCGAACGGCGTCATGCACGCGTCCGCGGGCGTAGAGGGCTCGGGCGCGGGCCAGCGCGCGCTCGGAGGCGCGCGGGACGGGCAGCGGGTCGAGCGTGACGCTGGGCGTACGCGTCGAGGCAGTGGGCGCTTTCCACCAGTTGGCGATGCGGTCGCGATCGGCGACGACATAGCCGGCGCCGAACAAGAGGACGGCGGCCAGCGTCACGAGGACGACGTGCGTCCAGAGACGGCCGGTGGACGCCTCCGCGATTGGCGCGAGGCCTTCGAGGTCGGCCGGCAGCGGCATCAGGTCGCGCCGGCGGAGGCGGCGCGGCGTCCGGATGCGTGGCGGCGCGAGCAAGGTCTTGCCGGTGGTGCGCGGACGCCAGGATGCGATGTCCAGCGTGCCGTCGAGCGCCGTCTCGCCGGCGACGTGCGCAGCGGCTTCGGCTTCACGCTGGCGCTCGGCCAGCGCGCCGCGGGCGCGTTCGATGTAGGCGCGAGCGCGGGCATGGCCGCGATCGAGGAAGAAGACGCGCGTCCAGACGTGAATCGCGTCCTCGTAGCGACCGGCGAAGTAACGGTCGAGTCCCGTCAGGAGGAACTGCTCGATCAACGCGTCGCGGTCGGCCGCGGAGGCTCCAGCATCGGGCGATGAGCGGCGTGCCGCGTCGGAAGTCGACATGGAAGGCATCAGGCAGTGGACCGCGCGAATGCACGGCGCACGATTCCGGGATGCAGGCCTCGGTCCGCACAGCCGCGCTCCCGGCTTCTCGGCCGATTATGGGTGAAACGGAGCACCCACGCAAGCCATCCTTTTACCCACAACGACTCGTCCGTGGCCGTGGTCCTCACACGACGCCGATTCGCCACACGCCATCGCCACACGACCCCGTCGCATCGCACCGCCACCGCCCACACACGTCCGCTCACGCGCACCGCACGCCGCCCAGCCGCATCGAGTTGTTGCCCGCGACGAAGGCGAGTCCGCAGCCGGCATCGATACGTGGTGCCGCATCACCGCAGCAGCAACAGCAGCGGCTACGTCACCAACGGCCACACGCCCGCATCGGTGCCGCCTCGCGGACTCGCACACTGACGGCATCGCCGGACGCACGCGAGGGCGTGGCGAACCGTCACCCGTCACGCGCGCCGACCCCGATTGCCGCGCATTCCCGAATCGGCGCGCACACTCCCGCGCACCGGACCGCGTCACCAGTCGTGGTTCGGTGACGCGCGCCGAGCGCATCCGGCGACGCCCGCGCGGACCGCACACCGCACGCCCGAACACCCCGCGACCGGGTGGACACACGAGCCGGGTCTCCGCGGAACTCGTCCGCCGCGTTCGACGATCCTCCGCGTTAGACGGCCGCAGGCGTAGAATGAGCGGTCGTGGCCCTGATCGAGTGCATCCCGAACATCAGCGAAGGACGCGACGCCGCGCTCGTCGATCGCTTCGCCCATGCCGTCGCCCGGACGCCCGGCGTCTATCTGCTCGACCGCTCGTCCGACATCTCCCATCACCGCAGCGTGCTGACCTTCGCCGGCACCGCCGACGCGGTCGCCGTCGCCGTGCTGGCCCTGTTCGAACAGGCCGTCGCCACGATCGATCTCCGCCAGCACCACGGCGTCCACCCACGCATCGGCGCCATCGACGTCGTCCCATTCGTCCCGCTGGAAGACGCGAGCATGGACGACTGCATCGCCCTGGCCAGACGCGTCGGCACAGAGGTCGCCACCCGCTGGCACGTGCCGGTCTACCTCTACGAGGAAGCCGCGATGCAGCCACACCGCCGCCCACTCGAACAGATCCGCAAAGGTCAGTTCGAAGGCCTCGCCGAGAAGATGAGGAAGGACGAGTGGCAACCGGACTTCGGTCCCGCCACACCACATCCGTCCGCCGGCGCATCGGCCATCGGCGCACGCATGCCACTCATCGCCTACAACATCAACCTGGCCACCGATCGCCTCGACGTGGCCCGCAAGATCGCCGCCGCCGTCCGCCACAGCAGCGGCGGCCTCCGCTTCGTCAAGGCCATGGGCGTCCCCCTCGCCGACCGCGGTATCGTCCAGGTCTCCATGAACCTGACGGACTACCGCCGCACCCCCATCGCACGCGTCTTCGAACTGGTGAAACGCGAAGCCGCCCGGTACGGTGTCACGATTCTCGACAGCGAGTTGATCGGCCTGATCCCTTCAGACGCGCTCGTCCACACCGCACAGTACTATCTGCAACTCGACGCCTTCTCCTCCTCGCACGTCCTCGAATCACGCCTGCGACACGCGATGAGTCTCAACGCGCCCGCATCCCCCGACAACGTCAAACAGCCCCTCTGAGTTCGACCGCTCTGAGTCCGACTGTCCCCAAGGACGACGATGGCATCGTCGTCGACGACGAGTCAATGGGGTCTTCTCGATCGGGCATTGCCGATCAGGCATTGCGCGATCAGGAATGGCGCGCGTGGCGACGTGCGTCGACGCTGAGAGGGCCGGCGCCGAAGGCCAGGATCAGCAGCACGCCGCCGGCGATCGAGACGTTCTTCAAGAGCATCACCTGATGGATCTGGTGCATCAGCGGATCGGGCGTCGCCCAGAACGGATGCATCATGATCGTCACCGGCACGAGAAACGCGATCAGCAGCGCAGCGCCGATGCGCGCGTGATAGCCGAGGAGGACGCTGAGGCCGCCGACGATGGCCAGCACGCCGGAGAGCGGCACGGCGAGCCCGGGCAGAGGCACGCCGGCGGCCGCGGCGGCGTCGATGGCGGGCTTCGCGAAGTGGCCGAGGCCGGCCATGATGAAGATGAACGTCAAGAGCACGCGTCCGGCGAGCGTGATGACGGGCGACGAGGCGAACGTGGTGGCGGACGATGACTCGCCGACGGACGAGGACGCGGTCACGGTAGTCGTAGTCATGGGTCTCTCCTCGAGTTTCGTGCTGGGTGCCAATCTCCAAACCGACGCGCTGAACGTCGAAATATCTAAATGTATCGATATACAACCCGTGACGAATCGCTGTTCGCCGCGAGCGGACGACGACACGCTGGACGACGACACGCTACGCGTTCGACGCGCGGCGCGGCTTCCGCCGGCTGGACGTCAGCGTCGTCGGCAGCATGCCCGCGAGGTCGTGCAGGAGCGTCGTGTTGACCGAGATGAAATGATGCTGACCGGCCGTGCGCGTGAGCAGGACGCCGGCCTCGACGAGAATCTTCAGGTGATGGGAGATCGTCGGCTGCGAGAGATCGAACCGCTCGCCGACCTGCCCGCAGGACAGCTCGCCCGCTTCCGCGATCTGCTGCACCATGCGGAAGCGCTTCGCATCCGCCAGCGCTTTCAAGACCTTCACGAGCGTCACATCATCCATTCGACATCCATCCCGATCGCGACAGTCCTTCTGCTTCCTCTCACCTTCCGATTCCCTCTGATTCGTATATCGAAATATGTCTAAGTATAGGACCGGGCGCGGCCGCCGGTCAATGCGGCTACACCAGCCGATGACGGAGGACGCGTCAGTTGCCGCTGTCGACGGCGGCGGGATGCGATTCGCTGTCGGGGGTGTCGCCGGGCAGGCCGTCCGGGGCGCGCCGGACCGGCAGGATGCCGAACGCTTTCATCTTGCGGTACAGATTGCTGCGCTCGACGCCGAGGACGTCGGCCGTGCGCGAGATGTTGCCCTGCTGGGCGGCAAGCGTGCGCAGGATGTAGTCGCGCTCGAAGCGCTCGCGCGCGTCGTGCAGCGACAGCACCTGGCCGTCCACCGAATAGACGTCGCCCGCGTCGAGGCCGGCGCCGTCCAGAAAGGACAGGTGCTGCGCGGTGATGACGTCGCCCGCCACCATGATCAGCAGCCGCTCGATGATGTTCCGCAGCTCGCGGACGTTTCCCGGCCACTGATAGCGGCGCAGCGCGGTGACCGCGGACGGGTCCAGCGTCTTGGGACGCCGGCCGTACTCGCGCGAGAGCTCCGCCATGAAGTGATCCGCGAGCAGCAGCACGTCCGACTCGCGATCGCGCAGCGGCGGCACGAAGACGGGGATCACGTTCAGCCGGAAGTACAAGTCCTCGCGGAACCGGCCCGCGCGGATCTCGCTCGGCAGATCCTTGTTCGTCGCGGCCAGGACGCGCACGTCGACGTGGACGCTCGACCGGCCGCCGACCGGATCCACCACCTGCTCCTGCAGGACGCGCAGCACCTTGGCCTGCGTCTTCAGGCTCATGTCCGCGATCTCGTCCAGGAAGATCGTCCCGCCGTCCGCCGCCTCGAAGCGTCCGCGGCGATCGCTCACCGCGCCGGTGAACGCGCCTTTGACGTGGCCGAACAGCTCGCTCTCGATCAGCTCCTCGGGAATCGCGGCGCAGTTCACTTCGACGAAAGCGCCGTTGCGCCGCCGGCTCAGGCCGTGGACGCTGCGCGCCACCAGCTCCTTGCCCGTGCCGTTCTCGCCGTAGATGAGGACGCGGCCGTTCGTCGGCGCCGCCATCGCGATCTGCTCGCGAAGCTGGCGGATGGCGTAGCTTTCCCCCACCATCACGAGCCGGCGATCGACGTGCGCCCGCAGCGCGCGGTTTTCGGCTTCGAGCTGGCGCTGGCGCAGCGCGTTGCGGACGACGAGGACGGTCTTGTCGAGCGAGAGCGGCTTTTCGACGAAGTCGAACGCGCCCAGCTTGATCGCGCGGACGGCGGATTCGATGTTGCCGTGGCCCGAGATGATGATGACTTCGGCGTCGACGCGCCGTTCACGCAGGCGCGCGAGCGTGGCGAGCCCGTCGATGCCGGGCAGCCAGACGTCGAGCAGGATGACGTCGAACCCGCGGCGGCCGACCGTCGTCAAACAGGCCTCGCCGCTCGGCACGGACTCGACGTCGTACCCTTCGTCGCGCATCACGCCCGACAGCGCGAGCCGCACGCCGGCTTCGTCATCGACGACCAGGATGGAAGATTTCACGTTCGCGTTTGCTCACAGCGCGGCGCAGCCGGTCGCGCCTTGCGCGCGGATGCGGGTGCGGATGCGGTCAGCACGGCAGCTCGATCGTGAAGCGCGTGCCGTGCGGATGATTGTCACCGGCCTCGATGCTGCCGCCGTGCTCCGCGATGATCCGGCGCACGATGGCGAGGCCCAGGCCACTGCCGCGGCCCTTGGTCGAATAATACGGCATGAAGAGCTTCGAGCGATCGCCGTCCGGCAGGCCAGGCCCGTTGTCCGCCACGCTGACGCGGACGATCGCGTTGCCCGGATCGTGACTCGTCTCGACGGTGATCAGGCCGTGCCCGTTCATCGCCGCCGCCACGCGTCCACCGGACCGCGCGGCGTCGCCACCTTCGCCGCCCTCGCCGTCCTCGGCGGCCTGCACGCCAAGCGCCGCACGCAGCGGTGCGTCGGCGCTCGCCTCGCGGACGCCGTCCGCGTGCGCGTCGTGACCCGCGTCGCGCGCGCCGTTCAGCGCTTCAATCGCGTTGTCCACCAGGTTGATGATGACGCGGCGGAACTGCTCCGGATCGACGCGGACCCGCGGCAACGAGGTCGCGAACCGCGGCTCCACGCTGACGTGCTCCAGCAGTCCCTGGTACAGCGCCAGCGCCTCGCCGAGCAACTGGTGCAGGTCCGTCGACACCGCCCGCGGCGCCGGCATCCGCGCGAACTGCGAGAATTCGTCCACCAGCGACTTCAGCGATTCGACTTCCGACACGATCGCCGTCGAGCACTCGTCCACGAGCCGCCGCTGCGGCTCGGGCGCCGAGGTGAAGTGACGCTTCAAGCGCTCGGCGGACAACTGGATCGGCGTCAGCGGATTCTTGATCTCGTGCGCCAGCCGGCGCGCGACGTCGCGCCACGCCGCGACCTTCTGCGCCCGCATCAGCGGCGTCACATCGTCCAGCACCAGCACCGCACCCGCGCCGCCGCCGCCATCCTCGCCCTGCAGCGCCGTGGACGCGATCGCCAGGTGCATCTCGCGGCCTTCGCGCACGAGCGCCATTTCTTCGGGCGCGGTCGAGGGTGATTGCAGGATCGCGCGCAGCGGCCGCAGATCCTCGCGGCCGAACACGTCCGCCATTGGTCCGCCAATCGCCTGCTCGTCCAGGCCGAGCAGCCGGCGCGCGGCCGGATTGATGATGCTGACGCAGCCCTCGGCGTCGACGCAGACGACGCCCGTCGCGACGTGCTCCAGAATCGTTTCCAGATACCGGCGCCGGTCTTCGGCTTCGAAGCTCTTTCGTTCCAGTTCCAGCCGCGATCGCTCCAGCCGCCGGCGGCTCACCGCCAGCTCGCCGGCCATCTTGTTGAACGCGTCGACGAGCGAGCCGAACTCGTCCACCGTTTCCGGCTCGATGCGATGATCCAGATGTCCCGCGCCGATCTCGCGCGCGCCCGCGGCGAGCATCTGAATCGGACGCGTGATGCGCTTCGCGAGGTAGAGCCCCATCCACGTCGCGCTGACGAGAATCATCAGCGTCAATCCGAGGAAGAAGGACAGATACACGCCTTCGAGCGGCCGCTTGAGGACGCGCAACTGCTCGTAGCCTTCGTACGCCGACACGATCCGGCGGGAATGGCGGACCAGCTCGCCGGTCAGATAATCGCTGGCGACGACGACGCCGATGGGCGGCGCGCCGGGAGCGGGACGGATCAGCGCGCCGGCGCGCACCAGTTCCGCGCCGTCGCGGCCGAGCGGTTCCAGCGCGAGGTTGTCGGCGCCCGCGGCGGTGCGTTCCGCGAGCAGATCGGCGGACGCGCGTGAAAAGCCCGCGGGCAGCGACGGCGCCGCGACGTCGACCACCGGCTCGACGGCCGGCGGCGATCCGCGGCCGACGATGCGGTAGACCTCGATGAGGGCGAGGCGGCGCTCGTTCATCTCGGGACCGATGATGTCGCGGATGGCGTGGACGTTGCTGGACGCGAGATCGGCGCGCGCGAGCGCGCGCGCGACGCCGGCGGCGTGCTCCTTCACCGCGCCTTGCCGTTCCTGGTAGTAGTCGCTGGCGATCTGACGCGCGGAGCTGAGGACTTCGTCGATCGGCGCCGAGAACCAGCGGTTCGCGCTGTTGCGAATCAGCTCGCTGCCGACCAGCAGCACGAGGACGGCGGGAATCAGCGTCATGCCGAGCAGGACGGCGACGAGCTTCGCGCGGAAGCGCGCGAACGGCAGCGCGCGCCGGCGCTCGACGATCAACTTGAGGATGTTGCGCGCGAGCACGAAGATCAGCGCCACCATCATCGTCAAGTCGGCGACGGAGACGGCGTAGAGCACGAACTCGCTGAGGAAGTCGGGCTGCAGGTGCGCGGAGCGGTCCGCGAGGCTGATCATCGCGGCGAGCGCGAGCAGCAGGAGGCCGATCCAGAGCAGGATCAGCAGCGGATTGTCGCGGAGCGGCCGGCGCGGCGGACGCGGCGGCGAGGCAGACGACGAGGACGACGAGGCGGCGGGGGCCGGGCGTGCAGCGGTGCGAGGGCGATCGGATACAGACGAGCGCGTCGCCGCCATTCGGTGTCGTGACCTCAGCGGAGCAGCGTGAACTTCGCGCTGCCCGCGGCCGACGGACGATCCCACGGCAAGAAGAACCACGCGTTGCGCGGACGGGTGCGGCCGCGCACCTGGACCGAGTATTCGGCGTTGGCGCGCAAGTCCCGCGTGCTGAAGAGCGGCAGGCGATGGAACGCCGAGACCCACTGGCGGACCATGCCGGCATCGTCCGTCGTGCGCGCGTCGGCGACGCGGCCGTCCTGCATCAGCGAGACGTGATAGCGTCCGGTGAGATTGTCGAACCGGACGGTGGCCTGGATGCGGGCGAAGCCGACGCTGCGGTCGAACCACAGCGGCGACGACTGGCGCAGATCGACGTCGTAGGAGAACGTCGTCGGCAGCCCGCTCTGAATCGAGCGCTGCAGCTCGTCGCTGACCGCGCCGTGGATTTCGAACGACACCAGGACCTGGCCCTCGCGCGCGAGCGGCGTCACGCGAATCAGGCGATCGGCGGCGGCGCCGTTGCCGACGCCCATCAGCACGAGGACGATCATGCCGATGGCTCCCAGCAGCGTCAGCGTCCGCAGCGTTCCCGTCTCCTTCTCCACACGGGCCGGCCGGGCCGGGCGTCCGGTGCTCATGATTCCTTCGCTCCCAACAGGTCTCGCAGCTCGGTCATGAACTCGCCGATGTCTCGGAAGTGGCGGTACACGGATGCGAACCGCACGTACGCCACCATATCGAGCCGCTTCAATTCTTGCATGACGAAGGCGCCGATGTCGGCGGTCGCCATTTCTTTCTCGGGCCGATCCTGCAGCGTCATTTCGACGCGATCGGCAATGGCTTCGAGGGCCGCGACGCTGACGGGCCGCTTTTCGCAGGCGCGCAGCAGGCCGGCAATCAGCTTCTGGCGCTCGAACCGCTCCCGGCGGCCGTCCTTCTTGACGACCATATACGGGATTTCGTCCACGCGCTCATAGCTGGTGAACCGCCGGCCGCAATCGAGACATTCGCGGCGGCGGCGGATGACCTCGCCTTCGCGGCTCTCCCGGGAGTCGACGACCTTGTCGCCAAGGTGACCACAATACGGGCACTTCACGACAGCGTTCCTCCCTCTTTCGCCTTCCACTCGTCCGACAGCGCCTCGGAACGCCGGCGCGCCACCGCATCGTCTCCCGGCTGGCCGGGCGGACTTTGCGGCTCGATTCCCTGGGCTTCTTCGCTGAGCCGCTTCATGCGGGACAGGTTCAACCCCTCTCGAAACATGAACCAGGCCCCGGCCAGCGTCACGGGCACGATGGAAATGGCGTGCAAGACGATGGCCGCGCCGACCGCGCGGTCGTTGGCGATGCCGTAAAACGCGGTGACGCCGATCCGGAAGGTTTCATGGAACCCTCCGACCGCGCCGGGCGTCGGGACGGCCACGCCGACCGCAAGAAGCGCGAGCAGGAGGAACGATCCAAGAAACGGAATCGTCATATGAAATGCAAGGGTCACGAACCAGATCATCAGCGCGATGGACAGCCAGAGCGGAAACGACAGCAGGACGGCCATGAACAGCCGCCGCGGATCGCGGGTAATCGCCAGGCCCTCGGCGAACGTATGGGCCAGACGGGCGAGCTTTTCGGCCATCGCCGGCGGCAGGACGCGGGCCGCGCGCGCAACGCTGGTTTCCACCTGGGCCTGATGACGGGCGATCACGGCCATCATCACGAGCGCGAGGACGGAGCCCACGGCCGCCAGCAGGCCGCCGCCCTTCACCGTCCGGTAGACACTCGGATCGACCGGCGACGCGGCCGGATCGAAGATCAGGACGAAAAGGCCGAACAACAACAGAACGGTGATGAGGTCCAGCAGACGTTCCAGAATGATCGTCGCAAAGGTCGCAGTGACCGGAAGACGCTCGTGGCGGGCCAGCAGGTACGGCCGCACGACTTCGCCAATCCGAGCCGGCAGGACGGCATTGGCGGCAAATCCGATGACGGTGGCCCGGAATGCGTACTGAAAGCGGACGGTCCCGATCGGTTGTAAGAGATACTGCCACCGAGACGCGCGGAACGCGTACGTGAGTCCAGTCATGACCAGCGACATCGCCAACGCCCAGGTCCGGGCGCTCCGAATCTCTCGCCACACTTCGCCTATGTTCGCCTGCCGGAAGAACCAGGCCAGGAGCGCGAAGGTCACAACGGCTATGAGTACGGTCTTGAAATGCGTCCGCATCGAACGCGACCGGTGCGCCGCGTGACGCGGAAATCTGGCATGCCACGGCGTACGGCCCTCTCGGTCGTCTCCCCGGCGGACTCTACTACAATGGTGGCCCCAAGTCCACAAATCTATGGGTAAACGAGAGTTATTGCTGATCCTCGGCTTCCTGGTCTTCGGGACCGCGGTCTACTGGGCCACGGGCCCCGCGAACGCGCCGGGCCGCGGCGTGTCCCTGTCCGACATCGCCCGGGACATCCGCCAGGAATTCAGCGACGCCGACGTCACCATCCCGATCGCCCGCACGGCCGAGACATCCCCCGGCGATGCCACCATCTTCAGCATCGACAACTTCAGCGGACGCGTCATCGTGATCGGCGAAAGCCGCGACGATATCGCGGCCGAGTTGAAGGGCGTCGCATTCGGGATCGACCAGAAGGACGCGGAGGCCATCAAGGGACAGATCGCACCCGCGTTCAAGCTCGACGGCGAGACCGTCCATCTCACCGTCACCCGGCCCGAGCGCTTCAAGCGGCGTCCGCGGCTCGACCTCATCGTACGCGTGCCCACGGAGATCGCGCTGCACCTCGACGCGGCGCGCGGCGATGCCGACATCCAGCACGTCCGCGAACTGCACGTGCTCCGGTCCGCGCGCCTGAAGGTGCTGGCCAGCAACATCCGCGAAGCGCTCGTCGTCACCCTCGAAAACGGCGAACTGGAAGCGCAGGACATCGGCACGGTCACGCTCGACCTGCGCGACACGCAGGCACGCATCGAGCACAGCTCGGGCGGCCTGAAGGGATCGTGCCACGACGGGTCGCTGCGCCTTCAGGCGATCAGCGGCGCGATCGAGTTGAAGCAGGAAGGCGGATCGATGGAGATCGACGGCTCGGAAGGGCCGGTGACGCTCAAGAGCGAGCGCGGCGAGATCCGCATCGACCGTCCGCAAGGTCCCGTCACGGTGGACAGCGAGCACTCGACGCTCGATCTCCGGCTCAACGATCCGGTGACCACGACGGTCACCAGCGCGAACGGCGGGATGACGATCACCCTGCCGCGAACCGGATCGTTTGCCCTGGACGCCGAAGCCGTCGACGGCGGCATCCGCGCCGCACCGGACGCGCCGGTCAAGCAGGCCGGCAACGTGTGGACGCTGATGGTCGGCGAAGGACATCCCCTCGTCCGCCTGCGCAACAAGAACGGCACGATTACCGTCCGCTGAATCCGCTCGTCGCATTCGCACACGCCTGGCGCGGCGCTATCGTCGCCGCGCCGTCACGTCACATCACCGCACCGCTCGTCCCTCCCCTCCTTCACTCCTCTCCGCTCCTCGCGCGCAGGGCGGCCAGCCCAGCCATCCGCCACACGCCCGCGGATGTGAACCTGATCGCCTGTTCACGAAGGCACGATTCTTCGTTTGGGATTGGCAGACGCAGTAAGATGTGGCGCCCAGCCCGACAACCGCCCGGATTGACACGCCGGGCGTCGTGACCGATCGGACGTGCAGAAGGAGCACGCGATATGCGTTGGATATCTTCCTGTTCCGCGACCGGCGTCGCCTTGATCGCCTTCATCACCGCCGCGCCCGCGGACGCGCAGTTGATCCGCACGGCGAGCGGCGCGAACCCCGCGGCCATTCAGGCGACCGTCGATCAGTTCCGTGGCGATCTCGGCGGCGCACTGAATCCCAACACGCCCGGATCGCAGCCCGCGGGACGCCGCGAGATCAACTGGGACGCCGTGCCCGACGCGAGCGCCGCGCCGAATGCGCTGCCGGCGAATTTCTTCAACGCGACCAGCCCGCGCGGCGTGATCATGTCCACGCCCGGCACCAGCTTCCAGGTCAGCATGGACGATAACGTGCCGGCCGACGCCGATCCCGATCTCGTCCGCTTCTCCCACATCGTCGCCGGCTACGGCGCGGCGTTTCAGACCTTCTCGGCGCAGCGCCTGTTCGGCGCGATCGGCAGCACCATCACCGACGTCACGTTCCACGTGCCGGGCAGCCTCGCGCCCGCGACGGTGAAAGGCTTCGGCGTCGTCTTCACCGACGTCGACGGCGCCGCGACGACCAGCATCGAACCCTTCCGCGCGGACGGCACGTCGCTCGGCGTCTACACGGCGCCGTCCGGGGCGATGTCGTTCGTCGGCGTCAGCTACTTCGACGCGTACACCGTCTCGCGCGTCCGCATCACGAGCGGCAACAGCGCATTCGGCGCCGCGGACAGTCCCGCGACGGACGTCGTCGCGATGGACGATTTCATCTACGGTGAGCCGCAGCCGCAGGCGATCCAGTTCCAGTTCACGAAGGACACGCACGCGGAAACCGACGGCGTGGCGTTCAACGTCACGCTGACGCGCTCCGGACCGACGGCCGGTGGCGCGTCCGTCGACCTCGCGCTGAGCGGCACGGCCGGCAGCGGCGTCGACTTCACGATCGGCCCGCTCACCGTCCCGTTCATGGTGGGATCGGCAACGGCGACGTTCTCGATCACCATGTTGAACGACGCGTTCATCGAAGGCCTGGAACTGGGCTACGTCACGCTGCAGAATCCGTCCGCGGGCTACGTCATCGGCCCGAAGGATCGGTTCACGCTGGTGGTCGTGGACGACGAGCTCGCATCGCCGACGGCGTATGCGTCGACAACCACGAACCGCCTCGTGAGCTTCTCGACGACGGCGGCGGGCGCGCTGTCATCGAACGTGCCGATCGTCGGCCTGCAACCCGGCGAGACGCTGCTCGGCGTTGACTACCGTCCGGCGAACGGTCAGCTCTACGGCCTGGGCAGCACGAGCCGGCTGTATCAGATCGCGCCGGGTCCCGCCGAGGCGACGGCCGCGGAAGTCGGCACCGGGCCGTTCACGCCGGCGCTCTCCGGGACGACGTTTGGCTTCGACGTCAACCCAATGGCGGATCGCATCCGCGTCGTCAGCGACACGGGCGTCAGCTTCCGCCTGAACCCGGACACCGGCGCCGTCGTCCAGGTCGACACTGCACTGGCGTACGCCGCGGCCGACGTCAACGCGGGACAGGCGCCGGCCGTGACCGCGGTCGGCTACACGCACAACGTGCCGGGCTGGGACGTCACCACGCTCTTCGGCCTCGACGCGCAGACGAACTCGCTCGTCGTCATCAATCCGCCGAACGCGGGACAATTGCAGACGATCGGCCCGGTCGGGATCGACTTCATCCCGGGCGGCAGCCTCGACATCTCGCAAGGCAGCGAGATCGCCTTCGCGCTGCTCAAGTCGGCGATCGATCCGACGACGCACTATCTCTATCTGGTGGATCAGACGACCGGTGAAGGCGAGCTGATGGATCTCGTCGCGCCGGCGACGCCGCTGACGTACACCGGCTTCGCGCTGATCCCGAATGGCGTGCTGCGCTTCACCAACGCGATTGGCGCGATGGTGACGGAAGGTCAAGTCGCGCAGCTCTTTATCGAACGCGTCGGCGGAAGCCGCGGCACGCTGGCGGCGACGCTGACACCTGCGGGCGGCAACGCCGTGCCGGGCGTCGACTATGTCAATGCGTTCGCGACGATCAACTTCGCGGACGGAGAGGTCGGCCCGAAGCCGATCGCCGTCACCACGCTGGACGACGCGGCCGCGGATCTCGGATCCATTGCGCTGCTCAATCTCGTTCCGCAGCCGTTCGGCGCGCGGACGCGCCCGGATTCCAGCACCGTCAATATTGTCGACAACGATCAACCGCTCCTGACGATCAATGACGTCGCGGTGATCGAAGGCCACGGCGGCACGACGAACGCGGTCTTCACCGTCACGCTGTCCGGACCGGCGGCGGCGGTGGCGCGCGTGAACTACGTCACGACGAGCGGGACGGCGTCCGCGAACACGGACTATCAGCACCAGTCGGACCTGGTCGTGTTCCAACCGGGCGAGACGATGCAGCAGATCGTCGTGCCGATCGCCGGTGATCTGCAGGTGGAAGCCGACGAGACCTTCTTCGTCAACCTGTCGCTGCCGGTCAGCGCGGCGATCGCGGATGCCCAAGGCGTCGGCACGATCACCAACGACGACACGCAGCAGACGTATTACTTCGCGGAAGGCGCGACGGGGAACTTCTTCACCTTCGACATCGCGCTCGCGAACCCGAACGCGGGCCACGAGAGCATCAACCTGCGCTTCTTCAAAGAAGGCGGCGCGCCGCCGGTGGACGTGCCGATCGACCTGACGCCGTTGTCGCGCCGGACGATCCGCGTGAACAACCTGCCGGGCCTGGGCAACCTGGCCGGCCTCTCGACGCTCGTCACGTCGCCCGAGCCCATCGTCGTCGATCGCACGATGCTGTGGGACGAGTCCGGCTACGGCGGCCACAGCGGACGCTCGACGCAGACGCCCAGCTTCCGATGGTACTTCGCGGAAGGCGTGCAGAACGCGTCGCTGCCGCAGACGGGCAGCCAGCCGTTCTTCGACACGTTCCTGCTGATCGCGAATCCGCAGCCGGCGCCGGTGACCGCGACGGTGCGGTTCCTGCTCGAACCGTCCGGCGTTGTGACGAAGACGTACGACCTGCTCGCGAGCTCGCGGCTCACGATCTACGCGGGCGGCATTCCGGAGATCGTCGCGCGCTCGTTCGCGGTGGAGGTCTCGGCGACGCAACCGATCCTGGCCGAGCGGTCGACGTACTTCGGTGCGGCGCGCTTCTGGGATGGCGGTCACGGGTCCACGGGCGTGCCCGAGCCGTCGACCACGTGGTTCCTGGCGGAAGGCGCGACGGGGCCGTTCTTCGAGACATTCCTGGCGCTGGCGAATCCGAACGAGGAGCCGGCCACGGCGACGGTGCGCTACCTGTTGTCGTCCGGCGTGGAGATCACCAAGGTCAAGCCCATCGCCGCGGGCGCGCGGCTGACGATCAACGTCGAACAGGACGACCCGGGCCTCGCCAACGCCGCCGTGTCGACGGTCATCACCAGCGATCGGCCGATCACCGCCGAGCGGATGATGTACTGGCCGGATCCCGTGACGTCGTGGCATGAAGGGCACAGCACGTTCGGCGTGACGGCGCCGGGCCTGCACTGGGGCCTGGCGGAAGGCCGATCGCGCGGCGCCCTGAATTACGAGACGTACGTGCTGATTGGCAATCCGAACGGGACGGCTGCGGAGGTGAGCGTGCGCTTCCTGGCCGACACCGGCGCCATCTTCGATCGCAACTACTCGATCGCGGCGCACAGCCGGTTCAACCTGCACGTGAACACGGACGTGCCGGAGCTGGCGGGCCGCGACTTCTCCACCGTCGTGCATGTGACGAACGGACAGCCGATCGTCGTCGAAGGCGCGATGTACTGGGACACGCTGGGCATCCGTTGGCTCGGCGGCAGCGCGCTCGTCGCGACGCCGCTCGTGCCGTAGTCACACGCGTGCGCGCCGCGTGTGCGTGCGGTGCCCGCGTGCCGGGCCGCACACGCGCGCATGCGGCGCATCTGTCCGTGTCGTCGTCCGCCGCGTCCACCGATGCGGCGGCGACTCATCCTCGCGCGGCTTACGGAAGGCTTTGACCGGCCGCACGAACCGCGATAGGATCCGAGGCCTTTCACCGCGTGAGGCTCCGCTCCGTGATCTCGACCCCACCTCTCCTCGACACGTCTTTTCCGGCGCTTGCGCGTCTTCGCCGCGGCAAAGTCCGCGATGTCTACGAAGTGGATGACAAACATCTGCTGATCGTCGCCACCGATCGGATTTCCGCCTTCGATTACGTGCTTGGGTCGGGCATTCCGGACAAGGGGAAGGTGCTGTCGCAGCTCTCGACCTTCTGGTTCGGGCTGCTGGGCGACGTCGTGGCGCACCATCTGGTGTCGGCGGACGTGCGCGACTATCCGGCCGCGCTCGCACCGCACGCGGACGCGCTGCGTGGACGATCGATGCTCGTGCGTCGGACGACGCCGCTGACGATCGAATGCGTCGCGCGCGGCTACGTCTCCGGATCGGGCTGGAAGGACTACGTCGCGACGGGTCGCATCTGCGGGATCGCGCTGCCGCCGGGTCTGCGCGAGAGCGATCGGCTCCCCGCGCCGATCTTCACGCCGGCGACGAAAGCCGAGAGCGGGCACGACGAGAACATCGACGAGGCGCACGCGGTCGCGCTGGTCGGCCGTGACGTGTTCGATCGGGTGAAGGCGCTGACGCTGGAGCTGTACGCGCGCGGCGCGGCGCATGCGGCCTCGCGCGGCATCCTGCTCGCCGACACCAAATTCGAGTTCGGCCTCGTCGAGACGGACGGCCGCCAGGAGATCATTCTCATCGACGAAGCCCTGACGCCGGACTCGTCCCGCTTCTGGCCGGCCGCCGGCTACGCGCCGGGCGGTCCGCAACCGAGCTTCGACAAGCAATACGTGCGCGACTATCTGGAATCGATCCGGTGGAACAAGCAGCCGCCCGTGCCGTCGCTGCCGGACGAAGTCGTCGCGCGGACGCGCGACAAGTACCTGGAAGCGTTCCGGCTCCTGACCGGCCGGGATCTCGAGGGTTAAGGCCGTGCGAGCGCAGTTGGACGCGCTGGTGCGCGAGATGGTCGAAAAGGGCATCCTGTACGAGGACGCCCTCCAGGAATTCGAGCGCCGCTACATCTCCTGCGCGCTCGAGCAGACGCGCGGCAGCATCGGCGAGGCGGCCGATCTGCTGGGCATCCACCGCAACACCCTCAGCCGGAAAATGGCCGAATACAAGCTCGACGGGCGCCGCGCCCGCCGCGGCTGACGCCAGACGTCTTGACGGGGTCCGAGGCTCCGCCTCGTGAGACGTCTTGACACTATCCGCACGCCCTTTATAATTAGCAGTCGCCTGGCTTGAGTGCTAGCAGTCAATACCCTCGACTGCTTGTCCGTGGGAGTCACCCCCCGCGGGTGAAGAGAACGGCCTCACAACGGGCAGTGGTTGCGGCCTCGGGTTCGAGGCACCCCTTTTGTCGCCCGCGGCGCGGGCATGGCAACGAACACGCTGGAGTTTCCCAACATGAAAGTCAGACCGTTACATGACCGGATCATCGTGCAGCGCCTCGAAGAGGCCGAGCAGGTTCGCGGCGGGATCATCATCCCGGACACGGCGAAGGAGAAGCCTCAAGAAGGCAAGGTGATCGCCGTCGGCGCCGGCAAGATCAAAGACGACGGCACGCGGCTCGCGTTGGACGTCAAGGAGGGCGACACGATTCTGTTCGGCAAGTACTCCGGCCAGGAAATCAAGATCGATGGCGAAGAGTACTTGATCATGCGCGAAGACGAAATCCTGGCGATCCTGGACGACGGGTCGAAGAAGAAGTAACGCGGAGGAACGACGATCATGGCAAAACAGATTGTGTACGGCGAGAATTCGCGTCAGGCGATTCTGCGCGGCGTGAATCACCTGGCCGACGCGGTCAAGGTCACCCTTGGCCCCAAGGGACGCAACGTCGTCCTCGACAAGAAGTTCGGCTCCCCCACCATCACCAAGGACGGCGTGACGGTCGCGAAGGAGATCGAGCTCAAGGATCCCCTCGAGAACATGGGCGCCCAGATGGTGCGCGAAGTCGCGAGCAAGACGTCGGACATCGCCGGCGACGGCACGACGACCGCGACCGTTCTGGCGCAGGCGATCTTCCGTGAAGGCGCGAAGAACGTCGTGGCTGGCGCGAACCCGATGGAACTGAAGCGCGGCATCGAGAAGGCCGTCGAAGTCATCACCGACGAGCTGAAGAAGTTCTCGAAGCCGGTCAGCGGCAACATGATCGCGCAGGTCGGCACCATCTCGGCCAACAGCGATCAGACCATCGGCAAGATCATCGCCGAAGCGATGGAGAAGGTCGGCAAGGACGGCGTCATCACCGTCGAGGAAGCGCGCACGCTGGAAACCTCGCTGGAAGTCGTCGAGGGCATGCAGTTCGATCGCGGCTACCTCTCCCCCTACTTCGTCACCGACCCCGAGCGCATGGAAGTGGTGCTCGAGAACCCGGTCATCCTGATCCACGAGAAGAAGATCAGCTCGATGAAGGACCTCCTGCCGCTGCTCGAGCAGGTGGCGCGCCTCGGTCGTCCGCTCCTCATCATCGCGGAAGACGTCGAAGGCGAAGCGCTGGCCACGCTCGTGGTCAACAAGCTGCGCGGCACGCTGCAGGCGGCGGCCGTCAAGGCGCCGGGCTTCGGTGATCGCCGCAAGGCGATGCTCGAAGACATCGCGACGCTCACGGGCGGACGCGCGCTGACCGAGGACCTCGGCATCAAGCTCGAAAACATCAAGATCGAAGACCTCGGCAAGGCGAAGAAGGTCACGATCGACAAGGACAACACGACGATCGTCGAAGGCGCGGGCGCGCACGCGGCGATTGAAGGCCGCGTCAAGCAGATCCGCGCGCAGGTCGAGGACACCACCTCGGACTATGATCGCGAGAAGCTGCAGGAGCGGCTGGCGAAGCTCGTGGGCGGCGTCGCGGTGATCAAGGTCGGCGCGGCCACCGAGACCGAGATGAAGGAGAAGAAGGCGCGCGTGGAAGATGCCATGCACGCCACGAAGGCGGCCGTCGAAGAAGGCATCGTGCCGGGCGGCGGCGTGGCGTTGATCCGCGCGAGCAAGGCGCTGGAAAGCCTCAAGCTCGATGTCGCCGACCAGCAGGTGGGCGTGAACATCATCAAGCGCGCGATCGAAGAGCCGCTCCGCTGGATCGCGGCGAACGCCGGCCAGGAAGGCTCCATCATCGTGCAGAAGGTGAAGGACAGCAAGGACGCCGATTTCGGCTACAACGCCGCGACCGAGACCTACGAGAACCTGGTGGCCGCCGGTGTCATCGACCCGACCAAGGTCGTGCGCACGGCGCTCCAGAACTCGTCCTCGATCGCATCGCTGCTGCTGACGACGGAAGCCCTCGTGTCCGAGATTCCGGAAGACAAGAAGGAAGCGCCGGCGCCCGGTGGCGGCGGCATGGGCGGCATGTACTAAATCGCCCGCCCAACGATCGATCCTCCGCGATCGATCGTTCGACCGTCGTTCGTCCGCTCAACGGCCCGGCCTCATCGCCGGGCCGTTGGCGTGTTCAGCCCTCCACGCTCGCCACGCCCACGTCTGCGCACCTCGCACATGTGCGACGTGACGAAGTCGATAGGTCGTCCGTCGAGTAACGCCTTGGCCCGGTCGAAGGGATGACTCTCGTTAGCCGCGAGCATCGCGCGCAGCCTTTGCACGTGGCGAATCGCCTGGAGACACGGGCTGTCGCTCCGCCCACGTGAGGAGCCCGTCGAGCGCCGGGCACAGGGACTGCCCCCACTCGGTCAGGTGGTACTCGACCTTCGGCGGCACCTGTGCGTGGACGATGCGCACGACGATGCCGTCGCGCTCGAGCTGCCGAAGCTGCTGGATCAGCATCTTCTGCGAGATGGCTGGAATCGCGCGCTCGAGATCCGAGAAACGCAGCGTCCGACCGCCGAAGAGATGGAAGAGGATCACGAGCTTCCAGCGACCTTCCAGCATCCGGATCGCGTGCTCGATCCCGACGGCCGCCGACGCGGGCGTGTGTTGCCGCTCACTCATAAGTCAGTAGCTTACTTTATCGTGCGTTCTTGCGGTTTCGTCAGGTCCTCCCTACAGTGATCTTCATGACGACGACTGCGGACTCCTCCAACCTGCCTCCACCCGTTGCGGCCTACTTCGCCGCGGATACGACCGACGCCGAGGCCGTGGCCCAGTGTTTTACTGACGGCGGGGTCGTCATCGACGAACGCCACGAGCACCGGGGCCGCACGGCCATCGCGCGATGGAAGGCCGAGGTGTCCGCGAAGCTCCGCTACACCGTCGAGCGGCTCGGCGTCCACATCTCCGGGGACCAGACCACGGTGACCGGCCGCGTCACGGGAGACTTCCCGGGCAGCCCCGTCGAGCTCCAATACCGCTTCACTCTCGAGGGTGACAAGATTGCCCGGCTCGAGATCGCACCGTGAGCTTCGATCTTGAACTGACCGGTCACCGCGCACTCGTCACCGCCGGCACCAAGGGCGTCGGGGCGGCCGTCGTCGATGCGCTGCGCAACGCTGGAGCGATCGTCGTCGCGACGGCACGTACGATTCCCGCTGAGGCACCCACTGGCGTGTCCTACATCGCCGCGGATATGACGACGGCTGCGGGCTGCGCGACCGTCGCGCAGGGTGTCCTCGATCGCCTCGGGGGGATCGACATCCTCGTGAATGTCCTTGGCGGGTCACAGGCACCGGCTGGCGGATTCGCCGCGCTCGATGACACGGCCTGGGCGAAAGAGCTGGATTTGAACCTGATGCCCGCCGTCCGCCTCGATCGCGCACTGCTGCCGTCGATGCTCGCGCAACGCGGCGGCGTCATCGTGCACGTCACCTCCATTCAGCACGAGCTCCCGTTGCCGGAATCCACCACGGCCTATGCCGCCGCGAAGGCGGCGCTGTCCACCTACAGCAAGGCGCTCTCGAAGGAAGTGAGCCCCAAAGGCGTCCGGGTGGTTCGCGTCTCGCCGGGCTGGGTCGAAACGGAAGCGGCCGTCGCGTTGGCCGAGCGGCTGGCGAAAGAAGCCCACACCGACTACGACGGCGGCAAGCAGATCATCATGCGGTCGCTCGGCGGCATTCCGCTTGGACGCCCTGCCAAGCCGAGCGAAGTTGCAGATCTCATCGCGTTCGTGGCCTCTCCGCGGGCGGGTTCCATCACGGGCACCGAGTACGTGATCGACGGCGGAACGGTTCCCACGGCCTGACGAACCGACTCCTGCGGCAACACTGTCCGGCGAGCACGCCCTTCACTGCTCTACTCGATCGCATTCTGTGGCGATCGCTTCTCTGGCCGATCGCACGCCGCCGGCGCGCTCCGTGTCATAGATGGAGCAATCGTCGCGCGACGAATTGACGAGCCTCTGCGCGCACGCTATCGTGGCCCTGCTTCCACCGCGGCCACGTTCACACGAACGACGGTCCGCGCTCCCGGATCACACAGGCCGCTCGACGATCGAGTCGGGATGGCCGACCCGGGATGACGCGGCCGCGGCCCGCACACGTCCTTCAATCCGGCCTCACCCGAAAGGAGCTGCCACTCCCGCGTACCGATCGTGTGTCCGCTGACCGTTTCACGACCCAAGGAGGTTGCATGTTCTTCAGGCCCCGTCGATCCGGCGCGCGATCCGTCGTGCGCGCCGCGGCCCTCATCCTGTCGGCCCCAGTTCTGTCGACCATTGCCCTGTCGACACTTGTCCTGTCGACGCTGTCCGCCGGCGTCGCGCACGCGCAGGTCGCCAGCGCGCCCTTCAACGTCACGAATCCCGCGTACGGCGCCAACGGCAACGACACCGCGGACGACACGCAAGGCATTCAGAACGCCATCAACGCCGTGCCGTCCAGCGGCGGCGAAGTCTACATCCCCGCGGGCACGTATTACCTGAGCGGCCCGCTCACCGTGTCGAACAAACCCATTGCCTTCCGCGGCGAAGGCGCGCGCGTCACGAATCTGATCCGCAGGGGCGCGGGCGACGGCATCGTCTTTACGTCCAGTTCGTCGGTCAACCAGGGCTTTGCCGTGCGCTCGATGTCCTTCCTCCGCGAGGACGGCGGCGGCGGCGCGGCGATCAGCGGATCCTGGCCCACGCCGGGCGCCTACGCGTCGCTCGGACCGGTCACCGCGACCATCCACGACGTCCACATCAGCGCGATCCCCTGGGACTACAACGGACGCTTCTGGCGCGCGGGCATCGTGCTCCACAACGTGACCAACGCCAAGATCTACGCGTTCAACATCCACATGACGCAGTCGTGGCCGCACGCCGGCCAGCCGGACATCGAGACCGGCATCGACATCAAGGGCGCATCGATCAACGTGCAGATCAGCGATGGCGACGTCAGCCGCATGCATCGCGGCGTCACGGTGCGCGATCAGAGCGAGGCGATCTTCATCAAGGACGTCGAGACCGGCGAGGGCGAGTACGGCTTCCATCTGTGGAACGCCGGACGCGGCTCGGTCATCAGCGGCTGCCACGCCAACATGGCGAACGGCATCCGCGTCGAGAACACGAGCGACGTGACGATCTCGAACAATCTGCTCTTCGGAAACTTCGGCGCGGAGAAGAACGCGATCAAGATCGTCAACCAGTCCTGGGCGCACGGCGCGCGCTTCCGCATCACCGGCAATGTGATGCACGCCCTGTCCCCCATGTCGAACTTCGGTATCGTCATCGACGGCTATTCGACGGAATCGCTCATCCAGGGCAACTCCACGTCGGGCATGGACGTCGGCATCTGGCTGTTCAATCCGAACACCACGCACTACATCGTGAGCGGCAACCGGAACTGGGCCTCGCCGAACACGTTCATCGATGGCGGGGCCGGCACGCTCAACGTCGACAACCACTGACGCGGCGCAGCACCCGTCCGCAGCATTCATCACGATTGGAGGCATACATGACGATCAGATGGTCCGCAACCACCGCGCTGAGCGTGTGGCTGCTGATGACGATGACGTCGCCCGCGCAGGCGCAGAACCCGTACAACGTCCGCATCGCGTCGCCCGTCGCCGCGACCGGCAACGGCAGCACAGACGACTGGCAGGCGTTCACGAACGTCATCGCGTCGATTCCCGCGAGCGGCGGCGAGGTCTACATCCCCGCCGGCACGTACTACTTGTCGAAGACGCTGGACATCCAGGGGAAGAACATCGCGTTCCGCGGCGAAGGCCAGGGCATCACGAAGCTGGTGTTCTACGGCGGCAGCACGAACGGCATCCAGTTCTCGTCGAACGCCTCGCCGCACTACACGCTGACGGTGCGGCGCCTGTCGGTGCTGCGAGGCGCGGGCGCGGACGGCGCGGGCATCCAGGCAAAGTGGCCGCAACTCGTCTCCCCGATGGGCTATCAGAACGGCGGCGGCCTGACGGCGATCATCGAGGACGTGCAGGTGGGCGTCCTGTCATGGCCGGCCACGGGCGTCCACTGGCACTTCGGCATCCAGTTGTCGAACGCGACGAACGCGAAGATCAGCCAGTTCAGCATCCAGACCGGCGGCATTGCGGGGATCCAGATCGCCGGCAACCTGCCGCCGCAAGGGGCGGGCGGCAAGTCGGTGGACGTGCAGATCCGCGACGGCGACATCACGAGCGTCACCCGCGGCATCGAGTCGAAGGACAACAGCGAAGCCGTCCAGATCAACAGCGTCGTCGTGCGCGAGTCCGTCTGGGGCGTCATCTTCTGGACCAGCGACGGACAAGGATCGCTCGTCGCGAACTGCCAGATCCACGCGTCGAACACGGGAATCCTCGTCCAGGACGCAAGCCACATCGCCATCACCAACAACGCCATCTGGCGTCTCGGCGCCGAGAACTTCGCCGGCATCTCGATCACGGACGGCGGCGGGCCGATCGGCAAGGGCTATCGCGTCATCGGCAATTCGATTTTCGGGCCGCTGCGGACGCAGCAGCGCTACGGCATCCTGCTGCGCGGCAACGTCCGCGATTCGGTGATCCACAGCAACATCAGCCAGAACATGTTCTACGGCATCTGGCTGGACGGCCCCGGCGTCATGGGCAATCACGTCTGGTCGAACATCAACCGCTGGATGGATGGCGCGGCCATCCCGCCCAACGCCGCCAACTACTTCGACGACAACTGGTAGGCGCGTGGACCGCATGTTTCCAGCGAGTCACAGGAGGTTCTTCATGTCGCGATCATGGTTCCGGTCCTTGCGCACGCTCATCGTGGCGCTCGGCCTCATGCCCGGTCTGACGGCCGCGGCCGACGCGCAGCCGTTCGGCCATGACAACATCACCGCATACGGCGCCAACGGCTTCGACACGGGCGACGATTGGCAGGCGATTCAGAACGCCGTCAACGCGATCCCGCCCGGCGGACGCGGCGCGATCTACATCCCGGCGGGACGCTTTCTGCTCTCGAACACGCTGAACGTCCAGGGCCGATCGGTGGAGTTCCGCGGTGAAGGTCAGGGAATCAGCAAGCTGGTCTGGTATGCCGGGTGGAACGGCATCCAGTACGGCTCGTCCGCGCAGCCGGACAACACCGCGCAGGACACGCTCACCGTGCGATCGCTCTCGCTCCTGCGCTCCAACAGCAGCGGCGGCGCAGCTATCACGGCGACGTGGCCCAAGCAGCGCCAGTACATGTGGCACGGCAACGGCGGCGTGGCGACGGCGCTGATCCACGACGTCCACATCAGCTCGGACCCGTGGCCGTCGCCCGGCGAGGGCTCGTACTGGTGGTTCGGCATCCAGTTGTTCAATGCGACGACGGCGAAGATCAGCGTCTTCAACATTCATGGTGGGAGCGACAACACGGGCGTCGCGGCGATTCAGTTGGACGGTGCGCCCGCGCTGCCGGACTGGCCGGGCGGCATCCCGCCGCCTCCGGACGTCAATCCGTACGGCAAGTCGATCGCGGTCTACATCCGCGACGGATCCATCAGCAAGTACGTGCGCGGGCTGGAGGCGAAGAGCTGGAGCGAGGGGATCCACTTCAACAACATCGACATCCGGGAAACGTCGTGGGGCGCGTGGTTCGTGAATCGCTCGGGGTCGACCGTCCTCTCGAACTGCTTCATCCAGTCGCGCGTGCGCGGGATCCTTCTCGAACACGGCGGCATCACCGTCGCGCACAGCACGATTCAGCAGTATCTCGACACGGACTTCGCGGGGATCGAGCTGATGAACGTCAACCCGTCCGCGCCGAACGAGCCCATCTTCGGGACGGTCTTCACCGGCAACACGATCGACTCGCCGGGCGGCGGCACGCAGCCGCGGAACGGGATCGTGCTGAACGGCAACGTGGACCTGTCGATCGTCCAGAACAACACGATCCACAACATGCACCGCGGCATCTGGATCATCAACGGGACGTTCGACGCGCAGGAGAACATGGTCGTCGGCAACCTGATCCGCGGCTGGACGATTGGCGGCGTCGTGGACGGCGGCGTGAACACGCGCCAGGCGGACAACGTCTGGTAGCGGCGCGGCCGACAGAACTGCCGACAGAGAGATGGACGTACGTCAGAAAGGCCCCGTGCGCGTGCGCGGGGCCTTTCCCTGTTTTCCGTTGAAATGCGGTCCGTTGAGATGCGGTCCGTGCCGCGCGGACTAGCGCAGCGTGAAGATGACGTCGATCAGCACCTGCACCGGCACCGCCTGACCGAGCCGCATGCCGGGACGGAACCGCCATTGGCGGACCGCCTTGATGGCTTCCTGGTCGAGCCCGAACGTGCCGTCGAGCGAGCGGTAGACCTGCGCCTGGTTGACGGTGCCGTCCGGCATCACGATCGCGGACACCCACACCGAACCCTGAATCTTCGCGCGCAGCGCCTCGGCCGTGTAGGCCGGCTTCTGCTCATAGATCAACACCGGGTCGGACACGCCGTTGCCGGGCTGATACACGCCACCGCCCGTGTTGCCGCCGCTGCCCGGCCCGAGACCCGAGCCGGAGCCCGGACCGATGCCGGTGCCCGTCCCAGAGCCGGCGCCGCCGCCCGTGCCCGATCCCTGTGAGGTCGACAGGCTGGGGAGCGTGGGCGCGCCGCTGATGATGCCGACCTGCGCCTGCTCGCCGACCGCCATCTGCTTGGCCGAAATCGTCAGGTCAACCGGCGGAGGCGGCGTATCGTTCTTCGCGATCTGCTTCGGCGCTTCCATCGGTGTCGGCTTGGCGACCGGCACCGTCAACTTGTCCTTGCCCGGCGATTCGGCGCGCCGCGGCGGCTCTTTCATCTGATTGCCACCGCCGCCACCGCCGCCCCCCGGTCCCGCCTGGGCAATCCAGACGATGCCGTCGGGGTTGAAGTCCTCCCTCAACGGGGCGGAAATCGGGGACGGCTCGATATTGGCGATGATGACGAGGAACGCGATGAAGAGGACGTGCCACGCGATCGAGACGCCAAACGCGCCGCCGAAGCGTTGCCCGCGTTTCTCGAAGAGGAACTGAGGCCCTCGCGGGTGTTCGTGATCCAGATGGACCGTCACATACCCGGAGTCTGCCGGCGGTGGGGCTGGAGCTGACGTCTGCGGGTGCACGCTCATGGCCTGAAGTCTTGTGTCCATTCTGAACGAGGCCCCCGGCCAAGTTCAACCGCAAATCGAGTGCAAAAGGAATGCCCCGACCCGCCGGTGCGAACCCGGCCCAAATGTGCTTACCTCGATCAGACGCGGGCCCGCGGGCTTTGGATGGCGTCCTGTGTCCAGTACACTCATTGCACTCCATCCGACACAAGACAAACTGGGCGGTTCGTCCCAGGTGTTTCGCTGACGGCCAGCCGACAGCCCCGTCGGCGGCCCCAAATCAACGCCAGGGCATCAGCGCCAGTCGGACGAGCCGCCGCTGGACGCCAGCACGTCCGCGGACGCCTCGACCGTGTCCTCCCGTTGCCAGTACAGCCGCAGCAACTGCCACGCGAGGCCGAGCTCGAACGTGCGGAGCAGGCGGCGCCGCAGGCCGCGGTTGGCCTGGCGGCCGCCGACGAGGTCCGCCATGATGGCGCGGACCGGTGCGCTGCGGTGCAGCGCCTCGATGAGGAGCCGGGTGAACCGTCCGCGGAAGAATCCAGCCTTCAGCCGCGCCGCGTGCGCGAGCTCCGGATAGATGTCCGCGCGCAGCCGCGCCGTGTAGGCCGGCGCGTAAGCCGACGGCGACTCGATCAGGCTCTCGGCGGCGTAGAGTCCCGACTGCAGCGCGAAGAAGATGCCTTCGCGCGTGATGGGATCGACGAGGCCGGCCGCGTCGCCCGCGAGCAGCCATCCACGTCCGGCGGGCTGTTCGCGCTGAATGGCGGCGGGACCGAGCGACGGAATGGGCCACGAGTACGGCGTCAGCTCCGCGCCGGGCGCGAGGCGCGCTTCGTCCATCCACGCGCGGCACGCCTCCTTCAGCGGCTCCGGCTGCGACGCGTCCGCCTGCGCGCAGATGCCAATCGCCAGATGATCCGGCCGCGGGAACGACCAGAGATAGCCGGCCGGGCGCGACGAGAACCGGATATCGATGACGGAGGATGAGACACCGTGCGCGTAGTAGCCGGTCGCGATCGACAGCTCCGCGCGCGTGAATGCCTGCGCGACCGTGCGGCGGACGAGGCTGTTCGCGCCGTCCGCGCCAATGACGACATCCGCGCGATGCGACGCGTCGCGTGTGCGGACGTCGACGCCGTCCGGCTGGACGTCGACCGCGGTCACGCGCGACGGGACGAGCCGCGCGCCCGCCTCCAGCGCGGCGTCGAGCAGCGCGCGATCGAACACGGCGCGGCTGACGACGACGAGCGAGCTGGCCTTCGAAAAGCCTTGCGCGTCGAGCGCCACGCGCGCTGTGCGCTCGCGATCATGGGTGCCGCCGGTGTCCGCGAAGACGGCTGCGGTAATTGGTACGCCCGGCACGCCGCGGCCGGCGAGGGCGTCGCCCACGAGCGCGAGCGCGCGGCCCGTCACGCCGCCGCCGCACGGTTTCTCCCGCGGATGCGATCCATCGAACAGCGTCACATCCGCTCCCCCGCGCGCGAGGGTCTTTGCGGCCACCGCACCCGCCGGTCCCGCGCCCACAATCGCGACCTTCATGTCTCCGTTCTCTCCACGCGCTCCACGTTCTCGGTCTCGCTCTTCGCCACGTCCGCTATCTGATTCTCTGCATGCAGATCGTCGCGGCTATCGGCTTTCCGCCTCGAATCCCGGGCGCGACCGCACCGTGACGCCCTCGCGCGCCACGCGGACGCGCAGCCGCCGCCATTCCGCGCGTCCTTTGGGGAACGGCCGCGCGGGTGAGTAGCCGAGCAGGTATTGATGCCGCAGCTCGCCGGCGACGTTCGAGAGCTGCTCCTGCAGGTGCTTCACGTCCTTGACGTGGATGGTCCGTCCGCCGGTCGCCTCGGCCAGTTGCGCGAAGAGCGGCGTCGGCCGCTTGCGTCCGAAGGACACGGGATAGATCAGCACGTCGCTCCGGCGTGCGCGCGCGAGCGCATCCTCGGCGCGGACCTGGCTGCCGCGATCGTCGCCGTCGGACAGGATGACGAGCGCGCGACGGCCGTCCGCGGGCTCGATGCGTGCAAGGGCGTCGACGATCGCGTCGTACAAGCTCGTCGTGCCCCACGCGTCGACCGCCTCCAGCGCGCGCTGCGTGGCGGCGCGATCCTCGGACAGCGGCGCGATCGTCTCCACGCGGCTGCCGACGCCGATGATCATCGCGCGATCGCGCGGCGGCAGGGCGGACAGGAACGCGCGCGCCGCGGCTTTCATGACCGCCAGCGGCGTCCCCGCCATGCTGAAGCTGCGGTCCAGCGCGAGCGCGGCAGACAGCCCCATGTCGCCTTCCGCGAAGACCGACAGCACCTGCGGCCGCTCATCCTCGAAGATGGTGAAGTCCTCCTTCGTGAGGCCCTCGATTGGACGTCCCGAACGGTCGGTCACGGTCGCGTACACGTCGACGACATCCACCCGCGACACGAATTGCGCGTCGAGCGTCAGCCACAGGCACGCCACGAAGCTCAAAGACGTCAACAGCTTGCCCGCCAACAGCCTGTACACGTGTGGCGTACCTTCCGCATGCGCGCGCCGCGGCGACAGTCGACGGCGCTTTTTGCCGGTCGCGGGGCGATTTGCCCGCCACGGCTGGGGATTGGTGCTAAGATCGCAAATTGTTGCCTGTTTAGAAGGAGTACTTCATGGGCCGTATTGGCTTGCCGGAAATGCTCGTCATCCTGTTCATTGTCATCCTGATCTTCGGGGCGAGCCGCCTCCCGGACATCGGACGCGGCATTGGACGCGGGATCAAGAACTTCAAGGATGCCACGAACTCGAAGGACGGCTCCGAAAAGGACGCCTGATCACAGCACGATCCGCTGGTCGCCCAGCCGTCGCGTGACTCGCTCGCGATCCAGGTATTCCAGCAGGGGAATCGCATACTTCCGGCTGATGTCGTAGCGCGCCTTGAACGTGCCGACGTCGACCACCGCCCGCCCGTCCGGCGTCTGAGCCTTCAGCGCCTGCATGTCCTCCCGAAGGCGCTGCAATGCGTCCTCGTGAAAGACACAACTCCCCAGCTTCACCAGCTTCTTCTGCCGCAAGAGCATCGCCACCGCCCGCTCCGCGATCTGCGGTGACAGGCCCGTGTGCGTGGCCAGTTCCGGCACCTCCGGCGGCTTCAATCCGCCGTCCTTGATCGCCTGCTCCAGCCGTGCCACCAGTGCTTCGTCCGCGTCCGGCACGCGTACCTTGTGCGACGGCATCGCCAGACGGTCCCGCGCGATGACGCGCCGGTCCGCGGACAAGGCCTGCAGCACGTGATCGAACACGCGCGGCGCGACGCCCAGGCGATCGCGCGCCTCTTCCCGCGGCAGCCCCTCCGAGTCCGGCTGCGTCCGATGATGCGCCGCCACCAGCGCCAGCAGCTTCGTCGTCGCGCTCTCATACGCCGCGACTGACAGCAACAGATCGTGGATGCGGACCGCGCGCCGCTCGTGGACCAGCGTCTGCGCCAGCAGATCCGCTTCACGCGGCGTCAGCCCCAGCCGGCTGACCAGCGAGGACACCGTCAGGCCGGCGAGATCCGCTTCACTCAACAGCCGCTCCGTCGCCCGGCGCGACGCGTCGCCCGACGCCGCCGAGGCCGGCATGTCTGGCGCCGGCGCTCCCGGGGCGATGCCGGGCTCGATATCCAGCGCCGCGAAGCGCGCCTGACCGTCCGCCGTGCGAATGCCGCTGCGCGGCGGGACGGGATCCAGGATGACGCCCCCGCCAATCGTCATCGGCGGCGAATACGCACGCAGCACGAACCGATCGCCGCGCGTGACGACGACGGGCGATTCGAGCCGCACGCGCGCGTACGCGCGTCCCCCCGGCCGCACTTCCACCGTCGCCGCGGTCGCCGTCGGCGGACTGACGGGAATCAGCGGCCGCGGCTCGATCGTGCGCGAAATGGCGACGCGCCCCAGGGCCTCGCGCGTGCCTTGATGGAAGCGGACCCGCGTCCCGTGCGCCAGCGGACGCGCCTCGCCCAGCAGGTCGAAGACGACATCGCACCGCGTCGTCGGCGTGAACGCGCCCGGCGTGACGAGGACGTCGCCTCGTCCCAGATCGCCGACTTCGACGTCGGCCAGATTGACCGCGACGCGCTGTCCCGCCATCGCGATGTCATGGGTCGCACCGTGTACTTGAAGACCGCGCACGCGCACGGCGGTGTCCGCGGGGAGCAGCGTGACCGTCTGATCGACGGTCAGTCGTCCGGAGACGAGCGTGCCCGTAACGACGGTGCCGAAGCCGCGGACCGAGAAGGCGCGATCGATGGGTAGCCGCATCGGACCGTCCGTCCGGCGCACGTCCGCGTGGCTCGCGACGCGGCTCAGCGTCAGCTTCAGTGCGTCGAGCCCTTCACCCGTCCGCGCGGACACGGGCACGACCGGCGCGCCCTGGAGGAACGATCCCTTCACCAGATCGCGCACTTCGAGCTGCGCCAACTCCAGCATCTCCGCGTCGGCGAGATCGCGTTTCGAGAGGACGACGATGCCGGAGCGGACGCCGAGGAGGCGGCAGATCGCGAAATGCTCGCGCGTCTGCGGCATGACGGACTCGTCCGCGGCCACGACCAGCATCACCGCGTCGATGCCGGTGACGCCGGCCAGCATGTTGCGCACGAAGCGCTCGTGCCCCGGCACGTCCACGAACGCCATCATCGCGTCGCCCACCTGCGCGTGCGCGAAGCCGAGATCGATCGTGATCCCGCGCGCTTTCTCTTCCTTCAACCGGTCCGGGTCGATCCCCGTGAGCGCCTGGACGAGCGCGCTCTTCCCGTGGTCGATGTGCCCGGCGGTGCCAATCACGACATGACGCATAGGGAAGAGTTGTCAGTCGTCAGTTGTCAGTTGTCAGCAAAAAAACCCCGGACCCGGGACCCTGACCGCTCACGGACAATCGACGACCGGTAACTAATAACTGATCACTGACGACTGATAACTGACTACTTTCTTCTGCGTACCAGCTTGTTCGTCGCGCGCTCGCGGCGTCCGGGACGCTGCGCTTTCATGCGCGCGCTCTTGTGCGCTTCCTTTGCCTTCTGTCCCTTGGCCGCCTTGGCCTTCCGCCGCTCGGTCTTCGGCACCGCCTTGCTGCGGCGCGTGGACGCGCGCGGCCGGTCGGCGCGCAGCGCGTCCAGGATTTCGACGATCGCCAGGTCGACCTGACGCCGGTCCTGGTCGACGCGGCTCACCTGCACGCGGATCCGATCGCCGAGGCGATAGACCTTCTGGCTGTTCTCGCCGCGCAGGATGTGCGCCCGGTCGACGAAGCGATAGTAGTCGTCCGCCATGCTCGAAATGTGGACGAGGCCTTCGACGAAGTGCTCGATCAATTCGATGAACAGCCCGAACGGCGCGACGCCGGTGATGTAGCCGTCGAATTCGTCGCCGACCTTGTCCGCCATGAAGCGGACCTTCTTCCACTGCACCAGCTCGCGCTCGGCGTCGTCCGCGCGCCGCTCCATGTCGGACGCGTGCCGCGCCAGCTCCGGCAATTCCTCCTCGCGCTCGCGCAGCCGCTCCTCGCTCGCGCGTCCCTGCCGCTGCTCGCGCAGCGTGCGGTGGACGATGAGGTCCGGATAGCGCCGGATCGGCGAGGTGAAGTGCGTGTAGCTGGACGCGGCCAAGCCGAAGTGGCCCATGTTCTGCGGATCGTACCGCGCCTTCTGCATCGTCCGCAGCATGAGCACGGCAATCGCGCGCTCCTCGGGCGTGCCTTGAATGCGCTGCACCAGCCGCTGGAAGTGCTTCGGACGGACGGTTGCCGCCGCGGCGCCGAGGCCGTACCCGAGCGTCGAAATGAATTCCTCGAACTCCTCCACCTTCAGCGGATCCGGCGACTCGTGCACGCGATAGAGCGTCGGCGTGTGGGTCTCGTCCTGATGGCTCGCGACGGTCTCGTTCGCGAGCAGCATGAATTCTTCGATGATGCGGTGCGCGATGTTGCGCTCGGCCGCGAGGATCTCTTCGACCCGGCCCTGCTCGTCCAGAATCACCTGCGCCTCGGGCAGGTCGAAGTCGATCGAGCCACGCCGGCGCCGCCGCGCGTTGAGCACCTGGAAGACTTCGCCCATCAGCTCGAACAGCGGCACGTAGTCGCGATAGCGCTCGATCGTCGCGGCGTCGCGATCCGTCAGGATGCGATTGACGTCGGTATACGTCATCCGCTCGTTGCTGTTGATCACGCCGTCGTGCAGCTCGTAGCGGACCACCTGCCCCTGCTTGTCGATCTCCATCAGGCACGACTGCACCAGACGATCGACGTGCGGATTGAGGCTGCACAGGCCCGTCGCGAGCTCCGAGGGGAACATGTGGACGGCGCGCTCGGGAAAGTACACGGACGTGCCGCGCGCCTGCGCTTCGGTGTCGAGCGCGCTGCCTTCCTGGACGTAGTGCGAGACGTCGGCGATGTGGACGCCGAGCCAGTAGTGGCCGTTCGGCAGCCGCTCCAGCGTGATCGCGTCATCGAAGTCGCGCGCGTGCTCGCCGTCGATCGTGACCGTCGGCCACGGCCGGAAGTCCGTCCGGCCTTCGAGATCCTTCGCACGCACCTCCCCGCCGATGCGGCGCGCTTCTTCGACGGACTCGTCGCTGTGGCGATCGGGGATGTTGTGCTTGTGAATGATGATCTGCAGGTCGACGCCGGGATCGTTGATGTCCCCGAGCACCGTGATGATGCGGCCGACGGGATTGCGCGTGGACGTCGGCCAGCTCACGATCTCCAGCGTCACCATCTCGCCCGGCTTCGCGCCGCGCGTTTCCTGTTCGGGGATGTGGACGTCCATGAGGACGCGTCGATCGAACGGCACGACGTAGCCGAGCCCCGACGTGTCGAGCACGAAGCGGCCGACGATGCGCGAGGAGCTGCGTTCGAGGATGCGGATGACGCGTCCTTCGGGCCGCTGCCGCTCGCGGAAATGCTCGATGCGGACGACCACGCGATCGCCGTGCATCGCATCGTCCAGGTTGTTGCCCGCGACGTAGACGTCGCCGCCGACGCCGTGGAGCTGTCCCTCCGGCCGCACGAACCCGTAGCCCTGGGCGTTCACTTCAAGGCGCCCGACCACGAGGTCCATTTTCTCGGGGAGGCCGTAATGACGGCCCCGAGTCTCAATCAGCGTGCCGACGGACACCAGGTGTTTCAGGCGGCGGCGGAACGCGGCGCGCTCTTCGCGCGGAATCCTCAATGCTTGCAACAGTTCGCGGATAGTCGCCGGATGGTCCAGGCGCTCCCGCATCATCTGCAGGATCTGATCGTCTCCAAGCATGTCTAGCAGTCTATCTCCAAGCCCCCGGACTTCCCTACCGGCCGACGGCCGGTCAGGGTGAGACGCCCAAGGGAAATTTTGCCGGCCCTCCGGCCGGCGTGCGTGGCGCGCCGGGGTGTCATCCCCGTGACGCGTACGCGACAAGTCAAATAATTCAAACCCGTCCACAAGGGCGGGCGTCTACTGAAAGCGTGACCGACCACGACCTCGTCCGACGCGCCCGGGAGGGCGATCTGACAGCGTTCGAGACGCTGGTCGCCCGGCATCAGGCCGCGGCGCTGCGGGCGGCATTGGCGGCGGTCGGCCGCACGGCGGACGCAGAAGATGTCGTGCAGGAGGCGTGGCTGCGCGTCCACCAACGGCTGGATGAGTTTCGCGAGGACGCCGCGTTCAAGACCTGGCTGCTCGCCATCGTCTGGAACCGGGCACTGGATCGCCGCCGCCAGATGCTCCGCTGGCTGCGCCGCCTCGTCGATCTGGACGGCGAACGCCCCACGGACGGCGCGGGTCACGCGGACGCCGTCGCGTTCGTCCGCCACCCACCGGCCAGCGGTCCGCGGCAGGATCAGCAGATCGTCGACCGCGACCGCGTGGAACGGCTGCAGGCGCTGATTGGGACGCTGCCCGCGAAGCTGCGACATCCGCTGCTGCTGATCGCGTCCGGCGAGTACAGCTACGACGCGGTCGCCGCCGCACTGGCCCTGCCCGTCGGCACGGTGAAATGGCGCGTCTCGGAAGCGAGACGCCAGATACGAACCAAATGGCAACGCCTGGGATACGGCTATGACGGTCACCCCTGAACCCGATGCGCGCCTGGACGCGGCGATCGACGCGGCCGCGAACGAGCTGACGCGCGTGGACAACGCCGCGGACACCGTGCCGCACGTCATGACGCGGATCGCGTCCGCCGGACGTCCGGCGACACGCCGCGCCGGCTGGCAGTTCATCCCGGCGCAACTCGCGGCGTGCGGCGTCGCGGCCGCCCTGCTGATCGCGGCCGTCGTCGTCTGGCGGCCGTGGCAGGCCGCACCGACGTCCCGCCTGCCTGGCACGCCGGTCCTCACACGGCAGGACGTGCGTCCGCCTGGGGTCACGCCGCGCACGCCCGTCGAGCAGGTCAACGGGACCAGCGTCCTGACGTCGGCCGCGCGCGTCGAGACAGGACGCATCCAGACGGAGCGCGTCCGGCCGCGCCGCGCGTCCGCCCGCACGCTGGAACTGGAACCTCCAACCTTCGCGCTGCTGCCGACGGACGCGTTGACGTTGCCGCCCGCACGCGACCCGACCCCGATCGCGACGGAGATCGTGGAGATTGAAACCCTCGCGATCCCGCTCTTGACGCTGGACGCACTGCCGGCGCCATCACCAGTGGACCCGAAACGATGATCACCACGCACGCGACGCACGCGTTCGCTCAAGGAGCACACATGACGACCGGGATTTGCCTGATGAAGAGACTGTCGCGAAGGATGGGACATGCCGCGGCACTGATGCTGCTGGTCGCGGGAACTGTCGCCGCGCAGCCCGCGGCCCGGGAAGAGGGGGTCCGGGAAGAGGGTCAGCCGCAGCCTGGACAGACGGCCGCCCAGGAACGCGCGGCACAGGAACGCGGAACGTTGGCGTTGCCACCACCGGGGCCGGCACCGGTCTATGCGGGCGAGCCGCTGAACGTCCGAGTCGACGTGACGATCACCGATCAATCGGGTGCCGAAAAGCCCGTGGTGAAGACGATGAGCCTCATTGCGATCCACGGCGGCACGGGCCAGATTCGGACGGAAGTCACGATGCGCTCGCCGGGCAGCCAGATCGAGCTGCCGCTCTCGATCGACGTGTCGCCTCAGCTCATCGGGCGGGACCGGATCCGCGTCAAGTTGACGCTCGAATATCAGACGCACGCGAAGCTCGATCAAGGCATGCAGACGTCGAACGTGAAAGAGAGCTTCAGCTTCGCGCTCGACAACGGCAAGTCGCTGCGACTGTCGGAGTCCGCCGATCCCGCCTCGGATCGCAAGGTCTCGGTGGATGTGAAAGCGACGATCCTCCGATAGCTGCCACTCCGATAGCGGACCCCGCTCAGCGTGTCGCGGCCAGCACTTCGTCGATCAGCCGTGCGGCGTCGCCCGCGCGGCTGTTCGCGTCCTGGCTGAACTTCACCGCAAGCTGCTGCGCCTCGTTCACGAAGGCGACCGCCTGATCCAGCTTCTGCGACAGATCGACTTTGCTGTCCGCCTTGAGGCCGTTGCTGGCGGCTTCGAGCGGCGGCTTGCTGTATTCGAGATGACGGCTGGCGTTGCCGAAGTTCACGGTGTAGACGTTGACACGCGCGTCGAGAATCTGCGTGCGCGCTTCGAGGAGTTGCAATCGCAGGCTCTTCGCGGCCAGCTCCGTCCGCAAGGACGAGGTGCTGGACCAGCCAAAGATCCAGCCGGCGAGGGCCGCGAGCAGCACCGCGAGCCCAATCCACAGCCCAATCTTGAACTTGGTCATGGGGACAGATTGTAGCGTCGGAATTAGCCCAGCAACACAATCTGTAAATCACCCACGTTTGTGTCGGTCCGGCCGGTCCGGATCGCATCGCCCAGGCGGTCGAACGCGCGGAAGCTGTCGTTCTCGGCCAGCGCGGCGGCCAGATCGACGCCAGCCGCGGCCGCGCGCCGCCGCGTCGACGGATCCACCCACGCGCCGGCGGCATCCGTCGGCCCATCGATGCCGTCCGTGCCGACGCTCGCCGCGGTGATCCGCTCGTCCTCGTCCGTCATGTCGAGCGCCATCGCCAGCGCCAGCTCTTGATTGCGTCCGCCCACGCCCCGCCCGCGCACCGTCACCGTCGTTTCACCGGACGAGATCACACAGCACGGCCCGCCCCGCTCGTCGCGTATCCGCCGCGCGGTCCGCAGACAGCGTGACGCCGCCTCACGCGCCTCGCCGACGACCGGCGCGTCGATCACCGCGACGCGATATCCGCGCCGCTCGGCTTCGACGCGCGCGCCGTCCATCGCATCGCGGCGTCCGCCGATCAGCGTGAAGCGCGCCCGCGCGAGCCGCGCGTCGCCCGGCTTCGGCGTTTCGGCTTCGCGGCCATCCCGTCCGCGGGTGAGATATGCAACGACAGCCGCGGGCACGCGGTCGAGCAGGTGCAGACGTTCGAGCGCGTGGAAGGCGTCCGCGAAAGTCGTATCGTCCGGCACGGTCGGCCCGGATCCGATGACGCTCGGATCGTCCTCCACGGGTCCGACGACATCCGAGAGCGCGTACGTCTCGATGGGCCCGTTCGCGTGAGCGGCGAGGCGGCCGCCCTTCACGGCGGACAGGTGCTTGCGAATCGCGTTCAGCTCGTGGATGGCCGCCCCGCCGCGCAGCAGCGCCTGCGTCGCGTCGATCTTGTCCGCCAGCGTCAGGCCCTCGGCCGGCGCGGCGAGCAGCGCGGACGCGCCGCCCGAGAGCAGCAGGACGAGCGGCTCGTCCGCACGCGACGCGGCGGCGAGGCGCAGCGCTTCGCGTCCAGCCGCCTCGCTGGTGGTCGTCGGCAGCGGATGTCCAGCCAGATACACGCGCACGGACGCCGGCAAACCCTCACCCGTGTCCGACGCATGCGTGGTCGCGACGAGGCCGCGCGCGAGGGGCGCGCCGGTCGCCAGGTACGCGCGCATCATCGCGTCAGCGGCCTTGCCGGCGGCAATGACGGTTGCACCGTGCGCCGCCGCGGACGCTTCGCCGGATGACGTCCGGGGCGGCAGCGTTTGTGTCGTGAGCATCCGCGAGGCGAGAGCACGCGTCAGCAGACGCGCGGCGCTTGCAGCCGACACACCGGCCCGCACGATGGCCTCGATGTCCGTGGCTGCGATATTTGTCGAAGCGGAAGCTCGGGTCAGTGGTTCGTCTTCGGATCGGACCAGGACGAAAGGCGGGTCACCTGGTCGAACTGGCGGAGGAGGCAACTGACGACATGGTCGCAGTCACATTGCTCGCAGATGTGGTCCAGCCGCGCCATCGCCTGCGCCAAAGCACGCTCGACCTGGTCGATGGCGCCTTCGGAATAGTACTCGCGCTGTGCCTGAAGACAGCGCTGATGCTTCATGAACTCCTCGCGGTAGAACTCACGTCGCGAAAGAGGGAAGCGAGAGTTATGCGGCCGAGGCTCGGCCAGCAAACGCACCATGCGGTTTGTGACACGCGACATACGTTGCTGCAAGCTATCTACGGCAGTCTACCGAGCGCGGTCCGCGAATGTCAATACAACGATTTCCTTTCCGTCCCCATTCCCGACCTGTCCGGTCGTCGGGACGCGCGGTTGGTCCCTGGGACCTTGCCCCTGTCACCATTCATCTGGTCAGCAGTTCATCCCGTGGCGCGGGTGCGCGAACTCAGCGCTCGCGCCACGACGCGCCGAGGCCGGCGAGGCCGCCGATGAACGCGCTGAGCAGGACGATCAGGAGGAGGACGGTCCACGGAAGGAACGTGACGGCGGACAGCCCGAAGGCGTCCGCGACGATGTGGCCGTAACGCTGCGTGAACCAGGCGAACGCGGCCGCGAGTCCGACGAGCGCGAGAATGGCGCCGCCCGCGGCTTGCAGCACGCCTTCCATCACGATGGGTCCGCGGATGGCGCGCGGTGGCGCGCCGACGAGATACATGATGGCGATCTCGTCGCGGCGGGTCTGATAGGACAGGCGCAGCACGGACGAGATCGTCAGGAGGGCGGCGATGGCCAGGACGCTCGCGAGGACCGCGCCGGCGGACTGCATCAGGGTCAACCCGGTCAGCAGGCGGCCGATCACTTCGCGGTCGTAGCGCACGTCCGACACGACGCCGGTCGCCGACAGGACACCCGTCAGATCGCGCGCGGCCTGTTCGTGCTCGTCGCCGGGCCGGAGCTGCACTTCGAACGACGGCGGCAGGGCGTTCTCGCCGAGCGATTGCGTCAGGGACGCGAGGTCCGGCACGTCCGCCGCGAAGCGCCGCATCGCCTCGTCCGGCGAGATGAACGTCCGCGAGAGGACGATCGGACTGCGCGCGAGGATGGCGTCCACGCGCGCGCGCTGCTCGGGCGTGGCGCGCGCGTCCAGGAAGACCGTCAGCTCGGCAGCCGCGCCGAGCCGCTGGATGATCCCCGTCACGTTCGTGGACACGAGCACCGCCGTCGCCGCCACGAACACCGCCGCCACCGTCGTCACCAGCGCCACTGCGCTCGTCCGCCAGCCGCGGCGCAGGCCGCTGAGCGCTTCGCCGAACGAGAACTTGAGCAGCGCCTTCACGACGCCTCCGCGATTCGCCCGTGCTCCAGCGAGATCACGCGCCGCGCAAGATGCCGGATGAGCGCGCGGTCGTGCGTCGCGATGAGGACCGTCGTCCCGCGCGCGTTGATCGATCGGAAGAGGCTCATCACTTCGAGCGACAGCACCGGATCGAGATTGCCGGTCGGCTCGTCCGCGAGCAGGATGGCCGGATCCGTCACCAGCGCGCGCGCGATGGCGACGCGCTGCTGCTCGCCGCCCGACAGCTCCATCGGATAGGCCTGCTGGCGTTCGGCGAGATTGACCTCGTTGAGCGCCTGCTGCACCTTGCGCCGCACCTGGAATTCATTGATGCCCACGAGGCGAGGGATCAGCGCGACGTTGTCGAAGACCGTCTTGCGGGCAATGAGCTTGAAGTCCTGGAAGACGAAGCCGACCGTGCGGCGGTAGGCCTGCACCTGCGCGGTGCTCATCCGTCCGAGGTTGCGTCCGCCGACGATGATGTCGCCCGCGGTGGGGACGTCGGCGCGCAGCAGCATGCGCAGCAGCGTGGACTTGCCCGCGCCGCTGGGGCCGGTCAGGAAGACGAACTCTCCCTTCTCGACGCTGAAGGAGAGATCGTGCAGCGCGTAGACGCCGGGCCGATAGGCTTTGGAGACTCGAATCGCCTCGATCACGGAGTGGTCGCGAATGTGTGGTTGATGCCGGCGTGCCGGGGTCCTGCTCGGCGTGGCGAGTATACATCCGTTCGGCCCCGGATTTGCAACATGCGGACGCGAACGTGGTGAGGAGGTTTCCAGTGGCAAAGAAGTCGACAAAGAAGTCGAATGGTCGCACGTACAGCCGGAAGGCGTCCGAGGAGGTCGAAGAAGTGATGCACGAGCGGAAGCGCGGCACGCTGCGCTCGGGCTCCGGCCAGAAGGTGAAGAGCCGCAAGCAGGCGATCGCAATCGGCCTGTCCGAAGCGCGCGAAGCCGGCGCGCGCGTGCCCGAGAATCCCAACGAACCCAAGAGCCGCGGCCGCAAGAAGAGCACGCGCAAGACGACGACGAAGACCGCGCGGAAGACGAGCCGCAAGAAATAACGTCGAGCCGCGCGTCACACCGCACACAGAAAACGCAGATGGACGCCTCGGACGTTGTGACGCGCTTCACGACGTCCCGCGTCTAAACTCCGTACGCGGAATGGCAGCATGAGCCCGTGCCGCAGAAGAAGACTGAGCGGTTCGTTCGCGCCCGCTTATTGGTGGTCGTTGGCAATGGGCGACGGCTGAGACGACAATCGGACCAGGCGGGCAGCTTGGCGCAGCCCGCGGAAGATGCGGAGCAGGAAGAAGGCGCCGAGGCGGTAGACCGTCACGCAGATGATCACAGTGCCCAGCAGCAGACGCCAGAACGGCCAGCCGAAATCGAACTGGAGCGCGAGGTGTGCCAGGCGGTGGAGATGCTCGGGCACGACCGCGATCACTCGCGGGATGTAGAGTGCCAGGATACGAGCCAGATATGCCAGGAATATGAGCGAGCCTCCGGCATAGAAGCTGAACAACGCCACAAACACCGGGTGCCGCTGCAGGATTTCCGGCTTGCGAACGCCGCCCTGCTTGAATGCGCGCGCTAGCCAATAGCGCCAAGCTTCACCGGTCGAGCGATGGAGACTGGGCGTCCCCATAAGGTCCGTCAGAAGCCAGTAGCCATCGAACTTCAGAAACGGATTGAGATTGACCACTGTGCAGCCAAGGATGGCGTGCACCAGCAGACCGTAGAGATGGTCCCCCTTCACGAACCACAAACAGCAGCAAGCGCCTGAGAACAACAGGTGGAAGTAGACGCCGCCGGCATCGACCATCGCCCGCTGATAGCGTGACAGCGACCAGCAATCGGTCACATTGGCGTACGCGACTGGCCAGATGACGAAGAGCCCTATCCCGACCTCTCCGTGCTTGGCGCCGTACCGCTCACAGGCCGCCAGGTGTCCGAGTTCATGGAAGAAGATGGACACGAGGACCAGGAGCGTCGTGAGGAGATACTCCTGAGAGCCGGCCGCGCGGAGAAACATCGCAGCATCGTGAACCGTCCACGCGAAGAACATCGCGTGGACGACGATGATGAATCCCCACAGCCATAGCAGTGCGGCGGGCGCGAACAAGAGCTGAAGCCGCGACGTCAGCGGCAGGATGCGGCGCCGTGAGGCGAGCGGCAGACGCAGCGTGAGCGGACGCCTCTTCGCCGCCAGCCCCGTCCCTGCAATGACGCCATCTTCTTCGGCGCCCTCGCCGTCCGTGCGCACGAGAATACCGAGTCGGATCAACGCTTTTGCAAAGCCTGGCGCGCGATCACCCGACGTTTCTGTTCCGAAGCCGCCAGTCGCCAGGAACGTCTCGATGTCGGGTAACGCTCGCGGCTCACGGAGTTGTGTGAACAAGTCGACGGCGGTCTGATTGATCTCGAACCTGCGCTCCGCCACCACAAGCTGGGAGCGTGGCGTCCGACTCGCCGTGTCGAAGGCAGTGATGCGTGCGTCGGGATTGAGCACAAACCGCACGGGCTCGGTCTCAGACGCAAGATTGATCATGGGTCAGGCTCAAGAAAGCGACCGTCTGCGCAGAACTCGACAGCGACGTCCGACGCCGTGGTGGCGAAACCACCTCACGCGGATCGTCCAGGCATATCCATCCCCGGTATCGTGGGCGGGCCGACGGCTCGGCCCGCCGGCGCCGAGATCGCAAGGTCTAGTGGCAACCGATCCCGTTCGTGCATCCCGGGTTGTCGCCGGAGCAGCTCGCGGTGTTATCGCACCCGCGGTTTCCCGCTACCCCTTCGTCGATGTCGTCAATCGGGACGACACTGAACTCGAACCGGTCGTCGAGTTCGACGATGAGCAGTTCCTCACGGGGAACCAACGCGTCGTTCGCGTCTGATCCATTCGGTGTCTGGTTTTGCATTCGTGTGCTCCTCTCACTGGACGCAGTGTCCAGGGGCCGCGCTGACGATCATTCGTCAGCGCGCCGTCGTTTCCGCGCGCCGCAAGCGCTGCGCCTCCAGGTCGTACCGGTTCGCCGTGCGGTTCTTTACGTCCCAGACGGAGATGAGGGTCTTGCGAATCTGGAGCTTCTCAGGCGGGCAAGGGCGTTCTCCCGTTTCGACACGCGGCAACGGACAAGAACAACCCTGGCAGACCGGCAAATAGAAGCACCGCTTGCACGCGGTATCGTCTTCGAAGTACGGGGCTACCCACTTCAGCATCTTGTCGACATCGATCTCGGCACGGCCATCTCGCGTCATCTTTCCGACGATGTTGTGGTCCTTCGTGTCGAGGGCGATCGTACACTTCATGATCTTGCCGTCCGCACCGATCAAGAGATTGTGCGGACGTGCGGCGTAGCAGACATTCATCCCGTTCTGCGACTTCAAGTACGGCATCCGGCTCTCTGGATTGTGCCCCTGCTCGGCGGCCAGCACGTCGAGCCGCTGTCGCTGCGCTTCGCCGGAGAGTCCGCAGATCTGCAGGCTGTCGTCGTTCGTCCCGCCCCACCGGCCCACGGGATAGAACCGCAGCACAAAGCGCTTGTCGTGCTTGAATTCGGCCATCGCCTCAAGAAAGTCCGGAATGCGCGGCAGGTTCGTCGGATCGAAGTTCACGCGAAGGGCGACACGGAACGGCGCGTTGAAGGTGCGCATCGCACGCAAGTTGTCGAGAATGACGTTGAACGTCGGGCCGCCTTCTTTCAGGACTCTGTGCTGATCGTGATCGGCCGGCGCGCCATCCAGCGTGATCTGATACCCCAGCACGTTCCACTGAATGAGCTTCTCGAACCGCTCCGGCGTCAGCAGATAGCCGTTCGTCGTCATCGTCGAGCCATGATGAACGTGGTGCTCGTCGGCAAGACGTTTGAACACCGGGGCCATCTCCTCAATCGCCTCGAAGCCAAGCAGCGGCTCACCGCCGAAATAGTCGGCTGAGAATGAGTTGAGCGTTGGCATGCGCCGCTCGACCATCTTGATGACGGCCTCACGAACCCACGGCGCCATCGTGCCGCGCGGGAACGTCTCGTAACAATAGACACAGCGAAAGTTGCACTCTTCCGACGAGAGCAGAATCAGCTCCAGACGGTCGCTGCGATGTTGCGCCGCGCCATACTGGAGCCGTGCGCGCTGCAGTTCGTTCGTGCCGCGCGGCACGAGATAGCCGCGTTCTGAGAGATACTTCGTCAGCCCCTCACAGCGACCTCGGAAGCCATTTCTGTGAAGAAGCGCCTCCACCTGCCCCCGAAGCTTCGAGGGGAAGCCCGAGAACGCGCCCGTGTAGCTGTTATAGAGAATCAGCGTTCCGTCCGGCGCCTGGCTCCGCGCATTGAATCGAGATGGCACCCAGGACGCGCTCGCACCGACGAGAGAGACAGGCTGCGCGTGGGTGGCGGCTTGGACACAGTCGATAGCCGCCTCTTTGGCAGTCTTCATACATACCTCTGCGAGGAGTCCGACATCACGTGTGGTAGCTGGGAGACGTTCGTAGTTAACTACGCAGACATGAAGTGCGTCCCCCATGAATGACGCCCGTTCGGAATGCCGGGAATCGCGAGGCGCTGATTTCACTGTCGTAGAAGTACGGCAGTCACCTCGACGGCCACCGGAGGTCAGGCGTTCAGAAATCTCGGAACCGACAAACTGGGCACGTTGACGTTGGACGACTCGACGGAGGTCTCGATACGGTCCCTTGTCTCTTGCGCGTCACGAATCCGGTCGTTATACTCAGCGCTTCTTCAATCTCGATCAAGACGATCGGATGATGTCGTACCTCACGGTTTCGAGCGCGACGTGGGAAGGACGTGCCCTTGGAGATCGGAATTGAGGAACTGCTTGAGCTCGAGTCCGCGACCCTGCTTCTGCGGCGCGAGGAGTTCATCAAGAGCCGCCTTCCTGCCTTGAGCGAGAAACTCTTGCAGGAGATTCTCGATTACAAGGCTGGCTCGTCCGACCCCATCGGAACGACCCTGGCCGCATTGTTCAATAGAGGAGCCCTGCTCCAGTTCCTGACCGGCGCTTTCGACCGGGCGGAGACCCTCTGTGACGCGGAAATCGATTGCTTCGGTGCCGCGGCCGAGCGGGAAGGGACGCGTGGATGGCTGGCACAGGTCATCCAGCCGCATATCAATCTGGCGCGCGTGGCGACGGCGCGAGGGAACGTGGACGATGCGTTAGCGACGTACTCCGCGTTGGCGCACCTGGTCACGGATAGCACGCCGCTGCAAGTCGGACGTTTCGTCATCGGCGCGGACGAGTTCCAAACCGTCGTCACCTACGACCCGTCGATTCCTCACGTCATCCAGAACGTCTACATCGTTGACTCTCTCAAGACACTGCTTTGGGCCGAGAAGCACACGTCCTTGCTGCGGTTCGTCGATCAGGCGACACAGGATCCCTGGATTTCCACCGATTACCTTCGCAATGTCCTTCAGGAAGCGCGAGCGAGAGCGCTCATCGGCACGCAAACGTATCCAGAAGCCCTGAGAGTGGTAGACGCACTGGCCTCCGATCTCAATCGCGAGGGACGTCCGCAACTGGCGCTCTACGCGTTGATGGCAGAAGTCTACCGCCGCTGCGGCCGTGACGATCAAGCGCAGCGCTTGTTGTCATTCGTCGAACGTCATTTGCCGCAGTTGGCCACGGCGCCAGACGGCGGCCGGCTTGCCAGAAACGTTCGGTATCTCCTGGCGCTCGGTCACGCGGCCGGCGGCCGCGCCGACGCCGCGTATCGAGCGGCCGAACAGGCGCTCGGCGATATGATGGTCGTGGGCGATGAGATCGGTGCTCTCAAGTCCTTGATGCTGCTGATGTCCGTCGCGCGAATGGACGGGCGGCCCGAAGAAGAATGGCGCCAATATCGTGAGCAACTGCACGATCTCGCGCGAGGTTCAGGCTACAGTTTCGAACGTGGAGTGGCATTGCTCCACATGAGTCGCGCGGATGGCGATCGCAGAACAGCCTGTCTCGCTGAGAGCCTGGCGATCTTCTCCTCGCTCCCGTTGGCCCTGGCAGCCCGCTGGCGACAACGTATCAGGACTGAAATTCCAGGTGATGCCCATCTCCCCATTCCGGCCCTTCGGCCGGATCGCTTGGGGTTCGACGCCAGCGTGACGGCGGTCTACACCTCTCTTCTGCGATTGGGCGAAACGCATGGCCGCGGCATGCCCGACGAGCACCGGCAGATGACGTCTATGGCAGCTTCTTCGCGCGCAGGAGTTGAAGTCCAAGCGCCGCCGCCCGCACAGCGAACGCACGATCTTGGCCTGTCATGATGAGAGATTTTCGATTCGCGGTGCGACTGCTCGCCTCGACGCCCGTCTGGTCGTCTGTTGCGGTCCTGTCTCTGGGTCTAGGTCTGGGCGCGTTCATCGCGGGCGCCAGCGTGCTCCGCGCGACAGTCCTTGATGCGCTGCCCTATCGCGACCCCGAGCAACTCGTCCTACTCTCCGAAACCAACGCGAGAACATTCGGGAACATTTCGCTGCCCGTTCGGGACGCCACATACTTTCTCTGGCGGCAACACCAACTAGCATTTGCCGACCTGTTGATCTGTCAGACCGCTACCGCGACGCTGGTCCTGGATGGCTCACCCGAGCGTGCGGACATCGCACGCGTTTCCTGGAACACGTTTGAGATGCTCGGCGTCCAGCCGATGTTGGGTCGTGCATTTGCCAGGCAAGAGGACGAACCTGGCCATGACGATGTTGTCATCGTCAGTCATGAAGAATGGCGCAGGCGATTCAACAGCCGATCCGATATCGTCGATCGAGCCGTTCGGCTGGATGGCCGGATTCACACCATCGTTGGAGTCCTTCCGAGCGGCGTCCGCTTCCCCGAAGGCCATGAGCTCTCCGGATTCATCAACCTGCCCGCCTCCTTTCGTCCGGCGTACTGGGTTCCGATTGCGCTACGGGCGCAGCCTCCGAGTACGCGCGCCAGGAACTACAACTATGGCGTTATCGGCCGGCTCAGACCCGGTGTCTCCTCGGAGTCGGCGCAAACGGAGTTGGAACGGATAGCGCAACGTCTGGCGCAGGAGTATCCGGGCGCCTACGACGGCCATAGCGCGCGCGTGTCGAGCCTGCAAGCCTATGTGACGACCAAGAGTCGACTCACCGCACAGCTCTTGATGCTGGGCGGTCTGTTCGTTTTACTCATGTCGTTCTTGAACGTGGGCAGCATGCTGCTGGCACGTCTACTCGCGCGGCAGAACGAGCTCACGTTGCGGCTGGCCATCGGCGCAAGCTCGCGCCAACTGGCGAAGCAGTTCTTTGTCGAGAGCCTCCTGTTGACGTCGGCCAGTGCGCTCCTGGCGCTCCTGGTGGCCACACTGGCGCTTCGAACCCTGATCTCGCTGCAAGTGCAGGACATCCCACGGCTGGATACAGCCACGATAAACGTGACCATGGTGCTGGCCACCCTGATCACGGCCGGGTTGCTCGCCATCATGCTCACAGGCATCGGCTTGATCCGCCTTCGCCGAGCGGACGTTGCGGGCACACTCCGATCCACTGGTTTGAGCCCGGCAGGGAGCGTCCCCATCGGCCGCTATCGGCTCGTCTGCAACACCATCATCGTTGTCGAAACGAGTCTGGCCCTGGTGCTGCTCGTCGGCCTTCTGCTCATGGCTTCCAGCTATCATCGGTTGATGGGCGTGCCGCGCGGCTTCCAAGCCGAGTCAGTGCTCACGTTCCGCCTGACGCTCGACGTCGGTGCGCTGCCAAGACCGGATCTGTGGGATCCGTACTTCGCCCGACTGCTCGCGGCAGTCCAGGCCATCCCGACCGTGCGCTCGGCGGCAATGATTGACAACCTGCCGCTGACGGGAGACGGCAATATCAGCGACACATCCGCGGAAGGTCAGGGGTCAGACGCCACCGTCGAAGCCGAGTATCGCCGGATCAGCGACGACTACTTCGAGACGATGAGGATCCCTCTGCTGGAAGGTCGGGGGTTCCATCGGAGCGATGAGGCAACGTCGATGCCGGTGGCCGTTGTCGACCGAGCCATGGCCGACGCCCTGTGGCCGGAACGATCCGCGCTGGGTCAACGATTCAAACGCGGGAACGGTCCGTGGCGTACCATTGTCGGCGTCGTCGCGCCAGTGAAGCACTCCGGTCTGGACAAGCAATCTCGCTTCCAGGTCTACATGCCGAGCCGCCAATCCCCCTGGCTGGCCATGACGGTCGTGGTCAGCGCGGACGGCCAACCCGCGCTGATGAATGACATCCGACCTGTGATCTGGCGGGAGAACAGCGCACAACCAATCAGCCACGTGAGCACGATGACGACGATCATCGAGCGGTCCGTGGCCCGTCAACGCCTTCTGCTGCGGATTCTTCAAGGCTTTGCGATCACGGCGCTGCTCCTGGCCGCGACGGGCGTTTACGGTCTCGTGTCCTATACCGTCAGGCAGCAACTCCGCGAAATGGCGATTCGACAAGCGATCGGCGCGAGCAGTCGGCAGATCTTCTGGCGTGTCCTGACCACGGGCCTTCGGGCAACGACTTCAGGCGTGGCTCTGGGACTCCTTGGTGCCTGGGCCCTCAGCCGCTGGCTCGCAAGCCAACTCTTCGAAGTAAACCCGGCCGATCCGTTTCTGTATGGTGCCGCCGCGCTCGGCTTGACCTGTATCGCCGGATTGGCGCTTTTCTTTCCAGCACGGCGCGCGGCGCGGTCGGATCCTGCTACGTTGTTCAGCCTCCGCTGACACGCCACCGCAGTCTCGGTCACCTCTGTCCGGGACGATGTGATGTCAGTTCGAGGCGGACGTGGCCGAATGGCGCGGTGACGTCGGCCGCCAGCGGGACGCGCCGATCGTCTCGGCTCATCCACACGACAATCTCGGGCGGCCGGCGCCGCTCGACGCGTTGGCGCAGCACGGGCATGAGGCGCAGCGCGGAGACGTCCTTGCCGCCGACGCGGATCGTCTCCGGCTTGCCGACTTCGACGTCGAGCGTGAGGTTGCGGCCGTTGTCGTTGATGGGCACCTGCACGCGAGCGCCGGGTTCGAGCGCGAGCGTGCGCAGGTAGAAGAACGCCGTCAGCGGATCGCGCGCCGCACGCCACAGCCGCAGTGCCGGTCCATCCTGCGACGTCTGGACGCGCCGCCCGGCGTGATCGAAGGTGACCGTGCGATCGACCTTGCGCGCGCCTTCGCGCAGTTGCTGCTCGTACCGCCGCGGCAGCAGCCCCGCATCAGCCGTCGAGCTGAAGGTATCGCGCGCCTCGAAGAACCGCGTCATCCACGGCGCCGTCGTCGCGCGCAGCTCGAAGCGGACGCCATCCGCGTCCGCCGGCTCCTCATCCGGCGGGATCGACAATACGTCCAGCACGACCGTCCCCGCGGTGACGCGTCCCGCCGGTCCATCCCAGATGACGTCATACGTCGTCTGCTCCCCCAACGCGAACGGCGCGGGCCCCGGCTCCGGCGGCAGCGGCGGCTCCGGCTCGGTCAACGTCGCTTCCACCTCGTCGCTCCACCGCAGCTCGTAGATGACACGCGGCGCGCCGCCCGCGTACGCGTCCGCGAGCCGTGCCCGCTCGACGACCGGCCACCCTTGCGTGTCGATTTCGGCTGGCGAGGAGATGTACTGCACGCCGAGGTCGTGCAGCGTCCAGAACGCCTCCGCCGACGGAAAGCGGCTCATCGTGTCGACGAGCGCCGAATAGAACGCGGGCCGCTGACCGCTGTAGCCGTTCACGATCGGCCGCCGGTGTTCGAGCGATTCCACCATGTGCGGCGTGCTGGGCAGGTCGTGCGCGAGCGGCAGGACGATCACCGCGCCGTCGCCCGGTGCGTCCTTCAGCCATCGCCCGATCGGCGTCGAAGCCGGCGGCGCCGGGAACCACGCCGCCGCGACGTTGAAATGCTCCGCCGCGAGGATGCCGATGACGACCGCGAGCAGCATCGCGGCGACGCGCGGCCGGTCCGCGAACCGCGTCCGCACGCGCTGTTCGATCTCGCGGACACCCAGCGCGACGCCGAGCGAGAGGCCCAGCATGACGAGCAGCGCGATGCGCGCCGGCGCGCGGATCGCGTTGAAGCCGAAGACCCACTGCTGGAAGAACGCGTACAGCGGACGGACGCCGTCCGGCCCGAGCGACAGGACGAAGCCCAGCGCGATCAGCGCGAGCGCTGACGCCGCGAGCGGCCAGCTTCCCCGTCGCCGCGCGAACGCGAAGCCGGCGATCGCGACGATGATCGTCGCGAAGCCGGCGAACAGTTGTTTCTCGGGGCTCTCGTCACCGATCAGCCATCCGGTCCGTCCGTAAAGCAGATTGACGGGCGGGGCGTTCACGTAGCTGGCCGGCGACGCGGCGCGACGCGAGGCTTCGAAGAGATTGCGGCCGAAGCCTTCCCGCTGCGCGGCCTGCCAGTACGGAATCGCCACCGGCAGGACGAACAGCGCGCCGATCGCCACGGACAGCAGGCCGCGCGTCAGCAGCCGCGAGGCGCTGCGTCCGCCGATCGTGATCGACAGCATCAGCGCCGACGCGCCGAGGCCGATCGCGCCTATCACGCCGTAATACACCGACGCCGCGGCGAGCACGCCGACCGCCGCGCCGAAGCCCGCGGCGTCGCGCCAGCGGCCGCGCGCCACGAGCCGGTGCAGGAAGAGCCACGCGATCGGCAGGACGTAGAGGCAGAGCAGGTTGAGATGTCCCGGCGCGATGTGCGCGAAGGGATACGACCAGAAGCCCCACACCGTGCCCGCCGCCACCGCGCCCCAGGCCGATCCCGTGACGCGCTGCGCGAGCAGCCACATCGCGGCGGCGTTCAGGAAGAGCGACAGGATCAGCAGCGCGTTGTAGGCAAAGACGACGCTCCCGGTGAGCGCGTAGAGCGGCCAGATCAGGATCGCCTGGACGATCCCGAGATCCATGAAGGTGAGCGTCTGCCGCGCGGGATGGAAGATGTTCGCGTCGAAGATGCGCCCGTCGACGAGGCTCGCGGGCGCGCCCGTGAGGGTCTGCAGATCCCAGCCGAGGATCCAGAGATTGAGGTACGCGTCGCCTGGACCGGAGTGCGCGCCGAGGACGGAGAACGGGTGGCGCGCGAGCGGCCACGTCAGCGCCAGCGCGAGAACGGCGAACCAGAGAAAGGGCGCGGTGCGCGCGAGCATCCGCGGCATGCGGTCCACTCGCCCGCTACTGCGGCCGATCCAGCTCGCGGCGCAGCAGCGCGTTCACGAGTTTGGGATTGGCTTTGCCGGCCGCGGCCTTCATCACCTGCCCGACCAGGAACCCGAAGGTGGACGTCTTCCCCGCGCGATACGACGCGACGGCGTCGGCGTTCTGCGCGAGCACGCCCGCAATCATCTCCACCACCGCCGCCTCATCGTCGATCTGCGCCAGCCCTTCGGCCTGGACGATCTCGTCCGGCCCGCGGCCGGTCGCGTACATCTTCTCGAAGACGTCCTTCGCGGTCGGACCATTGATGCGTCCGCCGTCGACGAGGCGGATGAGCGCCGCGAGCTGCGCGGGCGGCACCTTGACGGCGTCGATCTCGACGTCCTCCGCGCGCATCTTGCGCATCACCTCGCCCATGACCCAGTTGCTCGCGGCCTTGGCGTTGCCCGCGTCGCGCGCGACGGCTTCGAAGTAGTCGGCGAGCGGCATCGACTGCGTCAGCACGCCGGCGTCGTAGGCCGGCAGGCCGTAGGACGCGATGAGCCGCTGCTTGCGCGCCTCGGGCAGCTCGGGCAGTGTCGCGCGGACGCGCTCGACGACGTCCGCGGCGACGACGAGCGGCGGGAGGTCCGGCTCGGGGAAATAGCGGTAGTCGTGCGCTTCTTCCTTGCTGCGCATCGCGATCGTGCGTCCGGCGGCGGCGTCCCAGAGCCGCGTTTCCTGGCGGACGCGTTCGCCGTTCTTCACGAGCGCGATCTGGCGCTCGATCTCGTATTCGAGCGCTTTCTGCAGGAAGCGGAACGAATTGACGTTCTTCACTTCCGCCTTCACGCCCAGCTTCGTCTCGCCGACGGGACGGACCGACACGTTGGCGTCGCAGCGCAGGCTGCCCTCTTCCATGTTCCCGTCGTTGACGCCAAGCGTCATGAGGATCGCGCGGAGGCGGCCGAAGAAGTCCGCGGCCGTGGACGCCGATCGCAGGTCCGGCTCGGTGACGATTTCGATGAGCGGGACGCCGGCGCGGTTGTAGTCCACGAAGCTGGCGCGATCCGCGTCCGGGAAGCCTTCATGCACCAGCTTCCCCGCGTCCTCTTCCATGTGGACGCGATGGATGCCGACATCGATCGTCGCCTCGTCCGTCTCGTAGGCCAGACGGCCGGTGAGCGCGATGGGCCGCTCGTATTGCGAGATCTGGTAGCCCTTGGGCAGATCCGGATAGAAGTAGTTCTTGCGCGCGAAGATGGACGTCGGCTGAATTTCGCAGCCGAGCGCCAGCGCCGCCTTGATGGCGTACTCGACGGCGCGGGCGTTGAGGACGGGGAGCGCGCCGGGGAATCCGAGGCACACCGGACACACGTGGGTGTTCGGCGGCGCCCCGAATTGCGTGCTGCACCCGCAGAAGATCTTGCTGGCGGTCAGAAGCTGCGCGTGAATCTCGAGACCAATGACCGGCTCGAAGTCCATGAAATCTCCGGCTGACATCTCCCAGGGCCTGCATGGTCACGACCGAAGCCGCGCCGCCCGTAATCGGGAGATGTCTGCCCCGCGGCGCGGGGCAGACGGACGGCGCGTCGCTAATCGGCCCGTGGGCCGGCCGCCTTCACGGCCGCTCCGACGGACGACTCGAACGTCGTGAAGTTCTCGACGAACATGCGGGCGAGCTTCGCCGCCTGCGCGTCGTACGCCGCCGGGTCCTTCCACGTCCCACGCGGAGAGAGCACCTCGCTCGGCACGCCCGCGACCGCCGTCGGCACCGCCAGGTTGAACACCGGGTCCGTGACGAAGGTGGCGTTGGCCAGTTGGCCGGACAACGCCGCGCGGATCATCGCGCGAGTATACGCAATCTTCATCCGTTGGCCAACGCCGTACGGCCCGCCGGACCAGCCGGTGTTCACGAGCCACACGTTGACCTTGTGCTGTGCGATGCGCTCGCCGAGCAGCTTCGCGTACACACCCGGATCCAGCGGCAGGAACGGCGCGCCGAAGCAGGTGCTGAACGTCGCCTTCGGCTCGGTGACGCCTTTCTCGGTGCCCGCGACCTTGGCCGTGTACCCGGACAGGAAGTGGAACATCGCGCCTTCGGCCGACAGCTTCGCGATCGGCGGCAGGACGCCGAACGCGTCCGCCGTCAGCATGATGATGTTGCGCGGATGTCCGCCAGCCCCGGACGGCACGGCGTTGTCGATGAAGCTGATCGGATACGCGCCGCGCGTGTTTTCCGTGTACGTGTCGGCGTCGAGATTGGCCGCGCGCGTCTCCGGATCGACGACGACATTCTCGAAGACCGTGCCGAAGCGCTCGGTGGCCGCGTAGATCTGCGGCTCGGCCTCGCGCGACAGCCGGATCATCTTGGCGTAGCAACCGCCTTCGAAGTTGAACACGCCGCCATCCGTCCAGCCGTGCTCGTCATCGCCAATGAGCCCGCGCTCCGGATCGCTCGACAACGTCGTCTTGCCCGTCCCCGACAGCCCGAAGAACAGCGCGACATCATCATCCGGTCCGACGTTCGCCGAACAGTGCATCGGCAGCGCGTGGCGCAGCGGCAGCAGGTAGTTCATCACCGTGAAGATCGACTTCTTGATCTCGCCGGCGTAGCTCGTGCCGACGATCAGCACGGTGCGCTGCTCGAAGTTGACGAGGATCGCGGTCGCGCTGCGCGTGCCGTGGCGCGCCGGATCCGCTTCGAAGCTCGGGACGTCGATCACCGTAAATTGCTGGCCTTCGGGCGACTCGTGCCGCGCCAGCGTCTCCCCGTCCTCGACGATGAAGAGGTTGCGCGCGAAGAGGCTGTGCCAGGCGTACTCCGTGATCACGCGGACCGGCAGGCGGTGCGCCGCGTCGGCGCCGGCGGAGAGCTCCTGGACGAAGAGATCGCGGCCCGCCAGGTACGCGATCAGGTCGCGCTTGAGCAGGTCGAACTTCTCAGAGCTGATGGCCTGGTTCACCTTGCCCCAGGCGATGTGGGCGGCCGATTCTCCGGCCTGCACCACGAACTTGTCATTCGGCGAGCGCCCGGTGTGTTGTCCGGTCCGGCACGCAAGGACGCCGTCACGCGTCAGGATCCCCTCGCCACGCCGGACGGCTTCTTCGTAGAGCCGCGCCGTGTTGAGGTTCCAGTGCACGTGTCCCGCGTTCACGATGCCGTGTTCGTCCAGACTTTTCACCGCTTGTAGGTCGAGGCCCATCTTCGCTTCACCTGTCTCCTGCATGGAGCGTGTCTGATGCATGGTACATTTCATCGCCCGTGCTGGGCGAAAGTGTTCATGGTACTGGCGGTTATGGCTTCTCGTCAACTCCAGCGCATGGCACCTATCTCGAATCGAGATGTACCCGCGCCGGAGTGTTCAAGCGCCTGATGACGGCGTGGAAATACGCGTCAAATCGGCCGGATTCCGTGAGGCGTTTCAGACGAAGCTGACGTCCGCCATGAAGGCGAGGACGTCGACGATCCGGGGATCGAATTGCGTCGCGGCGCAGCGCTTCAACTCGTGCCACGCCTGCGTCGGCGTCGCCGGCTCGCGATAGGACCGCACCGAGAGCATCGTGTCGTAGGTGTCGACGACGGCGAGGATGCGGCTGCCGATCGGGATCTCCTCGCCCGCGAGCCGCGCGGGAAAGCCGGTGCCGTCGTAGCGCTCGTAGCGATGCCGCACCAGCGGCGCGGCTTCGGCCAGGTACGCGGACGGCCGCAGCAGCTCGTACGCGAAGTGCGGGCCTTCGCGGACCAGGCCCTGCTCTTCCACGGACAGCGGGCCCGGCTTCTGGAACAGGCTGGTCGGCAGCGCGAGACGCGCGACGTCGTGCATCAGCGCCGCGCGCGCGACGTGTTCCACTTGCGACCGCGTGCAGCCGAGCGCGACGGCGACGCGCGTCGAGAGCGCTTCGACGCGACAGGCGTGCTCGTAGAGATCGCGCTCGCGCAGCGTGAGCATGCGCAGCACCGCGTTGAGCTGCTGCCGCGAGTCGATCGTCACCGCGCTGAAAACGTCGCTCAAGGTGCGCCGCAGCTCCTGCGCTTCCCGATCGATCTCCTCGCGCCACTGCCGCTCGTGGACGACGGCCTGCCGCCATGCAAAGCCGCGCTGCACCGCTTTACGCAGACGGTCGCGGCCGAACGGTTTGACGAGGTAGTCGACAGGACTGGGTTGGAGGGTGCTGACGACGGATCCGATGTCGCTGGCGCCGGTCACCATGATGACGGCGGTCTCGGGGGATCGACGCCGCAGTTCTTCGGCGAGCCAGTGGCCGTCGCGGCCGGGCAGACGGACGTCGCAGAGCGCGACGGCGACCGGCTCACGGTCGACGCAGTCGAGCGCGTCTTCGGCGGTCGGCGTCGCGACGCAGTAGTAGCCGCTGGCCTGCAGCCAGCGTACCATCAGGTCGCGGACGCCCGGCTCATCATCGACCACCAGCACCGCATCGTCCGGGCACGCACGGGGGGGCGATCCAGTCGGCGCCATGACGGAGATAGTCCAGAGGTTCAGTGTATGGCGCTGGGGGACACCATCATGGTCGAATTACCTCATCTATTTCAAGTCGGGCCCGTGGCCAGGCCCGACCTCTCGACAGGACGTGCGGCGGCGGCCGCGGACGGCGCATGGCGCGCTCGTCCTGGCTCGCCGTCCCAGCTCGCCCTTCCTAGCTCACCGGTCCGCCGCGATCCAGCGGACCCGTCCGTCCCGGCCCGAGCTTCGTCGGGGTCGTGGGCCGGAGGTCGTGGAAGCTGCGGCGGCTGATGGTGTTCTGCAGACCGAGCCGCTCCAGCCGGCGGTACAGCGCGCGCCGGCTGACGCCAAGCATGCGGGCCGCGGCTTTCTTGTTGCCGCGCGCGTGCTGTAGCGCCCGCAGGATGTGCTCGCGCTCGACGGTGGACAGCAGCGGCGGCGGCACGTCGTGCCCGGTGGCCGCTGGCGCGGCGGGGACCGAGGGAGACGTCATCGCCGACATCGGGCGCGTTGGCTCGGGCTGACGCGCGGGCCGCGCGCTCGGCGGCATGCACGCGATCAGGTCGCGCTCGGTGACGAGCGGACCGTCCGACAGGAGACAGGCGCGCTCCAGGACGTTACGCAGCTCGCGGACATTGCCTTCCCACGGCGCGGCGCAGAGCAGGCGGACGGCGCCGTCGGTCACGCCGTGGAGCTGCTTGGACCAGCGGCTCGCGCACTCGGCCACGAAGGCGTGGGCGAGCGGTCCGATGTCTTCCGCGCGCTCCCGCAACGTGGGGAGGCGGATTTCGACGATGTTCAGCCGATAGAAGAGATCGGAGCGGAACCGGCCGGCATTGACCTCGGCGCGGAGGTCGCGGTTGGTGGCCGCGATGACCTGGACGTCGACGCGCTTGGCTTCGAGCGAGCCGACGCGATGGACCTCGCCGAGCTCGAGGACGCGCAGCAGCTTGGCCTGCACGGCCAGCGGCAGCTCGCCGACTTCATCCAGGAACAGGACGCCGCCGTCGGCGACCTCGAACAGCCCCGGCTTCGTGTCGGTGGCGCCCGTAAAGGAGCCGCGGACGTGTCCAAACAGTTCGCTTTCGAACAGCGACTCGACCACCGCCGAACAGTTGATCGTCACGAAGCGGCGATCGGCGCGGCGGCCGGCGCGATGCAGCGCGCGGGCGACCAGCTCTTTGCCCGTGCCGGTCTCGCCGGAGATCAACGCCGTCCGGATGAACGGCGCGAGCCGGCGGATGGCCCCGAACAGGTGCTGCATGGCGGACCCGGTCCCGATCATGCCGAAGTTGTCGCGCTCGCGGGCGAGACATTCCTGCTCGGTGCGGCGCCGGCGTTGCACTTCCTCCCGGACGCTGGAGAGGAGTTGCTCGATCCGCGGGATGTCGAGCGGCTTGCTGAGATAATCCATCGCGCCGATCTTGATGGCTTCCACGGCGCTCTCGACACTGGCGTGCCCGGTCATGAGGATCATCTGGCAGCGCGGGTCGCTGTCATGAATCGCGCGCAGGACTTCGAGACCGCCCACGTCGGGCATCTTCAGGTCCACCAGCGCGAGATCGGCCGGACGCTCACGGCTTGCGCGGATACCCGCCCCGCCGGAAGCGCACGTCACAACGGTGAACCCGGCCTGCGAAGCAATCTCGCTGACCGTTTCAAGGACGCAGGGCTCGTCATCAACAACTAGCAACGTAGGTGCTGCGGCGCTCATAGATGCTCCTTGACGTGACCACTAGAGGCACTTCCCCCGGGACCCGGTACCAACCCGGCTGCTGTACATCGATTGAGGGAGGGACTCGGCTCTGTGACCACTACGTATCGAGCGGCCATCAGGGATTGGTCACTCTCCACCGATGATGAAATTTTTCATCTTGGGAGGAGACTTCCAGCCCCTGCGCCTCCAACTCGGTATCACATCGCCGTGGTGTGCTCGTATCTTACTCGGTTCTACCGTTATATGTATCACGGGTTTACGTGGATTCCGCCGATCGGTACCTTGACTCGACCGGCTGGTCAACCAATCTCGCTCTGCCGAACGGCTTGGTACGTCACTTTACGTACCAATCATTGGCCCCGGCGGACATCCGGCCTCGCCCTGGCGGTGGTCCCGGGCCTCGCGCGAGCGGTGATCCCCGGCCTCGCGCGAGCGATGGTCCTAGTGCTCCTGCTGGCGGGCGCCGGCTGCGCCTCGCGGGGCGGATCCGTCCCGTCCACGCCGGGTACGCCGTCCACGCCCGCTCGCCCGTCCACCGATCCTCCGCCGCGGCCGCGCGAGGCCGACGATCGCGACGCCGTCCGTGTCCGCATCGATGCGGACACGATCGTCGACCTGCCGATCGAGCGCTACGTCCGCGGCACCGTCGCCGCCGAAGCGTGGGTGCCGCGCACCGACGATCCAGACGTCGCGGCGCGCGTGTTCGAAGTGCAGGCGCTCGTCGCGCGGACCTACATCGCCTACAACCGCGGACGGCACGCCTCCCAGGGCTTCGACCTCTGCGCAACGACGCATTGTCAGGTATATCGGGAGATGCCGGACGCCACCTTCTGGAAGGACGTGATCGAGGCGGCGGTCGCGCGGACGCGCGGACAGGTGATTGCCTACGAGGGCGCGCCGATCCTCGCGCTCTTCCACGCGAACTGCGGCGGCGAGACGAGCGCGGCGCACGCGATCTGGGGCGGCGCCTCGCGGCCCTATCTGCAGGGCGCGCCGGATCCGTACTGCCTGCGCGGGCCGGAGTCGCACTGGCGCGTGGCGCTCGATCGCGCCGCGCTCACGCGCGCGCTCGACGCGGACGTCCGCACGCGCGTCGACGGACGGCTGGACAGCATCGACATCCTCGAAGTCGATCCGGCCGGCCGCGTCGAGCTCGTCGCGCTGACCGGCGCGCGCAGTCCCGTCATCCGCGCCGAGGAGCTGCGCGCGATCCTCGTCCGCCGCTTCGGCGCGCGCAGCGTCCGCAGCCCGCGCTTCACCGTCACGCGCGACGCGGACACGTTCGTCTTCGAAGGATCCGGCTTCGGCCACGGCGCGGGACTCTGTCAGGCCGGCACGCTGCAGCGCAGCCGTGACGGCCACAGCGCCGCGGCCATCATTCGTCACTACTATCCGGGCACGGAGATCCGCCGCTGGCGCGAAGAGACCTAGCGCGGACGTTGCGCGTATAATCGCCCCGATTCGTTGTCACACGCGTCTTTCTTCGGACTGGTCCGCTTGCCTATCTTCGCCACGACCGGCCGCCGGCCCACGCCGTCGCGCGTCCCGATCGCCCGCGCCTGTCGCGTCGCCGGTCTGCTCGCGCTCGCCTCGCTCGCGGCCTGCGGACCGCGCGCAGCCGACGCGCCGCGCGAGGCCGTGTCCCCCGAGCTGCAACGCTGCCAGGACTTCGTTGCACGCAAGGCCTACGCGGCGGCCGTGCCGGCGTGCGCGGGCGTCTTCCAGGCGTCACGCGATCCGCGCGCCGGCGCCGCGCTCGTCCGCACGCACTACGCGCTGCAGCAGTGGGACGCGGTGATCGCGTCGATCGGCGCCATCGCGCAGACGGACGCCGCGAAGGGGCTGTGGCAGTTCGCCGCGTACGCGCATCTGCAGCGCGGCGAACAGAGCCTCGCCGCGGAGGCCTATCGGCGCGACGCGGAGCACTTCCGCGCGACGGGCGATCACTCGCGCGCGGCCGGTTTGTTCTATCGCGTGTTCCATGCGTGGTGGGAGCTGTCGCGTCATCGCGAAGCGCTCGTCGCGATAGGCGACGCCGTGCAGGAAGCGTCGAACGGCGGCACGCGCGAACAGCAGCAGCAAGCGTACGAAGGGCTGCACGGCCTGCTGTACGACCTGGGCGATCTCGAAGGCGCCGAGCGGGCGATCGCGCAGGCGGAGCGGTTCGTGGATCCGGCGGACGCCGGCGCCCGCGTCCGCTTCCTGACCAACAAAGGCGCGCTGCTGTTGCTGCAGGGCCGCCTCGCGCTCGCGCGCCAGCAGTTCGAGCGCGCGCTGACGCTGGCGGATGAGAAGACGAAGGCGGACGCCGATGCGATGCGCGCGATCCATCTGAATCTCGTGGACGTCCTGATCCAACAGCGCGAGTACGCCGCCGCCGCCCGTCACCTCGAAGACGCGTGGCGCCACACGTCCTCGTCCACGGATCCGGATGCGTCGCTCTTCTACTATCAGGGATCGCTCGACCGCCTCACCGGACGGCGCGACGCCGCGATGCGCGCGCTGCGGCGCGGCTTGAAGGGCGATCCGGTCGCGGATTGGGCGTGGAAGCTGGAATACGAGCTGGCCCAGATCCACGAGCAGCGCGGGCAGACGCGTGACGCGCTCGCGGGCTACGAACGCGCGGCGCGCCAGGTGGAGGCGCTGCGCGAGCGCGTCGGCTTCGACGGCCCGAAGACCTGGCTGTGGGACACGCACCGCGCGCCGTTCGAGTCGCTGTTCGTGCTGCACGCAACCGCGGGCCGCGCGGCCGAGGCGCTCGCGACCGCGGAGCGCGTCATGGCGCGCACGTTCCTCGACGCGTTCCTCAAGTCGAGCGCGGCGCCCGCCGAGACATCCCGCGAGTGGTCCCTCGCCTCCGCCGCGAGCCGCTTCCGGACGGCCGAAGCGCTCGTGCCCATCCGCTCCGAATCGCCGATGGCCGCCGTGCGGCCGGTGCGCGAGGTGCTCGCCGCGTTCGGCCGCCGCCAGGCGTTCGTGTATGTCGAGGCGCGCGATCAGGTGTGGCAGATCCGCATCTCCGGTCAGCGGCCGCCCGTGCTGCGCCGCCTCGCGGGCACCGCGCGCGACGTCAACACGCTCGTGCAGCAGTTCCTGCAGAAGCCGGAGGACGCCGCGACCGCCGATCGCCTCGGCGCGATCCTGCTCCCGCCCGGATCGGAACCCGCGAACGACGAGCATGTCTATATCATCGCGGATGGTCCGCTGGCGAACCTGCCGTTCGCCGCGCTCCGCCGCGACGGACGCTATCTCGCCGAGGCGCGCGCCGTCAGCTTCGCCCCGAGCCTGAACGCGCTCGTCGCGCTCGAAGCGCGCGCGCGGACGCAGACCGATCGCCGCACCGTCCTCGCCAACCCGCGCGGCGATCTGCCCGCGGCCGGCATCGAGGGCCCGGAGGTCGCCCGCCTGCTCCACGCGACGCTGTTCGCGTCCGCGCAGGCCACGTTCGCCGAGCTGGTCAAGGCCGGGCAGGCCGAGACGCTGCATCTGGCGACGCACGCCGGCGTCACGACCAGCGGCCCCTGGCTCCGCCTGGCCGACCGCGACGCGACGCTGGCCGATATTCTCGAAGCCCGCATCGGCCCGCGCCTCGTCGTCCTGGCCAGTTGCGCCTCGGCGGTGAAGCGCGAGCGGCAGATGTGGGGATCCCTGGCGGCCGCGTTCCTGGCCGCCGGTACACGTTCCGTCGTGGCGTCCCTGTGGTCGGTGGACGACCGCGCCACGCGGGACTTCGTCCTCCGCTTCTACGCGGAGGGCGGCGTCACGGACCCGGCCGGCGCCCTGGCCCGCGCGCAGCGTGTTGCGATCGCGCGGGGCGAGTCGCCATCTGCTTGGGCGCCATTTGTGGTTCAAGGGTCCGGGGAACCCTCGACCGTCCGGTAGGAGGCTGATGTGATCACGCACGTGCGCCAGGTGTGTCTCGGGGCTTTTCTTTGTGGACTGATCGTCAGCAGCGGCTGCGCGGCCAAACGCGGCGGCGCGACAGCGCCCGGCGATAGCCGGGTCGGCCGCCACTTGCTGATGCGGAGCGAGGCGGACGGCATCCGCTTCGAAAATCGCTCCAAGGATCAGGTGTATTTCGTCCTCCTGGTGAAGCCCGACCCGAAGGCGGCCTCGGCCTCGGCCGGCGACGCGCCCGACGGCATCACCGTGTCGGCGCAGACGACATTCGTGTCCGGGACGGTGAAAATACCGGCGCCACCCCGGCAGGAACAGCCGCAGGGACCGGCAACGGCGTGGGACCGCCTCATCGCCCGGTGCGGCTGCATCGTGTTGCCGCAACCGCCGCCGCCCCCGCCGCTGCGGTTCCTGGAAAACTACCGGGTCGAGCGGATGATTGCGATCCTGCCGCGGGCCGCGCAGATTGCCGGTCCCGGCAACGAGGAGTAAGCCGCGCGCATGATGGCCTTTGCCGCGATTTCGGATCCCGAACAGGAAGCGCTCGCGGCGCTCGACAGGGGAACCTTCGACGCCGCGCTCACGATCCTGATGAACGCGTACGGCGGCGCGGTGTACCGGTATTGCCTCGCCATGCTGAGCAAGACCGATCTGGCCGAGGACGCGCGTCAGCTCACGTTCATCCAGGCGCACCAGGGCTTCCGCCATTTCGAGCGGCGGTCGTCCTTTCGCAGTTGGATCTTCGGCATCGCGCACCATCGATGCCTCGACCTCCTGAAGGCGCATCGGCGCCGGCAGGATCGGTTTTCATCACTGGAGGATGCCGTGGAACCGCCCGAACCCACGGAAAGCGCCGACACCCGCCTCGCGGCGCGGGCGCGCGGCCAGGCGCTGACCCGTTGCTTGAGCAAGCTCCCGCAGGAGAAGCGCGCGGCCGTGCTGCTCCGCTTCCAGCAGGAGTTGTCGTACCCGGAGATCGCGTCGCTCGTGAACGAGAACGCCGCGGCGCTGCAGATGCGCGTGTCGCGGACGCTGATCGAGCTGCGCAAGTGCCTGCAGCGCGAGGGATGGGCCGCATGAGCGACGCGTCCTGCGACCGCTTCGAGCGCGAGGGCCTGCTCAGACAGGAGCAGGGACTGCCGCTGGACGATGAGCACTTCGCGACGTGTCCGGACTGCCTCGCGGCGCGCGCCGTGTACGACCGGCTGCGGCAGGACCTCGCGATGCTCGGGCTCGACGCGCAGCCGGCCGCGGACTGGCAGGTGAAGGTCCGCGCGGCCATCGACGAGCGGTCGACGTCCGCGCCGCTGCCCTGGGCGGCGAAGACGACCACGTCGAAAAGGCTCTCCTGGATGTGGATCCCGACGGGCCTCGCCGCCGCGACGCTCGCGTTCGTGCTCGCGCGGCCGCTGATGACGTCGCCGCCGACGTACAGCGTGCGCGGAGAGCCGACCGTCGGCGTGCTGCCGCTGCCCACGGAAGGCGCGCGCCGCGGCGGCACGCCGGATCCGGCGCGCGGCGGCGAGCTGGTGCTGACGATCGGCGATCGCTTCATCGTGCAGGCCGACACGGCCGGCGCGCCCTTCGCCGAGCTCCGCGTCTATCTGAACGACGCCCTCATCGTCCGGTGTCCCGGCGATGCCGTCTGCCGGCGCGAGGGCACCTGGCTCGAAGTCACGCTCGACGCGACGGTCGGCCGGTACGAGCCGATCCTCTTCACCGCGCCGCGTCCGCTCACGCTGCCCCGCGGCACCGTCAACGCCGACACCGACGCCGCGGCCACCGCCGGCGCGACGGTGACGATCGAGCCCTCGATCCGCGTCTACTGACGAAGCTCCGCCTCCCACATACGCGCGCGGCCAGTCTAGAAGTGATTGGCGAGATCCGCGAAGCGGTCGAGCACGAGCAGGCGATCGCCGTTCGACGAGGCGATGTCCGCGCGTTCGAGCAGCCACGTCGCGTGATGCGGAATGTAGACGGCGCCGAGGCCGGCCGCGAGCGGCGCGAGGATGTCGGACTTCGGGCTGTTGCCGATCATCCAGCCCGACGCCGCGTCGACGCCGTGACGTCTGATCACGTCGCGATACGTGTCCGGATCTTTTTCGGCGACGACATCCACTTCGTGGAAGCGGATGCGGAGCCCCGAACGCGCGACCTTGCGCAGTTGATCGTCCGGATTGCCTTTCGTCAGCAGGATGAGGCGATGCCGTCCCGCGAGCGTGCGCAGCGTCCGGTCCACGTCGGGCAGCAGCATGATCGCCCGCCGCCGCAACCCCAGGCACAGCTCCTGAATCGTCGTCAGCTCCTCCACGCACTCGCGGCCGTCGAGCAACTGCTCGCACGCGGCTTCGAGGCTGCGCTGGAAGTTGTCGTACCCGTACCCGAACTGCCTGGTACGGACGCGCTCGATCTCGAGCAGCCGCTCGATCGCGCGCTCCGACGGACAGCCGTGGCGGCCGACCATCGCAACGTACTGCGCGACAACCTCGTCAAAGTAGATGTTGTTCTCCCACAGCGTATCGTCGGCATCGATGAATAGCGTCTGGCCCCGGGACATGATCCTCTCGACTGTCTGATGAGCGTTCCGTCTCGTCTGCTCTTATGATCGCAACGTTTTCCTGGTACCAGACGTGTGAATTTACTGGCCGGTTTCGGGAATCGAGTGCCAGTTTCGGGAATCCGTTATACTGATGTTTCCTCGGGTCAAGCGAAGCTGACACGGATTGCCTCCCGTCTGTCGGTCTCGTCCATCTCGACGTGCACAGCAGTCATCGGGGGTGTTCGCGCCGAGGCCTTTTGGGGCCGACGCGGAAGCAGGTTGCCATCGCGGCGACCTCGTAAACAGCACGACTCCAACGGGCGTAGGTCGAAATGAGTAGAGTGCCCACGACCGCAGCCGCCACGGTTCCAGCCACCACTGTTCCGGGGGCTCGAACGGCGGCCAAGGTAGAACCGGAGATCGCGGCGGAAGTACAGTTGCTTGCCGCGGCAGGACGATGGGGCGAGGCACGCGAGCGGTATGGCGCGCTCGTCGGACAGCACCAACGGCGTGCGTCGCGACTCGCGTACTACTATCTCCGCGACGCGGCGGAAGCGGACGAAGCGGTGCAGGATGCCTTCGTCAAGGCGTTCTCGCACATCGCGTCGTACGATCGCCATCGGCCGTTCGACGTCTGGTTCACGCGCATTCTCGTGAATGCGTGTCTGGATCGCGTCAAGGCGCGGAAGCGCCGATTACGTTGGCAGGTGGGGCTGAACGATGGTCCCGGGGATCGCGCGATGCAGGACTTCGCGGCGTCCCCGACCGAGTCGCCCGAAGCGACGCTGCTGCAGCAGGAACGTGCGCGCCGCTTGCGAGCGGCCATCCGCCGCCTCCCGAACCGGCAGCGCACGGTGGTCGTCCTCAGTCATCTCGATGGCCAGACGACGCGCGAAGTGAGCGAGGCCACGGGCTTGAGTGAATCGACCGTGCGCGTCCACCTGTTCCGCGGGCTGCGACGCCTGCGGACCCTGATCGATCGCGACTGATCGCGATCACCACCAGCGGCGAACGCCCCCGCGACGCGGCGGTCGCCCAGACGGACTCGCGGATGCTGGCCCTGCGTGGCCCTTCGCGAGAGAGCTTCATGAGGAATCAGAAGGACACAACCCCCACGATCGGGTGGATGTCGGTCGGCCATGTGCGTGACAGCGTGCTGGCCGCCGCGGCGCTGGCGGAGTTGAACGACGATCCGCAGGCGGTCGGCGCGTGGACGCGCCGGCACCTGACGCGCTGCGCCCAGTGCCAGGCGCGCGTGCGCGAACTGCGCGCCGTGCTGGCCGGCGATCGCGCGATGGCCATCGAAACCGCGGACGCGACCTGGACCGACGCCCGGCTCGCCGATCAGCGCGACGCGATCATCGCGCGGCTCGCGCAGAAGGTCGAACGCGGCCACGCACGCATCCTCGCCTTCCCCACGCCTCCCGCCGGCGCCGCCGCGCAGTCGCGGCGCGATCGTCCCGCCGTCCGCTGGCTGGCGGCCGCCGCGGCCGCGGGCCTGCTGGTCGGCGTCAGCGCCGGACAGGTGATCCTGCCCGCGCATCGCCAGTGGTCCAGCGTGCCGCGCATCAGCGCGACGCGGAGCTTCACGCCCATCTCGGTCGTCTCGCCCTCCGGTCCGAACGGCACGAACGGGACGAAGCTCGATCGCGTGGCGCCCGGCACGGACGAAGCGTTCCTCTCCGAGATGGAGATTGCGCTGAACCGGCGCCGCATTCCCGCGCTGCGCGCGCTGGACGACCTCACGCCCCGCAACGCGGAGCTGGTCAAGGCGCGCAACAACCGAAAGTAGGCATCGCCCCGGATCTCTGTGCCGCCGGCACCGTGTGGGGTGCCGCCGGCGCGGCGCGGGGTCTGGCTGCTATACTACGAGGGTTGTGCCTCCGCTGATCTTTCGCAAGGGCCTGGACCTCAAGGATGCCGTCGCCGGCGAGCTGGCGCAGGACTATCACTCGCAGCTCATCGAGCAGATCCGTGAAAACGGCTTCGTCCATCGCCACGGACGGCTGACGCTCCATCTCGCCAAAGAATTCGGCTTCTGCTACGGCGTCGATCGCGCCGTGGACTACGCGTACCAGGCGCGCAAGCGCTTCGCGGACCGCGACGTCTTCCTGACCGGCGAGATCATCCACAACCCGCACGTCAACGACAAGCTGCGCGCGGCGGGCGTCCGCTTCCTGTCGGACCCCGGCGAGGACGCGGCGCGCCTCGGCGAGCACGACGTCGTGATCCTGCCGGCGTTCGGCGTCACCGTGGCGGACCTGCAGCGGTTCCAGGATCAAGGCTGCACGCTCGTCGACACGACGTGCGGATCCGTCCTCAACGTGTGGAAGAACGTCACGCGCTACGCGCGCGACGGCTACACGTCGGTCATCCACGGTAAATACCGCCACGAAGAAACGCAGGCGACGGCGTCGCAGACGTCGAAGTTCCCCGGCGGCCGCTTCCTCGTCGTGCTCGATCACGCCGAAGCGCAGTACGTCTGCGACTACATCCAGCACGGCGGCGATCGCGACGCGTTCCTCGCGCGCTTCGCGAAGGCGGCGTCGCCCGGGTTCGATCCCGATCGCGACCTGCTGCGCGTCGGCGTGGCGAACCAGACGACGATGCTGATGACGGAGTCGCTGGAGATCGCCGAGATGCTGCGCGTGGCGATGGTGGCGCGGTACGGCGACGCGGCGCTGGCGGATCACTTTCGCTCCTTCGACACGATCTGCAGCGCGACGCAGGAACGCCAGGACGCGGTCGTCGCGCTCTTGAGCGAAGCCTCGCTGGATCTCATGGTCGTCGTCGGCGGCTACAACAGCAGCAACACCTGCAACCTCGCACGCATCTGCGCCGCGCGCGTCCCGACCTTCCACATCGCCGACGTGGATCGCCTGCACTCCGCGGACGTCATCCGGCATCGGCCGGTGCCGCCGCCCGACGCGCCGAAAGGCCCCGTCGCGGAGATCGAAACCGCCGGCTGGCTGCCCGCGCACGGTCCGCTCACGATTGGCCTGACCGCGGGCGCGTCGACGCCGAACAACATCATCGGCGACGTGATCCGCCGGCTGGACGCCTTCACCGCGCAGTCGTCTTGACGCGCCGCGCGTCCGCGCGCGCCGTTCCCGCTCTCCCCTGTCCGTCAACGGACGGCCGTTCGCCGGTCGCACCGGGCACGTTAAGAATGTAAATAGTGATGGCCGTGGCAGATACCGGCCTCCAGGCGCTTGGATCGAGGGTAAACGTGCCCTCTCCAGGGGGCGTATCTGAGGAGTAGAGATTCACGTTATGGCAAGACGCGTGTGTGTGATGGTCGGATTGGGGATATGGCTCGCCGCGGCGTCCCCCGCGGCGGCGGGACAGCACTGCGAGTCGCTGCTGGCGGACTGTCCGCTGCAGAGCGCGCAGCGCGGAGACTCCTCCGCCTCCTCGACCCAGCATTCGCACAAATGGTGGATGTCGGACGCCGCGCGATCCGAGTTCGGCCTCTCCGACACCCAGTCACGCGACATCGAAGCCGTCTTCCAGCAGTTGCTGCCGACCCTGCGCTCGAACAAAGCGGAGTTGGACCGGGAAGAACAGGCGCTCTCCCGGCTGCTCGCGGAAGCGCCGAGCAACGAAGGCGTGGTCGTGCAGGCGATCGATCGCGTCGAAGCCGCGCGCGGTGCGCTGAGCAAGACGCGCACGCTGATGCTCTATCGCATGTATCGCCTGCTCTCCAACGAGCAGCGCACGAAAGTTCAGGCCTATCACGAGCGCCGCGCGGACGACACCAAGTCGGTCCGCCGGTAGCTGCCGGTCATCCCGGACGAGATGCCTGTGGGCAAAGCGTCTACCCCACACGTGTGGGCGGCGGCGCGGGAGTGGCATAACCGCGGGTCCGCGAGGACCGCGGAGCGCGCGCGGCCGGTACGTCTGGCGGAGCGGCGTCGAACCCGGGTGTCCCGGTGGGCGGAGGAACCTTGAGGAAGGGTGTTACCACGGCGGCGGCGACCGCGGCCGTGTTCGTGCAATGTGCGCTCGGCGCGTCCACCGCGTCCGCTCAATCCGCGTACGCGACTTCGGACGCGCGCGTGAAGGAACTGCTCGCGGCCGTAGCGCCGGCCACCACAGGCGCGACCACGTCACCGGACGCGACCGGCCTCCAGCCGGCGGCCGCCGCGGCGCCGACGGAAAGCGTCACGCTCGGCCTGGAAGAAGCCGTCGCGCTCGCGCTCGAACGCAATCTCGATATCGCCGTCGAGCGCCTGAACCCGCTGACGCTCGACCTGTCGCTCGCAAGCCTGCGCGCGACGTTCCTGCCCACGGTCAACTCGACGCTCGGCCTGAACAAGACCGTCGACCTGCCGCGCAACCAGCTCACGGGCGGCAACCGCGTCATCAACGATCTTTCCACCTTCAACTTCGGCGTGGCGGAGACGCTGCCGTGGGGCGGCGGCAGCCTGGCGCTCGGCTGGCAGAACCGCCGGCTCGAGTCCACGAACAGCTTCAACACGTTCAATCCGCAGTTCAACACGACGCTGACCGGCTCGCTGATCCAACCGCTGCTCCGCAACCGGCAGACGGATTCCCTCCGCACGCAGCTCCGCGTCACGCAGATCAACCGCAACATCTCCGAGCTCCAGCTCCGCACGACGGTCACCAACACGCTCGCGCAGGTGCGCAGCGCGTATTGGGACCTCGTCTACGCGATCGACTCGGTGATCGTCGCGCGCCGCTCGCTGGAGCTGGCCGAGAAGCTGCTGGACGATAACAAGATTCGCGTCGAGGTCGGCACGATGGCGCCGATCGACGTCGTCCAGGCCGAAGCCGAGGTGGCGACGCGCAACCAGGTCCTCGCCCAGGTCGAAGCCACCGCGCGCACCGCAGAGCTGTCGCTCAAGCGGTTGATCGTCGGCGGCACGGACGACCCGCGCTGGCGCGCGCGCCTCAGCCCGACGGACCGCCCGAGCTTCAAGGCGGAAGGGGTCGACATCGAGGCCGCACTACGCGCCGCGCTCGACAAGCGGACGGACCTCGCCGAGAGCCGCCGCACGCTGGAGATCAACGATCTCAGCGTCCGCCTGCTGCGGAACCAGAAGCTGCCCGCGGCGGACCTCGTCGCCAGCTACGGCCTGCAAGGCATCGGCGGCACGCAGTTCATCCGCGACAGCAATCTCGGCGGACAGATCACCGGCACGATCCCCGGCGGCTACGGCGATGCGCTCTCCTGGATGAACCGCGGCGATTATCCGAGCTGGAACGTGCAGATGCAGTTCTCGTATCCGATCGGCCAGAGCGCGGCGGACGCGAACTACGCCCGCGCACGGCTGAACGTCCGCCAGACGCAGGCGCAGATGAAGGCGCTGGAGCTGCAGATCGCGACGGAGGTCACGAACGCGGCGCTGCAGGTGGAGAGCACGCTGAAGCAGGTCGCCGCCGCCACGGCCGCGCGCGAGCTGGCGCAGCGCCGGCTCGAAGCGGAGTCCAGCAAGTTCGAGGTCGGCCTGTCGACGAACTTTTTCGTGGTGCAGGCACAGCGCGATCTGTCGGACGCGCAGAACGCCGAGCTCCGCTCGCAGTTGGACTACCGCAAGTCGCTGGTGGACTTCGAGCGCGTGCAGGAAACCTCGCTCGCGGGCGCCGGCATCACCGTCGTCGCGGCGGGCGGCATCGCCAATCAGCCGCGCGCGAACGCGGCGGGCGCCGGCGGCGGCGGGGGGGGCGGCGGCGCGTAGGACACGCGTGCGTCGCAGAGACGCAGTCAAGGGAGACCGCGCGCGCAGCCTGGTCGGCTGAGCGGCGCGCGAGACCGGCGCCGACGCGTCCGCGTCTCACTGAGCAGGATACGTTTCGTCATGCGCAAAGTAGTCATCGCGGCGGTGCTTGTGGTCTGCGGCGCGGCCGCCTATTTCTTCCTCGGCGGCAGCGCGGCGCCTGAATCCGGCGCGCCCGGCGGCCGCCCGGGCGGTCCCGGCGGCGGCGCGGTCGGACGTCCGCCCATGACCGTCGAGATGGCCAGCGCCACGCGCGCGCCCGTTTCCGAATACATCACGGTCGTCGGCAACCTCGAAGGCATGATGTCGGTCGACGTCGCCGCCAAGGTGAACGGACGCCTGGATTCCGTCCTCGTGCGCATGGGCGATCGCGTCGCCAAGGGCCAGCGCCTCGCGACCGTCGAGGACAGCGAGCTGCGCGAGCAGGTCAAGCAGGCCGAAGCGTCGTTCGACGTCTCCGCCGCCACCGTGCGCCAGCGCGAGGCGGACCTGAAGTTCGCCGTGACGAATCTCGAACGCTCGCGCAGCCTGTTCCAGCGCTCGCTCCTGCCGCGGCAGGAGCTGGACGATGCGGACGCGCGGCATCAGGCGTCGCAGGCGCAGTTGGATCTCGCGCGCGCGCAGTATCAGGCGTCGAAGGCGCGCGTCGACGAGCTGCGCATCACGCTGAGCAACACGCGGATGCTCTCCCCCGTCGACGGCTTCGTCGGCCGGCGGCATCTCGATCCGGGCGCGTCCGTCTCGTCGAACACGCCGGTCGTCTCCGTCGTCGAGATCGCCGTCGTGCGGCTGGTGGCGAACCTCGTGGAACAGGATCTCCGCCGCGTCAAGATCGGCACGCCCGCGGAAGTCCGCGTGGACGCGTATCCGACCGACCGGTTCGACGGCCGCGTCGCGCGCGTGGCGCCGGTGCTCGATCCCGCGACGCGCACCGCGCAGATGGAGATCGAAGTCCCCAACGCCAGCTTCCGGCTCAAGCCGGGCATGTACTCGCGCGTGACGCTGACCGTGGAGACGCGCGACAACGCGCTCGTCGTGCCGCGCAACGCGCTCGTCGATCTCGACGGCAAGCGCGGCGTGTTCACCGTGAGCGCGGACCAGAAGACGGCGGCCTTCCGCGAAGTGCGCACCGGCCTCGAAGACACGCAGCGCGCGGAGATCGTCAGCGGCGTGACCGAAGGCGAACGCGTCGTGTCCACCGGCGCCGCCGGCCTGCGCGACGGCGATCGCATCATCCTGGCGGGCCAGGGCGGCGCGGCCGGCGAACGTCCGCAGCAGGCGAACGGACGCCACGGCGCGCCCCGTCCGCCAAGATCGTGAGTAATCAGTCGTCAGTTGTCAGTCGTCAGTTACGACGCTGCTGCGGGGCCTGATCACCGACC
>Ga0187894_10000116_pt1 | contig 99672 bp, 92 predicted proteins | sample GBC1701081metaG_FD_136650 | JGI IMG/M metagenome (GOLD analysis project Ga0187894, IMG submission 136650) | White microbial mat communities from a lava cave in the Kipuka Kanohina Cave System on the Island of Hawaii, USA - GBC170108-1 metaG ...
GGACTCGTGCCGGACGTCTGAGAGGCCAGTCGCCCCGCGTCGCGGTCGGATCGACTGACGTCAGGCGGGGTTGACGTCGCTGCCGCGGCGTTCGCGCGCTCGGGGGCGGAGCGGAGCGCCGGGGAGCACGAGGACGGCTGGTCAGCTCGCCCAGAGGGCCGGGAACTTCGCAGCCAGCCAGCGGGCGAGCGCGGCATTCACCGCGGCGGGCTTCTCCTGCGCCATCCAGTGTCCGGAGGCCACGGTCACCTCGGTGAGGTCGCGGCAGTCCCGCCGCATCGGCTCCGCCAGGCGCGACGTGACGGTCTCGCAGACGTAGTCGTACTCGCCGTGCAGGAACAGGACGGGCATCCTGAGCTCGCCACGGTCGATCGCCTTCTTCGCGAACTCGGCGTTGCGCGCGGCGTTCATGTACCAGGAGTCCGGCCCGAAGAAGCCGTTGCGCTCGAGGGCCGATACGTAGCCCTCGAGATCCGCCTCCGTCAGCACGTCGGCGTCCATCGGCAGGTCCGGCGCCTGACCGGCTCCGCCGAACCAGCCGCCGTCACGGCGCACGGCCGCGGTGCGCGACGGCTTGCCCTTGCCGCTCGCGCTTCCCTTCCTGAACAGCGCCTTCACCGTGTTGCGGACGTTGGCGTCGAACCCGGCGCACGCCCGGTCGAACTGCTCCTGGTAGAAGAGCTGGTAGTCCCACTGCCCCGCGGGATACTCCGCCTCTGGATACACGGACCGGTCGATCAACGGCAGCAGCGATTCGGGCGCGAAGCCGGCCGCGAAGTACGGCACGCAGAGATTGGCGACGCCGTGGCATCGCTCCGGGTGATGGCTGGCCAGGGCCCAGACGACCGGGCTCCCCCAGTCGTGGCCCACCCAGATCGCCTTGTCCCGGCCGAGCGCGTCGAGCAGCTCGACCATGTCGCGCACGGCGTGCACGAGCGCGTAGTCCTCGTGGCGCGCGTACACGCTCGATCGCCCGTAGCCGCGCATGTCGGGCGCGACGGCCCGGAACCCGAGCGCGCCGAAGCAGGGCAGCTGGTGCCGCCAGCTGATCGACAGCTCCGGCCACCCGTGCACGAACACGACCGGCGTGCCGGCCTCGGGTCCGGCCGCCAGGTAGAACGTCGTGTGTCTCGCGGTCTTCGCCACGCGCGGGATCATGGGCCGCATGATACCGCAGCCCGGGCATGCTGGCGCTCACACCGCCGGCCGATGGTGGGCCGCCGCACGTGCGCGCGATGCCGGCGTCGTCCTCTCGCCCTTCGGAACTACCCGGTAAGAACTGCCTGCCACGCGCGCCGCCGCCGCCCATCGCCGGGACAAACCCCGGCCTCCCGCGACGTTGTCGATGCCTGGTCCCGCGGTCGGGCCTGGCATGCGCGTTGCGATGACATGGGAGAAGTCGTGGATGCGCCTCGACTGCATTCGTCGCGGGTCGCGGCGCCGGACGACGACGCCACGCGAGGGAGATGACCATGAAGATTGCGAGGAACGTGTCGATCGCGCTGCTGACGCTCGCGGTGTCCTCGGCCGTGTCCGCGTGCGCCAGCGACGACTCGAATCTCGAGAGCGCGACGCGGCAGGTCGAGAGCGGCGCCAAGACGACCGGAGAGGGCATCAAGGACACCGCGAAGGGCGTTGGTTCGACGGTCGTCGAAGGCTCGAAGGAGGCCGGCGAACGCGTGAAGGATGCCGCGCACTCCGCCGAGCCCGAGGCGAAGGGCGCGTGGGCGAGCTTCAAGGAAGCTGCCTCGTCATTCGGTCACAGCGTCAAGGACTTCTTCAAGGGCCTCGGCGGCTCATAGCCCCGAACGGAAATTCTTGACAGCGCGCGAGGCGCGAGCCAGCGGGGTCGTGACTCGAGGGACGCCGCGCACCCCGCCCCGTGCGTCCGGTCACTCTGCGCGCGGGGCCACGCTGGTGCTGCCCACCAGGATCGGGATCGGATTCGTCCCGAAGAAGTCGGGCGGCGAGAACTGCTCGAACTCCACGAACATGCGCCGCTGGCCTGGATCGAACCCCGGGTCCACCGTCGGCCGGAGGACGAACACGGCGAAGGTCCTCGGCACGTTCGGGACAGCCGTGGACTCCACGGTCGGCGTCAGCCCGTTGACGCACGTCCGGGTGGTGAGGTCGGTCTCGCAGATGAACGCCGTGAACTGCTTGGCCGGATCGTCCTCCCCGAACGGACGCGCGTAGAAAGGCCGGGCTCTGATCGCCGCGGCCGCGCCGATGTTCACCGTGGCCACGGCGAACGCGCCTCCGGTCCCGGGCAGGACGTTGACGATCCCGTCGTTCGTCGCGGTCACGCCAGTCGAGATCATGTCCGCGACGCCGACGGTGCCCACCGACGTCAGCGCGAAGCTGTTGGCGAGCTTCTCCGGCGCGAAGAAGACGTTGGCGCACTGGAACCGCACCGGCCCACCCGTCGTCGGGTCGCCCAGGCCCGACGCCTGGCTCGCGACGGCGAAGACGAACGTCCTCGATTGACCCGCCGGGATGTCCACCGGCGCGTTGAACGCGCCGACCGGGGTGTTCGTCGCCGGCGACCGCGGCGAGAACCCCGGACACGCGGGACGGGCGCACGCGTCGACGCGACGCACGTCTCTGCGAAGCCAAGCGTGTGTGCATGGCGCGAGTCTACCTCGCCGGCGCCGCAGGCCGCGATTCTCCGAGCGCGACGTCTCGCCGACTCAGCCGCGCGGTCAGGAACTCGGCCAGCAACACCCAGGTGCAGAGCCCGACCAGCTGGACCGACATCGGCAGGGGCCCCCGGTGCCTCGAGCGGTAGGGGTACCACTCCTGCTGATAGTGCAGGTAGACCGCCACGAGGAAGATGCCGGCGACGAGGCTCCACACGGACGCGCGGCGAAGGTCCGTCAACACCAGCACGGGGACGATCATCGCCAGGTATTGCACGCCCACCGCCGGGGCCAGCAGAAGAAACGTCGCGAGCCCCAGCGCGGCGACCTCGATGGCCGAGCGCCTGCGCCATCGCGCCCACAGTCCGAGCGCCAGGCTCGACGCCATGATCACGTAGCGGGCGATCTCGGTGTACCGGACGTCGATGCGCTCGAACCACGGGCCAACGCGGGGAAGATCGGCCAGCGAGAACAGGAGGAGGTGGATGCCCCACCACCTCGGGCGCGGCTGGTACGCGACGACGTTCCGGTAGAAGGCCTCGCCGGCGAAGACCGCGGCCGGCAGGAACGGAACGAGACCGAAGCCCAGCCCGGCGCCGAACCGCACCACGGCTCGCCGGTCAGTCAGGAGCAGAGCCATGGCTGGCAGCAGCACGAGCGGAATGAGCTTCACGTTGAGCGCGGCCGCCAGGGCCAGGCCGGCGGCGAACGGCGCTCTGCCGTCCGCGACAAGGATCGCGGAGACCAGCGCCAGCATCGCGCACACGCTGTCGGTGTTGCCGTGATGACCCGTGATGACGATCGAGACGAGGCTCGTCGAGAAGACGGCCGCCGCCCGCCACGCGTGGAGATCGCCTCCCTGTCGCCTGGCAGAGGACCAGATGAGCCAGATCGCGACCACGTCGCTGGAGAACGGGAGCAGCTTGAACACGATCCGGAACGGGATCGACGTCCCGTCGGCGATCCGCACCGCCGCCTGGGCCCAGAGGCCCATGAGCGGCGGATGGTTGAATCGGGGCACCACTCGATACTCGTCGAGCACGCCCCGGGCGTCGATCTGCCGCCCGAATCGTTCCCACGTGAAGATGTCGTTACTGCCGGCCGTCACGCCGATCAGCAACACGCGCAGCACCACGCCGAGCGCAACGAGAAACCGGAGCGTCGTCACGTCGAGGCGCGCCGCGGAGTTCAGCACCCATTCGGCGGCGCGCGCGCCAGCGCGCCAGAACGTCTCCGCCACCGAGACCAGGGCTATGTCGGTCGCGAGCCGACCGCGGGGAACAGCAGCACGCGCGTGCGCCGGACGGTCAGGACCTCGTCCGGCTCGTCGATGTCGGGCGCCGCGATCACCAGTCGGGCGCCGTGACGCGCGGTGACGAGCACCAGATCCGCCTGCCGAGAGCGCACGTACCAGGCCCGGTCCCCCGCCCGCAACTCGCGGCTCACCGCGAGGCCGACGCCACCGCTCACCGGACGCCAGAGCACGCGGAGCGGGCGGACCAAGGAACCGAGAAACACGACGACGAGGGAGACGATCGCCCCCCTGGCGATCCCGAGTCCGAGGAGCCCGGACAGCACGGCCCAGAGCGCGAGCCATGCGAGGGCGGCGTCGGCCCAGCGCAATTGCGAAGCAAGCGAAATCCAGCGATCGACGTCCGGGGGCACAGATCTGATGGGCGCGGTCATGATCACTCGGTGGGCGGATCGGGGCCCGGAAGGCTCACTGGCTCGTCAGGTCGCTCCCGCCAGGGCTTCGGGCGAGGCATCTCGCGCCCGGCCAGGTCGACGAGGCCGACGGGCCGTCGCTGTGCGCGTAGCATCTCCGCATCTCCGGCTCCCTCCGCGACACGATATCACGGGATCTCGGCGCTCCCGGCGCGCGCGTGGGCTATACTTGGGGCCGGCGGGATCACGGGACACGTCCCGCCGTCCCCGTCATTGGGCGAGCCCACATCGCGGCCAGGAGGCGCACGCGCATGACGCAGAAGGACATGGAGGAGATCTGGGCGGAGCACCTCCGCCACGAGTTCGTGACCCACGACGTTGAGGCCACCCTCGCCACGATGGTGGAGGACGCGTTCGTCAATCACGTGCCCGTCGGCAGCGGCGGCCGCGGCATCGCGGCGCTGCGCGCGTTCTACCGCGACGTGTTCATCGGCTCGTGGCCGGACGATCTCGAGATGACCACGACGAACCGCGTGGTCGGCGTCGATCAGCTGGTCGAGGAGGACCACCTGCGCTTCACCCACAAGAACCGCATGGAGTGGTTCCTGCCCGGCGTCGCGCCGACGAACCGCGTCGTCGACGTCGACTTCGTCGTGGTGGTCCAGTTTCGCGACGGCAAGCTCGCGTGCGAGCGGATCTACTGGGACCAGGCCACCGTCCTGCGACAGGTCGGTCTGCTGGTCGCCCCCCGGCCCGCGTGACGCGCGCGCATCACCCCTGATGGAACGGCGCGACTTTTCCCGCGCGAGTCCGCGGATGAGCGTGCGCCTCGAGGTGGCGGGGCTGCCGCCGATCGCCGGTCACGTCGAGAATCTGAGCATCCAGGGCCTCCTGATCAGCTGCGATGCCTCGCTGCCGCCCGGCACGCCGTGCGACCTGATCATCGCGCTCGGCGCGCCCGACACCGAGGCTTCCATCCGCGGGCGGGCCGTCGTCGTCCGCGTGACGTCCGAGGGCCTGGCCCTCGAGCTCACCAGGATCGAGGGCGCCGAGAGCGCGCGGCATCTCAAGAACCTCGTCATGTTCAACGCCGAGGATCCCGCGCGCGTGGAGCAGGAGATCGACCGCTGGCTCCGGCCCCGGCAGACGAACGGCGCGCGCTGAGGAGCGGTCGGTGAGCGCGAGCCTCGTCGTCGATGGCGCGGTGGCCCGCCTCACGCTCGAGCGGCCCGAGGCGCTCAACGCCCTCGATCAGAAGATGGCGGAGGCGCTCGAGGTATCGCTCGGCCGTCTCGACGCCATGCGCGATGTCGCCGTCCTCGTCGTGAGCGGCCGCGGGCGCGCGTTCTGCGCGGGCAACGACATCACCGAGATGCCCGACCTCGACGCGCGCGCGGCCGAGGTGGTATCCGACCGCTGGCAACGCATCATGGACGGATTCGGCCGGCTGCCGCAGGTGACGATCGCCGCCGTCCGCGGGTACGCGCTGGGCGGCGGATGCATGCTGGCCCTCGCCCAGGATCTCCGCGTCGCGGAGGCGTCCGCGCAGTTCGGCCTTCCCGAGATCGGCCTCGGCTTCACGCCGAGCTACGGCATCGCGCGCCTGTTCGACGTGCTGGGCGGCGCGCACGCCCGCGACCTGCTGCTCACCGGCCGCACGATCGACACGGCCGTGGCGCTCCGCATGGGGCTCGTCTCCCACGTCGCGGAGGACGGCGCGCTCGACGAAACGGTCGCGACGCTGGCGGCGCACATCGCCGGCCATCCGCGTGCCGCGCTCGCTGCCACCAAGGCGGTGATCAGCGAAACGCGCGCGGGGCGACCCGGCGGAGAAGCGCGAGCCTATGCGGCCGCGCTCCGCGATCCCGAGACCCGTGCCCGCCTCGCCGCTTTCCTTGCCCGCAAGAAGCGGAGCTGAGAGCAACGCCTCGGCCACGGAGGAGAGACACCGTCGAGTACGACGCAGGCGACTACGCCGCCGCGCTTCGCCGCGCGCTCGAGGCGATCGACCATGACCGTGTCGCCGCGCTGAACGGCCGCGTCGTCAATGGACGGCGCCATGGCGTCGGCATCGGCTGCTTCGTCGAATCGAGCGGGGCCGGCCCGTTCGAGACGGCGCGAGTCGTCGTGCGCGAGCTCGGGCGCATCGACCTCTACACGGGATGCGCGTCGTCCGGTCAGGGGATCGAGACGGTGCTGGCGCAGATCCTCGCCGACCGCCTCCAGGTCCCGCTCACGTGGGTGCGGGTCTTTCACGGCACGACCAGCTTCGTCGACGAGGGCTTCGGGACGTATCACAGCCGCGCGGTGGTCGTCGGCGGCAGCGCGGTCGTCGTGGCGGCAGATGCCCTCGCCGATCAGCTGATCGCGTTGTGCGCCAAGCGCACGGGCCTCGATGCGGCCGACCTCGAGTGCCGGGGCGGCGACGTCCACCGGCGCGGCACGACGGGCGGACCACCCGTGCTCACGCTCGCGGCGCTGGTGGCCGAGGGATCAGCCGAGGCGACCGCGGCGCTCGAGGCGGTCGGCCGCTTCCGTCCGGCGCGGCTCACCTACACGTACGGCGCGCAGATCGCCCACGTCGCGGTGGATCCCGAGACCGGCGTGGTCGACGTCGTGAAACTCGTGGCGGTCGAGGACGTGGGCCGCGCGATCAATCCGTTGCTCGTCCACGGACAGGCCGTCGGGGCAGCGGTCCAGGGGCTGGGCGGGGCGCTGCTCGAGGAGCTCGTCTACGACGCGTCGGGGCAGCTCGTGACCGGCACGTTCGCCGACTACGCCATGCCGACGGCCGCGGCGTTTCCGCACATCGACGCGATCACGCTCGAGGAGGCGCCGTCGGCGCTGAATCCGCTCGGCGCGAAAGGCGCGGGCGAGGGCGGCCTCGTCGCGACCGGCGCGGCGGTGGCGAACGCAGTCGCGGCCGCCCTCCGGCCCGAGGGCGTGACGGTCCGCGACCTGCCGCTCAGCCCGGACCGCGTCGCCAGCCTTCTGAAGCAATCGCGGGAAGGCTGAGCAACCGGGAACACTGATGTCCTCTGCCAACACACCGAGATATTGGTTTCCCGCGAAGCGGTACGGTTGAACTCAAACGTTGGGCCACGTGGGAGCGACTTGATGCAGATTCGGCGTGCCGAGGCCGGTGACGAGGAAGCGCTCGTCGGTATACGGCGTCGTGCCATTCTCGCGCTGGCTGTACCAGCGATGTCGAGGGAACAGGCCGAACGATGGGCCACGCGAGGGGCAGCAGATCGCGTGGCGCGGGCGATACGGGAACATGACGTGTGGGTGGCCGTCGAAGAGGCTGCGATCGGCTGGGTCGAAGTGGACCGAGACCGCGTCGCTGCGCTGTATGTCTCGCCGTCTTGCTCCCGCCGCGGGGTCGGCTCGCTCCTTCTTACATTCGCCGAAACATCCATACGGAGCTCCGGCTACACGACCGTGCGTCTCGAGTCCAGCCAGAACGCGCTCGACTACTACCTTCGGAGGGGCTACCTGCGATGTGGCCCGGCAGATTCTGATGGGGCATGGACGTTGCGCAAAGATCTGGCCGCAGTTGCGCCCAACCAGGGCATCGCGCCGACGCGCTGAAGCGCGCGGCTCATCTTGAGCGTGATGCCGGCGAGGACTGCGCAAGGGACGGGGGTTCAAGAAGATCCCGCCAGCTCCACATTCGACCGGCGCTCGTCGCCGGTCAGTCCTCTTCGACCTGCGTCGTCCCGAGGCGCGTGCGGATCGAGACGACGCGCCCGCCGGACACGTACACGCGGGCCACGCGCTCGCGCACGGCCAGCGCGACGCCGTGTGGTGAGAGCTTGTGGCGCGCCGCCACCTCGGCCGGCGTGATCTCCTCGTCCCCCTGCCGGCCCAGCAGCACGACCTCGTCGCCCACGCGCGCCTCGGGCACGGCGGTGAGATCGACGCGCGTGTGCTCGAGCGACGGCCCGGCGAGGATCGGCACGGCCCGGCCCCGCACGAGCGCGCGACCGACGTGCAGGCCCGCGAGCCCGTCCGCCGCCCCCATTGGAACGATGCCGAACCGCATGGGCGCGGGCACCGGGAACGGCGCTTCTGCCGCGAAGCGATCGCGCGGCGCGAGGTCCTTGACCTGGATGAGACAGGCCTTGAGCGCGCGGAGGGCCGGCCGGAGCGGCACCGGCGGGGGCGCGGCGAAGGTCTGCGGCACGCCGTACAGCATGCTGCCGGGGTCCACGGCGGTGAGATACGTGTCGCGATGCTGCATCACGAGCGGGCTGCTCGCCGCGAGCTTGACCGGCACGTCGACGCCGGCGGCGGCCAGGCCGTCGAGCACCCCGGAGAACCGGGCGAACTGCCAGTCGACGTAGCCCGGCGCCGTGTTGGCCGACGCGTGGAGATGCGTGCACACCCCGCCGAGGCGAAGTCCGGGCAAGGCGGCGATGGCCGCGATCACCGTCACCGCCTGCTCCGCCGGAACGCCAAGACGCTCGAGGCCCGCGTCGACCTTGACGAAGACCTCGCACGGCCGGTCCCTCGCGGCAACCGCGTACTGCTGCGCCTCGTCCAGGCTCGTCAGCGTCGGCACGAGGCCGTGCGCGATGATCTCCGCCGCCGCGTTGGGCAGCGCGTTCGGGAAGACGAGAATGGGGAGCGCGGCCCCCTGCCGGCGCATCCACACCGCGTCGGCGAGATCCGCGAACGCGAGGGCATCGGCGCCGCTCCGGACGAACACGTCCGCCATCTCGCGGGCGCCGAACCCGTACGCATCGGCCTTGAGCACGGCGAAGATCTTGCGGTCGGCGCCGACGAGCCGGCGCACCGCCCGCAGATTCTCGGCCGGCGCCTCGAGGTCGATCTCGACCCACGACGGCCGCAGCAATCGCGAGGCGACGCCGGCCACCTGCGGCATCGCCGGCTCGAGGTCTCTCGTCGTCGAGCGCATGGACACCTCCATCACCGGCCCTTGAGCTTCAGGTCTTCGTACGGCGACAGGTACGGATGACCCGTGATCGTCGGCGGCTCCGCGAGCCGCGCGCCGAGGCCGCTCAGCAGCGCCGGCTCGATGATCGGCGCGAACATGGCGCGCTCGTGCATCAGCTGCTGGATCTTGTGGAGCATCGCCTCGCGGCGCTTCCGGTCCATCTCCCCGGCCTGGTCCCGGAACAGCGCATCGATGTCCGGATAGCCGCCGTACGACCGGATCCCGCCGGTGATCACGAAGGCCTCGACGCGGGTCGCGACGTTGCCGGCGGCCGCGCTCCCGACACGGACGAGATGCTTGAATTGCTTGTCCTGATCCGCCTTGTAGAAGCCAGCGCGCTCGAGCGGTCGAAGCCGCGCCCGGATCCCGATGGCCTGCAGGCCGTTGATGACCGCCTCGGCCTCGGGCGCGTACACCGCGTCCGTCGCGACTTCGACGGCGTCGAAGCCCTTCGGAAATCCGGCCTCCGCCAGGAGCTGCTTGGCCCGCGCCGGATCGTACGCATACGCGGGCGGCGTCCAGTAGAACTCGAAGTCGCGCGGAATGATGCTGGACGCGATCTTGCCGAAGCCGAGGAACTCGGAATCGTTGATCGCCTTGCGGTCGATGGCGAGATTGGCGGCGAGCCGCACGCGGCGGTCCGCCCACGGCGACTTCGGATCCCACTGCTCCGTGAACAGGAGCCACTCCGTGAACGTCGGGAACGTCGCCTTGAGCGTGAGGCCCGGCGTCCGCTTGAGCTCCTCCGCGTTCGGCCCGCGAATCGAGTACGCCACGTCGGTCTCGCCGCGCTTCAACATCGCGAGGCGCGTCGACTCGTCGGGCACCGACTTGAACACGAGGCGCTTCACCGATGGTGGCTTCCGCCAGTAGCCGTCGAACGCCTCGACGACCAGCTCGATGCCGGGATTGAACGACACGAAGCGGTACGGGCCTGCCCCGACCGGCGCCTTCTTGAAGCCCTCCTCGCCGACGCGCTCGACGTACTTCTTCGGGACGATCCAGGCGGCGCCGGTGGCCGGCGTCGCGTAGAACGTCATGAAATCCGCCCAGGGCTGCTTCATGCGGAACCGGACACGCTGCGGATCGACGATCTCGACCGCGGCGACGCGCGCCTTCAGCGTGCTGGCGCCGGCGCCCTTGTAGCGCTCGAAGGAGAACTTCACGTCCTCGGCGGTGACCGGATCGCCGTTGTGGAACGTGACGCCCTTTCTCAAGACGAAGTCGTACGTGAGCCCGTCCCTGGACGCGGTCCACGACTCCGCGAGGCTCGCCCCCCACGGCTGGCCGGGCATCGGCTTCACGAGCGCATCGTGGAGCGCGTAGAGCGTCATGAACGGCGTGATGACGCCGGGTGTCTCGGCGGGATCGAACCACGTCGGCGCCAGCGAGACGTGCACGGCGAAGGTGATCTGCCCCTCGGGGGCGGCGGATGCCGGGCGCGCGAGCGAGACGCTCAGGGCAACGGCGACCGCGCACACCAGCGCTCTCTGGACACGGGTCATCGTCTCCTCCATTCGCGAGACTCTTCACCGGTGCGATCGCAGCGCACGACGACGCCGAGACGGCGGCGCACCGACAGGAGCATCCCGCACGGATCGCGCGATTGCAACCCGGCGCGCCGGGGCGAAATGGTCTACCATGCCCGGTGCGGCGCGACACGCCGCGAACCCCTACCGACACGACGAAGGAGCGACCCATGATCCTCGAGCGCTTCAAGGTTCCCGAGCACGACCAGGTGCTGGTCTCGGAGGCCGCCCTCAGGCGGACGGTGGCGCAGATCTTCGAGAAGCTGGGCGTGACGCCGGACGACGCCGCGGTGGGCGCCGACGTCCTGACGATGACGGACCTGCGCGGGGTCGAGACGCACGGCGTGTCGAACATGCTGCGCATGTACGTGCGCCACTACCGCACCGGCCTCCTCGACCCGCGGCCCGGATGGCGCGTGGTCCGGGAATCGCCCGCCACGGCCGTGATCGACGGGGAGCGGCGGCTCGGCATCCTGATCGGCCCGCGCGCCATGGCGCTCGCCGTCGACAAGGCCAGGCGGGTCGGCGTCGGCGTCGTCACCGTCCACAACGCCGGCCACTTCGGCGCGATCGGCCACTACGCGGTGCAAGCCGCGGAGCACGACATGGTCGGCGTGTGCTTCACGGCGGCCGGCCTGAGCGTCGTGCCCACGTTCGCGTCGAAGCCGATGCTCGGCACGAACCCGATCGCCCTCGCGGCCCCGGCACGACGCGAGCCGCCGGTGCTCTTCGACGCCGCGACCTCGGCCATCGCGGGCAACAAGATCCGCCTCGCCATGCGCCTCGGCTCCCCACTCCTGGCCGGCTGGGTCACCGACAAGGACGGCGTCCCGATCACGGAGGAGAAGCCGGTCTTCGACCGCGAGGAGTTTTACCAGGCGCCGCTCGGCGGCACGCGCGAGCAGGGCTCGCACAAGGGCTATGGCTTCGCGCTCATGGCCGAGGTGCTGGCGACGCTGCTCTCGGGCGCGATGCCGACGATGCTCGCGCCGGAGAGCGGCTCGAAGACCCACTTCGCGGCATATCGCATCGACGCCTTCACCGACGTCGAGCAATTCAAGGACACGATGGACGAGATGCTCCGCACCCTGCGCTCCGTGGCGCCCGCGCCGGGCCAGGAGCGCGTCCTGTACCCGGGCCTGTCCGAGCACGAGGAGGTCGAGACGCGGCGCGCGAACGGGATCCCGCTGCACAAGGAGGTCATCGAGTGGTTCGGGGAGATCACGGAAGAGATGGGCCTTCCCCCGCTCGAGTCCAGCGCCCGACGGAGCGCGTGACGATCGACCCGAGCTCGCGGGGCGCGGTCCCGGTGTGACCGGCGCCACGAGGACGTTCGACTATATCGTCGTCGGCGCGGGCACCGCTGGATGCGTCGTCGCCGCGCGCCTCTCTGCTCGCGGGTCGGTGCTCCTGCTGGAGGCCGGCGGGCTCGACACCGACCCCGCGGTGCGCGACGTCATCGCGAATCCCGCGAACGTGATCCGCGCCATCTGGAGCGAGGCGATCGCCCGGCGCTACTGGAGCGAGCCGCAAGCCGGCCTCGGCCGGCGCACGATGGTCATCCAGCAGGGCACCGTCCGGGGCGGCGGCAGCTCGGTCAACGGCATGATCTACGTGCGCGGAAACCGCCGCGACTACGACGGGTGGGCAGCGCTGGGCAACCGGGGCTGGAGCTTCGAGGACGTGCTCCCCCGCTTCCGGAGAAGCGAGCGTTTCGCCGGCGGCGTCGATCCCTACCACGGCGTGGACGGTTCGCTCGACGTCGCGCCGAACCGGAGCCCATCGGCCGCCGCCCTCGCCTTCATCGACGCGGCGCGGGAGGTGTTTCCCGACAGCGCCCCGGACTGGGATTTCAACGGCGCGCGGCAGGAGCGCGCCGCCGCGCTCTATCAGGTGAACGTCACGCTGCTCGGACGACGCGCGAGCGCCGCCTCCGCCTTTCTCGACGGGGCTGCCGACCGGACGGCCCTCTCGGTCACCGCCGGCGCGCGCGTCACGCGCATCCTGATCGAGCACGGCCGCGCCGTCGGCGTCGAATGCATGCTCGGGGTCGGCGCCGAGACCTATCGAGCCGAGCGCGAGGTGATCCTCTCGGCCGGCGCCTTCGAGTCGCCCAAGCTCCTGATGCTGTCGGGCATCGGTCCGGCCGACCACGTTCGCGCGCACGGCATCGCGCCGGTCGCGGATCTCCCCGGCGTGGGCCAGAACCTGCAGGACCACCTGCAGGTCCTCCTCTACCATCGGGCGACCTCCGATCCCGGGCAGGCGCAGTTCACCGCGGAGGCGGGACTGTTTGAGGACCCACGTCATGGGCTCGGGCTGGCGGTACCCGTACTTGATGAGGCTCTGATAGCTCGACGCCGAGGTGAGATAGCTCGGCGACGCGAACACCTTCGCCAGGCTGTAGTGATGCCGTCCAGCGACGACGACGTCACCGCGCTCGTGCACGTCCTGGGCGCGAGCGCGAGCGCGCCCGAGGCGCCCGGCGCCGGGCTCAAGAAGCGCCTGTTCACCGCCATCCAGCGGCTGCTGCTGGCGCGCGCCGCTCGCCATCCCTTGGTGATCCTCGTCGAGGATCTCCACTGGATCGATCCGACGTCGGGGGCCTGCCTGGCCGCCATCGCCGAGCTGGTCAGAAACGCCCCGATCCTGCTCGCGACCACGCACCGTCCCGGCTATCGCCTTCCATGGGCGCCCGCGCCGCACGTGTTCCAGCTCAGGCTGTCTCCGCTGTCGGACAAGGAGAGCCTCTCGGTCATCCGCGGCGTGCTCGACCTCGTGTGCTCGTCGGACCTCGAGCGACGGATTCAAGCGCGAGCCGAGGGCAATCCGCTCTTCCTCGAGGAGCTGAGCCGCTCCGCGCGGGAGCGGGGCGACGGCTCCCTTCCGACGACAATTCCCGCCGCCATCGAGGACATCATCGAGGGGCGTCTCGCTCGCCTCCGCGCGCGGCCGCGACGTCTGATCGCCGCAGCCGCCGTGATCGGTCGCGACGTTCCTCTCCCCTTGCTTCGCGAGGTCGCCGAGTTGTCCGACGAGGCGGTGTCGAGCGCCGTCGCGGCACTCGAGCGCGCCGATTTTCTCTCGGGGGGACTGGCGGCGGGCGGCGAGGCCCGGCGCGCGTTCAAGCACGCGCTGGTCCAGGAGACCGCCTATGCGAAGCTCGCCGCGGCCGAGCGACGGCGGCTCCATCGGCGCGCGCTCGACGCGATCGAGCGGATCCACGCCGTCCGCATCGCTGACCACGTGGAGCGGCTGGCCCATCACGCGATGCTGGGCGGCGCGCACGAGCGGGCAATCCACTACTTGCTCCAGGCCGGCCGGAAGGCCATGGGCAGCTTCGCCCTGGCCGAGGCGGAGAGTCACGTGGAGCGTGGCCTCGCACTCCTGCCGAGTCTCGCCGAGGGCCCCGAGCGAGACGGACAGGAGCTCGCGCTCCACGTCGCGCTCGGAATGGTGAGGGCGGCGGGTCGGGGTCCCGCGGCGCCGGATACTGCGCGCGCCTTCGCTCGTGCGCTCGAGCTGCGCGCGCGCGTGCCCGCCTTCGCGCAGGTTGGCACGCTGCTCGTCGGCCAGTGGTACGGCTCGCTGCTTCGCGCGGAGTACGCCGCGGCCCAGGACATCGCGGTCGAGCTCACGCGCGTGGCCGAGCGCGACCGCGACCGCCTCTTGACGGCGGCCGCGCATCAGACGCTCGGCATGACCGCGCTCTACCGCGGCGAGTTCGCCACCGTCCGCGCAGAGCTCGAGCAGGCGCTCGCGCTCTACAGCCCGGAGGAGCATCAGCGCCGCGTCGTGAGCGAGCACGGCTGGCCGCTTCACGTGAATCAGCGCGTCACGTGCCTCGCGTACCTCGGCCGCGCGCTCTCGTGCCTCGGCTATCCCGATCAGGCGCTCGCGCGGAATCGCGAGGCGGTGGCCGAAGCCAGGGCATGGGGCGGGGCTCTCAACATGGCGGTCGCCCTCGGCATGCTGACCGCCGCTCACGTGCTGCGGCGGGACATGCGAGCGACGCGCGAGACGGGCGAGCAGACCGCCGCCTACGCGTCCGAGTGGGGCATCGCGTACTGGGCCACCCACGGCACGCTGCTCCGAAGCCTGGGCGAGCGCGCCGAGGCGCCGGGATCGGCGGGGACGGGCACGGATGAGATTCAGCAGGGCCTGCGCCGCTACAGGGCCACGGGCACGAAGCTCGGACTCACGTGGTTCCTGACGTTGCTGGCCGAGGCGCACGCGGCCAGTGGCGAGCCCGCCGCGGGCCTCGCCGCGGTCGAGGAGGCGCGAGCGCTCGCCGACGCCACCGGCGAGCGCTACCACGAGGCGGAGATCGAGCGCGTCACGGGCCTCCTCGTGCTCGCGGGTCGAGACGCGGGCGCCGTCGCCGCGGCCGAGCGCCACTTCCTGAGAGCCCTCTCGATCGCGCGCGAGCAACGCGCCAGGGCCTGGGAGCTGCGCGCCGCGATCGATCTCGCCAGGCTGCGCCAAGGGCAGGGCAAGACCGGCGACGCCCGAGACGTGCTCGCCCCCGTGTCCGCCTGGTTCACCGAGGGCCTCGACCTGCCCGATCTCCGCGAGGCGCGCACCTTGCTCCAGACGATCGCCGCCCGCTGACACGCCTGGCGCCCTGCCAGGCTCAGAGCCGAAGCGTCGCGCGGGCCTCGTCCGGCGTGGCGACGCCGCGGCCCACGAGGTTCGCCAGCTTCGCGATGCGCTCCACGAGCTCCGCGTTCGTGGGACATCCGAGATGCGGATAGCTGTAGTCGCCGACGCCGATCGCGATGTGTCCGCCCCGCTCCATCACCGCCGTCGCGAGGCTCAGGAGGTTGCCGCCGAAGCAGAGGACGGCCCACGGCCACCCGTCGTCGGCGGGCAGGAAGTCGAGATAGGCCTCGAGGCCGCGCATCGTCCCGGGATGCGCGTCGAGGATGCCGCCCTCCGTCAGCACCAGCTCGCACCAGAGCGGCGTGTCGAGCACGCCCATCTCGACCAGCGCGCGCGTCGCGCGGATCGAGCCGATGTGCCACAGGATGGCGGCCGGCCGCACGCCCACCGAGCGCATCGTCTCCGCGTACAGGATCCAGTCGCCGGTCCGGTTGACGTACACGCGATCGGTCCACCGGAACTGCCGGGTCTTGCCGTCGTAGTAGTCGAGGCTCGTGCAGGCCATGTCGATGGGCGCGAGGTCCGGCTTCGTCGCGGGATCCTGCGCCATCGCCGCGATGTGCGCGATGCGGTCGCGCGGCGACGCGGACGCGTCCATGCCGAGCGTCGGCATGACGATCAGATCGGGCCGCTTGGCCCGGATGCGGCGCACGGTCTCCGCGTAGACGGCGAGATCGACCGAGGCCGCGCCGGTCACGGCGTCTCGCGCGTGATAGTGGACGATCGCCGCGCCCGCGTTCGCGCAGTCGAGCGCGTCCGCGGCGATGTCCTCGGGGCTGTACGGCGTGTGTGGGCTCCACTCGCGGCGCGCCCACTCGTTCTGGCGCACCTCGATGATGACCTTGTCCGATGCCATGTCGCTCTCCTCGCAGGTGGACCCGGACTCGAGCAAACCGACGGCGGACGCCACAATCGCGTTCTGTGCTTACTGCGTAGCGCTCGCCGCGCGAAGCGGCGTGCTAGACTCCCCGCCATGAGCGCACAGGCCACGCTTCCGCTCCTGTATACGCACGTGATGGGCAGCCACGGCTTTCCCGGCTGGTTCTGGACGGCGCTCGACAAGATCAAGGCGGGCGACTACGGGCCGACCGACGTGCGCGAGACGTTCGACGACGCCACGCAGCTCGCCATCCGCGACCAGGAGCGCGCGGGCATCGACGTGATCTCCGACGGCGAGATGCGTCGCTTCTTCTTCGTGCAGACGTTCTACGGCAAGATGGACGGGCTCGAGGAGATCGAGCCGTTGCGCAAGACCGGTCTCTACGCGTACGACAGCGTGCCGCGCTACCGGCCGATCCGGAAGATCACGGTGCCGAAGGGCCTCGGCACCGTCGAGGAGTTCACGTATCTGAAGGGCCAGACCGACCGGCCCGTCAAGGCGACGTGCCCCGGGCCCGTGACGCTGTCGATCCACGTCCAGACGCGGCCCGGCGACGCCTACGACAACGACCGGATCGCGCTCTGCTGGGACCTGGTGCCGGCCGTCAACGCCGAGCTCCTGGCGCTCGCCGCCGCGGGCGCCGAGTGGATCCAGATCGACGAGCCGTCGGCGGCCATCGTGCCCGGCCAGCTCGCCGAGTACGTCAAGATGTTCAACGCGTGCGTCGAGGGCGTGCGCGCGAAGATCGGCCTGCACGTCTGCTTCGGCAATCTCCTGTCGCGGCCGCGCGGCAAGCGCTCGTACCGCTTCCTGTTCCCCCAGATCCTCGGCACGCGGTGCGATCAGTTCGTGTTCGAGTACGCCAACCGCGAGATGGCGGAGATCGAGCTGTGGAAGGAGGTCGGCGTCGACCGCGACGTGGCCTGCGGCGTGGTCGACGTGAAGTCCTTCTACATGGAGACGCCCGAGGACGTGGCCGAGCGCGTGCGCCGGTGCCTCGAGTTCGTTCCCGCCGAGAAGCTCTCGCTCGTGCCGGATTGCGGCTTCTTCGCGGTCCCGCGCTGGGTCGCCGCGGAGAAGCTCCGGCGGCTGGCCGCGGGCGCGCGCCTCGCGCGCCAGCAGCTCGCCGGCTGAACGTCACGACATCGCGTCAAGGAGGACGCACATGATCACGAGCAGGCGTGACTTCCTGAAGACGGCCGCGGGGGCGACGGCGGGCACGACCATGCTCACGAGCCTCGCGCGCGCGCAGACAAAGAAGGGCGTGCCGTCGGAACCCGTGAGGGTGGGCGTGATCACGATCCGCGCCGGCATCGCGGCGCCGGTCGGCACGGCCGGCCTTCGCGGCACCGCCTGGTGGGCCGATCGCGTCAACAAGGCCGGCGGCATCCTGGGCCGCGAGGTCCGCCTCGTGACCGAGGAAGAGTCGAACCCCAAGGACACCGTCGAGCGCTACCGAAAGCTCGTCCTGCAGGAGAAGGTCGACGTCGTGCTGGGCGGCATCTCGACGGGCGTGACGCTCGCGCTCGGCCCCGTCGCCGAGGAGATGGGCACGCCGTGGCTCTCCTGGGACGGCACCACGCAGAAGGGCGTCGAGGAGACGATGCCCAATCCCAAGTGGGCGTTCAAGAGCGTGGACAACGAGGTCGAGGCGATCGTCGCCGGCCTGCTCACGCCCAAGTACTTCAAGGGCATCAAGACCGTGGCGGGCATCGGCAACGATTACTCGTACGGCCACGACTGCTGGCAGACGTATCAGGCCGTGCTGAAGAAGCACATCCCCGACGTGAAGTTCGTGCTCGAGCTGTTCCCCAAGCTCGGCGTGACGGACTTCACCTCGCACATCGCCGCCATCCAGCAGGCCAAGCCCGATCTGCTCATGTGCTCGTTCTGGTCGGGCGACGCCACCATCATCCTGAAGCAGGCGGCCGCCGTCGGGCTCTTCAAGACCATGAAAGGGGTCTTCACCACCGCGGGCGGCGTGCACGATTCGCTCAAGAAGGAGTTCACGCCCGAGGGTCTCCTGCTCGGGTACAACTCCATGTACTTCGACGATCCGAAGGGCAGCCCGCTGCTGAAGCAGTTCGTGCGCGAGTACAAGGCGAAGTACGACACATACCCGCCGTACGAGTGCGATCACGCCTACTTCTGCGCCGAGTCCTACAAGGCGGCGGTGGAGAAGGCGTACGCCGCCGCCGGACAGTGGCCCTCGAAGGAGCAGGTCGTCAAGGCGCTCGAGGGCATCGAGGTGCAGTCGCTCTCCGGCAAGCGGAGCTGGCGCGAGGATCACGTCCAGATGTGCAACTTCTATCAGGGCATCACGACCCACAAGAACAGCTACGACTTCGTGACGATCAGCCCGATCGAGGTCATGTCGACCAAGCAGGCGATGAAGCCGGCGGGGGCAAAACTTCTCGACTGGATTGCGGGCTGGAAGGCCTGAGAGGGCCGAGAAGGGGGTCATTGGCTTCGTTGGCGCCCTCGGCAGGGGGCTCAACGTACAGCAAGTACGCCTCGCCCCCTGCCTTCGGGCGCCGCCTCGCCACTGATCCCCTTCTCGACCCTCTCAGGCGGCGCGTTGATGTCCCCACACCTCGGCTCGCCGGCGGCCTTCGGCCGCCGTCTCGTGTCGGCGCCCTGCTCCGCGCTCTCGGAGCGCTAGTCTGGTGACACGGCATCTCATCAACATCTTGATGAGCGGTGTGTTTCATGCCGCCATTCTGTTTCTCGTTTCGGCTGGGTTGCAGGTCGTGTTTGGCGTTCAGAAGATCTTCAATCTGGCTTGCGGGTCCTTCTATGCGCTTGGCGCTTACGTCGGCGTTTCCGCCGTCGGCGCGTTCGTTGCGGCTGGGGGGCCGCCGGCGCTGTTCATCATTCCCCTCATCGCCGCTGGCCTCCTCGTCGGCCTCGTGGGCGTCGTGGTCGAGCGCGGGCTCCTGCGCTTCGTGTACGACCGCGACGAGACGTTCCAGCTCCTGCTGACCTTCGCTCTCGTCCTCATGATGGAGGACCTGATCCGCATGACGTGGGGCACCGCGCCCCAGTCGACGGCAGGCCTCTACCTGGTCTACGGGCAGGCGCGGCTGCTCGACGCCACCGTGCCCGTGTACAACCTGATCGTGATCGCAGCGAGCCTCGCCATCGCGCTCGCCATCGGCTGGCTGCTCACCCGCACCGCCTTCGGCCGCATCATGCGGGCGAGCGCCGACAACCGGGAGATGGCCGAGGCGCTCGGCGTCGACATGCGCAGCGTGTACGCGCGCGTGTTCACCCTGGGCACCGCGCTCGGCACCCTCGGCGGGGCGCTCGTCATCCCCGCGACGGCGGCCATGAGCGAGATGGGCATCGAGCTGATCGTCGAGGCCTTCGCCGTCGTGGTGATCGGAGGCCTCGGCAGCATGCGCGGCGCCTTCGTGGGGGCGCTGGTCGTCGGCGTGCTCCGCGCCCTCGCGATCGCCGTGTACCCCGAGCTCGAGATGCTGCTGATCTACCTGATCGTGATCGCCGTGCTGCTCCTGCGCCCCCGCGGCCTGTTCGGGAGCGCCGTGGCGTGACGGGCCGTCTCGTCCTCGCCGTCGTCGCGCTCATCCTTCTCGTCCTGCCACTGCTGGCGTCCGCCTACCACGTGCTGCTGATGCTGCCGTTCATGGCGTACGCGGTGGTGCTGCTCGGGCTCAATCTTCTGTTCGGCTACACCGGCCTCGTGTCGTTCGGACACGCGCTCTTCATCGGGCTCGGCGCCTACGCCGGCGCATTCATCACGACCCACACGCCGATCCGCTCGCTCGAGGTCATCCTCCTCGCCGCCGCGGTCGCGGGCGCCATCGTGGCGGCCGTGGTCGGCGCCCTGTGCGTCCGGTACGTGAAGATCTACTTCGGCATGCTGACGCTCGCCTTCGGCATGGTGTTCTACACGTTCCTGCTGAAGTTCTACCGGCTCACCGGAGGCGACGAGGGCATGCGCGTGCTGCGGCCCACCCTCCTGGGCCTCGACCTCTCGGCGATGCCGAAGACCGACTATCTGATCGGCCCGTACTACTACTATTCGCTCGCCGTGCTGGCCGTGGCGACGCTCTGCATGTGGCGCATCGTCCACTCGCCGTTCGGCCTCTGCCTTCGCACGGTGCGCGACAATCCGGCCAAGGCCGAGGCGCTCGGCCTCTCGGTCACGCGCTACCGCTGGCGCGCCTTCGTGATCTCCGCCGTGTACGCGGCCGCCGGCGGGGCGCTGCTGGGGCCGCCCACCGGCAACGTCGACCCCACGCTTGCGTACTGGACGCAGTCCGGCAACATCGTGTTCATGACACTGCTCGGCGGATTCGCGAGCTTCTTCGGCCCCATGCTCGGCGCCTTTGTGTTCATCTTCCTGCAGGACACCGTGATGTCGGTGGTGCCGTACTGGCGGCTCGTGTTCGGCGCCATCCTCGCGTTCGTCGTGATCTTCGCGCCAGGAGGACTGATGGGGCTCTTCGCGCGGCCCGCGCCCGCCCACGCGAGCGATGGGCGCTAGGGTGTCGAGCCCGAGATCCGTCGACTCACCGCGCCGGGCGGCGGGGGCCGGGGGCCCTGCCCGCGGGACCGTTGCTACTGCGGATCGCCGAAGAGAAGCGCTCCCGATCTCGTGGCTCCATCGAGTGCCCACGGCGCCATGCAACTCAGCGTGTCCCGCGGGCAGGGCCCCCGGCCCCCGCCGCCCGGCGCGTTGCCGGCACGTCTCCGACTCGCGACGGCCGCGTCCATGATGCTGCTCGAAGCTTCCGACGTCACGAAGTTCTACGGGGATTTCCAGGCGCTCGCCGGTGTGAGCCTCTCCATCCGGGACGGCGAGTTCGTCTCGATCATCGGCCCGAACGGCGCCGGCAAGTCGACGCTGATCAACGTGCTGACGGGCGCGCTCGCGCCGACGTCCGGCGCCGTGCGGTTCAAGGAACGCGACATCCACGGCATCGGACCGGTGGCGCTCGCGCGCCTCGGCATGGCGCGGAGCTTTCAGCTGGTCCACATCTTCCCCGACCTCACGGTCGCGGAAACGCTCGAGGCCGCGGTGGTGTCGCGGCTCGGCCGGGGCACGCGGCTGTTCGCCTCCCTCGCGCGCGACGGCGAGGTGCGCGAGCAGGCGCTCGAGGTGGCCGAGATGTTCGGGCTCGCGTCGAAGCGCTCCGCCGTCGCCCGGCACCTCCCGCAGGGCGACAAGAAGCTGCTCGACGTGGCGTCGGCCTTCGCGCTCCGGCCCGAGATCATCCTGCTCGACGAGCCGACGAGCGGCGTCTCCACCTCGGACAAGACCGCGATCATGGAGATCCTGGTGACGGCCTCGCGGCGCATCGGCTGCCGCGCGATCATCCAGGTCGAGCACGACATGGACATCGTCTTCGGCTACTCGGACCGCATCATCGCGCTCCATCAAGGCAAGGTCCTGGCCGACGCCGCGCCCGACGCGATCCGGGCCGACCGCGAGGTGGTCGATACCGTGATCGGCCGCCCGCGGGGTCGCGCATAGCTCGTGCTCACCGTCGAGGAGATCGACGTCTACATCCAGTCGAGCCACATCCTGCGCCGCGTCTCGCTCGAGGTCGGCGAGCGCGAAGTCGTCTGCCTGGTCGGGCGCAACGGAGCAGGCAAGACCACGACGCTGCGCACGGTCATGGGGTATTTGCGGCCTCGCGCGGGCCGGATCCGGTTTCGCGGCCGAGAGATCCAGGGGCGCCGCACGCACGAGGTCGCGCGACTCGGCCTCGGCTGGGCGCCGGAGGACAGCGGCATCTTTCCGGATCTGACCGTGGCCGAGAACGTCCTGATCTCCACGTGGACGCGGCCCGGGGGCCGCCCCGCCGCGGAGCGCATCGATCTCGCCTACCGCGTGTTCCCGGCGCTCAAGCGCTACATGGCGCGCAAGGGCCCGGAGATGAGCGGCGGCGAGCGCAAGATGCTGTCGATCGCGCGCGCCCTCGCGCTCGATCCCGACATGCTCGTGCTCGACGAGCCGTTCGAGGGACTGTCGCCCGCCATCATCCCGCACGTGAGCGCGGGGATCGCCGAGATCACGAAGCTCGGCCGCTCGATCCTGATGGCCGAGTCGAACATCCACCACGTGCCGGAGTTCGCCGCGCGGCTCTACGTCATCGAGCGCGGCGAGATCATCTACGCGGGCCCGCCCGACGCCGTCCACGCGGATCGCGCCACGATGCGCGTGATCGGCGGGGCGGGTTCATGAGCTCGCCCGGTCATCAGTTACCATCGCCCAGGGAGGACTTCATCCATGGCTGCTGAGCTTCCGCTGATTCCGTCCACCGTCGTCGGCTCGCACGGCAAGCCCGGCTGGTGGTTCGCCACGGTCAAGGCGTACGAGGCCGGCGAGTACGGGCCCGGCGACCTCGAGGAGATGTTCGACGACGCGGCCGACACCGCCATCCGCGACATGGAGCGCGCCGGCGTCGACGTCATCACCGACGGCGAGGTGCGCCGTCTGGACGGCTACGTCGACTCGTACTACGCGATCATCAAGGGCATCGAGCCGCTGCCCGTGCGGCGCAAGGCCGGGCCGTGGGGCTACGACCAGCAGACGCGCTACGAGGCGGTCGGGCGCATCGAGACGCCGCCGGGTGGCCTCGGCATCGTGAAGGAGTTCGAGTACCTGAAGGCCCACACGACCCGGCGCACCAAGGCCACGTGCGCGGGGCCGCTCACGTTCGGCTCGCGCATCCACCCCGGCAAGACGTACAAGGGCGTGGTCGACGTGGCCGAGCGCTTCGCCGAGGTCATCAACGCCGAGTTGAAGGCGCTCGTCGCCGCCGGCGCCGACTGGATCCAGCTCGACGAGCCCGCGCGCGGCAACGTCTCCGGCGAGGAGATGGCGCGGCTCTACAACCTCGCCACCGAAGGCGTCCGCGCGAAGCTCGCCTTTCACGTGTGCTTCGGCAATCGCTTCGGCCGCTCGCGCTTCGACCGGACCTATCGGCCGTACTTCCCCGGCCTGCTGAAGGCCCGCGCCGAGCAGTTCGTCCTCGAGTTCGCCGGGCGCGAGCTATCCGAGGTGGACCTCTGGAAGGAGTACGGCGGCGGCCGCGAGCTGGGGGCTGGCGTCATCGACGTCAAGGGCTTCTACCCCGAGAGCCCCGAGGACATCGCGAAGCGCATTCACCGCGTGCTCGAGGTCTGCCCCGCCGACAAGCTCTACGTCAACCCAGACTGCGGCTTCGGCTGGTCGCCACGTTACATGTGCAACCAGAAGATCCAGGCGCTGGCGGCCGGCGCCGCCCGAGCGCGCGCAGAGCTCACGGGAAAGAAGTAGCGCCGGCCATGAGCACCGATGTTGCGCCCCGCCATCGACCAGGGAATCCCGGCCGCTGTCTCGAGCGAGATCAGGCGGAGCCTCGCGCCGGGGCGCCCGGTCGCCTCGCCTTCTGATAGAGGAGGCTCACGAGGAGCAGGACGACGCCCAGGATCAGGAACGAGACGATCCGATACGCCGTGCGCACGGCGGACAGGTCCACCAGGAACACCTTGACGACGGCGAGCCCGAACAGGGCGAGCGCGCCGTAGCGCGCGGCCGCCGACCCGCGCAGGAAGCCCCACGCGAGCGCGACCGCCGCATACAGCGTCCACAGCACCGACAGCCCGACCTGGGTCCGCCACCTGATCTCGCCGACGGCGATGGGCCGGCCCCCGGTGCGAGCGGCTTCGAGCGCCACCCCCTGGTGACGGGTCCAGTTCACCGAGAGCGCGAACAGCAAGCAGACGCCGGCCGCGCCCGACATGACGCGTCCGACGGGTCGAGCCCACGCCGTCGCACCGGAGCGGGCGAGCCAGCCGCCCGTCGCCAGGAGGGCGACGCACGCGACGACGCGCGAGACCAGGGGCCGGCTCACCAGCGACGTGGCCGCCATGTGGGCGCGAAGATCGTCGGCGCCGAGCACCCGCGCGAGCAGGATCGCCGCGACGGCCGGCGTGGCCACGACCAGGGCCGGGGCCGCCGTCATCCGAGCGAGCGCGCCGAGCGCCAGCGCCTCCGCGGTCAGGAGCGTGGCGGGCCAGAGCCCGGGAGGCTCCCGCCAGAAGAGAAGCGCCAGGAGCAGCGCCGCCAGGACCCAGAGCGCGCTCTGCGCCGTGCTGGTCGTGGACGTTGTCAGCCGCTCCGGACGCAACCGCCTCGCGAGCCAGCCGCCGGCGATCAGCGCCACCACCACGAGCAGGTGCGCGAGGTAGGTCAGGTTCCACACCGGCGTGGTGTCCGGGTACCAGTACCGATCGAGGGCGATGGCGCGCACGGCGGCGAAGATCAGCGCGGCGCACCCGCCCCAGGCCGCCACCGGCGTCGTGACGCGGGATCCGACCCACAGCAACATGACCCCCTGGACCGCCCAGGCGAGGGTGACCCAGCGGCCATCGAGGGCGAGCGGGATCGCGATCGTGAGAAACGTCCACGAGATGCCCTCGTGCAACATGACCGTGGCCGGATCGCCAGCCACGCGCCCTTCGTAGTCGGAGGCGGCCAGGCGATAGACGATGGCGAGCAGGAGCGCGCAGAGCGCCGCGGCGAGCGGATGCCAGCGCTCCAGCGTCACGTACATCACCCAGAAGTAGCCGGCCGCGTTGCCCACGACCAGCAGGAGATCCACCTCGCCGATGCGCCGGTACTCCGCGCGCTCGCGCAGGAGCGGCACGGCGACGAAGAGGAGAAAGAGACCGGTGAGCAGCACGACCCGCGTCAGCGGATTCGGCGCCTCCTGTTGTCGCATGAAGACGGGCGCGTAGAGCAGCGCGCTGCCGGCCCAGGCAAGACGGTTGAGCGCGGGCCAGCTGCGAAAGCGCGCCACGGCGAGCACGAGGAAGTCGAGGACGAGGAGGTACACGAGCAGGTTTCGCTCGTCGGGCCGCTCCACGCGCAACAGCACCGGCGTGAGGAGACCACCCAGGACGGTGAGCGCCGCGGTGATCTGGCGGCTCGACGCCACCGCCACGATCGCGCCGAGCAGCGTCACCGCGAGCATCGCCGTGAACGCGGGGGCGGCGCCGAGCAACCCATACAACACGTGCGCGGCGAACAGCGAGAGATACAGCACGCCGAGACCGAGGCCGGCGAGCCCCTCGCTCAGGTACGGAATGTCGCGCCGCCGATGGAGGGCGAGCCCGGCGAGCAGCAGGATCGTCCCGGCCACGACGCCCAGCGATGCGCGCGCGGCCGGCCCGAGCAGCTCGCTGTCGAAGGTCCACTTGAGGAAGAAGCTGACCGCGAAGAGGATGGCGATGATGCCGACCCACGTTGCCCAGCGCGCGCCGATGCGCTGCTCGAGATCCAGAGCGGGCCCGGAAGCCGGTGCGGCGCCTGGCGGCGGGCTCGGAGGCGCGGACGCCAGCGGGCTTCGATCGCCGATCGGCACGGTCGGCGCTGGCTCGAGCGGCGGCGACGACGACGGCACGGACGCTGCCGCCTCTGCGCCGACCGCGTGTTCGGCCGCGACTGTCGGCGCGGCTGGCGACGGGACCTCGACGGACGACTCGACGGCGTCGAAGGCTGCCGGCGCGGAGCCCGCCGACGCGCCACGCTGCTCGAGTGTCCACACGCGATGGAGGAGGCCGCGCACCTGCTCCTCGAGCGCCGCGATGCGCTCCTCCACCGCTGTCGCGGCGGACTGCCGGCGCGCGAGCCTGAGCGCTCGCACCGCGACGACGATGGCGATGAGCGGCAGCAGAACGCCGAAGACGAAGCTACCGAACAGGAAGCCCATCGCGCCACGAGCCTACACCAGAAGGACGAGTCGGGCATACTGAAGCCCGGAGGAATCGACCATGGAGACGAGAGCGCTCGCCACGAAGCTGTCGCAGCTCCTTCCGGGAAGCACGGCGGTCGCCGTCGGCTTCCGATCCGCCGCACCGGCTGGCATTCCGCGCGTGAGCCGCCCGGGGCCCGCGGGGTGCGCCTACTGGAAGCAGGCCGCCGCGGGCGACGTGTTCTACACGGAAGCCGCCGATCACTACAACTGCCCGGTGGGCTCCTACACCCACGGAGTCGATCTCCCGCCGGAACGGGCGGCCGAGCTGCAGCAGGTCGTCGGCACCATGGTCAGCCTTCAGTACATCCGGATGGAAGAGGTGCCCGCGCTGCCGCGTCGCACCGAGCCGTTCGGCGTCGCGGTGTACGCGCCGCTCGGCGAGATGCCCATCGACCCCGACGTCGTCATCGTGCGGGGCGATGCGCGACGGATCATGCTGATCGCGGAGGCCGCGCGCGCCGCGGGCATCGGCCACGACGGCGCCGCGATGGGACGCCCGGCCTGCGCGATGATCCCGGAGGCGATTCGCTCGGCCCGCGGCAACACGAGTCTCGGATGCATCGGCAACCGCGTCTACACCGGGCTCGGTGACGCAGAGATCTACTTCACGATCCCGGGCGCGCGCCTCGGCGACGTCGTGGCGAAGCTCGAGACGATCGTGCACGCCAACCGCGAGCTCGAGCAGTATCACGAGGCCCGGAGGCAGGCGCTCGCGTGAAGCGATGACGCTATAATGAGCCGCCCATGAACGCGCCTCTCGCCGGTCTCGTCGTCGCCGACCTGACCCAGAACGTCGCCGGCCCCTACTGCACGCAGGTCCTCGGCGACATGGGCGCCGAGGTGATCAAGGTGGAGCGCCCCGGCCGCGGCGACGACGCGCGCGCCTGGGCGCCGCCGTACTGGGGTCGCGAGAGCGCGGCGTTCATGAGCGTGAACCGCAACAAGAAGAGCCTCGCGATCGACATGAAGGCGCCCGAGGGCCGCGCCGTGCTCGAGCGGCTCGTCGCCCGCGCCGACGTGCTGGTCCAGTCGCTCCGCGCCGGAGCCATCGAGGAGCTGGGGCTCGGCTGGGACGACGCGCGCCGCCTCAATCCGCGGCTCGTCTACTGCTCGATCACCGCGTTCGGCCCCGAGGGGCCGCTCGCCGATCGCCCGGGCTACGACCCGTTGATGCAGGCCTACACGGGGATCATGTCCGTCAACGGCCACGCCGGCCAGCCGCCGGCGCGCGTCGCGATGTCGATCATCGACATGGGCACGGGCATGTGGGCGGTGACGGCCATCCTCGCGGCGCTGCGCGAGCGCGACCGCACGGGGCAGGGCGCGCACGTGACCACGGCGCTGTTCGACACCGCGCTCGCGTGCCTCACGTTCCAGATGGGCAACTACCTGGCCTCGAGCGAGGTGCCGGCGCCGCAGGGTTCCGGGACACAGATGATCGCGCCCTACGAGGCGTTCCCGACGCGCGACGCCTGGGTGATGCTCGGCTGCGCGTCCGACGCGCTCTTCACCAGGGCCGCCGCAGCCCTGGGCGTGCCCGAGCTTCCGAAGGAGGAACGCTTCGCGAGCAATCCCGCGCGCGTGACCAACCGGACCGCGCTCTTCGACACGCTGGCCGCCGTGACGCGCACGTTCTCCACCGAGGAGCTGCTCGTGCGCCTTCAGCACGCCGGTGTGCCCTCGGCGCCGATCCTCAAGCTCGACCAGGTCGCCGCGCTGCCACAGACGGAGGCCAGCGGCATGCTGGTCGCGGCGAAGCACCCGCGCGTGCCGGACTATCGCGCCGTGGGGCTGCCGATCCGCTGGGACGGCGAGCGGCCCGGCATCGCCCGAGTGCCGCCGCTACTCGGCGAGCACACGGCCGAGGTCCTGGCCGAGCTCGGGTACGACGACATCGCCATCAAGACCCTCGCGGAGCGCCATGTCGTCCAGCTATAAGACGCTCAACGTCGCCCGATCCGCGGACGGGTACGTGGTCACCGTCGAGCTGAACCGACCCGAGTCGCTCAACGCCATGAACACGGCGATGGGCGAGGAGCTGCTGCACTGCTTCGACGGGTTCACGTGGGACAAGACGGCGCGGGCCGTGGTCTTCACGGGCGCCGGCGAGAAGGCCTTCTGCGTCGGCGGCGACCTGAAGGAGCGCGAGGGCATGACGGACGAGGCCTGGCGCGCCCAGCATCTGATCTTCGAGCAAGGCGCCGCGCGTGTGCTCCACTGCCCGGTGCCGGTGATCGCCGCCGTCGAGGGCTTCGCCATGGGCGGCGGCTGCGAGCTGGCGGTGCTATCCGACATGATCGTGGCGAGCGAGAGCGCCGTCTTCGCGGTCCCCGAGGTCACGCGCGGCATCTTCCCCGGCATCGGCGGCACCCAGCTCCTGCCCCGCATCCTCGGCGCGCCGATGGCGAAGGAGATGATCTTCACGGGCCGCCGCGTCGATGCGCGCGAGGCGCTGGCGCGGGGCCTCGTCAATCACGTCGTGCCGCGGGGCCAGGCGCGCGCCAAGGCGCTCGAGATCGCGACGACCATCGCCGAGAACGGGCCGGTCGCCGTGCGCCAGGCCAAGAAGGCCATCAACTGGGGCGGCGAGACCGATCTCGAGACGGGCATGGCGCTGGCCATCGAGGCCTACAACAACACCGTGACGACGGACGATCGCCTGGAGGGCGTGCGAGCGTTCAACGAGAAGCGCAAGCCGCGATTCCAGGGTCGATAGATGATCGGAGGACCCCAGGCATGAAAGACATGACGTTCACGCTCACCGAGGAGCAGCGGGCGCTCAAGGCTGCTGTCTACGAGCTGTGCAAGCAGTACCCGCCCGAGTACTGGCGCGACCTCGATGCCAAGCGCGAGTACCCCGACGCGTTCGTCACCGAGCTGACCAAGGCCGGTTATCTCGCGGCCTTGATTCCCCAGGAGTACGGAGGCGCCGGGCTCGGGATCACCGAGGGCTCGCTGATCCTCGAGGAGATCAATCACTCGGGCGGCAATGCCGGGGCGTGCCATGCGCAGATGTACATCATGGGCACGGTCCTACGCCACGGCTCCGAGGCGCAGAAGACCCAGTACCTGCCGAAGATTGCCACCGGCGAGCTGCGTCTCCAGGCCTTCGGCGTCACCGAGCCCAACGCGGGGTCCGACACCACGAAGCTGCAGACGACCGCGATCCGGAACGGCGACCGCTACGTCGTCAACGGCCAGAAGATCTTCATCTCGCGCGTGCTGCAGTCCGACCTGATGCTCCTGCTCGCCCGCACCACGCCCGTCGACCAGGTCCGCAAGAAGACGGACGGCCTCAGCGTGTTCCTCGTCGACATCCGCGGCCTCAAGGGCTTCGAGGTGCGGCCGCTCCGGATGATGATGAACCACTCGACCAACGCGCTCTTCTTCGACAACGTCGAGATCCCCGCGGAGAGCTTGATCGGCCAGGAGGGCAAGGGCTTCTCCTACATTCTCGACGGCATGAACGCCGAGCGCATCCTGGTCGCCTCCGACTCCCTCGGCGACGGGCGCTGGTTCATCGAGAAGGCGGTGGCCTACGCGAGCCAGCGCGTGATCTTCGGCAAGCCCATCGGCGCCAATCAGGGCGTGCAGTTCCCGATCGCCAAGGCCCACATGTCGCTCGAGGCCGCGGACCTCATGCGCACCAAGGCGGCCAAGCTCTTCGACGCCGGCGCGCCCTGCGGGCCCGAGGCCAACATGGCGAAGTACCTGGCCGCCGAGGCCGCCTGGGAGGCCGGCAACGCGTGCATCGACGCCCACGGAGGCTACGGCTACGCGGAGGAGTACGACGTCGAGCGCAAGTTCCGCGAGGCCCGTCTCTACAAGACCGCCCCGATCAACAACAACCTGGTGATGGCCTACGTGGGCGAGCACGTGCTCGGCATGCCGCGCTCCTACTGAGCGTCGAAGCGATCCTGAGGTTCACCGCGCGATGACGGTTCGCGAGTTCGATCTCGTCGTGGTCGGCGGCGGCGTCTTCGGGTGCAGCACCGCGCTCGAGGCGGGCCGGCGGGGGCAGCGGACGATGGTGCTGGATCGACGCGCGGTGCCGAATCCCATCGGCGCATCGTACGGGCCGTCGCGGAAGATCAGGTCCACGTACCTCGACGCGCACTACAGCCGGCTCGCCATCGAGGCCATGGCCGGCTGGCGCCGCATCGAGGCGGAGGCGGACCGCGAACTGTACGTCGCGATCGGCAACCTCAACGTGAGCGACGGGACCACGGACGAGCATCTCGCGACGCTCGAGGCCAACGCCCGGCGTGGCGGCGGCCACGTCCGGTGGCTCGAGACGAGTGACCTCCGGCGCGAGTTCCCGCAGTTCCGGCGGGGCCAGCGGGCTCTCCTCGAGGCGGAGGCCGGTTTTCTCCGCGCCACGGAGTGCGTGGCCACGCTCAGAGATCTCGCCGAGAAGCACGGCGTCCAGTTCGCTGCCGAGGAAGAGGCGGCGCTCGAGCCGACGGGCGGCGATCTTCTGGTTCGCACGTCCGGCGCGACGTTCCGCGCGCCTCGCGTCGTGGTGGCCGCGGGGGGCTGGTCGAAGCGTCTCTTCCCCGAGCTTGGGCCGTCGCTCTGGCAGTGCCAGCAGGGGATCATGTACGTCGAGGGCGTCCCCGCGCCGCTCTGCCGCCCCGCATTCGTCCCGTACTCGGCGGCGGACACCGGCTTCTACGGCTTCCCTGCCGAACCGGGACGCGTGGGATTCAAGGTCGCCCGGCATCTCGTGACGGACCCCATCGACGATCCGGACTTCGACCGGCGCACGACGCCACCGGGATTCGTCGAATCGGCCCGGGCGTTCGTGCAGGAGTGGTTCGGGCTCGACCCGAACGTCCATCGGATCAGCTACGACAGCTGCATGTACAACCTGTCCTCGAGCAACGATTTCCTCCTCGACTTCCATCCCGACATGCCGGGCGTGTTCGTCGCCACCGCCGGATCCGGTCACGGGTTCAAGTTCGGGTCGATCATCGGGTCGATCGTCATGGACCGGCTGGACGGGGTCCAGAGCGACCGCTGGTCGACCCAGTTCTCGTACGACGCGTTCCTGTCGGCGGGCTCGCGCCCGCGCCTGCTCTAGCGAACATCCGCCGATGGCCCCGATCACGCTCCCCGAGATCGACCGGATCAGCGTCACCACGGTCGTCGACAATTCGATCGACGCGCTGAGACCGGACGAGAAGATCGCCCGCCGTCACGTCGCCTCGCGCATTCCGAACCTCCGGGCCGAGCACGGGCTGGCCCATCACGTCGCGGTGACGCGGGGCGCCGAGACCCGGCGCATCGCGTTCGACTTCGGCCTGACCGCGGACAGCATGGTCCACAACTGGGACGCGCTCGGCCTCGACGCCTCGCGGATCGACCTGATCGCGCTGAGTCATGGCCACGTGGATCACTACGGGGGCATGGTCGGGTTCCTCGACGCGCACCGGGGACGGATGAAGCGCGATCTCCCCTGCTATGGCGGCTCGGATCACTTCGCGCACCGCTGGACGGAGCGCAACGGGCGCCGCGTCGACCTGGGATCGCTCCACCGCCGCACGCTCGAGGCCTACGATCTCGACGTGCGCATCGTCGCGGAGCCGACGCTTCTACCCGAGGGCGTCATGCTGAGCGGCGAGATGACCGCGCCCGAACCCTACGAGACGATCCCGCCGGCGCTGCGCGTCGAGCGGGACGGCGAGCAGGTGCAGGACACGTTCATCGGCGAGCAGACGCTGATCGCCAACGTGCGCGACAAGGGGCTGGTGGTCGTCACGTCGTGCTCGCATCGCGGCATCGTCGGGATCTGCCGCTGGGCGACGCGCGTGGCCGGCCTCTCGAAGATTCACGCCGTCATCGGCGGATTCCACCTGAGCGGTCTCGGCGAGGAGCGCATCACCCGCGTCGTCGACGCGTTTCGCGGCTTCGAGCTCGACTACGTCGTGCCGCAGCACTGCACGGGGTTCGAGGCGCTGGCCACGCTCCGCCAGCGAGTCGGCGACCAGCTCGTGATCAGCTCCGTCGGCAGCACCTTCACGTTTGGAGACCCCCGATGAGCGACAGCGACCTCGAGAAGCGCGCGGACGACCTGATCGCGAGGATGACCGCGGCGCGCGGCTACATCTATCCAGAATGGGAGTTCGCCGCCCGCCAGGACCCCGACTTCGTCGAGGCGTACAACCGCATCTACGAGCTGGGCCTCGGCGAGGGACGTCACGTGTCGGCCAAGGTGCGCGAGTTCGTCGCGATCGCGCTGCTGGCCTTCCGCGGCGCGGACCAGGCCGGGCTCGTCGCGCACATGAAGCGAGCCATGCGCTTCGGCGCGACGAAGGAGGAGCTGTTCGAGGTCCTCGAGACCTGCCTCGTGCCCGGCGGCGCGCCGACCTTCCACCGCGGGCTCAGCGCGCTGCTTCGGGTGGACGATGAGTCCCGCTGACGGCGAGCTGGCCGGCCGGGTCGCCATCGTGACCGGTGCCGGGGCCGGCATCGGCGCAGGGATCGCGGTGGCCCTCGCCGAGGCTGGCGCGGCGGTGGCCGCGGCCGACCTCGACGAGACGACGGCGGCCTCGACGGCCCGCGCCATCACGGACAAGGGCGGTCGGGCGCTCGCGGTGGCGGCCGACGTGTCCGAGGGCGAGCAGGTGCAGGACATGGTGCGCCGGACGGCCGCGACCTTCGGCGGCGTCGACATCCTCGTGAACAACGCCGGCATCGCGACGACCCAGCTCGTCGAGGACCTGGACGAGGAGGCGTGGCGCCGCGTGCTCGACGTGAACCTGACCGGCCCCTTCCTGTGCTCGAAGGCCGTGATCCCGCTCATGCGGGCCAAGGGCTGGGGGCGCATCGTCAACGTCGCCTCGGTCGCGGCCAAGCGCATCAGCTTCACCGGCGCGGCGAGCTACACGGCGTCCAAGGCCGGCCTGCTCGGCTTCACCCGGCACCTCGCCTACGAGGTCGCCCCCCACGGCATCAACGTGAACGCGATCTGTCCGGGCCCCACGCTCACCGCCATGTACGAGCGCAACGCGGACGAGGCGACGCGCCGCGAGCGCATCGCGATGGTGCCCAAGGGCCGCTGGATCACGCCCGACGACCACGGGCGCATCACGGTGTTCCTCTGCTCCGAGGCGGCCGATGCGCTGTGCGGCCTCGCCATCGACGTGGACGGCGGGAGCCTCCTCGGATGGATGCCGTGGGAGAGCTACATGGCCAAGCGGAAGCGGAAGAAGTAGTCCCCCACGGGAGGAGTCCGATGGCGACGATGGTGCGCGCGGCAGTCCTGAGGCAGCCGAAGACGATCACGCTGGAGGAGTTCGCCCGGCCGGCCATCGGCCCCGACGACGCGTTGCTGCGCCTCGAGGCCTGCGGCATCTGCGGCAGCGACTACGAGCAGTACGAAGGCGCGGCGCCCTCGACGGAGGACTACAAGCAGTACCCGGTCATTCCCGGGCACGAGCCCCTCGGCGTGATCGAGGAGATCGGCGCGCGCGCCCGTGAGCGCTGGGGCGTCGTCGAGGGGGACCGCGTCGCGGTGCGCTCGGGGTACGGCTGCGGCCAGTGCGCGGCGTGCCAGCGCTACGACACGCGCGCCTGTCCCAAGCGCGGCGGCACCTACGGCTACACGGACGTGGCCAAGCCCCCCTATCTCTGGGGCGGATATGCCGAGCACATGTACCTCTGCCCCCACACGATCGTGAAGAAGATGGACTCGAGCATCCCGGCCCCGGTCGCGGTGATGTTCAATCCCCTGGCCGCCGGCCTGTCCTGGGCGGTCGCGGTTCCGGCCACGCGACCCGGCGAGCGCGTCGTCGTGCTGGGCGCTGGACAGCGCGGACTCTGCTGCGTGATCGCGGCCAAGGCGGCCGGCGCTCGCCAGGTCGTCATCACCGGTCTCGGTCGAGACGCCGAGAAGCTGAAGCTAGCGCGCGAGCTGGGCGCGGACGCCGCCATCGACGTCGAGAAGCACGAGGTCGTGGCGGCGGTTCGCGACGCGACCGGCGGTGGCGCCGAGGTCGTGGTGGACACGACGCCCTACGCGCCCCAGTCGCTCAACCACGCCGTGAGCATCGCCGTGCGCAAGGGCCGCATCGTGGTGGCCGGGCTCAAGGGCCAGCGCCGCGCGCCGGAGCTGGCCGTCGACGACATCATCTACAAGGAATTGACCATCCGCGGCGTGCTCAGCATGCCGGTCGACGACACCTTCCGCTCGATCGCGCTGATCGAGTCAGGCCGCTACCCGTTCGCGAAGATGCACACGCACTCGTTCCCGCTCGAGCAGGCCGAGGACGCCATCCAAGCGCTCGCGGGGCACGTCCCGGGCGTGAACCCGGTGCACATCGCGCTGGTACCCGGCGCACCCCGCGTCTCGCTGCCGGGGCGGCGATAAGGGACCATCTGCTTCGTTGGCGCCCTCGGCTGCACGCTCGACGTACATCGAGTACGCCTCGCGTGCAACCTTCGGGCGCCGCCTCGCATCTGGGCCCTTCTCGCCGCCCCGGCGGAGTTATCTCGGGACAGGCTGGCCGGCGACGACCTTCAGATCACGCCTTCCTTGCGTAGGTCGGCCAGATCCTTCTCCCCGAGCCCCAGCAGCCGGGCGTAGACGGTCCCGTTGTGCTCGCCGAGCAGCGGGGCGCGCTTCACCTCGGTCGGCGAGGCAGACAGGCGAATCGGGCTGCCCGGAATCGCCATCTTCCCGCGCGTCGGATGCTCCACGTCCACGATCATCCCGCGGCCGCGCAGGTGCTCGTTCTCCATCACCTCGGTCGAATCGAGCACGGCGCCGCACGGCACGCCGGCGTCCGCGAGCAACTCCATCACCTCGTGCTTCGTCCGCTTCTGGGTCCAGCCCTCGACGAGCGCCTCGATCTCCTCCGTCTGCGCCACCCGGCCGCCGCGCTCCGCGAACCGCGGATCGTCCGCCAGCTCCGGCTGGCCAATCACGCGAGCCAGCGCCTTCCACATCTCGGTGTTCGCCACGTGGATGAACACGTAGTCGTTCGGGCCGAACGGGCGGCACCGGTAGAGGTTCGACGGCGTCGCGGCCGGCGATCGGTTCCCGCGACGCGCGATGGGCCGCGCGCCGAGATGGTGATCGCGGAAGTGGATGCGGGTGAGATTCACGACGGCGTCCTGCTGGGCGACCTCGACGCGCTGGCCGACGCCCGTCGCCTGACGCTGGACGAGCGCGGCGAGGATGCCGATCGCGGCGTGCAGCCCGGCGCCGGTGTCCCCCAGGCCCGCCTCGATGCGCATCGGCGGCCCATCGGGGCTCCCGGTGAGGCTCATGACGCCGCCCATCGCCTGCGCGATCATCTCGAAGCTGTTGTAGTGCGCGTAGGGCCCCTCCGCGCCGAACCCCTTGACCGAGGCGAAGATGATTCGCGGGTTGATCCGCGCGAGCGCGTCGTACCCGAAGCCCAGGCGGTCCATCGAGCCGGGGCCGAGGTTCTCGACGACGATGTCGGCGTGCGGCACCATCGCCGCGAACATCTGCCGGCCCCGCTCGGACTTGAGATTGAGCGTGACGCTCTCCTTGTTGGCGTTCATCAAGCAGAAGAACACCGAGTCCATGTCGGGCCGCTCGCTGAGCCCCTGCCGCGAGGCCTCGCCGGTGGGCGGCTCGATCTTGATGACCTCCGCGCCGAGCCACGCGAGCGTCTCGGTGCAGCTCGGTCCCGCCTCGTACTGCGTCAGGTCGAGAACCCGGATTCCGTCGAGCGCCTTTGCCATTGTCGTCGCTCCCCCGTCCTGCGTGGTGTATGGCTCACACGAGCTTAGATCGCCGGGTCCGTCACTGACAAGCGGGGTAAGATGCTCGCCATGTCACTGCTCCGTCCTCGTCGCCTCGCGCCCGGACAGACCGTCGGCCTCGTCGCTCCCTCGTCGGCGCCGAACGAGCCCGATCTCATCCGCTTCGCCATCGAGATCATCGAGTCGCTCGGCTTGCGTGTCCGGCCAGGCAAGCATCTCTTCGATCGCGAGGGGTACTTCGCCGGCGCCGATGCCGACCGCGCCGAAGATCTGAACGCGATGTTTGCCGACGACGGCATCGACGCGATCTGGTGCGTACGGGGCGGGTACGGCGCGTCGAGAATCCTGCCGCTGCTCGACTACGCGCGCATGCGGCAATCGCCGAAGGCCCTGGTCGGGTACAGCGACATCACGGCGCTGCACATGGCGATTCACACGACGGCCAGCCTCGTGACCTTCCACGGTCCTGTGCCCTGGCGCGCGTTCACGCCCTACGCGCTCGGCGAATTGAAGCGCGTGCTGTTCGAGCCGGCCGCGCCCGTCCGCGTCGCCGCGCCGCCGCGCTTCGAGCGCCGCGAGGGCCAGGTCGACCGCGAGAACCGCGTGACGACGCTGGTGCCTGGCAAGACGCGGGGACGCCTCCTCGGCGGAAATCTCTGCCTGATGGCCCACCTCACGGGCACGCCGTACGCGCCGGACCTGAGGGACGCGATCCTCTTCCTCGAGGACGTCGACGAGCCGTACTACCGCATCGACCGGTTCCTCACGCAGCTCTGGCTCTCGGGCGGTCTCGAGCGCGTGGCCGGTGTGGCGTTCGGCAAGTTCACGCGCTGCGAGCCGTCGGCGTTCTACGTCCAGAACCGCGTGCTCGAGGACATCCTGGCCGAGCGCTGCCGCGCGCTCGGCGTCCCCGCGGTGGCCGGCCTCATGATCGGGCACGTGGACGACCAGACCACGCTGCCGATCGGCTGCCTCGCCGAGCTCGACGCCGACGCCGGCACGCTCACGTTGCTCGAGCCGGGCGTGGAATAAGAGGGCCCCGGCCGACACCGCGGGCGATGGCGCGGCACCGGCCGGTGCGCGACCCCGTGCTACAGTATGGCTTCCATGTTCGGGCCCATCATCGAGGGAGCGCGCGTCCGGTTGGAGCCGCCCCGTGCGGAGTGGTCCCCGTTCTACCTGCGATGGTTCGCGGACATGGACGTCACGCGCTATCTGCGCGAGCGGCATCCGCCAAGTCCGCGCCGCGAGGAGGAATACCTCGAGGCGGCCGCGACCGACCCTCATCGGGTGCTCTGGGCCATCGTCGACAAGGCCAGCGGCGCACCGATCGGCGCCACCGTGCTGGAGAAGATCGACTGGCGAAACGGGCGCGCCGAGAGCGGGATCATGATCGGCGACAAGGACCGCTGGCGGCAGGGGCTCGCGACGGAGGTGATGCAGCTCCGCACCGAGTACGCCTTCATGGAGCTGGGACTCCGGAAGATCTGGACGGGCGTGGAGCTGCCGAACGTGGGCAGTCGGCGCGCGCTCGAGAAGGCGGGCTATCGGCAGTGCGGGCTGATGCGGCGGCATTTCTTCGTGAGCGGCCAGTGGCTCGACGTGTGGATCGCCGAGATCCACCGCGAGGACTGGGAGCGCGCCCGGGAGGCCGCATGCTCGGCCCGGTGATCGTGGGGGAGCGCGTGCGACTCGAGCCGGCGCGGCCCGAGAACGCGCCCACGTACATCCGGTGGTTCGCGGATCGCGCGGTGACGCGCTACCTGGTCGTGCGGTACCCCAGCTCGCTCAAGCAGCAGGAGGAGTGGATCGAGCAGATGGCGGCGAGCGAGCACGACGTGCTGTGGGCGATGGCGCGCGCCGTCGATGGCGGGCTCGTCGGCAACCTCGGCCTCCACCGGATCGCCTGGCGCAATCGCAACGCGGAGATCGGCTACGTCATCGGCGAGCGCGACCAGTGGGGCAAGGGCTTCGCGACCGAGGCCGTCAAGCTCGCGACGGCCTACGCCTTCCTCGAGCTCGGGCTCGAGAAGGTCTGGGCGACCGTGACTGCGCCCAACGAGGCCAGCCGTCGCGCGCTCGAGCGGAACGGCTACACGCAATGCGCCCTCTTCCGGCGCGACCGCTACGTCGACGGTGCCTGGCACGACCTCTGGGTCGGTGAGATCCTGAGAGACGAGTGGCAATCTGGACAGGAGACGCGGCCATGAAGCTCCCGAAGAGTGTGACGATGTGCGAGGTGGGCACCCGCGACGGCTTTCAGATCGAGCCGGACTGGATTCCCACCGAGCTCAAGATCGAGGTCGTGGACCGGCTGTCCGCCACCGGCATGCCCCGCATCGAGGTGACGTCGTTCGTGTCGCCGAAGGCGGTGCCCGCGCTGCGGGACGCCGAGGCCGTGATGGCCGGCATCAAGCGGCGGCCGGGCACCCGATACTCCGCGCTGGTGCCGAACGACAAGGGCGCCGTGCGCGCGGTCGACGCGGGCGTGGACGACATTCACACGGTCGTGTCCGCGAGCGAGAGCCACAACCTGGCCAACGTCAACATGACCATCGCCGAATCGCTCGCCAAGCTCGAGGCCACCGCGCAGGTCGCGCACCGCGCGGGCGCACCCATGTACTCCGGCATCTCCTGCACGTTCGGCTGCCCGTTCGAGGGCGACGTGCCGGTGACCCAGCTCGAGTCCGTGGTGCGGCGCCTCGTCGACATGGGAGCCCGCGGCATCGGCCTCGCCGATACGACAGGCATGGCCAACCCCGCGCAGGTCGCGCGGGTGGTCGAGCACCTCGTGCCGCGCTTCCCCGGTGTCGAGTGGACGCTGCACACGCACGACACGCGCGCCATGGCCATCCCGAACATTCTCGCCGCGATGGAGCTCGGCGTGACGCATCTGGACGCCTCCATCGGCGGGCTCGGCGGTTGCCCCTTCGCGCCGGGCGCCTCCGGCAACGTCTGCACCGAGGACCTCGTCCACTGCCTCGGCGCGATGGGCATCGAGACCGGCGTCGACCTCGACGCGCTCATCGAGACCTCCCGCCGCGTGCAGGAGATCATCGGGCGCGCGCTGCCCGGCCAGATCGTCAAGGCCGGGAAGTGGACGCGACGCTATCCGTTGCCCGACGGCGTCGCGGCGAGGCTGCCCGCTCGATGAGGGGGACGCGCGACGTTTCCGCTGGCGCCTCGCGTCCGCTCCGCCACTCATGACCAAGGCTGCAGCCCGGATGCTCCGGCTGATGGATCGCGCCGGGACCGCCTGGCGCTTCCCCATCATCGGCAAGGACAAGGCGCGCCTGCTGGAGCGGCTCATCGTGCGCCACAAGCCGCGCCACGCGCTGGAGGTCGGCTCGCTGTTCGGCTACTCCGCGATCGCCCTGGCCGGCAGCCTGCCGCCGGGCGGCCGGCTCACCTGTATCGAGGAGAGCCCCTTTCTCGCCTGGATCGTGGCCCAGAACGTCGAGGCGGCCGGGTTGAAGCGCCGCGTCCGAGTGGTGGAGGGCGACGCGCTGCGCGCGCTGCCGCTCCTGCGTGGTCCCGTCGACTTCGCGCTCATCGACGCGCGGAAGGAGGACTACCTCGACTACCTGCGCGCGGTCGAGCCGCGACTCGTCAACGGCGCCGTCGTGGTCGCCGACAACACGGGCATCTTCCGGCGCGAGCTCAAGGACTACCTCGCTCACGTGCGCGCCGCGCCCTGGGAGAGCCGGGAGCACGACTTCGGCGACGACTGCATGGAAGTGTCGATCTTTCACGGGTAGAGGCGGACAGCCCAGGATGGCCGAAGAGCGTCACGACCCCGAGTTCCTGAAGCACGTCTTCGACACCACGCAGGTGCTGCGCAAGCCGGTGAGCGGCATCATCGCCGGCTATCACGTGCTGCCCTACATCCTGGTCGGCCCCCAGGACAACCGCCCGTCGCACTCCGTCGAGATCCGGGGCAAGATCAAGGTCTCCCCACGCCTGGTGCTGGCGCCCGGGCGGGCGGGACAGACCTACGGCGACCTCTTCCAGGACAGCGAGGTGATGGATCAGGCGCTGGTCGCTCGCGTGTTCTCGTTCCTCTACTCCTCGAAGCACCAGGTGACGCTCGAGAGCGAGGATCTGAAAATCCAGCACTGGGAGCGCAACGCCCAGAGCCAGGTCGAGCGGGCCCTCGACGAGCTCGCCCAGCGCGAGATCATCAACACCGGCGTCATCCTCGCCCCGGACGTGCGCTACTATCCGGTCTCGCTCGACCGGTTCATCACCGAGATCCTCGACCAGGAATTCCGCCCCTCGTGAGCGACGCCCAGATCGCCATCGTCGACGCCGCGCGCGCGCGGCTCGAGCGCGCCGGGCTCGTCGCGCTCCTGCAGAACGTCGTGGACGACGGCGCCTCGGTGGGTTTCCTGCCCCCGGTCGCGGCCGAAGAAGCGGCGCAGTACTGGGACGGCGTGGCCACGGCCGTCGACGACGGCTTCCGCATCCTGTGGATCGCCCACGCGCCCGCCGAGGGCGTGGTCGGCACCGTGCAACTCGATCTGGAGAAGCGCGCGAACGGCAACCACCGCGCGGAGCTGGCGAAGCTGATGGTGCACACGAAGGCCCGCCGGCGCGGCATCGCCCGCGCCCTCATGCTCGCCGCCGAGAGCGAGGCGCGCCGGCTCGGCCGGAGCACGCTGTTCCTCGACACGCGCCTCGGGGACCCGTCCGAGATCCTCTACCGCGCGATGGGCTGGCAGTTCGTCGGCTCGATCCCGCGCTACGCGCGGAGCGCGAGCGGCGCGCTCGACGCGAACGCGATCTACTATCGCCTGCTCGACGCCTGACGGGCGGTCGCGGCGGGCGTGGTAGGCTCGGCGCGTGCGCGCGTACCTCCTGTCCCGCCTCGGCCAGACGGCGCTCGTCATCTTCCTCGCGCTCACCGTGGTGTTCTTCCTGGTCCGCCTGGCCGGGGATCCCGTGCTCCTGTTCCTGCCGATGGACATCCAGGCGAAGGACGTCAACGAGTTTCGCCAGCGCCTGGGCTTCAACGACCCCCTGATCGTGCAGTACGGACGCTTCGTCGCGGGCGCCGCGCGCGGCGACTTCGGCGAGTCGCTGCGCTACAAGCGCGACGCGCTCGGCCTCGTCCTCGAGCGGTTGCCGGCCACGCTCTCGCTGGCGGGCGCCGCGCTCGCCCTGACCGCGTGCGTGGCCGTGCCCGCCGGCGTGCTCTCCGCCGTGCGTCGAGGATCGATCTGGGATCACCTCGGCATGACGGGCGCCGTGCTCGGTCAGGCCATCCCCGGCTTCTGGCTCGGCCTCATGCTGATCTACGTGTTCTCGGTGCGCCTCGGGTGGTTGCCGACCGGGGGGACCGGCGGTCTCGCGCACTTCGTGATGCCGTGCGTGGTGCTGGCGTCGTTCTACTCGGCCCGCATGGCGCGGCTCACACGCTCCTCGGTGCTCGAGACGCTCCGGGAGGAGTACGTCCTGACCGCCCGGGCGAAGGGTCTCGCCGAGCGATTCGTCATCGGCAAGCACACCCTCAAGAACTCGGCGATCCCGATCGTGACGCTGGCCGGCCTCGAGACGGCGCAGCTCCTCGGCGGCGCCGTCATCACCGAGACGATCTTCGCGTGGCCGGGCGTGGGCCGCCTCACCGTGCAGGCGCTCCTGAACCGCGATTTTCCGGTCGTGCTCGCCGCCGTCTTCCTCATCTCCGTGACGTACACGCTCATCAACTTGGGCGTCGACCTCCTCTACGGGTGGCTCGACCCGCGGACGCGCCGCGAGGTCGCTGGGTGACCGAGGTGGTGGCCGTGATCCGGCGACACGCGCTCGGGCTTCTCGGATCGCTGCTCGTCGCCTGTGCGGTGATCGCGGCGGTCGCCGCGCCCATCCTCGCGCCCCACGACCCGCTCGCGAGCGATTTCGCGGCGAGCTTGAAGCCACCCGGGACGCCCGGCCATCCCTTCGGGACCGATCAGCTCGGGCGCGACCTCTGCTCGCGCGTGCTCTACGGCGCGCGCATCGCGCTGTTCATCGGCTTCTGCACCGTCGTGCTGACGGCGCTGGTCGGCGGCCTGCTGGGCCTGGTCGCCGGATTCTTCGGTGGATGGCCCGGAGCCGTGCTGATGCGCATCGCCGACGTGCAGCTCTCCTTCCCGTTCGTGCTGCTCGCGCTGACCATCAACGCGATCGTCGGCCTCGGGCTGCGCAACATCATCGTCAGCCTCTCGGCCGCCGGCTGGGTCGTGTACGCGCGCGTGGTCCGAGGCGAGGTGCTGTCGGTGAAGCAACGCGACTACGTGCAGGCTGCCACCGCCCTCGGGACCGGGCGGAGCCGTGTGCTCTTTCGCCACGTGCTGCCGAACGTCGCGCCGTCCGTCATCGTCGTGGGCAGCCTGCAGTTCTCGCAGTTCATCGTCGCCGAGGCCGCCATCTCCTTCCTCGGCTTCGGGGTCCAGCCCCCGACGCCGGCCTGGGGCAGCATGCTGTCCGAGAGCCGCGACTTCCTGTACGTCGCCTGGTGGCTCGCCGCGTTCCCGGGCGCCGCGCTCGCGCTCACCGCCCTCGGCATCAACCTCGTCGGCGACTGGCTCCGGGACATCCTCGATCCCAAGCTCCGCATCTGACGCGGGCTGCTCGCAGGATCAGCCATCGGGCTCCTCGTCGCGCCGCCGGAGCATCCCGGCGATCACGCCGCCGATGGACTCGACACCGCGAAAGCGAGCCTTCTCCCCAGTCCTGACCTGTTCCACCACTCCGGCCATCTCGTCGGCGGCCCGGCGCTCGAGCCGAACCACGAAGGTCACGTACTGCGTCGGCTGATCCATGATCGTCCCTCCCCGGGCGGCCGAGTGTTCCAACCGCTCTGCTTCATCCGTTCTACCTGAGGAGGCGTGAGCGATCCGTTCACAGCCCCGTCAAAACGCGCGTGAAAAGATGCTAAGGTGTCGCGGATGTCCGGCTCCGGTTCATGACTCGACTCGATCTCACGCTGCTCGGCGGCTTTCGCGCGCGACTCGACCCGGGGTCGCCACTCGCCCTTCCGACGCGCAAAGCCCAGGCATTGCTCGCCTATCTGGCCATGACCGCGGGCCGGCCGCACCCGCGCGACAAGCTCGCCAACCTCCTCTGGGGCGACATGCGGCCACCCCAGTCCCGGGCGAGCCTGCGACAGGCCCTCACCGCATTGCGGAAGGGCCTCGGGACGAGCCCAGCGCTCCGCATCGAGGCCGAGACAGTGGCCCTCGATCCGGCCGCCGTCGTCGTCGACGTACTGACCTTCGAGACCCTCGTCAAGTCGGGTGACCCGGTCCAGCTCGAGCAGGCGGTCGCCCTCTATCACGGAGACATCCTGGCCGGCCTGGCCCTCGACGAGGCCCCGTTCGAGGAATGGCTTCTCGGCGAACGCGAACGGCTGCGCGAGCTGGCCATGGAGACGCTCGCCCGGCTCCTCGCCCATCAGCGCAAGGCCGGCGCGACGGAGCCCGCGGTCCAGACCGCCCTCAAGCTGCTCGCCCTCGACCCGCTCCAGGAGCCCGTCCACCGCACCCTGATGCGCTTGTACGTCGATCTGGGGCGCCGGGCGGCCGCGCTCCGCCAGTACCAGCTCTGCGTGAGCGCCCTCGAGCGCGAGATCTCGACCGAGCCCGAGGCGGAGACCAAGGCGCTCTATCAGGAAATCCTGCGGCAGCAGGCGGCGCCCACCGCCCCGAGCGGCGCGATGGTCGAGCGCGCCCCCGCCGTAGCGCCGGCACCAGCCGCGCCGGCGCCCGCGCCGCCGCCGCGCCCGGCGCACGGCGCGCCAGCCCACGAGATTCCACTCTTTGGACGCGCCGCCGAGCTGGCCCATCTCGAGGAGGCGCTCGAGCGATCGATGAGCGGGTCGGGACGGCTCGTGGCGGTCCTCGGCGAAGCAGGCATCGGCAAGAGCCGACTCGCCGCGGAGGTCGTCGCGAAGGCCGCGGCGCGAGGCTGCCAGGTGCTCGTCGGACGCTGCTACGAGACCGAACAAGCGCTGCCGTTCGCCCCCTGGGTGGAAGCGCTGCGGAGCGCCCGGCTCGGAGACAACGCTGCGCTCCTCGCCGGTCTTGCGCCGGCGTGGCGCGCCGAGCTGTCGCGCCTGTTGCCCGAGGTCGGGACGGCGCCGCCCGCGCGCGCCGACGGCGACGCCCGGCATCTGTTCGAGGCGGTGGCCCAGGTCCTGCTGCGCCTTTCCCACCACCACCCGCTGGCGCTCCTCATCGAGGATCTCCACTGGTCCGACGAGATGAGCGTGCGACTGCTCGCGTTCGCGGGTCGCCGTCTCGACGCCGTACACGCCCTCGTCGTCGTCACCGCGAGAGAGGAGGACCTGGCACAGGCGCCACTCCTCGGCCAGACGATGGACGAGCTCGAGCGCGACGAGCGCCTGGCGCGTGTGCGCCTGGCGCCGCTGTCGCGCGAGGAGACGTCGAGCCTGACCGGCCGCCTCGTTCCGCCGGGAACCAACGGGGCCGAGCTCGCCGCGATCGAGGCCGAGGTCTGGAACGCGAGCGAGGGCAACCCCTTCGTGGCCTTCGAAACCGCGCACGCGCTCCGCCAGGCGCGCGGCCGGAGCCCGGGCGGCGGCCCCCTGATGCCGAGCCGGGTCCGCGACCTGATCGCCCATCGCCTCGAGCGCCTCCCGGATCGCGGGCGCCGCCTCGTCGCCGCCGCCGCCGTCATCGGGCGCCAGTTCGACTTCGCCTTGCTCCAGCGGGCGGCCGACCTCCCCGAGCTCGAGGCGGCGCAGGGCGTCGAGGAGCTGGTGCGGCATCGCGTGCTTCACCAGTCGGGCGAGGGCTTCGAGTTCACGCACGATCGCATCCGGGAGGTCGCGCGCGCGGACCTGCTTCCACCGCGTCGCCTGATCCTCCATCGGCGCATCGCCGAGAGCCTCGAGGATCTCCACGCGGGGCACCTCGTCCCGCACGCGCTCGCGCTCGGGACGCACTACCGGGCGGCCGAAGTCTGGGATCGGGCGGCGCTGCACCTGCGGGAGGCGGGCCACGCGGCCTGGCGGCGCCTCGCCAAGAGCGATGCCGCCGCCTGCTTCGAGCAGGCCCTCGATGCGCTCGATCGTCTCGGCGACAACGCGGCGATGCGGGAGGACGCGTTCGAAACCCACTTCGCCCTCGCCCGCGTCGTGTACGCCATCGGCGACTTCCCGCGAGCGCTCACGGAGTACCGGGCGGCCGAGGACCTGGCGAAGACGCTCGGCGACGACCGGCGGCTCTGCCAGGTGCTGGGCGGCATGCTCTACCTGCTGTCGAGCGAGGGACTGCACGGCGAGGCGGCCGAGGCGGGCGAGCGGGCCCTCGCGCTCGCCCGCTCGCTCGACGACCTGACGCTCCAGGCCTGGACGAGCGTCGGGCTCGGCCGGGCCTACTTCGCGCTGGGCCGCTATCGCCTCGGCATCGAGCGGACGCGATGGATCGCCGAGACCGACGTGCGCACGCCGCTCGACGCCCACGTGCGGCCGGGGGCGCTCTTGCCCTCCGTCGGTTCGCGGACGTGGCTCGCGCTCTGCCAGGCCCGTCTCGGCGACTACGGACCGGCGCTGGAGCGAGCGCAGGAAGCCGTCGCGGCCGCCGACCGCGCGCGGAGCCCTCAGGATCAGGTCTGGGCGAACTACTCGCTCGCGCGCATTCACCTGGCGCGCGGCGACCACGCGCCGGCCGTCCCGTTGCTCGAGCGAGCCGTGGCCTTCTCGAGCCACGGCGAGTTCCCGCTCTACTACTCCCGGGTGCTCGCCTCGCTCGGCTCGGCCCACGCGCTCGCCGGCCGCATGGACCAGGCGCTCGAGTTGCTGGGGCAAGCGGTGGAGGAATCGCGCGCGATCCGGCTCCTCTTCGGCTACGCCATCGTCGTCACCTATCTGGGCGAGACGCTCCTCTGGTCCGGTCGCGTCGACGAGGCGGGCCGCGCGGCCGACGAGGCGGTGGCCGTCGCACGCGAGCGGGGCGAGCGCGGCGACGAAGCCTGGGCGCTGCACCTGATCGCCGAGGTGCGCGCCCAGAGGGATCCGCCGGACCGCGCCGGCGCGGCGGCGGCGTACCAGAGCGCGCTCGCCATCGCCGAGGCGCTCGAGATGCGGCCCCTCGAGGCGCGCTGCCACCTGGGGCTCGGCGAGATCCTGCGCGACGATCGCGACGCGGCCCGCGACCACCTCGCCCGCGCCGCCACCCTGTTCAGGGAACTCGGCATCGCCCGGTGGCTCGCCGAGACCGAGGCGCTCATCGCGGCGATCTGAACGATCGGGGGGCGGCCGGCCGCATCGTCCATCCGTATAATGCAGGCCACGCCACCACAGGAGGACGTGCTCATGCGACGGCTGATTTCCCTGGCTCTCCTCGCGAGTCTTCTCGGCCTGCTCCTCCAGTCGACCCACGCGCACGCCCAGGACCGGGCGAACGCCAAGGAAGTGATCGTGGGCCTGGCCGCCGAGCCGCGGTCGCTCCTGCCCAACACGATCGTCGACTGGACCACCCATACGCAGCTCGAGCAGATCTACGACCGACTGGTGGATCGCGATCCCAAGACGTACAAGCCGATTCCCGCGCTCGCCACGGGGTGGAAGATCGTGAACGACACGACCTGGGAGTTCACGCTCCGGTCGGGCGTCAAGTTCCACAACGGCGAGCCCTTCAACGCCCAGTCGGTCAAGGCCACCTTCGACTACATGAAGGACCCGGCGAACAAGACGCACTACCAGCCCCGCTGGACCCTCCTGAAAGAGGTCCAGATCGTCAACGACAGCACGGTGCGCCTGATCACCGAGAAGCCCTGGCCGGGTCTCATCGACCGGGTCTCGCTCACCGACTTCCACGCGATGCCACCCAAGATGCTCAAGGAGCAGGGCGTGCCCGCGCTGCTCGCGAAGCCCACCGGCACGGGCCCGTTCAAGTTCGTGCAGTGGGTGCGGGACGAGAAGCTGGTGCTCGAAAAGAACCCCGACTACTGGCAGGGGCCGGTGCCGGTGAACCGCGTCACGTTCCGCTACATCCCCGAGTTCAGCGCGCGGCTGGCCGCGCTGCTCGCCGGTGAGATCGACATCATGAAGGACGTGCCGCCGCACACCGTCGAGATGCTCGACAAGAGCGGCAAGGCCAAGGTGCGGGCCACGGTGTCCTCGCGCATCAACTACCTCGCCCTCGTCAACCTGAAGCCCGGCCCCATGCAGGACCTGCGCGTCCGCCAGGCGATTCACCACTCCGTCAACGTCGACGAGCTGATCCAGCAGGTGCTCAAGAGCCGCGCCACCAAGATGTGCGGGCCGCTGTCACCGCTCAACGTGGACTACTCGCCCAAGGGCACGTGCATCAAGTACGACCCCGCGCGGGCGCAGGCGCTGTTCAAGGAGGCGGGCATCGATCCGGCCAGGCTCACGCTCACGCTCGACACCCCCTCGGGGCGCTACCCGCTCGACAAGGACATCTCGCTCGCCATCGCGGCCCAGCTCCAGCGCCTCGGCATCAAGGTGAACGTGGTGGTCAACGAGTGGGGCACGCACCTCGACAAGATCAAGAACCGGACCACCGGCGACATGTTCTACCTCGGCTGGGGACCGGCGCTCGACGCCCAGAACACGATCGAGCAGCTCTTCCAGGCCAGCCAGACGTATTCGTCCTACGGGAACAACAAGGCGATCGACGCCAAGATCGCGCAGGCGGTGACGATCGTCGACCCGAAGAAACGGCTCGAGGCCTGGGCGGAGCTGCAACAGCTGGTGCACGACGAGGTGCCGTGGGTGTTCCTCTGGCAGCAGCACGATCTCTACGGGGTCGCGAACTGGCTCGACTGGACGCCGCGCGCCGACGAGAAGGTCTGGATGTACGAGGCGAAGGTGGTCGCCAGATAGACGCTCGGAGGGGGGCTCCGCCCCCTTCCGAATCCTCCCCCGGGGGACCCATTCCATGGCCATCACGATCTTCACCAACGCGTTCTTGATCGACTGCACGGGCAAGGAGCCTGTCGACGGCGCGGCCGTCGTCGTGGAGGGCGATCGCATCCTGGATGTGATCCCGTCCGGGCACGTCGGCCCGCTCGCTGGAGCGGTCGCGACGCTCGATCTCAGGGGCCGCACGCTCATGCCCGGCCTCACCGACGCCCACGTCCACGTGTGCGCCGTCGAGGGAAACACGGCCGAGCAGCATCGCGTGAACCCGCCGAGCCTCATCGTCGCCAAGGCGCTCCGCCGCATGGAGCAAGCGCTGATGCAGGGGTTCACGACGGTCCGCGACGCGGGCGGCGCCGATTACGGCTTCCGCGAGGCGGCCGCGACCGGCCTCTACCCGGGGCCGCGCATGCTCGTATCCGGCCGCGTGCTGTCACAGACGGGCGGCCACGGAGACAAGCGGCGGCGCGCGGAGTGGATCGAGCCGGTCGACTGTTGTCTCGGCATGGTGGGGTCCATCGCCGACGGGCCCGACGAGGTGCGCCGGGCCGCGCGCGAGCAGCTCCGCCACGACGTGGATCAGATCAAGGTCATGGCCTCGGGCGGCGCGATGTCACCGGGCGACGAGATCGACACCACGCAGTACACGGTGGAGGAGATGCGCGCGGCCGTGGAGGAGGCGCGCGCCGCCGGCAAGTATGTGCTCGCGCATGCCTACTCGCCCTCGGCGGTGAAGAACGCCATCCACGCCGGCGTGCGCTCGATCGAGCACGGCAACCTGATCGACGAGGGGGCGGCGCGCGAGATCCGGAAGGCGGGGGCGTACCTCGTGCCGACGATGACGACGTACGAGGCCATCTGGCGCGAGGGCAAGAGCTACGGCGTCTCCGAACATCAGCTCGCGAAGATCAGCATGGCCCGCGAGCGAAGCGTCGAGGGCCTGACCCACGCGTACCGCGCCGGATGCAAGATCGGCTCGGGGTCCGATCTGCTCGGAGACATGCAGGCCCAGCGCGCGGTGGAGCTCGAGCTGAAGGGGCAGGTCATGAAGCCGATGGAGGTGCTGCTCTCCGCCACGCGGGTCAACGCCGAGCTGTTCCGCATGGAGAAGCTGATCGGCACGGTCGAGCCCGGAAAGCTCGCCGACCTGATCGTCGTGAAGGGCAATCCCCTCCGCGACCTCACGCTGTTTCAGAACGCCAACAACCTCGAGCTGATCATGAAGGGCGGCGCCGTCTACAAGCAGACGCTCTGAAACGCGGCGCCGGACGCCACATGGTCGGCGGCGTCCGGCGCGCGTCGCGTGGTCCCAGCTACTTCTTCTCGCCCGTCACCTTCTCGGCGGCCTTGTCCATGGCCTTGTCGGTCTTCTCCGTGACCTTGCCCGCGGCCTTGTCGGCGGCCTTGGCGGGGTCGGCCGCGTGGGCCTTGTCGGTCGCGGCCTTGTGGGCCTTGTCGGTCGCCTTGGTGGCGGCGCCGTCGACCTTCTTCGCCCTGTCGGTGGTCTTGTCCTTCATCTTCTCGCCCGCCTTGTCCATCTTCTCGACGGCCTTCTCCGGCGCCTTCTCGGCAGGCGTGGAGGGAGTCTGGGCGTATCCCATCCCGGCGACTCCGGCAAGGAACGAGGCGGCGATCACGGCAGCGGCAACACGACGCATGGGGATCCTCCTGTGGTGATGGTGTCTGAGCTTCGTCGCTCGGCGTGCGTTGCCTGGGGCAGGAGGAACGCCAACCTGCAGCTCGTTCGCTCTTCACCTGTCACAACTCGGCGTCCGGGTCGCGGGTTCCCGCCTCGCCCGAGGCGCGCGGGCGCCTTGATATACTCGGCGACATGAAGATCGGTCCCGTCGAGATCAGCAAGCTCGCGCGCCTCGCGCCGATGGCGGGGATCACCAATGCGCCGTTCCGCCTCATCGCGCGGGAATGCGGCAGCGACCTCACGACCACCGAGGAGATGGACGCCGCCGCGCTCCTGTCGAACCATCCGCACGCCGACGCCATCGCCGCCTACTATCCGGAGGAGCGCCCGCTGGCCATGCAGCTCCTCGGCCGCGACGCGGATCTCCTGGCGCGCGCGGCCGAGCGATGCCAGACGCTCGGCGCCGACATCGTCGATCTGAACATGGGCTGTCCCATGCCCAAGATCACCGGCAAGGGCAAGGGCGCCGCGCTCATGCGCGACGTGATGGGCACCGCGCTGATCCTGCGCGCGCTTCGCAAGGCGCTCTCCGTCCCGCTGACGATCAAGATCCGCGGGGGGTGGGACGACGAGCACCTGAATGCGGTCGAGGTGGCGCAGATGGCCGAGGCCGAGGGCGTCGACGCCATCACGGTGCACCCGCGCACGCGCTCGCAGCGATTCACGGGCAAGGCGCCGTGGACCATCATCCGCGAGGTCGTGGAGGCCGTGCGCGTGCCGGTCACCGGCAACGGCGACGTGCGCTCGATGGCCGAGGCGCGCCAGATGGTGGCGGAAACGGGCTGCGCCTCGGTGATGATCGGCCGAGGCGCCCTGGGCAGCCCATGGATCTTCGACGAGAGCTTCGACGAGCTGACGCTCGACGCCCAGCGAAACCAGAAGGCCAGAGTGATCGCGAGGCACTGCGAGCTGATCCGAAGTCACTTCCGAGAAAAGTACGCGCTGATCCAGCTGAAGAAGCACCTGGCCTGGTACACGGAAGGCCTGGGCCACGCAACGACGTGCCGCGCAGAAATCTTCGCAGCAAGATCAGCAGAGGAAGTGCAGGAAGTCTTCCAGCGCTACTGGGACCCGATCAGCTGCCCATAGCCACCCACAACATATGGAGGTGTATCGAGTCGGATACGCCTACATATGGGTTGACAAGCATCAGGGCCGCGGCTATGCTCGCTTCGCTTCCGGGAGCAAGACGAGCCTTCTATGCGACCGTTCTACCGGACCCGGTTGGGCCAGGCCTTCCTCGGCGACGCCCTCGATGCACTTCGTGAGCTTGCATCCGACTCGGTCGACCTCATCGTCACTTCGCCGCCGTTTCCCCTCACGTTTCAGAAGCGCAAGCCGTACGGTTCCATTCGCATCGACGACTACCTCGCTTGGTTTCTTCCGATCGCCGATCAATGCAAGCGCGTGCTGACGGAACATGGCAGCTTCGTCATCGATATCGGTGGCGTATGGAACAAGGGAACCCCGACGCGCAGCCTGGCTGGAGAGAATCCTGGCACCACGTGCAAAGAGCTGAAGCTTCAACTGCGTGGGGCGCTGTCCCTTGTGGACTGCGCTCGCCGACAGGGGCTTGCCGGAGTGCTTCCGTACGCCGATCGGACAGGAGCGCCGGATCTCGCCAAGCGTCGACTCGGAATCGCACAGATGCTTCTCGGTGAGCTTGCGGAGCGGCGATTCGAGGCTGTGATCGAGGAGGTGACCGGAGGAGGAATCCTCCGCATTGAGGACCACCGCCCGTCGCGGACCGACACTGATTACCGATTGCTCAATGGCAATAGCCATCCCATCTGCCGCTTCAACATCAAATTCCACGGCAGTTTGTTCCGAGAGGCGCGTCGCTTCGTCGGCCTCGAGCCGGAGGATTGCTTTGCACTTGCCACGTACAAGATCAACAACGCGCTCAAGCGGCAAGACGCCGAAAGACTCCCGTACATCTTCATCGTCCTGAGTGTTGCAGACCTGAGTGCAGCTGACGTCGGGCGTTTGATTCCAGATGACTATGTGTGGACCCTGGCCGCGCTCGCTGGTCGGATGGCCGCAGAGGAAGCAATCGTATCGAGGCTATTGCGCCAAGACTACTTCCCGAGGTTCCGATCAATCCTTGATCGGATGCCCGAGGGTCAGTTCCGTGTCATTTCCGCGAGGAAAGCCTCGAACCTGATGCTCCTGAACCTGTTCGATCGCGTGCTTGCCTTGTCGCTGAAGGGTTTCACGCGGAAGTTCAGAAACGCCGAGGTCGACATGCACTTTTCCTTGTCTCGCGAGTTGACGCCTGTCCGAACGTTTCTTCAGCTCCTCCTCGAGGAGAGTCCGCAGAAATTTGCCGTGCGATTGTATACGGGAGACTATTGAACCCTGCCCGGTAGGCCGCGAGCCGCCGACTATTGGCCTTTGCCGCGCGCGGAGACGTCCCAGATGGCCTCGACCTTGTCCCCGCGCATCGCGTAGATCTTGTCGTAGAGATTGATCGTCGGATCGCAGTGCGGCGGGAAGAACTCGATGCGCTGCCCGAGGCTCGGGAGCCGCCCGGCCTCCGTGAGCGTGAGGCGCCCGTGCTCGTCGCCGGCCCACGTGTACTCGACGCCGGGCCACTCCACGGCTTCGGGGACGAACGGCTTGTCGGTGGAGAACGCCTTGAGGCCGGCGTCGACCATCGCCATCTCGCTGCTCGGCACGCTGATCACCGTGGTCAGCACGGTGAGCGCCATCTCGAAATCGTCGTAGGCGGCGCCAGACTGGCCCCCGATGCGCCGGTAGTCGAGGTCCATGACGCAGTACGATCCGCTCTGCAGCTCGGTGAGCCCGTCGAGCTCACTGTCGATGTTGTAGGTCCCGCTCGATCCGCCGCTCACCACGTCGACGGGCAGGCCGTGCTTCTCGAGCAGCTCGCGCGTCTTCATGAGCCGAGCCATGCACCGGCGCGACGTCCGCCGCCGCTCCTCCCAGCCGATCACGTGCGCGCAATGGCCGGCGTAGCCCTGGAGCCCGCGGAGGTTCAAGGCGGGCTCGTGCACGACGGCTCGCGCGAGGTCGAGCGCGGGCTCGCCCGGCTGCACGCCCGTCCGGCGGCCGAGCACGTCGACGTCGATCAGGACGTTCAGGACGCGCCGGGCCCGCGTCATGGCTAGGCCCAGCTCGCGCACGTTGTCGGGATGGTCGACCACCACCATCGTCTCGGGCTGGCGCTCGAGCACGCCGAGGAGCCGGCCGATCTTCTCGGACCCGACCACCTCGGTCGTGATGAGGAGCGTGCGTACGCCGGCCGCGGCCATCACCTCGGCCTCGCCCACCTTCGCCACCGAGACGCCCACCGCGCCGGCGGCGATCTGGCGCCTCGCGATCTCCGGGCACTTGTGGGTCTTCGCGTGCGGGCGAAGCTTCTTGCCAGCGGCCTTCACGAAGGCCGCCATCTTCTGGATGTTGCGCTCGAAGCGATCGAGGTCGAGCAACAGCGCGGGCGTCGGCACTTCGTGGCGGGTCATGGTGCCCGGAGGATAGCACGATGCCCCCGGAGCGCGGGGCGCGCGCTCCCGACGACGGCTGGGAGACGGGGACGACCCGGGATCAGACGAACCGATCGCGGCGCGCCTGGATGAAACGCACGACGATCATGCCGATCGCGAGCCCGAGCAGGATGTGGATGCGTCCGCCTAGCGTGTGAGCGCTGACGACTCCGAAGGCCCAGAGGACGAGCGACGCGACGAAGAATGCCCACAGCATGAAGCCGCCTCCTGCCGATCTGGCGGCCTCACGGCTCGCAACCGACGTGCCAGTCCACGCGCATCGACCGCGCATGGAAGAATCGACGGAAACCGCGACCTTCGGCGCGAGGCGCGCGAGGCTTCCGCCGGACTGTCGCCGTCCATGTAACTTCTACAATGTAGCTTTTCCATCGGTGGCGCTATTCGACACTGACTCGATCGGACAGCTCGTTGTCGTCGTTCGGCCCGCGCGGGAAGTGACGGGCGAGCGCTTCGCCGAGCTCCCCGACGGCGTGGACGAACCCGTCGCGCGGGCGCGCCTCGCGAAAGTGGCGAGTCGTGGCGTCCACCAGGGCGCGCCAGTACGTCTCGCCGAGGCGCCCGTGCACGCCCGCATCGCCGATGATGGCCAGCTTGTGATCGGTGATGGCCGCGTAGACGAGAACGCCATTTCGCTCGGCGGTGTCGTGCATCCGGAGCTGCTGGAACACCTGGATGGCGCGAGCCACGGCATCGCCCGGACAGCGATGGTCCAGGTGCACCCGGATCTCGGCCGACGTGCCCGCCTCGGCCGTCGCGATCGCGTGCGCGACGGCGTCGAGGTCGGCCCCGCTCATGAACCTCCGCACCCACCGAGGATGGCGGGCCATCACCAGCTCCCGCTGGCGCCGCCGCCACCGAAGCTGCCGCCACCGCCACTGAAGCCCCCGCCGCCGCGACTCACGCCTCCGCCACTGCCCCACCCTCCGCCGCCAGCCATGGGTCCCCCCCACCCGCTGCGTCCGCCCGTCCAACCGCGGCGCCGCACGCCCGATTGGTAGAAGAACAGCGGCGGGACCACGGCCAGGCCCAATCCCGCAAGGACGACGAGCAGCATCACGAGGCCCCCGTAGCCGGCCGCAGGCGAGCCGCGGCCCTGGGACCGCGCCACTGGCCGGTACGTGCCCGCGATGGCGCGCTCGATGGCGTCGAGCCCGGCGCCGATCCCGTCGGCGAGCTTGCCTTCTCGAAAGCGCGTCGCGACGACGTCCCGGAGAATCGAGGATGTGATCGCATCGGTGAGCATGCCTTCGAGACCGTAGCCCACCTCGATGCGCATCTTCCGGTCGTCGACGAAGACGAGGAAGATGACGCCGTTGTCGAGCCCCTTCTGTCCGACGCGCCACGCCTGGGCGAGCCGGATCGAGAAGTCCTCCAGGCTCTCCCCCTCGAGCGAGCGAAACACGGCCACGACGATCTGATTGCTGCTCGTGCGCTCGCGGTCGGCGAGCGCGCGCTCGAGCGCGTCGCGCTGCGCGGGGCTGAGCACGCCCGCGTAGTCGTTGATGCGCCGGTGGGGCGGCGGCGGGACGCGGAGCTCGGCCCAGGCGGCTCCGGCCGCGAGGAGGAGCAGGAGCGACAGCGCGACGGTGCGAGACGGGCGCATCACCGGCCCATCGGCTTCCAGCCGGAGGCGCGCTAGAACTTCACCTTGGGCGAGGCCTCACTGCCGGGCGCCGCCTCGAAGTAGGCCTTGTCCTTGAAGCCGCGGAAGGACGCGACGATGCTGGCGGGGAAGAGGCGGACCCGGGTGTTGTAGTCGCGCACCGCCTCGTTGTAGCGGCGGCGCTCGACGGCAATGCGGTTCTCCGTGCCCTCGAGCTGACTCTGGAGCGCGAGGAAGTTCTGGTTGGACTTGAGGTCCGGGTAGCGCTCCACGGTGACGAGCAGGCGGCCGAGCGCGCCCCCCAGCTCGGCCTGCGCCTGCTGGAACTTCTGCATCGCCGCCGGATCGTTCACCAGCTCGGGTGTCGCCTTGATGCCCGCCACGCTGGCGCGCGCCTTGGTCACCTCTTCCAGCACCGTGCGCTCTTGCGCGGCGAACCCCTTCACGGTCTCGACCAGGTTCGGGATGAGATCGGCCCGCCGCTGATAGACGTTCTGCACCTGCGCCCACTTCTCGCTGACGCCCTGCTCGACCTGCACGAGCTGGTTGTTGACGCCGACGGCCCAGACGGCGAAGCCGATGAGGACGACGGCGATGATCGCGATGACGGCGAGCGCGGCACGCATGGCTCGAAGTATACGTCGTCAGCCGTCCACCGTCATTCGGTGAGCAATCGGTATCCGACGCCGGGCTCGGTCATCAGATACCGCGGGTGCGCGGCGTCCTTCTCGAGCTTGCGTCGAAGATGGGCCATGTAGACGCGCAGGTAGTGCGCCTGGTCCTCGGCGTTGGGACCCCAGACCTCGCGGAGCAGCTGGCGCTGGGTGACGACCCGGCCCGCATGGCGGACGAGCGTCGCGAGCAGCCGGTACTCGATCGGGCTCAGGTGCACGTCACTCCCCTCGCGCTGCACGCGCCGGCGGGCCAGGTCCACGTGCAGATCGCCGAGCGTCATCGTCGACTCCGTCGACTCCGCCGTCAGTCGAGCCCGGTGACGGAGCGCTACGCGCATGCGCGCCAGCAGCTCGTCAACTCCGAACGGCTTGCTCACGTAGTCGTCCGCGCCCGCATCGAGCGCGTTGACCTTGTCGCGCTCGTGGCCGCGGGCCGACAGGACGATGATCGGGACGGCGCTCCACTCCCGGATGCGCGCCATGACCTGGAGCCCGTCGATGTCCGGCAGCCCGAGATCGAGGATCACGAGGTCGGGCTGCCGACTCGCCACCTCGACGAGTCCATCCTCGCCCGTCCCCGCTTCGAAGACCCGGTAGCCTTGCCCCGTCAGTGCGACCCGGAGGAAGCGGCGAATCGGCAATTCGTCCTCGATGAGGACGACGCTCGGCTCAGGCATCCGGGGTGACGACGGCGGGCGGCGCGACGGCGAGCGGCAGGGTGAACAGGAAGGACGCCCCACCTCCCGGCGCGTGCTGCGCCCAGATGCGACCACCGTGGGCGCGAACGATGCCCTCGCAGATCGCGAGTCCGAGGCCGGCCCCCTGCCCGTCGGTGGACCCGCCGCGGTAGAACTTGTCGAAGACCCGCCGCTCGTCCCCCGCCGGCAGGCCGGGGCCGTGATCCGTCACCTCGACGGTGACGTTCTCGTCGGACGCGGTCGCGAGAATGTTGATGAGACTGCCTGGCGGGGTGTACTTGACGGCATTGTCGAGCAGGTTCACGAGGACCTGCTCGATCAGGACGTCGTCGATGGCGACCAGCGGCAGGTCCGGCGGCACCTTCGTGGTGACCCGGCGGCCGGCCAGTCGCTTGCCGAGGCGGGAGAGCGCCGCGCCGACCACCTCCTCGAGCGGATGCCAGTCCTTCCGGATCTGGAGCGCGCCCGACTCGAGGCGCGTCATCTCGAGGAGGTTGTGGACGAGGCGGTTCAGTCGCTCGGCCTCCTCCCGCACGGACTCGAGCAGCTCCCGGCGCGTCCCGTCGTCGAGCCGGGCGCCGTTGTCCAGCACGGTGCTGACCGCGCCCGTGATCGTGGCGAGCGGCGTGCGGAGATCGTGCGAGACCGAGCTCAGGAGCGAGCTGCGCAGATGCTCGGTCTCCATCCGGACCTGCGCCGCGCGCGCCTCGTCGGCGAGCAGGGCGCGCTCGATGGCCACGGCGATCTGGTTGGCGAACGTCTCGAGCTGATGCATCTGCTCCGGCGCCTCGAAGGCGTGGCGATCGTCGGGTCGGAGCCCCAGGACCCCCAGGGGGCCCCGCGACGCCGCGAACGGCAGGTAGAGGGCGGACGCCCCGGGCAGCGTCGCCGTGCCGAGTCCGGCCACTTGCCGGTGATCGAACGCCCACCGCGCCACCGCCAGCTCGCGCGCGTCGAGATCGAGTCGATCGTCGGATGCCATCCGCGGAGCCAACCGGCCGTCCTCCGTCGACAGGAGCACCACCACCTGGCTGTGGAAGACGTCGCCGATGTGGCGCACGGCGATCTTCAGGAGGTCGTCCACGCTCCGGGTCCCGGCCAGCTCGCGGCTGATCGCGTACAGCGCGGCGGTCCGCTGCTCGCGCTGGCGCGCGGCCTCGGCCTGATCCCGGATGCGGATCGTGAGCCCGCTGATGACGAACGCGAGCACGAGCATGACCGCGAAGGTCACCAGGTATTGCGTGTCGGAGACGGCGAACGTGAGGTACGGCGGCACGAAGAAGAAGTCGAACGCGGCGACGCTCAGGATCGAGGCGACGAGCGACGGCCCTCGCCCGTGGCGCGTCGCGACGGCGATGACACCGAGCAGGTACGCCATGACGAGATTCGATCGCTCGAACAACGGGAACATCAGCCAGGCGAGCCCCGTGGCGAGCGCGACGACCGCCGCGGCCGCCGCATAGCCAGCCCAGTCGGGCGCCACGCGCCGGCGCGGCGCACGGGGCGCGGGGAGCGCCTCGGGCTCGCCGCTCGTGACGTAGACGTCGATGTCGCCGCTGCCCTCCACCAGGGCATCGACGATGGACCCGGCGAGGATCCGCTTCCAGAGGGAGCGGGACGGCTTGCCCACCACGATCTTCGTGACGTTCTTGCTGTGGGCAAAGGCGAGGATCTCGTCGCTCATCCGCGCCCCGGTCAGCGTGACGGTCTCGGCGCCGAGCTGCTCCGCCAGCCGCATCGTCTGGACAACGCGGTCACGGGCCTCCGGGGGCAGCCGGACCAGCGCCGGGGTCTCGACGTAGGCCACGATCCACTCCGCCTCGAGCCGCTCGGCCATGCGCTTCGCGGTCCGCACCAGCCGGGCCGAGAACGGGCTCGGGCCCACGCAGACGAGCACGCGCTCCCCGGCCGGCCACACCCGCTCGATCGCGTGCTCGCGCATGTAGACGCGCATCTCGGCGTCGACCCGGTCGGCCGTGGAGCGCAGCGCCAGCTCGCGCAGGGCGATCAGGTTGCCCTTCCGGAAGAAGTTCCGGACCGCCTCCTGTGCCTGCTCCGGCACGTAGACCTTGCCTTCCTTCAGGCGTTGCAGGAGGTCGTCGGGCGGGAGGTCGATCAGCTCGACCTCGTCGGCCTGCTCCAGCACGGAGTCGGGCACGGTCTCGCGGACGACGACGCCCGTGATCTTGGCGACGACGTCGTTCAGGCTCTCCAGGTGCTGCACGTTCACCGTGGTGTAGACGTTGATCCCGGCGTCGAGCAGCTCGTGGACGTCCTGCCAGCGCTTGGCGTGGCGGCAGCCGGCCGCGTTGGTGTGCGCCAGCTCGTCGACCAGGATGAGGGTGGGACGGCGGGCCAGGGCGGCGTCGAGATCGAACTCGGACAGCATGGTGCCGCCGTATTCGACGAGATGCGGCGGCAGCCGCTCGAGACCATCCAGGAGCGCTGCGGTCTCCGTCCGGCCGTGTGTCTCCACGCAGCCCACGACCACGTCGACGCCGTCTGCGCGCTGCTGCCGCGCGGCCTCGAGCATGGCGTAGGTCTTCCCGACGCCGGCCGTGGCGCCGAAGAAGACCTTCAGCTTGCCGCGGTGCTGCCGCGCCTCCTCCTGGCTCGCGCGCCGAAGGAGATCGTCCGGGTCGGGCCGCCGATCCGCCATGTCGTCGAGTATAGTCTCGGGGCCTCGCCCGCTCGGCGCGCGGCGACTCGAATCCGGGGCGGCCGGATCGGACGACGCGCTACCTTGCCAGGCGGTCGAGCGCCAGGTTCAGGGCCAGCACGTTGACGCGCGGCTCACCGAGAAAGCCGAGATCCCTCCGTTCCGTGTGCTCCTCGACGAGTCTCTGCACGACGTCGGGCCGGAGGCCGCGGGCCTTCGCCACGCGCCTGACCTGGTAGAGCGCCGCCGCCGGGGAGATGTGAGGGTCGAGGCCGCTGGCCGAGGCCGTCACCAGGTCCACGGGGACGGGCGCCGCGTTGCCCGGATCGGCGGCGCGGAGCGCATCGACCCGCTCTCGAACCGCCTCGATCAGAGCGGGATTGAGCGGACCCTGATTCGAGCCGGTCGAGGCGCCCGCGTTGTAGGGAAACGGCGCGGTCGCGGACCGGCGGCCCCAGAAGTACTTCGGGTCGTCGAACGCCTGTCCGATGAGCGCGGACCCGACGACCCGGCCGTCCACGGTGATCAGGCTGCCGTTGGCCTGGGCGGGAAACGCGAGCTGGGCGATGCCCGTGACGACCACGGGATAGATCAGCCCGGTGATCACGGTGAAGAGGATCAGCGACACGAGAGCGGCGCGGATCATGACGGTGACTCCTTGCCTCGCCGGGCTACACGAGTCCCAGGGCGACCAGGATCATGTCGATGATCTTGATGCCCGGGAACGGAATGATGATGCCCCCGACGCCGTAGATCCACAGGTGACGGCGCAGCACGGCGGCCGCGCCGAGCGGCCGGTAGCGGACGCCCGTGAGGGCGAGCGGGATCAGCGCGACGATGACGAGGGCGTTGAAGATGACCGCGGAGAGGATGGCGCTGTGAGGCGTCGCCAGCCCCATGACGTTGAGCGCGCCGAGGACCGGATACGTGCCCGCGAACGCGGCCGGGATGATCGCGAAGTACTTCGCGACGTCGTTGGCGATGCTGAACGTCGTGAGCGCGCCCCGGGTCATCAACATCTGCTTGCCGGTCTCGACGACCTCGAGCAGCTTCGTGGGATTCGAATCGAGGTCGATCATGTTGCCCGCTTCCTTGGCGGCCTGGGTGCCGGTGTTCATCGCCACCGCCACGTCGGCCTGAGCGAGCGCAGGCGCGTCGTTGGTGCCGTCGCCGGTCATCGCGACCAGCCGCCCCTCGGTCTGGAGCTGGCGGATCAGCGTGAGCTTGGTCTCGGGCGTGGCCTCGGCCAGGAAGTCGTCCAGCCCCGCCTCGGCGCTGATCGATGCGGCGGTCAGCGGGTTGTCCCCCGTGATCATGATCGTCTTGATCCCCATGCGTCTCAGCTCGCCGAAGCGCTCCCGGATCCCACCCTTCACGATGTCCTTCAGCTCGATCACCCCGAGCACGTGCGACCCTTCCGCCACGACCAGGGGCGTGGCGCCGGACTTGGCCACGGTGTCCACCGCGGTCTGCACGGCCGGCGACAGGCCGCCGCCGAGCTTGCTGACATACGCGGCGATGGCGTCGGCCGCGCCCTTCCTGATCTGGCGGCCATTCAGATTCACCCCGCTCATCCGCGTCTGCGCGGTGAACGGCACGAACTGGGCGCCGAGCTTGGCGATGTCGCGCTCGCGCAGCCCGTGCGTCTCCTTGGCGAGCACCACGATGCTCCGCCCTTCCGGCGTCTCGTCGGCGAGCGAGGCGAGCTGCGCCGCGTCGGCCAGCGCGGACTCCGTCACGCCGTCGGCGGGCAGGAACCGTGTCGCCTGGCGATTGCCGAGCGTGATGGTGCCGGTCTTGTCGAGCAGGAGGACGTCGACGTCGCCCGCCGCCTCGACGGCGCGGCCCGACATCGCGATCACGTTCTTCTGGATCATCCGATCCATCCCAGCGATGCCGATCGCCGAGAGGAGCGCGCCGATGGTCGTCGGGATGAGACACACGAGCAGGGCCACGAGGACGGTGACCGTGACCGGCACGCCCTGGCCGGCGACCTGGACACTGAAGATCGAAAAGGGCAGGAGCGTCACCGTGGCCAGCAGGAAGATGATCGTGAGCGCGGCCAGCAGGATGTCGAGCGCGATCTCGTTCGGCGTCTTCTGCCGCTTGGCGCCCTCGACGAGTCCGATCATCCGGTCGAGGAACGCCTCCCCAGGATCGGTCGTCACCTTGACGACGATCCAGTCCGAGAGGACCTGCGTGCCGCCGGTGACCGAGCTCTTGTCGCCGCCCGCTTCGCGGATCACGGGCGCGCTCTCGCCGGTGATGGCCGCCTCGTTCACCGAGGCCACGCCCTCGATGACCTCGCCGTCGACGGGGATGACATCCCCGGTCTCGACCAGCACCATGTCGCCCTTTCGCAACGTGCTGCCGGAGACCATGTCGCACCCGGCGCTCCGATCGGCGCGCCGCAAGCGCTTGGCCGTGAGGTCGCGCCGCGCCTTCCTGAGCGAGGCCGCCTGGGCCTTGCCTCGTCCTTCGGCCATCGCCTCGGCGAAGTTGGCGAACAGGACGGTGAACCAGAGCCAGATCGACACGCTGAAGATCAATCCCGCCGGCGCCTCGCCCTTGCCGACGAGCGCCTGAATCCACAGGAGCGTCGTCAAGATGGAGCCGACGTAGACCACGAACATGACGGGGTTGCGCACCTGCCGCCGAGGGCTCAGCTTGACGAACGAGTCCACGATGGCCTGCCGGATGATCGGCAGGTCGGACAGCGCGCGTCCTTTCGCGATGGTCGCCATGACGTCACGTCCTCACTTGGCCGCGATGAGGTTCAAGTGCTCCACGATCGGACCGAGCGCCAGCGCGGGCACGTAGGTCAACGCGCCCACCAGGATCACGATGCCGACGAGCAGGCCGACGAACAGCGGCGTATGGGTGGGCAGCGTCCCGGCGCCCGCCGGAACCAGCTTCTTCCTGGCGAGCGATCCTGCAATGGCCAGCACTGGCACCATGATCCAGTAGCGCCCGAAGAGCATCGCCAGTCCGAGCGTCGTGTTGTAGAACGGCGTGTTGGCGCTGAGGCCGGCGAAGGCGCTGCCGTTGTTGTTCGCCGCGGACGAGAACGCGTACAGGATCTCGCTGAATCCGTGGGCCCCGGGATTCGCGATCCCGGCCTTGCCCGCGGCCGCCAGCACCGCCACCGCGGTCCCGATCAGGACCAGGGCGGGCGTGATGAGAATGACGATCGACGACATCTTCATCTCGTACGCCTCGATCTTCTTGCCGAGGTACTCCGGCGTTCTGCCGACCATGAGGCCGGCGACGAACACGGCAACGATCGCGAACGTCAGCATCCCGTAGAGCCCCGACCCCACGCCGCCGTACACCACCTCGCCGAGCTGGATCAGCCACATCGCCGCGAGCCCGCCGATGGGCGTGTACGAGTCGTGCATCGAGTTGACCGACCCGTTGGACGCCGACGTGGTCGCCGTCGCCCAGAGCGCGGAGTTGGCGATGCCGAAGCGGACCTCCTTGCCCTCCATGTTCCCGCCGGATTGAAGCGTGCTCGCGGCGTGGTCGACGCCCTGCCCGGCGAACACCGCGCCATTCTGCTCGGCGACGTAGCAGGTCACGAGGAGCGCGACGAAGATGATCGTCATGGCGGCCAGAACCGTCCACCCCTGGCGCGTGTCGCCGACCATCACGCCGAACGTGTAGCAGAGGGCGGCCGGGATCAGCAGGATCGCAAGGAGCTCGAGGAAGTTCGACAGCGGGGTGGCATTCTCGAACGGATGCGCCGAGTTGACGTTGAAGAAGCCTCCGCCGTTGGTGCCGAGCTGCTTGATGGCGATCTGCGACGCGGCGGGGCCGACGGCGATGACCTGCTCGGTCAACGTCGCCTTCCGGGTCTTCGGCTGGCCCTGCGCGTCGAGCACAGGCGTTCCATCCTTGTCCGTTTCCAGTTCGTCGTACTGCGTTGGCTGCACCACCGTCGCCTTCGCGTACGGCGCGAAGGTCTGCACGACGCCCTGGGACACGAGGATCAGCGCGAGCACGAACGACAGCGGCAGCAGGATGTAGAGGGTGCTCCGCGTCATGTCCACCCAGAAGTTGCCGATCGTCTGGGCATTGCGACGGGCGAAGCCTCGGATCAGGGCTACGACCACGGCCATGCCCGTCGCCGCCGAGACGAAATTCTGGACGGTGAGCGCGAGCATCTGCGTGAGGTAGCTCATCGTCGTCTCGCCGCCGTACCCTTGCCAGTTCGTGTTGGTGGCAAAGCTCACAGCCGTGTTGAACGATGAGTCCGCCGACACGGCGCCGAGCCCCTGGGGATTGAGCGGGAGCACCCCCTGCGATCGCTGGAGCACGTACACGGCCAGCAGGCCCAGGACGTTGAACAGCAGCGTGGCGAGAGCGTAGGTCTTCCACCCCATCTCGGCGTCAGGACGCACGCCGCACAGCCGATAGATCACGCGCTCGAGCCAGCCGAGCGCCCGATCGAGACCGACGGGCCGCCCCTCATAGACTCGCGCCATGTACGCGCCGAGCGGCTTCGCGAGCATCAGGAGCACGACGAGGTACAGCGAGAGCTGCAGCACACCGTTGGTCGTCATTCGAACAGCTCCGGCTTCAGGAGCGCCAGGACCAGGTACACGAGCAACGCTATGGAAATCAGACCGCCGACCGCGTACAGCACGGGCATGTCCTCCTCCTACAGGCGCTCACACAGCCTGACGAGGCCCCACGACAGCGCGAAGAATCCGACCGCCAGTCCCACGAACACGAGATCAGCCATGTCGTCCTCCTGGACGAGCGTTGTGTCCGTCACGCGGCGCCTTGCCGTCGCACTTCTATCCCTATTGATGCCCGTTACCGTGCCGGCGTCCGTTAAAAGCGGTGCCCGGGGCATTAAAATCCCGTATCGGTCCAGGCCGGCCAGATTGGCGCCCTGGACAGCACGCGGCGCGGATCTTTTTATATAGTTCCGGTCAGGCCATGGTCCTCCTCCTCTACGCGGCCACGCTCTTCGTGGGCGCCACGCTCCTGTTCGTCGTCCAGCCCATGGTCGGCAAGATGGTCTTGCCGCTGCTCGGCGGCACGCCCGCCGTGTGGAGCACGTGCATGGTGTTCTTCCAGGCCGCGCTGCTCGGCGGCTACGCCTATGCGCACGCGAGCACGGCCTGGCTCGGCGTGCGGCGGCAGGCGATCCTCCACCTGGCGGTCCTGCTGATCCCGCTCGCGCTCCTGCCGCTCGGCGTCGACGCGGCCCGGCTATCCGGCGGCGAGCGGAACCCCGTGTGGACCGTGCTCGTCCTGCTGTCGCTCTCGGTGGGTTTGCCGTTCTTCGTGGTCAGCGCGACCGCCCCGATGCTTCAGCGGTGGTTCGCGCACACCGGCGACCGCGGCTCTCGGGATCCATACTTCCTCTACGCGGCGAGCAACCTCGGCAGCATGCTCGCGCTGCTCGCCTACCCGTCGCTGATCGAGCCGCGCTGGAGCTTGCGCGGTGCCGGCTGGCTCTCGCAGACGCGCCTGTGGAGCGCGGGCTACCTCGTGCTCGCCGGGCTGATCGCGCTCTGCGCGCTGGCCGTGTGGCGGCGCGGGAAGAGTGACGAGGCCACGCGCGCGGCCGCGAGCGGCACGTCAGCGCGTGGGGCCGACGAGGGCGCCGACGGTGCCCATCGGGATGCGATCGATGCAACCGCTGCGTCGCTCGACGCCTGCGGTCGGATGCCCGGCGGAGCGACTTCCGCTGCGCTTGCGGCTGAGACCAACGCTCCCACGGCACGGCGCCGCCTGTACTGGGTCGCGCTCGCGTTCGCTCCGTCGAGCTTGCTGCTCGGCACGACCACGTACGTGACCACCGACATCGCGGCGGTTCCGCTGCTCTGGGTGCTCCCGCTCGCGATCTATCTCCTGAGCTTCATCCTGGCGTTCGGGCGCTGGCCGGCGCGGCTAGAGCGCCTGGTGGCCTCGCTCGTGCTGCCGATCGTGCTGCTCGTCCTCTTCTTCATGATCTCGCTCTACCAGCCGCGGAGCTGGGTGACGGTGCTCTGGCACTTCCTGGTCCTGTTCGTCGCGTCGCTCGCCTGTCACGGCGCGCTGGCCCTCGACCGACCGCCTCCCGCGCACCTCACCGAGTTCTACCTCCTGATGTCGGTCGGCGGGGTCCTCGGCGGACTCACGAACGCGCTGATCGCGCCCGTCGTGCTGCGCTCGCTCGCCGAGTATCCGCTCGCGATGGCGCTCGCGTGCGCGCTCGTGGCCGGAAGATCGCCGCGGCCTACGCACGCCGGCCAGCGCCTGCGGCGAGTCGCCGCGCCCATCGGCGTGGCGCTGCTCGCGCTGGTGCTGTACTCGGAGACCATCACGCTGAAGGCGGACCCGGCCTTCCTCGTCCGCGTGCTCGAGCCGCGCTCCGAGTTCGTCGCGGAGCGGATCATGCCCGTCGAGCGTCTCGTGAACAAGGTCCTGATCTACGGGCCGCCGCTCGTGGCCTGTCTCTTCCTGCGGCGGCGGCCGCTGGCGCTCGCGGCGGCGCTCGGAGGCGTGCTGACCGTCTCGAGCTTCGTCGACGCGCGGAACAGCGAGGAGATCCACCGCGCCCGGAGCTTCTTCGGCGTGCTCCGCGTCACGCGCGACAAGGACGACAACGGCTATACCGAGCTCCGGCACGGCACGACGCTGCACGGCCGGCAGCCCAACGATCCGGCGCGTCGCGGCGAGCCGAGCTCCTACTATCACCGCGCTGGTCCGGTCGGCCAGATCTTCGAGGAGCTAGACCGGCGCATGCCGACGCTCCGGATCGCCATCATCGGGCTCGGCACCGGCACGCTGGCCGCGTACGGGCGGACGGGCGACGCGATCACGTTTTACGAGATCGACCGGCTCGTCCAGGACATCGCGTTCGACCGCGCCTATTTCACCTACACGACCGACGCGCGGGCGCGCGGCGTATCCGAGCGCGTGGAGCTGGGCGACGCGCGCGTGCGCCTGGAGGCGGTGAAGCGGGAGCGCCCCGGGGAGCGCTACGACCTGATCGTCGTCGACGCCTTCTCGTCGGATGCGATCCCCGTGCATCTGCTCACGCGCGAGGCGTTCCGCGCGTACCTCGCGATGCTCGAGCCCGACGGCCTGCTCGTCATTCACATCTCGAACCGGTACCTGGACCTCGCCCCGGTCGTGGCCAATCTCACCGAGGACGCGGGACTCGACGGGCGCGTGCTCGAGGACGACTCGGCCGAAGGCAGCGGCGCGACGCGATCGACGTGGGTCGTCCTGGCGCGGACCGCGGCGGCGCTCGGAGGGCTCGCGAGCAGCGACGGGAAGATGGCGTCGCCGCTCGAGCCGAACGCCGACGTCGGCGTCTGGACCGACGACTTCCACAACCTGCTGTCGGTGTTGAAGTGGCGCTAAGTTTTCTCGAAGGGGGCCCCGGCGGCCCCCTCCGAGCCTCCCCCCAACGGCGGGTTGCGCCGGCGGAGCCCCGGCGCTCGAACGCGGCTTCATCGAACGGCGAGATCGATTGGTTCACATCCTCACGGCTGCCATTCGAACGCGGTGACTTCACGGGCTCGACGGCGGCGCTCGAGACGGCGACGTCAGGCGCCCGCCGGACGCGTCGCTTCGATCGCTTTCGCCAGGCGGTCTATGCCCTCGGCGATTGCGGTCTCGGGCATCGCGGCGTAGCCCAGCACCAGCGCGGGGGGATGGCCGGCCGGGCGGGCGCGATGGATCGCGACGCCGTAGACGCCGACGGACCGACCCGCGGCCGCCGCGATCACCGCGCGCTCGTCGGCGTCCTCGTCCAGCTCGACCATGAGATGCAGACCGGCGGCCACCCCGTGAATCCTGAGCGCTGGCAGCCGGAAGTCGAGCGCGGCGACCAGCGCGTCGCGGCGACGGCGATAGAAGAGGCGCATCCGGCGGAGGTGCCGGTCGAGCTCGCCGCGCTCCACGAAGTCGGCGTACGCGAGCTGAGCCAGCGTCGGCGAGCCGAGGTCGTCCCGCCGCTTGGCGGCCGCGACGTCGGCGACCAGCTCCGGCGGCAGCACGAGCCACCCGAGGCGCAGCGCAGGGGCGAGCGTCTTGCTCGCCGAGCCGGCGTAGATCACACGGTCGGGAGCGAGGCCCTGCACCGCGGCGACAGGCTCGCGATCGTACCGGTACTCGGCGTCGTAGTCGTCCTCGACGATGAACGCCCCGCGCCGGAGCGCCCAGTCGAGCAGCGCTGCCCGCCGGCTCGGCGCGAGGACGGCGCCCGTTGGGAACTGATGCGCCGGCGTGATGAGCACGGCGCCGACGTCGGCGCGAGCGAGCCGGTCTACCTCGAGCCCGTCGGCGTCCACGGCCACCGGGACCGGCCGGAGACCCGCCACGCTGATCAGCGATCGCTGCTCGGCGTGCGAGGGATCCTCGATGGCCATGCGCGTCACGCCTCGCTCGCGAAGCACGTGGCACACGAGACGCAGCCCCTGCGTGAACCCCGCGCACATGACGACGCACTCCGCGCTCGCCACCGCGCCCCGGGCCCGGTTCAGGTAGGCCGCCAGCGCCGCGTGGACCGCCTCGGCGCCGCGCGGCGCGGGATATCCGAGCGCGGCGTCCGGCGCCATCGCCAGCGTTCTGCGCAGAGAGGCGAGCCACGCGCGGCGCGGGAACATCGAGGCGTCGGGCACGCCGGGGCGGAAGTCGTATCGAAGGGATGTGGCGCGCGGCTCGACGACCCGCGAGACCGGGGCAGCCGGCCGGCGGCCGGCGACGCGAGTGGCCGAGCCTCGGCGTGCCGTGACGTAGCCTTCCGCGAGGAGCTGATCGTAGGCCTCCACCACGAGGCCCCGGGAGACGCCGAGATCCCCCGCCAGATTGCGCGTGGATGGCAGCCGATCGCCAGCGCGGAGCCCACCGGTCTGGATCAGCGCGCGGAGCTCGCGCTCGAGCTCGCGGCGCCGCGACACGCCGCGGCGCCCGCTCAGCCGGAGCAGCAGCTCGGGGCGGGCCGTGGCCCGCTTCATGAAGTGGTCCTCGTGGCCGGCATCGAACTGGCCCTGGCCAGGGTACCACTCGCACGCTATCGTGAACACGACCGGCACATGCACTTCGCGCACTCATCGGCGATCTGGCAGCAGTTCCCCCACCTCGTTCCCGGCGTGCTCGTCCTCGAGGGCATCCGCGCCGACGTCGATTCGAGTCCGGCGCTCGAGCCCTGGCATGAGCGCGCCCGGGCTCGCCTGGCGGGCGGAACGGAATCGGACCTTCCCGAGATCGCGGCCTGGCGGCGCGCGTACGCCCAGATGGGTCTGAAGCCCACCCAGTACCGGTCGGCGGCCGAAGCGCTCTTGCGCCGCTTCCGGCGAGAGGGCGCCCTGCCGCGGCTTCATCCGCTGGTCGATCTGTGCAACGCGCTGTCGCTCGCCTTCGCGCTTCCCGTGGCCGTGCTGGACCTCGCCGGCGTCGCTGAGTATCTCGAGGTGCGTCACGCGAACGGCGACGAGGAGCACCTCGCGTGGAGCGGCGAGACGGAGGCGCCGGAGGCCGGCGAGGTGATCTTTGCCGACGCGGCCAACCACGCCCACGCGCGGCGATGGACGTTTCGACAGAGCCGCCGCTCGACGGTGAACCCGTCGACACGGCACGCCCTGGTCGTCGCCGAGGGCCTCCACGCGACGGCCGCCGAGGATGTGCGCGCGCTGATCGACGCGCTCGCGGGACACGTCGCGCCGCTGTGGGGCGCGCCTCGGGACCAGGCCGTGCTCACCGCGACGACGCCGCGCCTCGACTTTTCTCTCGATGGTCTTCGGTGAGGACGCGCGGCCTCGGGACGACCCGGCCGCCCGAGCCCACCGCCGGGAGCGCCCGGCGCGGATGAACGCGGGCGCGAAGTCGGCCCCCATCTCGATCCGCCGGATCGTGGCCACGGCCCTGCCGGCCGCCGCGGCAATCGCTGTCTTCGGCACGTTCTATGGCGCGGGCGCCGGCAAGATCCTCGGCGCGTCGCTCACGATCGCGTCGTCGCTGTTCATCTTCTCCGGCGCGCTCCAGTTCGCGCTGGTGGCGCTGGTCGCGGCGGGCGCCTCGCCGCTTCCCTTGCTGCTGGCGGCCGCGACGCTCAACCTCCGCCACCTCGTCCTCGGCGCGGTCCTGCGGCCCCGCATCGGCGGGTCGCGGATGCGCCGCACGGGCTCGGCCTTCTTCCTGGTGGACGAGACGTTCGGCTTCGCGCTCGCCGCCGGGAACGCCGCGGAACGCGATGGGCAGGACACGCAAGCGGCGGCGGAGCGCACGCTGCTGGTCGCCGGGGCCCTCTGTTATCTCGCGTGGCAGCTCGGCACGATCATCGGCGTGCTCGGGGCCACCCTCGCCCCCGTCGAGGGACTGGCCGGCGCGATCTTCCCCGTGCTCTTCATCGGGCTCGCCGCGCTCACCGCGACCCGGTGGTCGCACACCCTCCGGGCCGTGGCCGCGGCTCTACTGACGGCCGGGCTCGCGCTGGCCGTGCCCGACCTGCGCACGTTCGCGCCGCTGATCGCCGGCGTGCTCGCCGCGTTGCCACCGGGAGACCGATGAGCCCCTGGCTGCTGGCCGCGATCGCGCTGATCACGTACGCGAGCCGCGCGGTCGCGCTCGTCGTGCTGCCTCGGCCGAGCGCGCGCGTCGAGGCCGTGCTGGCCCGCATGCCGGCGCCGATCTTCGCGAGCCTCGCCATGTCGACGCTGATCGGCGATGGCGGAGCGCTCGCCGGCGGCCCGATCCTGTGGGCCGCGGCGGGCGCGCTGCTCGCCGCGCCGCAGCGCTCGCTGGCGCTGTGCCTGATCGGAGGCGCCGCCGGCTACGCCCTGGCCGCGCTCTTGTCCTGACGTGCGGTCCGCGAAGCGCAGGTTGAGGAGGCCCGCTTGTCGATCTCGTCGTCCAGTACGTCCGACTTCGCGTGGTTGGCGGCCGACGCGTGTACACTGCTCGTCGCGAGCACCTCACCACGGCGACGACGATGTACCGCGCGCGGCCGAGGAGCAGTCAGTCTGGAACGATCCTGAACCGTTGCCGGCCCCGGATCCGGTACACACCGAAGTCCTTGCGGTCGGTGGTGAACACCAGGTCGGTTCCGATCTCCTCGGCCAGAACCACGAGCGTCGCGTCTGCGTAGTCCATGGGCAGGCTCTCGTATTGTTCGATCAGCTCGCGAGCCCGCCGCAGCGAGGCCGGAGTCGCCGGGACCAGAACAGCGCCCCCGGCGAGAAAGAAGTCGACGCATGCTCGGCGGCCACCAGCAGTCATGCCGAGCAGGTGGGTCGCTTCCGTGAGCACCGCCTCCGAGCTGACGACCGCTCCCGACCAGGACTCGAAGACTCGCACGCAGGCCACGTGGTCGCGCTGACGTCGCTCGAGGAACGAGACGAGCGCGCCGGTGTCGAGCAGGAGACTACCGGCCACGGCGCACTGGCCGACGGGTCAGCGACTCGAGGATATAGTGGCGGTGTCGCGTCGCAAGGTCCGGCACACCCGATTCGAGCGACCCGATCAGCCCGCGAACGCGGTCGACGGGGCGGCCTGGTGCACGCGTCGTCGCGCCCAGGAACTCCCGCAGCGCCATCCGGACGATATCGGAGTTGCGCCGCTGCAGCCGGCGGGTAGCGGCTTTCAATGCGCGGCCGAGATCGTCGGGGAGACGAACCGACAGTTGAGTCTGCATGGCCAACCCCTCCGACTACATTGTAATACGTTGTCGTGCAAAGTCTGGCCGCGCTGGCATCTTCGCGGTCTGGCAGGCGAAGAGCGACCCGAAGGTCGTCACGCCATTGGGAGTGCCGGAGGAGCCGTCGGTGCTGCAGGCGCCGGTCGTCGACGAGACCGCGCACGTGAGCAGGACGATCAGTGGGAACGTGTTGAATCGCACGGGTCCCTCCTCGAAGCTGTCGTCGTGGGCTCGGCGATGCGGAGTGATCCCTACTGTGCGACGGCGGAACGCCGATCACCACATTCCAGCCTCGAGGCGGGACGAGCGTCAGCTGGGGCGACCGCTGGCGCCACGCAGGCGCGGGTCCAGCAGATCGCGGAGCGCATCGCCGAACATGTTGAACCCGAAGACGGCGAGCGAGATCGCCGCGCCGGGGAACAGCGCCATCCACGGGGCGTGGTACATGAACGATCGGCCCGAGCCCGAGAGCATGCCGCCCCACGACGGGTACGGCGGCGGGATGCCGAAGCCGAGGAACGAGAGCGCGGACTCGGCCAGGATCACCGTCCCGAGGCCGATCGTGGCGAGGATGATGATCGTGGCCATCACGTTCGGCAATACGTGGCGCACGATCACGCGCCAGTGCCCGGCGCCGAGGGCGCGGGCGGCCTCGACGTAGGGGTTCTGCATGGTCGACAGCGCCGCGCCGCGGATCACGCGCGAGGTGCCGGCCGCGCCGAGAATCGACAGCGCGACGATCAAGTTGAGCAGCCCGGGACCGAGGGCGGCGAGCAGCGACAGCACGATCACGAGCGCGGGAAACGACATCCACGCGTCGACCACACGCTGGACGACGATATCGTAGGCGCCGCCGAGGTACGCGCTCGACACGCCGATGAGCGTGGCGAGGAGCGTGGCGAGCGCGACAGTGGCGAAGCCCACGGTGACCGAGATGCGCGCGCCGTACACGACGCGGCTCCAGACGTCCCGGCCGATGTTGTCCGTGCCCATCCAGAACTGCACGCTCGGGGGCTTCATGCGCGCGCCCTTGATCGAGTCGTCGTAGGGATACGGCGCGATGCGCTCGGCGAATGCCGCCATCACGATCAGCCCGACGACGATGATGGCGCCGATGGCGCCGAGCGGCTTGCGTCGGCAGAAGCGAAACACGAACGCGAGCGCGCGGGGCAGGCCGACCGGCCGCGGCAGCGCCTGCGGGACGGAGAGGCTCTCGGCGCGGTCGGCCATGGCGTCAGTACCGGATCCGCGGGTCCATCACCGCGTAGCAGAGATCGACGAGCAGGTTGGTCCCGACGATGATCAGCACGACCAGCAGGTTGATGCCCTGGATCACCGGGTAGTCGCGCTGGACGATGGCCTCGACGAGGAACTGGCCCATGCCCGGCAGCCCGAAGATCTGCTCGATGATGACGGCGCCGCCAGCGATCTGGGCGACCTGCAGCCCGAGCACGGTAACGACGGGGATCACCGCATTCTTGAGACTGTGCTTCAGCACCACGACGCGCTCGCGCAGCCCCTTGGCCCACGCGGTGCGGACGTAATCCTGGCGCAGCACCTCAAGCAGCATGCCACGCGTGAGCCGCATGATGCCGGCCGCTGACGCGATGCCGAGGATGATCGCCGGCAGGACGAATTGCAGGAGGTATCCGGCCGGATCCGCGGACAGCTCGACGAATCTCACGAGCGGCGTCCACCCCCACCAGATGGCGGGCAGCAGGATGATCACGATCGCCTTCACGAAGGCGGGGATGGACAGGCCGAGAATCGCCGCACTCCTGGCGAAGAAGTCGAGCACGCCGTCCTGGCGCACGGCCGAGATGATGCCAACCGGGATGCCGATGATGATGGCGACCGCGATGGCCATGCCCCCGAGCGTGAGCGTCACCGGCAGGCGCCGTGCCAGCTCGCCGACCACCGGCCGGCGCGTCCACAGCGATTCGCCGAGATCGCCTCGGACGATCCGGCCCATCCAGTCGACGTACTGCACCGGCATGGGCCGGTCGAGGCCGAGCTTGGCGCGCAGCTCGGCCAGATCCTTGCCGTACGCCTTCTCCTCCAGCATGAGCTGGACGACGTCGCCGGGAATCAGGCGGGGCAGCGCGAAGACGATGATCGACGCGAGCAGCAGGGAGGGGATCGCGATGAGGAGGCGCCGCAGAACGTAGGTGCGCACGAAGGGCGACCCGGCCGCGCCGCCCTCGCTGGGCAGCGCGGCCGCCGGGGAATCCTACTTGTCGATCCAGGCCGCCATGAGCCGCCCGCCGTAGTCGAAGCCGTTGTTCGGCATGTAGTTCTTGATGTACGGCTCCCAGGCGGAGACGACCTTGACCGAGCCGTTCACCCCGAACAGCGCGTTCTCGGCCAGGTAGCGCTGGATGTCGAAGATGATCTGCTTGCGCTTGGCCACGTCGAACGTGCGGCGCTGCAGATTGATCATGTCGACGAGCTTGGGATCGTTGACGTTCATCACGTTGAGCGGCTGGCCTGGCATGTAGGGGCGATAGAAATACGCCTCGGGGTCGGTCCAGGCGCCGCGGAGCCCGATGTACATGCTGTCGAACTTCCCGTAGATCGTGGTCGAGATGAAGGCGCCGTACTCCTTGAGCTTCAGCTCGGCATCGATGCCCGCCGCCTTCCAGTTCTTGATCTGGATCTGCACCGAATCCATGAAATCCGGACCATAGCCGGTACCCGGCGTGTCCACCTGAGTCTTGATCCCATTCGGATGACCGGCCTCGGCGAGCAGCTTCTTGGCCTCCGCGGTCGAGTGCTCGTAGAGCTTCCGCCCTTCGGGGCCGAGCTGATCGATCGGGATCGACCACTCGGCGGCCGCCGCCGGAACCGCGGGGTTGGCCGTGTAGTGGCCCTGCGAGAACGCGTTCGACTCGAAGATCTCGGGCAGGCTGATGGCGCGAGACAGCGCGCGACGAACGCGGATGTCGTTGAACGGCGGCTTGTCGATCTTGATGCCGACGGCGCCGCTGGTGAACCAGGTGTACTCGGCCGTCTGGATGTTGGGCTTGCGCTGCTTCACCGTGGCCAGGTCGAGACGGCGCACCACCTGCTGATACTCGGGACCGAAGTCGAGCTTGCCGGCGAGGAAGGCGGCGAGCCGCGACGAGGGGTCCTTGTCGATGGTCACCTCGACCCCGTCGGTGTACGGCAGACCGGGAACGAAGTAGTTGGGATTGCGGACGTAGACAAGCTTCACGTTCGGCTCCCAGCGCTCGAGCATCCACGGCCCGGTGCCGACGACCGATTCGACCTTCTTCAGATCACCGAACTTCTCGACGCACTCCTTCGCGATGATCCACGTCGACGTCGAGGCGAGCATGTCGAGGAACCAGGCGTTCGGCTCCTTCAACGTGAACTTGACCGTGTACTTGTCAGGGGTCTCGATCTTGTCGATCGATTCGAGCACGGGCTTGTTGCCGTTGCCCGCGATGGTGAGGAAGCGCTCGTACGTGTACTTCACGTCGTCGGCCACGAACTCGCGACCGTTGACGGGCGGCTTGTTGTGCCAGCGCACGCCCTTCTTCAACTTGAAGATGTAGGTCTTGTCGTCGGGCTGGACCCACGACTCGGCGAGGTCGGGCTCGATCGGATACGTCATCGGCTTGACCGACGGGCCTGCCTTCACTTTGACGAGACGGCTGTACGAGAACGACAGCGGGATCATCGTGACGAACGAGATGGTCTGGTGCGGATCGAAGCCGGTGACGGGATCGGAAATCTGGGCGAGGCGGAGAATCCCGCCGCGCTTTGGCGTCTGCGCCTGCGCCGGCTCCGGGATGATCAGCCCGGCGCTGCCCGTCAGGGCGACCGCGGTCGCGACCCCGGCGGCCTTGAGCACGTCACGGCGAGTGAGGGAATCAGCAGAAGAAGGACGGTCCATTGGCACACCTCCGTAAGCGGCCTCGATGCCGCAATCCGTCGCCTGGACGCGCTCGGTTTGCTCCGGCCCGGCTCTCGACGCCCTCGAATCGGCTCTCGAGGCCCCCGAAGATTGGCGGGATCATGCGCTGGCTCACCGACCCTGTCAAGGTTCAAAGTTGCGCATACGCTCATGGCTTCTTGAGCCGCATGTCCTCGTACGGCGCCGCGAAGTAGAGCAGCGGGTTCAATCCGACGGCGGCCTCCTCGACCCGTGGGCCGACCCCGTGCAAGGTCGCCGGCTCGAAGATCGGCGCGTGCATGACCCGATCGTGCATGAGCCGCTGGATCTGGTGGAGCATGACCTCGCGCTTCTTCCGGTCGCGCTCCTGCGCCTGTTGCCGGAACAGGTCGTCGATGTCCGGGTGACCGCCGTACGCGTAGGTCCCCGTGGTGATGACGAACGCCTCGAGGCGCGCGGGCGCGTTGCCGAGCCCTGCCGAGGCGCCCATGATGATCCCGCGCAGCTTCTTCGTCCGCCAGCTCTCGAAGAACGTCGCGCGCTCCATGCTGCGCACGCGGGTCTTGATGCCGACCGCGGCCAGCGAGTTGGCCACGGTTTCCCCGAAGCTCGTGAAGGGCGGCACCGGGGTCAGGTCGCCGGCGTCGAAGCCGTTGGGATACCCGGCCTCGGCCAGGAGGCGCTTCGCCTGCGCCGCGTCGTAGGGATAGGGATCGAGGCGCAGCGCGAAGTCCATCACGCTCGGAATGATGGAGCCGGTGAGACGCGAGAGGCCAAGGCGCTCGGCCTCGTTGATGCTCTGCTTGTCGATCGCCAGGTTCGTGGCGAGCCGCACCCGGCGATCGGCCCACGGCGATTTCGGATGCCACTGCTCCGGGAAGTCGAGCCACCACGCGGCGGACGAGATGACCTGGGCGAGCCGGAGCTTCGGGTCCTCGCGGACCGTCTGCGCCTCCACACCGACCATGAGGTATGCGATGTCGGCCTCGCCCGTCTTGAGCATGGCGAGCCGTGTCGTGCGGTCCGGGACGCCCTTGATCACGATGCGCTTGATCGAGGGCTTCTTGCGCCAGTACTGCTCGTTGGCCTCCATCGTGAGATCGACGCCGGGGTTCAGCCGGACGAACTTGTACGGCCCGAGCCCGACCGGCTGCTTCTTGAAGCCCTCCTCGCCGACCTTCTCGATGTACTTCTTCGGCACGATCCAGGCCGCGCCGGTCGCGGGCGTGCCGTAGAAGGCGAGGAAGTCCGGCCAGGGCGCGTGGAGGACGAAGCGCACGCGATGCGGGTCGACCACCTCCACGGCCTTGACGCGCTCCTGCAGGAGCTTGGCCGCGGCGCCCCGGTACCGATGGAAGCTGAACTTCACGTCGTCGGCCGTGAACGGATCGCCGTTGTGAAAGCGCAGGCCCTCGCGGAGCTTGAACTCGTAGGCGAGCCCGTCCGCGCTCTCCTTCCACGACTCGGCCAGACACGGCGCCATGTTGTTGCCGGGCAGCGGCTTGATCAGCGCGTCGTGGAGCGCGTAGAGGAACACGAACGGCGTGCCGATGCCCGGGGTCTCGGCCGGCTCGAGAAACGTCGGCGCGATCGAGACGTCGAAGGCGATCGCGAGCTGCCCGTCGGGCGACTGGGCGCGCGCGGCGCCGATCGACGCGAGCACGAGGGCGAGACAGAGCGAAGCGATCCAGGCGGTCCCGGGGCGGAGATGGCGTCGGTCCATGTGGGTCCCCCTTGGCGGAACGAGCTCGATCTCTGGGCGGAAGTGGAGCGACGATACGCTCGGCGCGAGTGGCCTGTCAATGCGGCCTCCACTCGCCTGTCAGTCCCTCGGGCCGCGGCGCCGAAACGGGCTCATCGTGCTAAGTAGGCGAGACGATCTCGAGGTCCGCCGCCAGGCGCTCGGCCCGCGCGAGGTAGGCGGGCGCGCGAGCCGCCGTGAACAGGCGTCGGGCCGCATCGATGTGCGCGGCCGCTTCCAGGGCGGAGGTCCTGTGCAGTCGCCGACGACCCGAGACGGCGTCCCCCTCGACGGCTGGCAAGACGAGCGGCTCGCCACGAGTTGCGAGCGCTGCGAGCGCGAGATCGAGGTGCGTCCGACCCCGCTCGAATCCGGCAGGGATTGCGGCGAACAGGCGGAGGGCGGTGTCGAGATGAGCGCGCGTCAAGGCCACGTCGTGACCATCGAGCGCGATCCGACCGAGGGCCCGCTCGGCCATGGCGTGTGCCCACACGAACGACATGTCCCGGCTCATCTCGTGCACGCGTCTCGCCACGTCGCGTGCCTGGGCGAGATCACCTTCGAGCCGATACGCCTCGGCGAGGAACAGCAGGACCGCGGCCTGGCGGAGCCGGAAGCTGCCGAGCTCTTGCAAGGAGGCCTCGAGCCGGGGGATTGCTCGCGACGCGTCGCCGGTCTCGGTCTCGACCATGGCGAGGATCGCGTGGGCCGTGGCTCGATTGGTCGTATCGGGCGAGCGCTCAAGCGCCCGGCGACCGGCCTCTCGCGCTGGGCCGATCTCGCCGCGGGTCACCTCGAACCAGGCGATGCTCCACGCAGCGGTCGCTTGCTGGCCTCGATCGCCGACTCTCTCCGCGATCGCTTCCATCCGCGATTCCGCCTCGACCGCGGCGTCGAACTCGCCCAGAAGGTAGAGGTTGCATCCAAGGATCCAGCATGCCTGGGCGAGCCACGCGTGGTCGCGACCGCGCTCCAGCACGGCGATCGCCTGCTGCGCGTGCTCATGCCCTTCTCGCGCCTCTCCATTGACGAAGCCCCGGACGGCCAGGACGTAGCGCGCTGCCCCGCACGCCGTGACGTCATCCGAGCGCCCGGCCTCGGCCAGCGCAAGGTGCGCGGTCTCCTCCGCGCGGGCGTGCCGCCCGAGGACGCTCTCGGTGAGCGCGAGCCGGGAGAGATATCGTCCGTTGACCGCAGGATCCGCGAGCTGCGCCACGGTCTCTCGCAGCGGCTCCAACCGATCGAGGATCTCCTCGAATCGGCCCACGACCGAAAGAGCGAACGCGATCTCCAGCGTCACGTCGATGCGGGCGCGGACGCGTGCGGGCCCGGCAAGGCGGTCCGCATGGTCGAGGGCCTCGTCGAGCGCCCGGATCGCCTCCTCGAAGGCATACCGGGCACACGCGGCATCGGCGAAGCGTCTGAGCGATGCGACGGCCTTGGCCGGCTCGTTCGCGCGCGAGTAGTGATACGCGAGGTCGTCGGTCACCTCGTCGAGCCGATCGACATGGAGCGCTTCGAGCGCACGCGCGATCGATGCGTGCAGGACGGGGCGCACGGGCGGCAGCAGCCGCTCGTAGACCGTTCGCCGGATCCATTCGTGGGTGAACTCCAGGCGCTCACCGACGACGTGCAGGATCCGACGCCCGACCAGCTCCTCGACCGCAGCGGCAGCGTCGCCCGCGTCGAGTCCGGCGCTCTTCTGGACCACCGCGAAATCGAATTGCCGTCCGATCGCGGCCGCCACGCCGGCGAGGCTCTTGCCTCGATCCGTCAACCGGTCCAGTCGGCCAGTGATCGTATCGTGCACGCGTCGCGGCAACGGCACATCGGCAGCGGGTCCGGGCCATTCGCCCTCCTGCAGCGCGCGCACCGTCTCCACGATCATGAATGGGTTGCCCTCGCTGACCCGCCAGATGTCCTCGCTCAGGCGATCGAGTTGCGCCGGTTCCGCTCCGGCGCCAGCGAGGGCCCGCACCAAGACCAACGAGGCATCCCGGGCCAACGGGGCCAGGGCCAGCGTGCGGCCCAGCCCCTCCCGTTCCAGCTCCTCGAGGACCTGTCGGAGGACCGTGGCTCCCGGCATCTCCTCGACCCGCGCCGACAGCACCATCGCGACGCGTCCCCCCGCGACCCGCCGGGCCAGGTACGCGAGCAGGCGCAGGCTCCAGTCATCGGCGCAGTGCACGTCCTCCAGGACGAGGAGCAGCTCCGAACGGGCGGCCAGATCGGCCATCACCTGTCCCAGCGCTTCGAACAACGCCGCGCGGTCCGCGCTGACGCTCGGCGCCGCCCCGGGCTCGGCCAGCTCAGGAAACAGCCGCGAGAGCTCCGCCCGCAACCAGGGCGCCCGACTCACCAGCTCACCGACGTCCGCCAGCACGCCGCCATCGCGGAACGCGTGGATCCACAGGCCGAACGGCAGGTCGGACTCGGTCTCGTGCGCTCGACCGAGGAGCGCACGGACGTTCCGTGACGAGAGCGTCGTGACGAGCTCCCCGACGAGCCGTGTCTTTCCGATCCCCGCCTCCCCGGTGATCGCGACGACAGGGCAGCCCCCGCGGCGCGCTTCATCGCAGGCTCGGTAGAGCTCCGCCAGGTCGGTGTCGCGACCGAGCATCGGCGCCGGATGGCTGGTCTCGGCCGCCGGCATCGTCCCGATCGTCGGCGTGCACGCGGCGAAGGCGGCGACATCCGCGACGGGCGGCGTCTGGAGGAGATCCAGGTAAACCTGACGCGTCTCGCTCTCGGGCGCCGCGCCGAGCTCCCTCCGCAACAGTTCGAGGCAGGCCTGATACTGGCGCAGGCCGGCGCCGCGCCGTCCCTGGCGAACGTAGAGCCGCATCAGCGTGCGATGCACGCTCTCCTGCAGCGGATCGAGCGCGAGGAGCCGGAGCGCGGTCTGCACCGCGGCCGCCAGCGCGTTCGACGTCAGGTACTCGGCGAGAAGTCTGGCAAGGGCGTCCAGCGCCATTTCGCGGAGGCGCTCGCGCTCCCTCATGAGCCACTCCTCGAAGGGCGGCTCGGTGACGCGGATCCCTTCGAGGAGGTCGCCACGGTAGAGCGACACGGCCTCTTCGAGCGCATCGCGGACCCCACCCCCCAGCAACCGCTCGAACGCTGGCACGTCGACGGCGACGGCCGTCGCGTCGAGGCCGACGGCGTCTCGCCGCTCGAGAAGACACGGCGCCGCGGGGGCGAGGGCCAGGCGCAGCTCGGCCAGCGCCTGCCGCAAGCTGTGGCGCGCCCGCGGACCCGGGGCATCCGGCCAGAGGAGGGCCGCGAGCTTGTCACGGCGGTGAAACTGGCCGGGGCGAAGGGCCAGCAACGCGAGCAGCGCCTCCACCTTGTGGCGGGCGAGCGTGACGGGCTGGCCGGCGGCCAACCGGGCCTCGAATCCTCCGAAAAGGGCGAGTTGCAGGCAAGCCATGGCGCGGATCGGGGCCGATGGCGGCAGGATAGCATTGCTGGTTCTCGAGTGACGGGCGGACCCGCGCAGGCCGGGCCGCGCTTGTGACGTTTGCTTGACGTCCGCCGCGATAGGCAGGGAGCGTGGCCATGGAGCCGGTCTCCCGCGGCGGTCCCTCTGCGAACGACGGTCTGTGCCGCGCGGCCATCCGCGCCGGGGCCGCCCTGCTCACGGGCTTCCTCCTCGGCCCGTTGCCGGCTCCGGCCTACGAGTTCGGAGTCGCTCCGAGCCCCGTGCTCGCGCTCGACTCCTACGAGGCAGGGGCGAGTCCGGCCCACCGCCTGAGCTTCGACGTGCAGAGCGGAGAGCTGGAAGTCTACCGCGCCGCGATCACCTACCCCGCCGGGTTCCGCTTCAACGGCTTCGACGCGCTGGGTCCACGGAACACGCCCATCGGCGCGCTGCTCGTGGACTTCAACTTCGACGGCGTGCCCGACATCACGATCCTGCTGCGCAGCCTGAGCGCGTCCAGCGCCTACGCGGACGTGATCGCGGATGGCCGGTTCAATTCAGGGCTCGAGCCGATGCTGGGCGCGGGGGGACGCACCGAATTCACGCTGGTCTTGCCGTTCGGCGGCGACGCGAATCCGGACACCCTGACTGTCCCGCGTCGCGCACGGATCACGGTGATCCTGTACGCGGGCGTGCTCACCAATCCGGACGCGCCGGGAACGCACACGATCCGCGCTGAGCTGATCTCGGTGGATCCCGACACCGACGGTCCCGATGACGGCCTCGGCTCCTCGCCCCTGACGGTGGCATTCGCGGTCGACGTGACGATCGCCTCGTCGGCCGATGCGTTCCGGCCGCTCTTCCTGCACGGCAGTGGAGGACCGGCGAACCAGCCCACCCTCTTCCTCGACGGCGCCACGCCGAGCTCGCCGACCGAGAAGCATCGAGACTCGGCTCCCGTCCGCTTCAGCGGGGGAAACCCATGGAAGGAGATCGGGGCATGGTCAGCGGCTCCCGGCGCCGCGGGCGGAGCGCTCTCCGCCCCGACCCCGCTCCTCGCGTGGATCGGCCTGCGCAACAGCGACGATCAGGGGACCCGGTTCGACCTGCGGGTCGACGTCGACAAGAACGACGCGACCGTGGCGACGGGGACCGCCAGGTGCATCACGGGCGTGACCAGGAACCCTGCGCGGGCAACCGCGGCGGCCGTCCCGATCAACCCGTTCTCCTTCGTTGACTTCAACGGGAGCACCGACGTCCTGCGTCTCCGGATCTTCACGAGGATCGGGACCAATACCGATGGCATCGCATGCTCCGGGCCCGGCGGCCATCACACGAGCGCCGCAGGCCTCCGGCTCTACTTCGATTCGGCCGGTCGACCGTCAGTGTTGGGGGCTCCGCGTTGAAGGAGCGCGCGGTGCAGCGGTCGAGGATGCGGTCTTCCCCGATTTCCCGGCTCGGGCTCGCTGTCGTCGCACTCACGGTCCTGCTGGGCGGGTGCGCATTCCTCCAGGTCCGTCTGGACGTCGATCCAAACGAGCTGGCCATTCTTGCCGGGGACAGCGCCACGGTGATGATCGTCGCGAGGCCCGTGCCGCTGGACCTGCAGGATCCGCCCTGTGACACCCCCGGACTGTGTGTCGACACCACGGGACAGGTGTTCGACTACGTGGTGCGAGGCCTGCCGACCGGGGTCTCGCACGACGTCGATACCAGTCTTCGGAGTCCCAGCACGCCCGGGGTAGTTCGCATCACCTTCCACGCGTCCCCCGGCGCGACGCCGGGCGTTTCCGGCGTGCTCATAGACGCGGTGCTGTTCGGTCGAAGCCTCGACAGCAGGGTGCTCACCCTGCGCGTCCTCCCGGACCGAAGCGCTCCCGCGGTCACCGAGCCCGTCGCCATCGCCACGGGCCGCGACTTTTTCGGAGACCATTCGCTCGTGGCGCTGGCGGACGGCAGCGTCCTGACATGGGGGCACAACAGCTTTGGGCAACTCGGGGATGGCAGCCGGACCGATCGTGCTGCGCCAGTCACGGTGGCCAACCTCGATGGCATCGTGGGCGTCTCGGGCGGCGGCAGCCACTCCCTGGCCCTCACCGCCAACGGCCTCGTGTGGGGCTGGGGCCGGAACTGGTTCGGCCAGGTTGGCGATGGCACCACGGCCGACCGGATCTTCCCCGTGGCGATACAAGGCATTCACAACGTCCAGGCGCTCGCCGCGGGCGATAGCCACTCCCTCGCGCTCAGGACAGATGCGACCGTCTGGGCGTGGGGCCTCAACTTCGATGGGCGACTCGGCGACGGCACAATCGACCGAGGCCGTCTATCGCCGGCGCCGGTGCCCGGGCTGAGCCGGATGAGAGCGATCGCGGCCGGCCGGGACCACTCCCTGGCGCTCGGCGCCGATGGCACGGTCTGGGCGTGGGGCGCCAATGGTTACGGACAGCTCGGCGACGGGACCACGACCACGCGTCCCACGCCTCAACCGGTGCCTGGTCTCGGAGAGATCCGGGCCATCGCCGCGGGAAGCGTGCATTCCCTGGCGGTCGCCGCCGATGGCACCGTGTGGGCCTGGGGCGCCAACGGTTACGGTCAGCTCGGTGACGGGACCACGATGAACCGTCAGGTGCCGGTGCAGGTGGCCGGGCTGACGGGAATCCGGTCCGTGGCCGCTGGCGAGGGGCACTCCTTCGCGCTCGCCGACGATGGGGCCGTCTGGGCCTGGGGGAACAACGACGACCATCAGCTCGGGGATGGCACCCGCATCCGGCGGACCACGCCGGTGCAGGTGCACGGTCTCGGCGGTGTTCACGCCATCGCCGCCAGCAATCGCCACTCGCTGGCCCTGCTCGACTGCGGACAGGTGTGGGCCTGGGGTGACAACCGGCACGGCCAGCTCGGCGATGGCCTCTCCCTCGACCGTCCCGTGCCAGTGCCGGTGCCAGGTCTCGCGGACGACACCGGCTGCGCGCAGGTCGCGCTGCGGGTGACGCTCGCCGGCGATGGCGACGGAACCGCGGCGGCGACCCCGGGTGGCCTGATCTGCGATGGTATCGAGTGCATCGCCATCGTCGAGCGGGGAACATCCGTGACCATGGCGGCCAGCCCGAGCGCGGGCTCCGCGTTCGAGCGCTGGGGGATCGACTGCCAGGGCGAGACGCCGGAGATCCTCGTCGTCATGGAGGCGAGCCGGCAGTGCGCGGCCGTCTTTCGCGACACCGGGATCGAGCCCTTCCTGCTGACCGTGGTGAACGGGGGCGGTCTGGTGACCAGCAGTGGCGGCGGGATTCTGGGGCCGGATCACATCGATTGCGGCGAGACCTGCAGCGCCATCTTCCCACGGGCCACGGCCGTGACCCTGAGCGCCCAGAGCGCCAATGGCTTCCGCTTCGCCGGCTGGGCGACCGACTGCAGCGGCACGTCGCCGGAGACGACGGTCACCGTGAACGGTCCGAGGACGTGCCGCGCCAACTTCCAGCCGTTCACGCTCGCCGTCAGCGTGACGGGCAGCGGCGTGGTGACCAGCGACCCTGCCGGGATCGATTGCGGGCAGACGTGCGTCTTCAGCCCTCGCACCGGCGATGTCGCGCTCACCGCCACGCCGGCCACGGGCTGGCAATTCGACGGCTGGGGGGGCGACTGCGCCGGAGCCGCGCGCCAGACCAGCATCGTGATGGATGCCGACAAGTCGTGCGCAGCCACGTTCAGCCAGATTCCCGGCCTGTTCTTCACGCTCACGGTCACCACGACGGGCAGCGGACGCGTCACGAGCTCCCCCGGTGGAATCGACTGCGGGGCCGACTGCGTCGAGCTCTACGCCGACGGCACCATGGTGACGCTGACGGCCGCTCCCGACCCCGGTTTCCGGTTCGACGGCTGGTCCGGGGACTGCTCGGGACCTGACGCGAGCGCTGCGGTGACCATGGATACGGATCGGGCGTGCGGTGCCAGCTTCTCACCAGCCGGCGGCCCGTTCACGCTCACGATCGCGATCAACGCGCCACCCGGCTCGGCCGGCGCCATCATTGGCGTGGACCCACCCGGCAACCCGATCAACTGCCGCCGTGGGGGCGGCCCTGACTGCGCCGAGGCGTTTCCGGCCGGGACCGTCGTGGTCGTGCGGCCGAGCGACTCCAGCCTCGAGACGGGCCTGTTCGCCAACTGGCTGGGCTGCGACACGGTCGGCCTCATGTTCCAGTGCGCGGTGCTGATGACCGGCGACAGGACGGTCACCGCGACGTTCGTCCGATGACCGAGTGCCTCGTGTCCGCTGGGCGCGAGCGCGGTCAGGCGCCGAGGTAGTACTTCTTCACCAGCTCGTTCTCGCGGAGCTCGCCGGTGGTGTGCCCCTCGAACTCGATCTGCCCGTGCACGATGATGTACCCACGGTCGGCGATCTTGGTGGCCTGGTTGAAGTTCTGCTCGGCCATCAGCACGGTGAGGTCCCGCTTTTCCCGCAGCTCCTTGATCTTCGCGATCACGCGGCTGACCAGGATCGGCGCGAGCCCCACCGACGGCTCGTCGACGAGCAGGATCCGTGGCGTGGACATGAGCGCGCGCGCGATGGCGAGCATCTGCTGCTCGCCGCCGCTCATGCTGCCAGCGAGCTGCCGCCGCCGCTCGACGAGCACCGGAAAGGCCTCGTAGCAGAACTCGAGGTTCCGCGTGATGGCCGCGCGCGCGTCGCGCCGGTACGCGCCCAGCAGCAGGTTCTCCTCGACGGTGAGCTTCGGCAGGAGGCGCCGGCCCTCGGGGACCAGGGCGATGCCGAGCTGGACGATCTCCTCGGTGCGCTTGCCGATCAGATCGACGCGCTGGCCGTCGGTCTCGAGATAGATCTCGCCGGCGTCGGGCCGGACGATGCCCATGATGCACTTCATCAGCGTGCTCTTGCCGTTGCCGTTCGTGCCGAGCAGCACGACGGTCTCCCCTTCTTCGACGTGCATTGACACGCCGCGCAGCACGCGGATCCCGCCGTAGCCGGCCTCGACGTCGCGGACGACGACCCTACTCGCCAAGGTAGGCGCGCTCGACCGCCCGGTTGGTGATGATGTCCGCGGGCGCGCCCTCCGCGATCTTCTCGCCCGCGTCGAGAACGGCGATCCGCTCGGAGAACCGCATGACCGCGCGCATGATGTGCTCGATCATGATCACCGTCGTGCCCGCCTCGTTGAGCCGGAACAGGATCGTCAGGAGATCGTCCACCTCGGAGCTGGACAGCCCGGCCATCGCCTCGTCGGAGATCAGGAGCGACGGACGAGCCGCCATCGCGCGGGCCAGCTCGAGCTGCCGCATCTCGATCTGGGTGAGCCGCCCCGAGACGACGCGCGCCTTGCCGTCGAGGCCGACCATCTTCAGGATCTCGAGCGCGGCTGCCGCGTGATCGTCGCCAGCAGCCCGTCCCCGCGCGGCGTAGTCGAGCGCCACCTCGAGGTTCTCGATGACGGTCATGCTCCCGAACGGCCGCGGGATCTGAAAGCTCCGGGCGATGCCCAGGCGCGCGCGTCGATGCGCGGGCAGGTCGGTGACGTCGCGCCCCTGGAAGACGATGCGTCCGTCGTCGTTTCTGAGCATCCCGGAGATGCAGTTGATCAGCGTCGTCTTCCCCGAGCCGTTCGGCCCGATCAGTCCGAAGCGCTCTCCCTTCTCGACGGAGAGCGTCACGCCGCCGAGCGCCTGGAAGCCGCCGAACCGCTTCACCACGTTCTCGACGCGGAGCAGGGGCTCGGCCATCACGCCTCCCGCCGACGGACGAGCCGCCCGACGAGGCCGACGATGCCGTCGGGCGCCAGCACCACGAACAGGACCAGCACGACGCCCACGATCAGGAGGTTCAGCTCCGAGGAGATCGTGACGGTGGCGAGCTGCTGGGCGGTCCCGAGGAGGATGGCGCCGATGACGGGGCCGAGCCAGGTCGTCGTCCCGCCGACCATGGGCATGGCGAGGCTGTTGACGGCATAACTCAGGTTGAAGGCCGAGCCGGGGTCGACAAACGACAGATAATAGGGAAACGGCGCGCCAGCCACGCCCATCAGGCACCCGCTCACCGTCGTGGCGAGCAGCTTCAGCTTGAGCGTGGGCACGCCCGTGCACTCCGCCGCCTCCTCGTTGTCGCGGATCGCGGCGAATCCGCGTCCGATCCGCGAGTGCTCGATGAACCAGGCGACGGCGACGGCGCCGATGGCGAGCGCACCCATCACCATGAAGAGCAGCTGCACGTAGTTCTCGAACAGCGCGCCCGGCGCCGGCCGGATGATGTTGATGCCCTTGGCGCCGCCGACGTACTCCCAGTTGATCATCACGGTCTCGAGCACCACGGCGAGCGCCAGCGTCGCGATCGAGAAGAACACGCCGCGGAGCCGGAGCGTGAGGTAGCCGATCCCGAGGCCGAGGAGGCCCGACACGAGGCCGCCCGCCGCGATCTGCACGAGCAGCGGCGCCGCGAACGCCTGGATGAGAAACACCGAGGTGTACACGCCGAGCGCGAAGAACGCGCCGGTGCCGAAGTTCACGTAGCCCGTGTATCCGCCCAGGATGTTCCACGCCGTGGCGAGGACGACGTACTGCAATACTGCGTAGGCGCTGAAGTAGATGTACCGGTTGTCGACGGTGCGCGTGAGCCAGAACGCGAGGGCGAGCAGGACGACCGCGATCGCGAGGAGCCAGCGGCCCTTCATGGGCAACGCACGCTAGGAACCCGTCCGGGTGACACGGTCACCAGAGCGACGAGGAGGGCCCAGATGCGAGGCGGCGCCCGAAGGCTGCACGCGAGACATACTGGTTGTACGTTGAGCGTGCAGCCGAGGGCGCCAACGAAGCAGATGGGTCCTCATCGCCGCTCTGGCTATCGGCCGAAGAGCCCGGCCGGGCGGATCGCGAGGACCAGCAGCAGGAGGCCGAACGACACGGCCTGCGCCCACGACGGCCCCGAGAACGTCGACGTCAGGCTCTCGGCGACGCCCAGGATCATGGCCGCGGTGAGCGTTCCGCCGATGCTCCCGAGTCCGCCGAGCACGGTGATCGCGAAGACGCGGCCGATGTAGGCGCGCCCGATGGAGGGCTCGACGGGCGAGATCATGATGAGCAGGGCGCCGGCCACGCTGGCCGTCGCGATGCCGAGGCCGAACGCGAGCGTCTTGATGCGAATCGGGTCCGCGCCCACGAGCCGCAAGGCAAGGCTGTCCTGGGCGACGCCCATGATGGCTCGCCCGTAGAAGGTCTTGCCGAGGAACAGGTAGAGCGCGAAGGTCATGAGGAGCCCCACCACGCACGGCACGAGGAGCCGGAACGCGATGCCGACGGGGCCGATATGCACGGACTCTCCGATGTAGGGCGCCTCGATCAGCCGGTAATCCACGCCGAACTTGAGCGAGAGCGCGACCTCGACGATGAACAGGAGCCCGAAGAAGAACACGAGCCCGCGCAGCGGCGACTCGCCCTTTCGCTCGAAGCTCGCGTAGTAAAACTGGTAGACGGCGACGCCCACGAGGAAGAACACCGGGGCGAACACGAGGCCGGCGACCAGGGGATCGGTGCCATAGGCGCTGTTGAGCGTGAACGCCGTGTAGGCGCCCAGGATCACGAACACGGGGTGCGCGATGTTCGCGACGTCGAGAAGACCGAACGTCACCGAGATGCCGAGGCTCACGGCGGCGTAGAAGCCGCCGATCAGGAGCCCGGCGACGATCGCGTTCAGGAAGAGATCGAGCGAGAGCACGATCCGCCCCTCGGGACGGGACGAGCGCGCGGCCGCCTCGCCGGCGCGCGCGCTCGTCCCGCGGAGACGCGCATTGCTACTTGCGCGCGGCGGAGTACGGGTAGATGAGCTTGCCCGACTTGAGCTCGTCGGGGTAGACGACGACCTGCTTGCCGGCCTGCCGGAACTGATCGGCGTCGCTGCCCTTGATGTTCTGGAACTGCATGGTCACCGTCCGCGATTTTGCCCACTCGCCGTCAGCGCCGAACTTCACCTTGCCGACGACGGTGTCGAATTCCTGCGCATGGATGTACTCGGCGAGCTTCTGCTGGTCGAGGCCCTTGGTGCCCTCGACCGCTTGGCCGAGCACCTGCATCATCGCGTACGCCCACGGCGGCAGGTAGAAGCCGAGCGGGTCGACGCCGGCCTTCACCGCCTCCGGCTGGTACTTCTGCAGAAACGCCTCGATGCCAGGGAACTTCATGGTCGGCTCGGGCACCCAGAAGCCGTAGTCCACGATGCCGTTCAGCTTGGCGCCGAGCTTGGTGAGTAGCGCCGTGAAGTGCAGTCCGACCATGCCGCCGCCGAACATCTTGGGCTCGAGGCCAACTTCGCTCGCTGCCAGCACCATGCCGGTCGAATCGGGCGGATACGACGCCACGAAGACGACGTCCGGATTGGTCGCCTTGATGGCCCGGACGATCGGCGTGTAGTCCACGGTCGTGGGCGGATACGTCTTGTCGTAGACGACCTGGAAGCCGAGACGCTTGGCATGGTGGCGGGCGCCGACAAGCGCCGTCTGCGGGAACTCGGCGTCGGCGCCGACGAGCGCGGCCGTCTTGGGCCGCGGACTCTGCTTGGCCGCCAGCTCGAAGAAGCCCTCGGAGAACGCGCCGGCGGGATCCGGTCCGCCCGGCGCGATCTGGAAGTAGCGCGGGTACTTGTACTTCTCGTTGTTGGCGAGGCCGAACAGCCCCATGAACAGGAGCTTGCGCTCCATCACGAGTGGCATGGCGGGCGCGATCAGGTTCGTGCCGTAGCCCGACACGACCAGATCGACCTTGTCTACGTCGAGCAGCTTCGTGTAGATGCCGGGCACGGTCGCCGGGTTCGTCTGGTCGTCGTAGTACACGAACTCGACGGGCCGGCCGAGGAGGCCACCCTTCTTGTTGACGTCGTCGCGCCAGATCTGCATGGCGAGCAGCGCGGCCTTGCCGTTGCCGGCGAGTCCGCCGGTGAGCGCCATGCCGAAGCCGATCTTGATCGGCTTGGCGCCCTGGGCCATCGCCGACCCGCCCACGAGGAGCGCAACAGCCGCAACGAGCGCTCCAGCGAGCGCCGTACGAGTCCATGTCGAGACGCGGGCGGCTCCGCCGGTCCGCGATCGCGCGATCACTGGCGCGCTCGCCGCTCCGATCCGTCTCCGCGTGCGGATCAAGGGTCGCATCATCGGTCCCCTCCCTTTCCTGTTCGAGCCGGTTTGCCACACTCGACGGAGCGAGGAACGCACCTGCGCGGGGGCATACTCCTCCGGCAACGAGGGAAAAGTCAAGGTCACCCTCGCCCTGGCCTCTACCAGGGCCGGGCCGACTCCAGGACCGGGCCGACTCGTGGGTCCGCGGCGCTCGCACGTCGCGCTCACCGCCGAGGTCGCCGGCGGGTTCGAGGATGCTGGGACGCTCGTATGACGAGAACAACGATCTCCCTGCCCGATGACCGGGCGCTGCTCCTCGCTCGGGAGGCCCGGCGGCGCAACACCTCGGCCTCGGACGTGATCCGGCAAGCCCTCGCCGCTCACCTTCAACTGCGCGGCGGGACGCGCCCGCTCGGCTTCGTCGCCATCGGGCGCAGCGGGAAGCGCCACACGGCGCGGGACGCCGAAGCCATCCTGGCAAGGAAATGGGGTCGTGCTCGCCGTCGTTGACACCGGCCCCCGCCGTCATTTCTCGGCCGTCCAGCCACGGCACTGCTCCGCGTTGTGGCTCCTCCCCTGATCGGCAGCCGCGCCATCGCGAGCGCGGCTGCCGAGCCGCGGGACGACACGCGAGCGCGACGGACATAGGGCTCAGGAGACGAGGCGGCGGGGTCTCCAGCGGCGGTCTCTGAGAATCTCGCGCGCCGCGTTCATGCCCGGGGCGCCCATCACCCCGCCGCCCGGATGCGCCGCGGCGCCGCAGAGGTAGAGGCCGCGGATCGGCGTCCGGTATCCGGCGTGACCCGGCACGGGCCGGAACGAGAAGAGCTGGCTCGGGATCATCGCACCCTGGAAGATGTTGCCGCCGGTGAGATTGAAGACGCGCTCGAGATCGAGCGGCGTGAGCACCTGCCGCGCCAGCACGGACCGGCGGACGTTCGGCGCGTATTCGTCGAGCAGGTCGAGACAGCGATCGGCGAAGGGCTCGCGCAGGTCGTCCCAGGTCCCCTCGCGCAGCGCGTAGGGCGCGTACTGCACGAAGATCGACATGAGATGCCGGCCCGGCGGCGCCACCGTCGGGTCCACCACCGACGGGATCGTGCACTCGAGGACGGGAAGGGCCGACGGGCGGCCGTACTTCGCGTCGTCGTAGGCGCGCTCGATGTAGTCGAGATCGGGGCAGATGTGGATCGTGCCGCGATGCTGAGGCCCGGGCTCGACGCCGGGGCACGCGCGGAAGTCCGGCAGCTCGGCCAGCGCGAGGTTGATCTTGAGCGAGGCGCTCTCGTAGCTGATGCGCTCGACCGCGGCGGCGAACTCGGGCGGCAGCGCGCGCGGGTCGAGCAGTCGCGTGAACGTGACGCGCGCGTCAGCGTTGCTCGCGACGATCGGAGCGCGATACTCGTCGCCGCCGACGAGCGCCACGCCGGCCGCCCGGCCGTTCCGCACCAGGATGCGCGCCACCTCGGCCTCGCAGCGAATCTGGACGCCGACGCCGGCAGCCGCTCGCGCCAGCGCCTGCGTCAACCCGCCCATGCCGCCGCGCACGTAGCCCCACACGCCGCGCCGGCCGTCCGTTTCGCCCATCACGTGATGGAACAGCACGTAGGCGGTCCCCGGCGTCGACGGACTCGCCATGGCGCCGATGATCGCGTCGGTGGCGAGCGTCGACTTGAGCTGCTCGGACTCGAACCATCGATCGAGGATGGGGCGGGCCGCGCCCGTGAGCACCTCGACCGCTTCCGATGACGCGGGCCCAAGGGTGCGGAACGACCGTCCGAGCCCGACGAGCCGGAGGATACTGCGCACGCCGGGTCTGATGACGTCGGGAGGCGTCATCGCGAGCGTGGGCTCGACGAACGCGGCCACGCGCTCGAGCAACGCCTCGTACTCCGGGTACCGCTCGGCGTCCGGGGGGCTGAACTTCGCGATCTCCCTGTGGTTCAGGGCGGGATCGGGCCCGAGGAACAGATGGCGCCCGTCGGGATAGGGCGTGAACGACGACGGGCTGCGCGCCAGCACCTCGAACCCGTGCCGGCCGAGGTCGAGATCGCGGACGATCTCGCGGCGGAACAGGCTGTTCACGTAGGCGGCCGTCGATACCTTGTAGCCCGGAAACGTCTCCTCGGTGACGCAGGCGCCGCCGACGAGGTGTCGCCGCTCGAGCACGAGGACGGAGAGGCCGGCGCGCCCGAGATAGCACGCGGTGACGAGGCCATTGTGGCCCGCGCCGACGATGATGGCGTCGTAGTGGTCGCTGGCTCGCACGATGCTCCACCCGATGCCCCGACGATCGCGACACGCGAGCGCGCTTGTCAAGCGCACGCCGCCGGCCATCGCCGACGCGCGCTTGATCGCCCGACGCGCCTGTCCTATCTTGAGGCCAGCGCGGACCGTCGGAGCCGACGGCGGCGACATCCCCGGGAGAGGACACCGATCCATGACCGATACCGTGCATCTCGGCAGCGGCAAGGTGCGGGAGCTGTATGCCCTCGGCGACGATCGCCTGCTCCTCGTCGCGTCGGACCGGATCTCGACCTTCGACGTCGTGTTGCCGACCGACATCCCGGACAAGGGCCGCGTGCTGACCGGGCTGTCGGGCTTCTGGTTCGCTCGCACGAAGGGAATCTGTCGGAACCATCTGCTCGCGCTCAGAGCGGACGGGCGCTCGACGGAGTGCCAGAGCCTGAACATGCTGCCGATCGAATGCGTCGTGCGCGGCTACCTCTCCGGTTCCGGCTGGAAGGACTACCAGGCCACCGGTGAAGTCTGCGGGCATCGCCTTCCCGGCGGGCTCTCCGAGTCGGCCTGGCTGCCCGAGCCGATCTTCACGCCGGCGACCAAGGCGACGAGCGGCCACGACGTCAACATCTCGCGCGAGGAGGCCAAGCGGCTCGTGCACCCCGAGCTCTTGATCATGGCCGAGCGCTACTCGATCGAGCTGTACCGGTTCGCCGCGGCCCACGCGCTCGAGCGCGGCATCATCATCGCCGACACCAAGTTCGAGTTCGGCACGGATCGCGATGGCCAGCTCGTGCTGGCCGACGAGGCGCTCACGCCCGACTCGTCCCGCTTCTGGCCCGCGGATCAGTACGCGCGAGGTGGACCGCAGCCCTCGTTCGACAAGCAGTTCGTGCGCGACTTCTGCGAGAAGACGGGCTGGAACAAGACGCCCCCCGGGCCCGAGCTGCCGCCCGACGTCGTCGCCGGGACGCGCGCCCGTTACATCGAGGCCTTCGAGAAGCTGACCGGCATTGCCTTCGCCAGCTACGTCGCCAGCCCGTCCATCGTCCTCGCGTCGCCGGACTCGGCGGGGGGGTGTCCCGCATGAAGGTCGCGACGTGGCGCGGCGGTCCGAAGTTCACCCTGGACGAGGCGCCGGAGCCTGTCCCCGGCCCCGGGCAGGCGGTCGTGGCGGTCCGCGCCGCGGGCATCTGCGGCACCGACGTCCACGCGACGCAAGGGCTGTTCCCGTGGACGCCGCCCCTGGTGATGGGCCACGAGTACTCGGGCGTCGTGCGCGACGTGGGCCGCGGCGTGAGCCACCGCCTCATCGGGCGGCCCGTGGCGTGCGAGCCGTCGTACGGCTGCGGCGAGTGCTCGGCCTGCGAGGCGGGGCGCATCTCCCAGTGCCAGCGCGCCACGCGCGTGGGCGGCTTCGCCGAGCGCGTGACGCTGCCGGTCTCCGCCCTTCATCCCCTGCCCCGTGGCCTCGATCCCTTCACCGCGGCGCTGACCGAGCCTGCCGCGTGCTGCCTCGAAGGGCTCCTGATGTACCCGATGCCGAAGAACGCGTCGGTGCTCGTGATCGGCGGCGGCGTCATGGGGCTCCTGACCATGGTGCTGGCGCGCCGGCGCGGGGCGAAGCGGCTCTGGCTCTCCGATCCGATCGAGGAGCGGCGGCGGATGGCCAGACGGCTCGGCGCGTCCGCCGTCATCGACCCCGTGAAGGACGATCTTCGCGATCGGGTGATGGCGCTCACGAAGGGCCGAGGCGCCGACGTGGTGTGCGAAGCGGTGGGCAAGCCCTCACTGGTCGCGGAGGCCGTCAGCCTGGTGAGGCCGCGCGGCGTGCTCCAGCTCGTCGGCGTCAACCCGAAGGGCAGCACGCTGCCGCTCGACCTCTGGGACGTGCACTACCGCGAGATCCAGATCCACGGCGCCTTCGGCCGCGGCACCGCCTTTCGGGGCGCCCTCGCCCTCATGCCGAAGCTCGGCGTCACGCGCCTGATCACCAAGCGATTCCCGCTCGATCGCATCGAGGAGGCCTTCGCCCACGCGGCGGCGGGGCACGGGGTGAAGACGGTCATCGTGCCCGGCGCCGCCTGAGGGCGGGCCGCCGGGCGGTCGCGGCAGATGGAGCATCTGGATCTCGGTCCCATCCGGTATCTCGCCGGCGCCATTCGCCTGCCTGGCTCGAAGAGCATCTCGAACCGCGTGCTGCTGCTCGCCGCGTTCGCCCGAGGCGACACGCTCGTCCGCGACGTGCTCGATTCCGACGACACGGGCCACATGCTCGAGGCGCTCGCGAAGCTCGGCGTGTCGTGCGCGCTCGTCGAGGGCCGCGACTACCGCGTCACCGGGGTCGGTGGGCCGTTCCCCGAGAAATCCGCCGATCTCTTCCTCGGCAACGCGGGCACCGCCGTGCGACCCCTCACCGCGGCGCTCGCCTTCGCGGGCGGGCGCTACCGGGTGTCGGGCGTGCCGCGCATGCACGAGCGGCCCATCCGCGATCTCGTGGACGCCCTCCGCGCCATCGGCGCCGACATCGCCTATCTCGGCGCCGAGGGCTATCCGCCGATCGAGATCCGGCCAGGGGCGATCGCACGGCCCGTCTCGGCCCGTGTGCGCGGCGACGTGTCGAGCCAGTACGTCACGGCGCTGCTCATGGCGTTGCCGCTGGTCGGCGGCGGCGAGATCGCCGTCGAGGGCGATCTCGTGTCGAAGCCCTACGTCGAGATGACGCTGAACCTCATGACGCGCTTCGGCGCGGCCGCCACGCGCGACGCGTGGTCGAGCTTCACGGTCGCGGACGCGTACCGATCTCCGGGCGAGATCCACGTGGAGGGCGACGCCTCCGCCGCATCCTATTTCCTGGCGGCGGGCGTCATCAGCGGGATCACGAGCGGCGGTCGAGTGCGCGTGGAAGGCGTCGGGCGCGAGAGCATCCAGGGCGACGTGCGCTTCACCGAGGTCCTCGAGGCGATGGGCGCCGCGGTGCGGCTGGGCGACGACTGGATCGAGGCGAGCGCGCCGCGCGGCGCGGGGCTCCGCGCGATCGACGCCGACCTGAATCACATTCCCGACGCGGCGATGACGGCCGCGGTGCTGGCGCTGTTCGCCCGCGGCAGGAGCGTCCTGCGCAACATCGGCAACTGGCGCGTGAAGGAGACGGATCGCCTCGCCGCCATGGCCACCGAGCTGCGCAAGCTCGGCGCGACGGTCGACGAGGGCGCCGACTCCCTCGCCGTCACGCCCCCCGCCGCCTTCCGGGCGGCGACCATCGACACCTACGGCGACCATCGCATGGCGATGTGCTTCTCGCTCGCCGCGCTCGGAGGCGTCGCGGTGCGCATCAACGACCCCGGCTGCGTCCGCAAGACGTTCCCCGCGTACTTCGACGAGTTCCGGCGCCTGGCCGGCCTCGGCGAACGCGGCTGATTTCTGCAGACCCGACGGATTTCCCGAGACCCAACGGATCTCGGCCACAAGGAGCGCCACCATGATCCGAGCCGTGGACATCAAGGCCGAGCTGGCGGGACGACCGATGTTGCGCGGGCGCAGCACCGAGACGCCCGCCGAGGAGGCCCGGGCCGCGTTCGCCGTGCTCGCCCCGTTCCGGGATGGCAGCGTCTTCGCCGGCAGCTTTTCCGGCGAGACGCCCTGGGAACGTCACAAGAACGGCGACGAGATCGTGCAGATCCTCGACGGCGCGACGACGCTCACGATCATGACGGACGATGGCCCGGAGTCCTTCGACATGAAGGCGGGCATGCTGATCGTCGTCCCGCAGGGCCACTGGCACCGCTTCCGCGCTCCGGACGGCGTGACGGTGCTGAGCGCGACGCCGCAGCCCACCGACCACACCGCGGTCGCCGATCCGCGAGCCGCAGCTCCATCGACGCGATGATCAGGAAGCTCGCGTCAGGCGAGTACCGCCTGTACTCGCGAAAGAAGGACCCGAAGACCGGGAAGCGGCGCAACCTCGGCACCTTCGAGACGCGGGGCGCCGCGGAGAAGCACGAGCGCGCGGTGCAGTTCTTCAAGCGCCACGGCTGACCGGACCGCGCGCGCCGGCGTCGAGGGCCCTTCCGGCTACTTCGCGATCGCGATGCCCCAGGGCATCTTGTCCACCGGGATCGTCGCCACCACCTTCTGCGCCGCCGTGTCGATCACCGAGACGCTGTCCGAAACACCGTTGGCCACGTAGAGCTTCTTGCCGTCGCCTGTGATGGCGACTCCCCATGGGCGCGTGCCCACCGGAATGAACGACGTCACGCGCATGGCCTCCACGTCGATCACGGCCACGTCGTTCGAGCCGCCATTGGCGACGTACGCCCACTTGCCGTTCGGATGGACCACCACGCCCTTCGGCTTCGGCGCAGGACGATCGAGCTTGAGCGTGGCCACCACGGAGTTCTTGGCCACGTCGATCACCGAGATCACGCCGGCAATCTCCGCGGTGACGAACGCCCGGCGGCCGTCCGGCGCGAAGGCCGACTCGCGGGGCCGGCTGCCGACCAGGATCGTGGCCACCGTCTTGAGCGCCGACGTGTCGATCACGGAGATCGTGTGCGTGGTCTCCGCCGTGACGTAGACGAGCCGCCCGTCGGGGCTCACCGACACGCCCTCGGGCTCGGTGCCGACGGGAACCGTCGCGAGCACCTTGCCCGTCTTCGCGTCGAGGACGGACGCCGTGTTGGCGTCCTCGTTCGACACGTAGATCCGCGCCCCGTCCGGGCTCACCGCGAAGGCTTCGGGATCGCTGCCGGAGGGGAAGCGCGCCTTCACGGTCCGTGACGCCGCATCGACGACCGCGATGACGTTGTCGTTGCCGAGGGCCACGTAGACCGTCTTCCCGTCGGGGCTCGTCCCGATGCCCCGGGGACGCTTGCCGACCGGGATCGTCGCGACGACCTTGTCCGTCGCCCCGTCGATGACCGTCACGGTGTTCCCGCGCTCGTTGGAGACGTACACGAGCGGCTCGGCGGCGGCGCGCGCCGCGACCGCCGCGAGGAGAGCCAGCGAGAGGAGCGCGAGCCTCTTCACACTCAGAGCCATTGGCCGGCCTCCGTCACGGCGCGAACCGGCATCGGCTGTCCGCCATCGCCGTGCCGAGCGCGTCGAGATTCTTGCCGCCGACGTCGGCCAGGACCGCGAGCGGGGCGAGCGAGGCGTCGTCACGCTTGCGCGGCCCCGCCACGTAGAGCGGCTGCCGGAGTTGATGATCCCACCGGCGGAACGTGAGCGCGTCGCCCTTGTGGCCGTCGAACGGCGGCGCCGATTCCATGAACGCCGCCAGCGCCACGCCGTCGCTCGCGTTGGCGCGGACCACCGCCTCGCCGACCAGCTTCAGCGCCGCCCACGCGGCCCACGACGTCTCGCCGAGCGGAGCGTTGAACCGGCGGCGAAACCGGCTGTTCAACTCGCGGGCGCTGAAGCGCTCGAGATCGTGATGCCAACCGAGGGCCCAGAGCCCCGCCGCCTGGTCCGGGGCGAGACGCAGGCCGGCCTCGCCGACGCCGGCGATCCGATCCGGCGCCCGCCCGTCCGCGAGTGCTCGCGCCAGGGCAGGTTCAACGGCGCGCTCGTCGACGGCGAGCAGCAGGACGTCAGCGGCGGCGGGCTCGACGACGGAGCCACCCCGACGCGCGACGCTCCGGCGCGCGGCCGACTCGGTCTCGACGCCCCGCGGCGATCCATCGCCGGCCACCGCCCAGCGCATGAGCTTCCGCTGCTCGATCAGGAACTGCGCGAGGGCATCGGCGTACATCGACACGCTCGGCATCACGTGAAACGCCCGGCGCGCACACCCCTCGTTGCGCAGGCGATCGTCGGGCGCGCCCACGTTCAGCGCGACGGTTCCGTCGGCGGCGACCTCGCGCAGGCCCTCGCCCGCGCCCGGACCCACGCCGCCGACGACCGCGAGCGCGCCGGCCCGAGCGAGGGCGCGACCGGCCGCCACGCCGCCGCGATCGGCCGCGGTCTCGAGGCGCAGGCGCTTGCCGAAGAGCGTGGCCAGCGCGTTCGCGTCGTCGAGACCGAGCGTCGCGCCGCGCTGGAGGTCGGTGGCCCGCCCGGGATCGGCCGGCAGCACGAGGCCCACGGTGAAGACGTCCTCGGCGCGCGCCGCCCGCGGCCGCAGCGCACTCCCGCCCGCCGCCGCGAGCGATACGAGGAACGTCCGACGACCGATCCGTGTGGCGCTCACCCGAGAATCCGGAGCCAGCGGCCTGACCGCGGTCCGCCTCGCCGGAGCAGCAGGGCGTCGATGCCCCACGCGCGGCCCGCGCCAGCGCCGATGAAGATCACCATCGACGTCACGAGCAGCAGATGAAAGCCCTGCTGGCCGAAGCTCATCCACTGGCTCGCGAGGCCGAAGTTGAGCGCGAGGTAAAGGCCGACGAGCGCGGTGAGCCGCGTGACGAGACCCAGCACGAGGCCGATGCCGACGGCCACTTCGCCCCACACCTGCAGGGTCGCGAACAGTGCGGCGTTCGGCAGCACGGTCTGCTCGAGGAAGTCCTTGTACCAGCCGACAGGGTTTCCCGCCGCGAACTCCGCGACGCGCTTCGGATGGAAGCCGACGAAGCGGGGCGAGACCGTGGGATACGGGATCACTCCCCATGCGAATCCGAGCGCGAGCTTGGTCCACACCGCCTTCACGAACCACGCTCCGACGACGACCCGCAGCACTGCGAGCCAGGATTCAGGCGCGAGCATGAGTTGAGGCAGTGTACGCGACCAACCGGGCCCCGGCAACCGGCCGGGCGCCGGCACTGGCGGAAGTGACGAGGCAGACGAGGCGCAGCAAAATCGTGACCAGTGCTCTTCAGCGCTTGAAGAGGTTGAAGAGCCACTGTCCCAGCACGCCGAGCACCGGCGGCAGGAGCAAGGCCGGGATGCAGCGCGCGAGCGTCAAGGGCCAGCCTAGCAGCGGCGCCTCGTAGGTGAGCATGCGGATCGGGCTCACCAGCGTCTTGGCGGTGAGGAGCGCGATCAGCGGTCCCGCGGCCGCGCCGTGCTTCAGCAGATTGGCCGCGACCGGAAAGAACACGTACGGGCCGCCCGGCAGGGCGAGGCCCGCCGCCCAGCCGATCAGGATGCCCTGGCCCATGCGCTCGCCGCCGAGCCACCGCGTCATGGTCTGCGGCGGGATCAACACCTCGATGAGACCGGCCAGCAGGAAGCCGAGGGCCAGATCGAACCAGACGCCGCGGAGCAGGCGGCCGGTGGAGGAGAGGGCACGCAGGGGCAGGTTCACGTCTCGCACGAGTGCCACACCGACGGCGGCGACGACGAGCGCGAGCAGGATCCAGGTGCTCGCGTCCACGCGTCGCCGGGTCACGCGGGCACGGACGAACGGGCCGTGCGGTACTCGAGCGCGGTCTCGGCAGGCGCGCGCGCCTCGGGGAATTCCGCGGCCACCGGAGTGCCCTCTCCGGGCAGAGCGGCGCGGGTCGCCTCGAGGAAGCCCGCGGCCACCGGAGTGCCCTCTCCGGGCAGAGCGGCGCGGGTCGCCTCGAGACGCGCCGCCTCGATCAGCCCGTGATCGCTGGAGAGCGAGCAGACGGGATCGGTCGCCGCCGCGTTGCCCGTCAGGTGATACGCCTGGCAGCGGCAGCCACCGAAATCGGCGGCTCGCCGGTCGCAGCTCCGGCACGGTTCCGGCATCCACGCCTCGCCGCGATAGGCGTTGAACGCGTCGGAGCGATGCCAGATCTCGTCGAGCGGTCTGTCCTGGACGCGATCGAACGTGAGCCCGGGCAACGTGTGCGCCGCGTGGCAGGGCAGCGCGAGCCCGTCGGGGCTCACGACGATGAATCGCCGGCCCCAGCCGTCCATGCAGGACTTCGGGAACTCGGCGTAGTAGTCCGGGATGACGAACAGCACCTCCATCCGTCCGCGCAGCCGGTCGCGAGCGGTGCGCGCCGCCGCGCGCGCCCGGTCGAGCTGCTCGCGCGTCGGCAGGAGCGCCCGCCGGTTGACCAGCGCCCAGCCGAGGTACTGCGTGTTGGCCAGCTCGAGCCGGTCGGCCTCGAGCGACTCGGCCTGTGCGACGATCTCGTCCACGCGGTCGAGGTTCTCGCGGTGAAGCACCGTGTTCACGGTGAGGGGCAGGCCCAGGTCCTTCACCCAGCGGGCGACCTCGAGCTTCCGCTCGAACGAGCGGAGGCCCGCGATGCGGTCCGACTCCGGCGCGCGCACGTCCTGGATCGACACCTGCACGTTGTCGAGCCCGAGCGCCTTGAGCCGCGCGAGCCGCTCCCGCGTGCACGGGATGCCGCTCGTGATCAGGTTCGTGTAGAGGTCGAGGGCGCGCGCCCCTTCCACCAGCGCCTCGAGATCGTCGCGGACCAGCGGCTCGCCCCCGGTGAGGTGGAGCTGCATGACCCCGAGCGCCTCGGCCTCGCGGAACACGCGGAGCCAGCTCGCGGTGTCGAGCGCGTCGCCGCGCCGCCCGTAGTCGAGCGGGTTCGAGCAGTACACGCAGCGCAGCGGGCAGCGGTACGTCAGCTCCGCCACGAGCGTGTACGGCCGCGGCGCGTCCGAGGTCGCGTCTCCGTGGCCCGGTGTGGCGGTCATCCGTCGCTCCGGATCAGTCCGCGGTCGACCATGGCCGTGAGGAACGTCATGACCTCGCGCTCGACCGCCTCGTTGGGGTGCGGCGCGTACTTCTCGGCCAGGCGCTCGACGATCTCGGCGACCGTGTGCTCGCCCGTGCACAGCTGGACGACGTCGGCCGCGGTCCCGTTCAGGACGAGGCCGCGCTCCGGATAGAGGAGCATGTGGCGCCCTTCCTTCCGATCCCACCGGAGCCGCACCTTCGGGGCGAGTCGCGGCCGGGCGCTCGCGGCGATGGCGGCGCCGGTGTCAAGACAACCCGCGCCGCCGGGGCTCGGGAGGTCACTCCGGTGGCCGCGGTCTTCCTCAAGACAACCCGCGCCGCCGGGGCTCGGGAGGTCACTCCGGTGGGCGCGGTCTTCCTCAAGGCAACCCGCGCCGCCGGGGCCCGAGAGGTCACTCCGGTGGCCGCGGTCTTCCTCA